>Ga0224528_1000165_pt1 | contig 55388 bp, 46 predicted proteins | sample CBST25metaG_2_FD_179888 | JGI IMG/M metagenome (GOLD analysis project Ga0224528, IMG submission 179888) | Peat soil microbial communities from Stordalen Mire, Sweden - C.B.S.T25 | ecosystem: Environmental > Terrestrial > Soil > Wetlands > Peat | place: Sweden: Norrbotten County, Stordalen Mire...
GCTCTGCGTTGTGGGTTTTAACCAACTCACAGCGTAACCCACGTCAGCGCATCGGAACCGGTCGCTCCATTCTGACTAGAAGCTTCCTCCTCCAAAGGGGGAATTCAGAGATGGAGAACCAACAACGCCAAGCTATCACTCCGTCGCTCACAGTAAAGAATGCTGAAGCGGCCATCGCCTTCTACGAAAATGCTCTAGGAGCCAAACTGATCGGCCAAATCATGCGCGGACCAAACGGCGCGGTCACGCATGCCGAGCTGCTCTTCGGAGACACGAAATTCTTTGTTAACGACGAACTCCCCGAAATGGGGGCCTTCTCACCCTCGCATTACGGAGGCACGCCGATCATCCTGCACCTCACCGTCGCCGACGTGGACAAAACTTACTCCGACGCCGTCTCTGCAGGTGCCACTTCAAAAATGGCCCCGCACGATGCCTTCTGGGGCGATCGTTACTCCTACATCGTCGATCCATTCGGAAACGGTTGGGGCCTAAGCGCACCGCAAGAGACTCTAACTTCCGAACAGAAAAAACAGCGCGCCGACCAATTCTGGAAAGAACCAGCAAACAAGTAAAAGAAAAGGTGCAGGAGTCTCCCCCTGCACCTCTTCGATAGCGTTCCTAAAACTAAACTACTTCGCCAGCTCGTATCCCGAGAAGAAGAAGCTCAGCTCAAAACGAGCGGTATCTTCCGCGTCTGAACCGTGGCATGCATTCTTCTCAATGCTCTCGGCGTGCTTCTTGCGGATCGTGCCTTCCGCAGCATTGGCCGGATTGGTCGCGCCCATCAACTTGCGCCATTCCGCAATTGCGTTTGCCTTTTCCAGTGCCAGCACAACCACCGGACCGGAGGTCATGAAGGTCGCCAGCGAATCGAAAAACGGCTTACCAACGTGAACAGCATAGAAAGCTGTGGCCTGAGCCTTCTTCAGGTGAAGCATCTTCATTCCAATGATGCGGAATCCATTGCTCTCGATGGTGGCTATAATATCGCCGGCTGCGCCCTTGGCTACGGCGTCGGGCTTCACAATGGCGAGTGTGCGTTGCAAAGTGTCCATAATATTCCTGACTTTTTGATTCAAATATACTGTGCGAGCGGCTGTTAAGCTGGCCAGCCGTACGGCTTATACCAGCTTAACAGCTTCGCATTATCTTTTCGTGCCCAGTGCTTCCACCAGCGTTTCTCCCAGCAGCGCGGGAGACTTCACAATATGTACTCCCGCTGCCTTCAACGCCTTGAACTTCTCTTCTGCCGTACCCTTACCACCACTGATAATCGCTCCCGCGTGCCCCATCCGCCGTCCCGGAGGTGCAGTCTGCCCGGCGATAAAACTCACCACCGGCTTTTTCACGTGAGCCTTAATGTAGTCTGCTGCAGTCTCTTCTGCCGTCCCGCCAATTTCGCCGATCATAATGATCGCCTCCGTCTCCGGATCGGCATTGAACAACTCCAGTACATCTACAAAGGTCGTTCCAATAATCGGATCGCCGCCAATTCCAATTCCCGTCGACTGTCCGATCCCCAACTGAGTAAGCTGATGTACCGCTTCATAGGTCAGCGTTCCCGAGCGCGAAACAATCCCGATATTTCCCGGCCGATGAATGTTCGCTGGCATGATTCCGACCTTGCATTTCCCCGGAGAGATAATCCCCGGGCAGTTCGGCCCAATCAGCCTCGACTTTCGGCCTTCCATATATCGCCACACGCTCACCATATCGCGTGCCGGAATCCCTTCCGTAATGCAGACAATCAGCGGCACCTCGGCATCCACCGCTTCCATAATCGCGTCCGCAGCAAACGGCGGAGGCACAAAGATCACCGTGGTATTCGCGCCCGACTCCCGCACCGCATCTTCCACGGTGTTGAAAACCGGCCAGCCCTCATGCACCATTCCGCCCTTGCCCGGAGTCACTCCCCCGACAACCTTGGTGCCATAATCAGCGCAAGCCTTGGCGTGAAACGTACCTTCGCGGCCCGTGAGGCCCTGCACGATCAATCGTGTGTTCTGATCCACAAGTATGCTCATCGCTTATCTCCCCGCCGCTGCGGCAACAACCTTCTCCGCCGCATCTTTCATGGTTTGCGCCACAATGAAGTTCAACCCGCTGGCCTGCAAAATCTCGCGACCTTTTTCCACGTTCGTACCTTCCAAACGCAGCACTATCGGCAGCTTGATATTCGTTTTTCTCGCCGCCTCCACCACTCCGTTTGCCAGAGTATCCACCCGCAGAATGCCGCCAAAGATATTGATCAACACGGCCTTCACATTCTTATCCGCCAGCAGAATCTCAAACGCATGCGTTACCTGCTCGGCATTCGCGCCGCCGCCCACATCCAGGAAGTTCGCCGGTTCACCCCCAGCAAACTTGATGATGTCCATCGTCGCCATCGCCAACCCGGCACCGTTCACCATGCAGCCCACCGTACCATCCAGCTTGATGTAGTTCAGGTTGTACTTGCTGGCTTCCACCTCCAGAGGATCTTCCTCCGTGATGTCTCTCAGTTCCTTCTCGTCCGGATGCCGATACAGCGCGTTGTCGTCGAAGTTCACCTTCGCATCCAGCGCAAACACCCGCCCGTCCGTCGTCGTGATAAACGGATTGATCTCAAACAGCGAAGCATCCGTCTCTTCATAAGCCTTGTAAAGCGCCAGCATAAACTTCACCGCTGGACCGATGAACTCCGGCTTCAAACCCAGCTTGAAAGCAATCTTCCGTGCCTGAAACGCCTGAAACCCAATCGCCGGATCAATGTGTTCCTTGATAATCGCCGTCGGGTCCTTTGCCGCAACTTCTTCAATCTCCATCCCGCCCGACTTCGAAGCCATAAACACCGGACGCGACACCGCACGATCCAGCAGTATCCCCAGATACAGCTCGCTGGCAATCGGCAACGTCTCTTCAATCAGCAACCGGCGCACGTTCCTGCCTTCCGGCCCCGTCTGATGGGTCACCAACTGCATTCCCAGAATCTTTCCCGCCAGTTCGCTAGCCTCGTTATAGGTCTTGGCCAACTTCACGCCGCCACCCTTCCCGCGACCTCCGGCATGTATCTGGGCTTTCACCACAACTCCGGTAGCCCCAGCACTCAGCAGATCTTTAGCAGCGCGTTCTGCGGCTTCGCGCGACTCAACCATCGTGCCGCGAGGCACCGCGACTCCATACTTCGAGAGAATAGCTTTGGCCTGGTACTCGTGAATTTTCATAGGTAAGTTCTCATAAGAAGTTACGACAGTGTGGACGGACGCACCCCAACGCACATCCCTCCAGCGAAGTTTCTGCCTTTCCGGAAAATACGGCCAGCGTTTCCACCAGCGCGCGAAGAACGGATGATTATATTAGCCCCCCAGAAAACCACAAAGCGGATTCGGATGGTAGCCCCAAACTGCCCAATTTTGGCGTTGTGAGGGACAGGGTACGCGCCCGCGGCGATTGCGGTCGCAAACCAGACATAACAAAACCCGCCGGTTAAGACGGGCTTCGTTATGAATTTTCGAATGAATAGGAAATGAATCCGGCTCAAAGAAAAGATCTTAAGGTCTTACAGCTCTTCAGCTTCCTTCAGCGAGCAAACCAGTACTGCTAGTACTTCCTTGCAGTTAGCGCCTTCGTTCATCGCCTTTTCTGCTGGTTCAAAGATCCGTTCTACTTCTGGGCGCATGGATTCGCGAATCGTTTCGCATTCCGTGTCCCATGTCTTGTTGTGGAGCACGCGCAGGAACGTGTTAGCTGCGCGGGAGTTGAGGTGCTGCTCTTTGCAGAACTTCACAAACTCAACGCAAGCTCCTCTTTGCGGCTCGAGCACAGGCAAACTCTGCCCCTCGGGAACCGTGGCCGTTTTTTCGAGAGTCTTGGTCGTCATAAGGATTCCAACATAACCATCTTTCATTCCCCTAGATGTGATCGGCCTCACATAGACTAGTGACTATAGTCCACTTCTTCAACCCTGCCTTTTCGGCCTAAATTTCCAGTTCTGACCGTGGGCTGCTATCCTTTGAAGACGGATTCAATCACCGTTACAGTTGGGGAGTACACATTTAGATGGCAAATAGCCTAGAAGGGCGCGTGGCCGTTATTTTCGGCCTGGCCAATAAGCGCAGTATTGCCTGGGCCATAGCCCAGAAGCTGCACGCCGAGGGCGCGCAGATCGCAATTACATATCAGAACGAGCGTCTCCGTCAGGAAGCCGAAGAGATGATCGACAGCTTGCCCGGCGCGCAAGGTTTTCAATGCGACGTCACCAGCGACGAAGAAATCACCCGCGTCTTTAAAGAGCTGAGTGAGAAGTACAACGGTAAGATTCACACTCTCGTGCATTCCGTTGCTTTCGCCCCGGCCGACGAGTTGAAGAACGACTTTCTGCTCACCAGCCGTGATGGTTTCCGCGTCGCCCATGACATCAGTGTCTATTCGCTGATCGCTCTGGCCCGTGGCGCTGCGCCCTTGATGACAGAAGGCGGCAGCATCATTACCCTCAGCTACTTGGGTGCCGAAAAAGTAATGCAGAACTACAACGTGATGGGCGTAGCCAAAGCCGCGCTGGAAGCCACCGTGCGCTATCTGTCTTCCTCGCTCGGCTCCAAGGCCATCCGAGTGAACGCCATCTCGGCTGGCCCCATCAAGACCCTGGCGGCTCGTGGCATCGGTGGTCTCTCGGAAATACTGAAACTCGTCTCCGAGCGCTCACCCTTGAAACGGAACGTCGATCCCGCCGAAGTCGGTGCAACTGCAGCCTTCCTCGCCAGCGATGGAGCGTCAGGAATCACCGGCGAAGTAATCCACGTCGACTGTGGTTACAACGTAATGGGCTACTAGAGCACCAGTAAACCTGATCCAAGAACAAATGCCGCGCTCGCATCAGCCATACATCGCTGACGGGCGCGGCAAAGCTTTTGGTTCTTGAGAACTTTAGTTTCCGATAGTCAGGCGCACTTTGCGTTCATCGTGACCGACGCGGCGAATGACAATCTCGGCATCTTTCTGCTGCAAAATGCGCGGAAACTTCTCGCCCCACTCGATCAGCAGCACATTGCGATGCTCAAGCATCAGGTCTTCCAGTCCAAGCGAGTCCAACTCACCGGGCTTCTCCAGCCTATAAAGATCGATATGGAAGACGTCCTTGTCCGGGCCGTGATACTCATGGATCAAGGTAAACGTAGGGCTCGTCACGTCATCGGCCTCTGCTGCTCCGAAGCCCTCAGCAATGCCTTTGACCAAAGTGGTCTTTCCCGCGCCCAGATCTCCGCGCAGCAGTACCACGTGAGCATCCCGAAGCTGGATCGCCAATTGGCGACCGAGCTCGACCGTCTCGTCAGCGGAATGCGAACTAAAATCGCGTGTCATTGCCCGAATCATAGCATCGTAGGCAGTGATTTCAGCGCAGAATGATCAGCAAAGCCGAATGTTTTTGTGCAGTGCTCGCTGTCTCATTTCCTGGAACGCGTCTGGCAAGTATTTGAGCAGATCCGTGGCTATCATGGCTTCCTCGCCCGTATGCTCACGCGCAACGTCTCCGGCAAGCCCATGCAGAAAAACCGCACACCGAACCGCTTCTTCCACCCGCTTTGGGAATTGGCCAACCGCCCCGGCAATCATCCCCGTCAGTATGTCCCCCGTACCACCCGTTGCCATCCCTGGATTCCCGGTCGCCACCACCCATACTTCCCCGTTCGGATACGCGATCAGAGTGCGGTATCCCTTTAGCACCAGGATGCAGCGATGTTTCCGTGTGAAATCGCGTGCCACGGCCACTCGATTTGCCTGAATCTCTGCAACACTCTGCCCGGTCAAGCGCGCCATCTCTCCCGGATGCGGTGTAAGAATCAGCGGCCTGACGCTACCCGGTAAAAGTTCCGGCAAGCCCGAAAAAGTGTTCAATCCATCCGCGTCCAACACCACTGGGCAATGCGCGTCTTTCACTAACTGGTGTACAAACTCCGCTACTCCAGGACGCTGAGATAGTCCCGGCCCCAAGGCCAGAACGTCCCTCGACTTCGCCAGTTCCAGACAATGAGCCGCATCTTCGGCAATGACGTTTGTAGCCGCCCCGCTCCCCAGAGGTTCAGTCATTAATTCCGGAGCAAAACTCGCGATATTCTGCACCACGGAAACCGGGCTTGCCACCGTTGCCAGTCCAGCCCCTGTCCGCAACGCTGCCATGCCACACATCGCCGCAGCCCCACTCTTGCCAAATGAGCCGCCCACCACAAGCACATGTCCAAAGCGTCCCTTGTTGCTGTCCAACGCCCTCGGCGCGAACAGAGCAGAAACCTCTTGCGGAGTTACCGCATGCAGATTCTGAGCCGTAATGATCGCGGTTTCCGGAGTCCCGATGGGTGCTACTTCGATCGTCCCGCGCGTCAACTGGGCAAACATGTGAGCAGGTTTTGGAGCCGTGAACGTGATCACCGCGCTTGAACGGCACACCAGTGCGCCCGACTTGACGTCTCCCGACATGGCATCCGAATCTGCTCCCGAAGGGACATCGACAGAAAGCACCGGAGCCGAAGCCTCATTGATGGCTGTGATCGCTGCCATTGCCAATTCTTGCATTAGCGACGTGCGCTCGCGTGTCTTGTAGCCCGTGCCGAAGATCGCGTCAATGATGAGTTCTGCGCCGCCTAAACTGCGCCCGTATTCCCGTGTAACTTCCTCCACGCTGCGAACGACAATCGGGCGCAGTGGAAGCCTGGCCAACATATTCGCGGCGTCCGCCTTCAATCCTTCCGGAGGCCCCAGCAGCAATACTTCAACAACCTTGCCGATCGCGTGCAGACGGCGGGCCGCGACGAATCCATCGCCCCCATTGTTGCCTCGACCGCATACTACGGTGATCCGGCTTACCGTGGGCCAGTGTTCGCGAGCAGCGTTAGCCACGGCATTGCCTGCGTTTTCCATCAGCGCCAGCGAATGAACACCGTGCTGCTGAATCGTGGCGCGATCAATGGCAGACATCTCAGCAGAGGTGGTAATTTTCACTTACTTGCTCCCGCCAACATTTCCATTTGTCGAAGCCTCGACGGCTCGCCCATCACAATGAGATGATCTCCCGCACTCAGGAGAGCGTCTTTTGAAGGGCTGTACTTCATCGCTTCCTCTCCACGCTTAATGGCCAACACGGTGATCCCCAGATCATGCCTTATCCCCGAAGAAACCAGGCTTTGTCCGACATAGGCCGACGATGGATCGATCGTCAGTTCCTCCAGCTCTAATCCAAGCTCAGAACTGCGCAACAGAGCCACTTCGAGGAAATTCATGACATGAGGACGCAGGAACGCTTGCGCAATCCGAAACCCTGCAAAGCTGTAGGGAGAAATCACCTGGTCCGCCCCGGCCGTGCGCATATGCTTTTCTGCGCCCTCTTCGCTGGCGCGCGTGATGATCTTTAACGTGGGATTCAAACTGCGCGCAGTTAACACGACGTAGGTGTTCGTGGCATCCGTCGTAGTCGCGGCCACCAATCCCGCTGCATGTTCAATCCGTGCGGCTACCAACTGCGATTCCAACGTTGCATCTGCATGAACAACCAGCCAACTCGTCTCTGCGCGGATCCGTTCCGCCTTCGCTTCGTTGTTGTCCAGAATGATGAACTGTGCGGGATTGCTTTCCAGTTGACGAGCCACGGCGCGTCCAACTCGCCCGGCACCGCAAATGATGTAGTGCCCCTTCAGTCGCCCAATTTCTCGTTCCATTCGCCGCCTGCCAAACAGGTTATTGAACTCGAACTCCAGCAGGGCCTGCCCCAAAGCTCCCAAAATCAAAAAGACCAGGCCCACACCGGTCAGAATAACGCCGACATTGAAGTATCGCCCCGCCTGAGACAGCGGATGTACTTCCTGGTATCCAATCGTAGTCAGGGTCGTGAGCACCATGTAGAAGCCGTCGAACCAGCTCCAGTGCTCAATGTAGTGAAAACCCGCAGTGCCGATCATACCTACGAACAGCAAAGCCGCTGACAGGAACTTCACATTTTGCAGTGCTCTCATAGTTGCTCTGGCCGCGATTGTACTCGGAGAGGGTGTACGCCGGAAAGCGCCAAGGAAGATACCTGAATTCCCGAATCTCAAACTTTCGAACGACAGGGCCTGTTCTCGCCCAAGCAGGCGCGAAAAAACCGCCAGAGCATCTCCGGCGGCGTTTCACAAAAACTTTCGAATTAGAACCGGAACACGACGCCGCCCGTGTAGCGGAACGAGGACTGGTTGGTGCCATAGTGGTGCGTGTACACATAATCCACCTGCGCCAAGCGAACCGCCAAGTGACGCGACAGATTGCCATCGAAGGTGACGCCAGCGGCCGCTGCGGCGTCAGTGTTCCCGATCTTGATTACCGTGCCCACCTCCGGCAACGTGAACGTGTCGTGGTCAAGGCCCCCGAGTACGTGCACAGACGGAGTCAAGACACTGAAATTGTGAAAGCGATAGCTAGGACCAACTAAATAGCTGGAACGACTATCCTTGATTCCCGTGCTGTCGACTGCACTGTTGGAAGTGTGGGTCATGTCAAAGGTGAACCCAAAGTTGCTATGAGTATAGTGGCTAAACTCAAAGGCAAACCCATTTAGATTTGTGCTCGACACGTCTGTAAGACCGCTGCTCTGAGCGCTGATCCCGGAGGTATCGGCATGCTGATAGGCATATCCCACAAACAATTCTGTTTTTGGTACTACCAACGGCTGCGGCTCCATCTGGGCCGAGGCAAATGCGCCAAAAGCAAGCACACACAAAAGAAGAACGGTAAATTTACGCATCAATATCAATCCTCCGGGAGGTGAGAACCATCACCGGCAAACCCGGGCCGTGACTCGCCCATGGCTTGGAACCTGAGATGAATTGCTCGTCTGCCCTCAACTTAACACGGCGAAGCCGCCAAAGGGCAGAGGCGATTGAATCGCATCAGCTCCGTACAGCTTTCCTCAACTCAGGATAATACGATTACTCCTCTTCGTGCTCTTCCCTCAGCACACGAAACGATCTCCCGGCGATTACCAGATCTTTCTCCACCGGACCATTACAGAACGGGCTTTCCAGATTGCTGGTATCCAGTACTGTCTGCCACGTGCGGTTGCGGGGCGTCGGAGGCAGCTTGTAGGACACCGCGTCGTGATAGGAGTTCAGCAGGATCAGGAATGTGTCATCGACCAAAGGCTTCCCCATTTCGTCCACCGAACCAAGAGTTTCCCCGTTAAACAGCACGGCAATGCTGCGAATCCAGCCCGCATTCCACTCCTCCTCTGTCATCTCATGCCCATCAGAGGCGAACCAAGCAATGTCCTTGACGATGGAATTTCGAATACTGCGGTCCTGGTAAAAATTACGTCGGCGCAGATTTGGATGTTTCTTCCTTAGTTCGATCAGTTTGGCGACGAAATCCAGCAACTCTTCCTGCTCCTCAGCGCGTTCCCAGTCGTGCCAGCTCAACTCGTTGTCCTGGCAATAGGCATTATTGTTGCCAAACTGGGTCCGGGCGATTTCGTCTCCCCCGCAAATCATGGGCACGCCTTGCGAGAGCAGCAACGTCGCCAGAAAGTTCCGCACCTGCACGCTTCTCGCGCGTTTTATCGCTGGATCGTCAGTCGGCCCCTCCGCGCCCATGTTCCAGGAGTGATTATCGTTGGCTCCGTCCTGATTGTCCTCCCCATTGGCGATGTTGTGCTTCTCGTTGTAGCTCACGAGATCGTTTAGCGTGAACCCATCGTGCGCCGTAATAAAGTTGATCGATGCATAGGGCTTGCGGCCATCGTTTTTGTAAAGATCGCTGCTCCCCGTAAGTCGATAAGCCAAATCGGAAAGCTGCCCTTCATCCCCCTTCCAGTAACGGCGAACTGTGTCACGGTACTTCCCGTTCCACTCCGCCCAAAGCACCGGAAAGTTCCCTACCTGATATCCCCCTTCGCCCACATCCCAAGGCTCGGCAATCAGCTTTAGGCGAGACAGGATAGGGTCCTGATGGATGATGTCAAAAAACGAAGAGAGCCGGTCCACATCGTGCAGTTCGCGAGCCAGGGCCGACGCCAGATCGAAACGGAATCCATCCACGTGCATTTCTGTGACCCAGTATCGCAAACTGTCCATAATCAGCTTCAGAACCTGTGGCTGGCGTACGTTCAGAGTGTTTCCCGTGCCCGTGTAGTCCATGTAATAGCGAGGCATCTCGGGAACCAGACGGTAGTACCCCGTATTGTCAATTCCCCGGAAGTTGAGCATCGGACCAAGGTGATTTCCCTCACCCGTGTGGTTGTAGACCACATCCAGAATCACCTCAATGTTTTCTCGATGCAGCGCCTTAACCATGGCCTTGAACTCGGCTACTTGCCCGCCCATATCGCCACTGGACGAGTACCTGGCTTCGGGACTGAAATAAGCCACCGTGTTATAGCCCCAGTAGTTGCTTAACTTACGATCCACCAACTGCTTGTCGTCGATGAAGTGGTGAACCGGGAGCAACTCCACCGCGGTGATCCCCAGCCGCTTCAAATGCTTGATACTCGGAGGCGATGCCAATCCGGCGTAGGTGCCGCGCAGCTCCGGCGGAAGCTCAGTATTCGACTTGCTGAAACCGCGAACATGAAGCTCGTAGATTACCGAGTCGCTCAATGGCGTATTCGGTGGCCGGTCCTGCTCCCAATCGAAGTAGGGATTGACCACCACGGACTTTGCCATTCCCTCCCCTCCATCGCGATCATCGCGCATCAGGTCCGGATCGGCACCGCCAAACTGGTAAGGGTAAACAGGCTTCGACCAGTCAACTCCACCGCAAACAGCCTGCGCTTGCGGGTCGATAAGAAGTTTTGAGGGATTGAACCGGAACCCATTCGTCGGGTCCCATGGACCGTACACTCGATATCCATAGAGTTGGCCGGGCTGAATTCCCTGCAAATATCCATGATGGACAAAGGCTGTCGTCTCTCGAAGTTCGACGCGCTGCATCTCCTGCCGACTGCGACTGTCGTACAGGCAGAGTTCGACCTTACTGGCGTGTTCTGAATATAGGGCGAAATTGGTGCCCGTTCCATCCCAAGTGGCGCCGAGAGGATAGGGCTTTCCGGGCAGTACTGTTCCTGGCATCTGGTCCCTGAAAAAGAAAAATTACAACTTGTTTGTTTTGATGCAGGAACAAACCGCACGCTGTATCGGCTACACACGAAAAGGCCTTCCCCGAAGGGAAGGCCAATGCGATTTCGTAAATCTCTACTACTTCGCGAGCGAGGCGCTATGTACAGGAGCTGCTTTTGCGGCAAAGTAGTTGTGCTCGCCGAGGTTGCGGTAAAACTTTCCGGCCAGTTCAGCGGCCTTCGGTCCGTACACTGCATGATCTCCTTCAAGGAAGATCACGGTAACAATGCGGCCAGACTGCGAGTTGGCAAAGGAACCGAACCAACCGAAACGAGTTCCACCCGTGCTGCACGTACCCGTCTTGCCGAGCACCTGTTCCGAAGTGAAGCTAGTACGCAAACTACGAGCCGTACCGAACTGTGTTGCTCCCAACATGCCCACGCTCACTTCAGGAATCAACGGAGCGATATCCAAATAGCGCTTAACCTTGGGCTGGAAGTTCGCAATCTCCGATGCCGAACGCGGATGCTGCAGATAGTAGAGTGTGCCTCCGTTGGCAATCGAGGCCATCAGGGAACCCAGTTGCAACGGGGTCATGCTGACGCTCTCGCCAAACGAGCACATCTTGCCGACGCCGCCGAGGCTTGCCGGTAATTCCTGACTCGGATACACGCCGAGGTGTTCGCCTTGGATGTTCCATCCAGCCAGTTCGCCCAATCCAAACTGATGTGCGTAGTAGCTTACTTTCTGAAATCCAAGACGACGGCCCAACGCCTCAAAGTACTGATTGTTGGAGTGCGCCAGCGCCTGGTTCATGTTCACCTTCCAGCCGCCAATATCCACCGGCGTGTCCTTGGTCACGATGCCTTCGCTCAAGGCGGCCAGAGCCACCGAGACTTTGATCGTGGAGCAAGGCTGCGCGCCACTCGATAGCGCAAGCTTCTGGTTCACCATGGCCAAAATGCGGCCATTGCTAGGATCGATGGCTACGACCGTGCCGTTCATGTTTCCCAATGCGCTGACGGCAGCCGCGCGCACGATCGGATCTTCACCCGTCGTGATATCGCCTGCTTCGGGATCACTCGCGAACGAAGTGGCAGTGAAATGCTCCCAATAACGTGCTTTCTTTTTGCCATGCTTGCCGACGGCAACCACAACAGTTTTCTTGCTCGCGCCCTTGGCCACGCGTGTCGTCGCGTGAGTGGTCACCGCTCGACTATGCCGGGATGCGGCCATGCGCTTTTCCGTGTTTGCGCTTTCTTTAATCTTTCGACTGCTTCGCGTCTCATGACGCGTCGATACGGTCGCCGCGAACGCGCTAAGCGCGAAGAACAGCGTCAGCATCACGACGGCAACGGCTCTAACACGGCTGGATTGCACTTCAGTAAACATTCTCATTACCTACACTTCTGTTACCGCTCCGGATTTCCGGGCTTTCAGGAGACTGTGTTCCAAGCGGTGAGTGTTCTGATGTTAAGTGAGTTGAACCTGTGTTTACAAGCTCAAACACTCATCTCAGTGATAGTTCTGCGTGACCTAAGTACATTCCCATACAGTACTGATGCGATCACACTTACCAGAGTTGCTGAATCGACTCTGAGAGCAGAGCAAAATTCCTGTCCAGTTGATTGTTAGCACAAAGAAACGGACCAAAGGCTAACCCTCTTGAGTCCCCTTCGTGTAAAAGCCGCGTTCACAGGCAAAAATTGTGCGTGAATTAAGACATTTCGTTTTGCTTCGTAATTGTCAGTGCGTTGATGAACTTTCGTTCGCAGATTGAGCGGTGCTAAAACAGGAGTTCCGGGCGGAACTCCTGTCTACAAATTAGTTTGTCACACCCCGCCACTAGACCAAGTCGGGATTTTTCTTCCGTAAGTAGGCCGGAACGTCCAACACATCGTGTTCATCGTCGCTATCAAATGGCTCCAGCGTGGGAGTCGCACGAGCCGGTTGCACAGCCTCCCAAACACGCGTCGAAGGCACAGGCGCCGCAGGTGGCGGCGGAGGAGGAGGAGCCGGAAGCTCAACCTCTGGCTCTGGCTCAAAGATAGGAGCGCTGTTCACAATCGGTTCCGGTTCAGGCTCAACGACAGGAGCCCGATACGCTTCGGGTTCACGAAGTTCATACGCCGCATCGGCCCTGCGTGTAATCTGCGGCTCCGGCGGAACAGCCCACTGAGCCTGCCGTGCCTGCTGAATCGCAGCAGCCGTAGAACTCAATGTGCGCGGTTGTACTCGTGGTTCCGAGCGAAAGCCCGTGGCGATGACCGTAATCTTCACCTCGTCTTTCATCTTCTCGTCCAGCACCGCGCCAAAGATGATGTTTGCATCCTCATGCGCCGCGCTCTGAATAATGGTCGAGGCCTCATACACCTCAGCCAGCTTGAGCGAACTCGAACCCGTAATATTCAGCAGAATTCCGCGTGCGCCGTCGATTGCGCCAGCTTCCAGCAGAGGCGATGCCACAGCTCTCTGAGCGGCCTCCAATGCGCGTCGTTCGCCCTTCCCCGTCGAAGTTCCCATCACCGCGTAGCCCATGCCCGCCATGATCGCCTTCACATCGGCAAAGTCGCGATTGATGATGCCCGGAATCGTGATGATGTCCGAAATACCCTGTACAGCCTGACGCAGAATGTCATCCGCAACGCGGAACGACTCAAAGAAGCCCGCGTCCTGAGCCACTGCCAGCAACTTTTCGTTCGGGATTACGATCACCGTATCAACCGAGTCGATCAGCTCTCCCAATCCGCGCTCTGCCTGGTTCATGCGCCGCTTGCCCTCAAATGCGAATGGCTTGGTGACCACGGCAACCGTAAGCGCACCCATTTCACTGGCCAGCGACGCGATAATCGGAGCAGCTCCCGTCCCCGTGCCGCCACCCAAGCCAGTGGTCACGAAAACCATGTCCGCGCCCTCAAGCGCAGCGATAATGCGGTCCGTGTCTTCCAGCGCCGCCTGTCGTCCAACTTCCGGATTCGCGCCCGCGCCCAAACCGTTCGTGAGCTTCACGCCCAGTTGCAGTTTTTTCGGAGCGCGAGACATCTGCAGCGCCTGCAGATCCGTGTTGGCCGTGATGAACTCCACGCCCTCCACGCCCGTCTCAATCATCCGATTGACCGCGTTGTTACCGCCGCCACCCACGCCAATCACCTTGATTTTGGCATTGTTGCGCGGTTCCTCGTGAAACTGAATCCTAATATCCTGTTCTTCCATGATGACCGCCTCACCCCGGCGCGCAATTTGGCGCCATATTTAATCAGTCTGCGTATCCACGTGAAAACATTGCCCGAAACCGTGCTCCGAAGCCGCTTTCTTCCTTACTCTTCAGCACTCGTGCGCGTTGCGTATAAAAAACCATCCCTATCGCGGTGGAATATTCCGGCTCCTGTAACTCCACCGGAAGCTGCGCCATACCCATCGGCAACCCGATGCGCGCCGGACGCCGCAAGATATCCTCACAGCTCTCCGTCAAGCTCAGCAGGCGCGCTCCTCCTCCGGTCAAAACGATTCCGCCGCCAAGCCGCTCCAGAACCCCTGCATGCCGCAGGTTATCCCGCAACAACTCCATCAGTTCCCGCGCTCTCGGCTCCAGAATCTCGCCCAATTCGCGCTGACGCATCATGCGCGACGGACGGTCGCCTACCGAGGGAACTTCGATCTCATTCTGTTCAGCAATCCGCGTCACCATCGAACAGCCAAACTGCCGCTTCAGATTCTCAGCTTCCAGCAGTGGAGTCTCCAGACAATAAGCCACATCGCGGGTAAAGTTAATTCCCCCAAGCGGCACAACTCCCGAATGAACCACAACATTGTCCAGCACTACCGCGATATCAGCCGTACCTGCACCAATGTCAATAACGGCCGCGCCCAGTTCCCGCTCATCGTGGCGCAACACAGCCTCCGAGCAAGCCAGCGCCTCATAAACCGTATCTTCCACATGCATCCCGGCGCGATTCAGCGCCGTCACCACGTTCTGCACCGCCGTGTGGGCTGCCGTGATGACATGTACCCGAACTTCCAGTTGCCGTCCCAGCATCCCCACCGGTCGGCGAATCCCATCCTGGTCGTCCACGATGAATTCCTGCTGCAGAAGGTGAAGAATTTCCTGATCGTCCGGGATCGACATATCTCTTGCCCGGTCTCCTGCTGCCTGCACGTCCGCGCTTGTCAATTCGCGAGCCCGTGACCCCAGCGAAATCACGCCATGGCTATTCGCCGAACGGATATGTGGACCACTAATACCTACGACTGCCGAATCCAGCACAAGCCCGCAGGCGGTCTCAGCCCGTGCGACAGCATCCGTAACGCTCTTTGCTGCCATGTCGAGGTCAACCACGACGCCGCGCTTGGTTCCTCCCGAAGGCGCAACCCCATGCCCGCGGTATCGCAACCCCGATTCGGACGTTTCCACCACCAAAACTACGGTCTTTGCGCTTCCAAGATCAATGACGGTAATTATGTTTTCGTTTCGATTGCCCATCTACTTCCGTTTCTTCTGTGGTCGATGCACACTTGAACTTTTCTTCGCCTGTGCTGCATGTTGCGACGCAGCATGCGGCGGTGGTGGTTCTGCCTTGGCAACTTGCGGAGGCGTCGGCGGCGGAGCCACATGCAGGTCCTTGTTCACAAACACCTTGCGTCCATAGCGCAAATCCACAGACTCCAGCTTACCTTGGTCCTGCTCCAACTTTTGCACATTGGACAGAAAGACCATGAACCGCTGCAGAAAATCCTCATTCCCCAAATGCAACAAAATCGGCGCGCTTCCGCCCCTTGCTACGACCTTCACGTCATCGGGATCCGAGAGATCTACCTCATCCAGGTTGCGCGAGTACTGCACCTTGTCCTGTGTGCTGCCATCCCCTCCATCAAGCTCGCGAACCAGTCGCATATAGGTCTTCATTCGCGGCGCGCGAGTTGAGAGGGGTTCGTTTTCATTCATACCCTGGATCACAGGAAAGGAGTAGTCGGTCTGCACGCCCTGCGGAATATCCATCAGCGATCCTTCAGCGTCGATCAAGTCCACGTGATCGCCCAGCGCAATGAATGCGACCGGCGTGCGTTCCTTCACCATCACGCGAAGATGATTCGGCCAAAGTCGAATGACCGAAGCCGTCTCCACCCATGGAATCTTCTCCAACTCGCGTTTTTCCTGCGCCAGCGAAATCTGGAAGATGTTTTTGTCCACCACTTCGTACATCTTCTGCAGTACCAGCGCCCTTGAGTTCGGAGCCTCGCCTGCAAGCTCAATCGAATCGCGCCTTACCCGGAAACGCCACGAGTGCACGCCAAAGCTATAAGTCTCGTAAGCCGCCGCCCCCAGTGCCGCCAGTACGATGAAGAACACCACCAGATTCCGCACTCTGGATGCCGTTTTGCGGGGCAATGCCCCCCGGCGCACCGGAACCCGCTTGGCACGTCTAAACTGTGGCTGATCGTCCTCGCCGTCTTCTTCGGTCAGTCCCGCATCCAGAGGCAAAGAGTCATCCGCATAGGAACCGCGGCTCGCTTGTCCACGAAGATAGGTTGGATCGTCGGAAGTTGGTCCCTGATTACGCGCCATAAGTAAAAAATGAAGCAGGCAGCAAGCGCCTTATCCGCTCACTATACCTGCTTTTCCCACGATTTCAGCTAGGGATTATCTGGCTTTCCCTGCACGGTTCTCAAGTCGTTAACAGTGCGGCGGCTTCTCTCGAAATCAATTCGGCACCATACAGAGAAGCAGAGCCTGTCTATGCAGGGTACACCTTTGCAGACTCGCTCTGAAACCTCAGACTCCGACCGCCTGCTCCCGTGCAGTCAGCTTTTCCAATACCATAGGCCCAAGCTGTGACACCGTCCCCGCGCCCAACGTCAGCACCACGTCTCCCGGTTGCACCTGTTCCACCACGGCATCGACCGCAGCGGCAAAACTGGCCGCAAATTCAGCCGGATGATCATTCCTGCAGTGAATCTTCTGAGCCAACGAAAGCCCGCTGACGCCCGCAATCGGCTGCTCACTGGCTGCATAAACATCCAGCACCAGCAGGCGATCCGCATCCGGGAACGCCGACACGAACTCATCCATCAACAGGTAAGTGCGTGTGTACCGATGTGGTTGAAAAATAACGTGAATTCGCCCCGTCCCGCCAATCCATTGCCGAGCCGCCGCCAGCGTAGCCAAAATCTCCGTAGGGTGATGCCCGTAATCATCCACCACCCGCACGCCGCCCACCGATCCCTTTAGCTGGAAGCGCCGATCCACTCCCCGAAACTGGGCAACACCCTCGCGAATCAGTTCCACCGGAATTTCCAGTCCCATGCCGACTGCAATTGCCGCCGTCGCATTCAAAATATTGTGAGCGCCCGGCACAAACAGATCAAAGCGCCCCAGATCGCGCCCCTTGAAATCCACCCCAAAACTGTTATGCATCGTCCCCGGAGCATGTTCCGTCACAATGTCGATGGCTCGAAAATCAGCATCCTCACGCGTCCCATAGCTCAACACGCGACGCTCAACCCGAGGCAGCAGATTCCTCAGTGCATCATTATCCGTGCAAGCCACCACCGTCCCATAAAACGGCACGCGATCCATAAACTCCACGAACGTCTTCTGCACATCTTCCATATCGCTGTAGCAGTCCATGTGCTCGCGATCGATGTTCGTAACCACCGAGAGAATCGGCGAAAGCTTCAGAAACGAACGATCGCTCTCATCCGCCTCGGCCACCAAATACTGCGACGTGCCAAGCCTGGCATTCGAACCAAGCGAATCGACTCTTCCCCCGACAACCACCGTCGGGTCCAACCCTCCAGCGGCCAACACCGCTGCAACCATGCTGGTCGTCGTCGTCTTCCCGTGCATTCCCGCGATGGCGATGCCGTACTTGAGCCGCATCAACTCGGCCAGCATCTCCGCCCGTTGAATCAACGGCAAATGCAGTCGTCGAGCCTCAACAACCTCAGGATTTTCCCTCGAAATAGCCGAGCTCGTGACCACCACCTCGGCCCCATGGATATTGGACTCGACGTGCCCCACAAAGATCTGGGCGCCCAATTTGGTGAGACGGTCCGTCGTAGCTGAATTGCGAAGGTCGGAGCCGCTAACGCGATACCCCAACGTGAGCAGCACTTCGGCGATCCCGCTCATGCCGATGCCACCAATACCTACAAAATGAATGCGCTGAATCTTTGCGAACATGACTATTGAATTGTACGGCAGCGGCGCGAACTTATACGCCTCGATCAAACAAGGTGTGAGTTCTCTTCCTGCTCAGGAGCCACAATTCCCTCTGGCATTGCCCCGCCGTTGTAGCTGGCCATGCGATTCTTCCATTTCAGAAAGTCGCCAATCCTCTGAGGCTCAATCCTCACTTCAACTCGCCTCAAACTTGCCAGCAGCAGATTCATCTCATTCATCAATCCTTCCGCCTGCCTCAGCTTGCGTTTCGATTTCTTCGCAACCTTCAGCTCCCGCCCCTGAACTTCCAGCAATCCCCACCCTTCCGGCATCTCTTCCGGCTTGAGCATCCCCTTCGGCGCAGCAAAATAACGCTCGCACCCCAGCGCTATCTCCGGATCCTTACGCCAAGGCTTGCAGCAATCCGCCAGAAAATCGGAGCGGCTAATCTTGCACTCGATCACGATGGATTGATTCTTCCCCTTCCACCCAATCGCGTCCGGCATCTCCCCGCTCGAACACCCCTGCTCGCTAAGCACGATGCCGCAGCGATATCGCCGCAACCACGCCTCCGCCATCTCCACCAATCGAGCATGCGTCATGCCCCTTTATCGCACGAAGGGCCCGCCATTGGCGAGCCCTTTTAATGAAAAGAAAAATGCTGTGCTGGCCCACATCCGCCTGTTTTTGGCGAATGTGGGGACCGCAATGCCTACGTCGAGTAGTCCGCGTTGATATGCACATACTCAACCGTCAAGTCGCAGGTGAGAAACTCCAGCGAGCTCTTCCCTCGTCCCAACTCAACCTTGATCTCATACTCAGGCTGCTTCAAATACTCGTGCGCCTGCTTTTCATCGAACGGATGAGCCGTTCCCTTCTTACAAAGTTGTTGAGCCCCAAAGAAGATGTTGATCTTCCCCGGATCGACCGCAACGCCGCTCTTTCCCACCGACGAAAGAATCCGTCCCCAGTTCGGGTCGCATCCCGCCCAAGCCGTCTTGACCAGCGGAGAATTCGCAATCGAGCGGGCAATCACACGCGCCTCGTCCACCGACTTCGCGCCCGTAATCTGCAAGCGAACCAGATGCTGCGCGCCTTCGCCATCCCTCACAACCTGCTCGGCCAGCGAAGCACACACACCGCGTAACGCCTCAGCAAACTTCTTCGCCACGCCGCTTCCAGAGAGCTTCACCTTGCTGAGCCCAGACCCCATGACTAACACGGTGTCATTCGTCGAAGTATCGCCGTCCACCGAGATCGCGTTAAACGTAGTATCGACCGCAACCTTCAGCGCAGCCTGTAATTCCTTCGACTCCGCGTCGAGATCAGTGAAGATGTACACCAGCATGGTCGCCATGTTCGGGTGAATCATCCCCGACCCTTTGCAAACTCCGGCAATCCGAACTGTCTTTTTACCCACAGCGATTTCCGTCGAGGCCAGCTTCATGCGAGTGTCGGTCGTCATAATGGCCGTAGCGAATGCCTTCAGCGAATCGACATCTCCGCCGCGCCCTGCAACCACCACAGGCACAGCAGCGACTAACTTCTCAACCGGCAGAGGCACGCCGATAATCCCCGTTGACGATGGAATAATGAACTGCGGCGCAGCTTCCAACGCAGCGCCCAAGGCCGCACAGCTCTGCTCGGCAACTTCAAGTCCCTGAGCACCCGTAGCGCAATTCGCATTGCCCGCATTCACCAGCACAGCGCGCACGCGACCCTTGCTCTTGCGCAAATGTGCGCGCCCCACTTCCACCGGCGCAGCCGCTACTCGATTGCGCGTGAACACCGCCGCCGCACTCGCACCTAGCGGAGCTTCCGCCAATGCGACATCTGTGCGTCCGCTTGCTTTAATTCCGGCCTTCGTAGCCGACCACAAAAATCCCAAGGGAAGAAAAACTGCTTCATCCGGTCCGTGCAAATTCATCTCGTGAGTTTCACCAGCGATTGTCCCAAGCGCAGTTGCAACTTCTCAGGACGAGGCAGGATCGCAAAATGCGGCAACTCGCCGCGATACATCGCCACCTCGTCGCACTCCTGCAGCTTAGGACAGTTCGCACAATCCTTATAAATTTTGTCCGGCAGTTCTTCCCGCTGAGCTTCCGCGAAACCCAAATGCGCAAAAAACTCCGGGATGCGTGTAAACAGGCACACGCAGTGAACGTGATGCTGCTCGGCCTCTTCCAGCAGAGCGTCAACCAGCAACCGCCCTCCGCCCGACCCCTTGTACTGCGGCCACACTGCAATCGAGCGAATCTCCGCCAGGTGGGTGCCATAAAGATGCAAAGCACCACACCCCAACAAATCATCGCCTTCGATTACCACGGTGAAATCGCGAATATTCTCGCAAATTTCCGGCAGCGACCTCGGCAGCAACGTGCCGTCTCCAGAAAAGTCCGCAATCAACGCGCGGAGTTTCTCCGCATCCGGCAACACCGCTTTACGCGTGTACATCGGCCGCCTTAAGTTTCTGTAACTGCACCACTCGCTGCTCCATCGAGGCAAGCGCCTTTGCGACTTTTCCCCGCGCCGTCCCGCCCGTTACATCATGGCAGTCCAACACCGCCTCCAGTGTTACGCTAGCGTAAAAATCCTCGCCAAACGCATCGCTGGTTGCGCGCAAATCGTCCATCGCCATCTCGTGCAGTTCCAACCCCTGTTCCATCCCAAGCCGCACGGCCTTGCCAATAATCTCATGCGCACGCCGGAACGGAACTCCCTTACCCACCAGATACGTTGCCGCCGCCATCGCGTTCATATAACCCGTGGTCGCCGACTTCGCCATCCGATCAAAATCAAACTGCACTTCACGCATAAATCCCGCAGCCACCCGCAGCATCATGGAAACCGTCTCGGCTACCACAAACACCGGCTCCTGCGTCTCCTGCATATCCTTGTTGTACGCCAGCGGCAATCCTTTCAGAGTAATCAGCAACTGTTGTGCCGCCCCGATCACCCGTCCAGACTTGCCGCGAATCAGCTCCAACCCATCCGGATTCTGCTTCTGCGGCATCGCGCTCGACCCCGTCGAGTAGCTCTCCGGCAAATGCACAAACCCATATTCCAAGGTCGAGAAGAGAATGAACTCCTCCGCCCACCGGCTCAAATGCACCGATAAAATCGACAGCACCTGCGCAAACTCAATCGCGAAATCGCGGTCACTCGTCGCATCCATGCTGTTCGCCGTGGGAGCCGTAAAGCTCAACTCGCCCGCCACCATCTCGCGATCCAGCACCAGCGTCGCCCCGGCAATCGCTCCCGAGCCCAGCGGACAGAAATTCAGCCGCTCGCTGCAGTCGCTCAACCGATCCACGTCGCGCAGAAACATCTCGCAATATGCCAGCAACCAGTGCGCCACCAATACCGGCTCAGCCCGCTGCAAATGCGTATACGAAGGCATCGCCGAAGTTCCTGCCTTCTTCGCACGTTGCATTGTAGCGTTCACGAGTTCCAGCAACAGCCCGGAAATCTCGTCGCATGACGCACGCACAAACAGCCGCAGATCCGTCGCAATCTGCTCATTGCGACTACGTCCCGCATGTAGTTTGAGGGCGGTTTCCCCGATAATCCGCTGCAGGTGTTTTTCAACGAAGTGGTGAACGTCCTCAGCCTCTTCGTCGTTCAAGAACTCATGCCCGGTAACGGACAGAGTCTCCAAACCTTGCAGCATCGTCGTGTATTCATCACGGGAAAGAACACCAGCCGCGAGCAATGCTTTCGCATGCGCGCGGCTGGCTGCAATTTCTTCCTGGAGCAAGCGCTGATCGAAAGGAAACGACCTTTGCCAGCGCTCAAACTCAGGATCCAGCGGTTGTCTAAACCGCCCGGACCACATCTTCACTTGGTCACCTCAACTGCGTCTTTTTTCTTCTTCGCGTTCGCATTCAACAACCGAGCACGAGCCGGCAACGCCAGAATCTTGATGAATCCGGCAGCATCCTTCTGATCATAGCTGTCGCTCATCGTGAACGACGCGATGTCCGCATTAAACAGCGAGTATTCGGACTTGCGGCTGCTGATTGAAACATTACCCTTGTAAAGAGAGAGCTTAACCGTGCCCGTGATCTCCTGCTGAGTCGATGCCACAAACGCATCCAGCGATTCACGCAACGGAGTAAACCACAGTCCGTTGTACACAATCTCTGCATACTTCAGCCCTACATGTTCCTTGAAGTGCGACAGATCGCGATCCAGACACAGTGCTTCCAACTCACGATGAGCCAGCAGCAACAGCGTGCCCCCCGGAGTCTCATACGCGCCACGCGACTTCATCCCCACGAAACGATTCTCAACCAGATCAATGCGCCCAATTGCATTGCGAGCGCCAATCTCATTCAGCAGTTCCAGCAGTTGCACTGCCGGAAGCGCCTGTCCATTCACCGAAGTAGGAACGCCCTTCGTGAATCCAATCTCAACATCTTCCACGCGATCCGGAGCGGTCTGCGGCGAATTCGAAATCTGCCACGTCGTGTCCAGAGGTGCATTTGCCGGATCTTCCAGCTCTCCGCCTTCGTGCGAAATATGCCAAATATTGCGGTCACGCGAGTGAATCTTCGTGCGGCTTGCCACAATAGGAATCTTGCGGGCTTCTGCGTAATCGATGCAGTCTTCGCGTGACTTCAACGTCCACTCGCGCCACGGTGCAATGATCTGCAACTCCGGAGCAAGCGCCTGGAACGCATGTTCAAACCGAACCTGATCGTTGCCCTTACCCGTGCAACCGTGAGCCACAGCCTCCGCGCCTTCTTCCAACGCAATCTGCACCTGGTACTTCGCAATGATCGGACGCGCCATCGAGGTGCCGAGCAGATACTTGTGCTCATACACGCCGCCCGCCTGCACGCACTTCCACACATACTCGGTCAGGAACTCTTCGCGCAGATCCTTCACCACAACCTTGGATGCGCCCGTGTTGATCGCCTTTACCGCGACCTCTTCCATGTCTTCGCCCTGTCCCACATCGGCGACAAATGCAATCACTTCGCAGTCGTAGTTCTCTTTGAGCCAAGGAATGATGATAGAGGTATCAAGACCACCCGAATATGCCAGTACAACTTTCTTCTTAGACATTAAAACTCCTCGTTGGGAAGCGGCGTACGCCTCCTCCCAATAGCTGCAGAAGGATCGCCTTCTGAATATGTAGACGGTTCTCCGCCTGGTCAAACACAACGGATGCAGGCGAATCGATTACCGCCGCTTCCACTTCTTCACCGCGATGCGCTGGCAGGCAATGCATAAACACAGCCCCCGGTGCGGCGTTTGCAAATAATTCAGGTGATACCTTAAAGCCCGAGAAAATCCGCGCCCGCTCCGCGATCTCCGCTTCCTGCCCCATGCTGGCCCACACATCCGTGTACACCGCATCGGCCCCGGTAACGGCTTCAATCGGATCGTTGACAATCTTGATCGTCCCACCGGTTTCCGCTGCAATATCGCGTGCCGCTGCCACAACCTCAGCGCTCGGTTCAAATCCTTTCGGAGTCCCCACTACAATGTGAGCTCCAAAAAGAGCCGCGCCCATCATCAGCGAGTGAGCCACGTTGTTGCCGTCTCCCACATACGCGAGATGAACCTTACTCAGATCACCAAACTTCTCGCGAAGTGTGAGGAAGTCCGCCAGCGCCTGGCACGGATGCTCATAATCGCTCAACGCATTGATCACCGGAATCGACGAGAACCGAGCCAACTCCGTGACCGTGCGATGTTCAAACGTACGCAGCACCAGCGCGTCCACCCAGCGTTCCAGGTTATGTGCCATGTCGCTCAGCGGTTCACGCTCGCCAATACGCGAGGTCAACTGATCCACGAACATCGCATGCCCGCCGAGCGAGTAGATTCCCGACTCAAACGTCAACCTTGTTCGGAACGAAGGCTTCTCGAAAAAAAGCACAATCTGCTTTCCCGCCAAAGCCGTACGAAACTCCGCAGGCCGAGCCTTCACCAGCGCCGCCAGCTCAAGCAAAGCTTCGGCACCAGCAGGTGTCAGGTCACTCATCGCCGTCAAATCGCTCAGCACCGGCAGCGGTTCAACGGAATTGGCAATAACATCTTTTTCCACGGGGCGTGTTGCCATGGATATCTCCTCCTGGACTTCCTTAGCCGGATCGAAATCCGGGGAGTTCATTTCGCGCCGCTCGCAAATGCCTTGGGGAGCCTCTGCCGAGGGCTGCGCTTTACCACAGGCGCAGCGTCGTCAGATGACGCGCAGGAGGACAAAACTTGGTCGAGCGCCTTCACTACGGTTTCAACTTGCTTTTTCGTCACGATGAACGGAGGTAAAAAGCGCAATACCGTTTCGTGCGTACGATTGATAATGATCTTCTGATCGAGCATCGCCTTCTGCGCGGACTTGGCCAGTTCAGCGGACTCCAACTCAACGCCCACCATCAGACCAATGCCCCGAATATCTACGATGCATCGATGACGGGCATCCAGTTGTCGCAACAAATCTAGAAAATATCCGCCCACTTCGTTCACGTGGTCCAGAATCTTTTCGTCTTCCATCACCTTCAACACTTCCAGCGCCACCGCACAAGCCAACGGCCCACCACCGAAAGTTGTTCCATGCATTCCCGGATGGATTGCACCGGCAACTTCCTCGCTCACCAGAATCGCTCCCAGCGGAAGCCCCGAAGCCAGCGGCTTTGCCAGCGTAACTACATCCGGCTTTATTCCGTAATGTTGATAGGCAAACATCTTGCCCGTACGTCCGAGCCCGCACTGAATCTCATCAATCAGCAACAGCGCGCCACTCTTCTGCGTCAACTCGCGAGCGGTCTTCAGGAACGCTTTGCTAACCGGATGCACTCCGCCTTCGCCCTGAATCGTCTCAATGCAAATAGCGCAAACATCGTCATCGAACTTCTTCTTCAAATCTTCAACATCGTCGAACTTCACAAACGTCACACCCGGCATCACCGGAGCGAACGGCTTGCGATACTTCTCTGTGAAGGTAGTTGCTACCGACCCCATCGTGCGTCCGTGAAAAGAGTTCTCAAGCGCCAGGAACTTCGTGCGCTTCTTCAATCCCCTGCCGCTCGCGACGGCACGCGCAATCTTCAACGCGCCTTCCCAAGCTTCCGTGCCACTGTTCGAGAAGAACGCGCGATTCAATCCAGACAGCTTGACCAGCTTTTCTGCCAACACCGACGGAAACTCGGTGTAGAACAAATTGGAGGCATGCACCAACTTGCCCGCTTGCGCCTTCAGCACCTTGGTAATTGCCGGATGCGAATACCCCAACGCCATCACGCCAATTCCGCTCAGGAAATCGAGATACTTCTCACCATCGTCGGCGAACACATAAGCACCCTTGCCATGTGTCAGCAGGATCGGATGCCGGTCGTAAGTATGGAGCACATATTTTTCTTCCGCTTTCTGTACCTTGCTCAAACTCACGACGCCATCACCTCCGTGCCAGATTCAATCTTGGTCTGATAAAACGAGGGCAGCATCTCCGCCTCAAGTGCAGGCAGAATGCGAACCCTCTTCACGCCCGAACGCAATGCGTCCTGACAAGCTTCAAGTTTCGGCAGCATCCCGCCGCAAACCACAGCGCTCTTCACCAACTGCGGAATGTCGCTCGTCGCCAGCCAGCGAATCACCGTTCCATCCGCGTCTTTCACACCAGCTACATCGGTCAGGAAGATCAACGCATTCGCCTGGCAACCTGTCGCGCACGCCGAAGCCATCTGGTCCGCGTTCACGTTGTAGTACTCGCCATCCGATCCAAGCGCGAGGCTCGATATCACCGGAATGCCGTCGTTATCCCAAATCGCTTCAATCCACCGCGAGTCCACCGAGCTGATCTCTCCAACGAAGCCCAGATCGCCGCCCTTGGTCTTCTTCTTGCGCGCAAGGAAAGCCGCACCATCTCCGCCACAAAGTCCAACCGCAGCCTGCCCCGTAGCGGTAATCGCCGCCACGAGCTGCTTATTCACGCGTCCCGCAAGCACCATCAACGCAACATCGCGCGTCTCAGAATCCGTAACGCGCAACCCATTCACAAACGTGGACTCCTTGCCCATCAGCGCCAGAGTCTTCGTCAGCGCCTTACCGCCGCCATGCACCACGGCAACCTTGTGTCCGGCCGACGCCAGATCGGCCACAGCCTGAGCACATTTCTTCAAGAGCGCTTTATCTTCCAGCGCTGCACCGCCTATTTTCACAACGAGCTTCATCATCAGAATCCTTCTTTCTCGCCCCACCCGAACATCACGTTCAGGTTCTGGAGCGCCTGGCCAGCTGCGCCCTTCATCAGGTTGTCCAAACACGACACCACGATGAGACGCTTTCCATCCGGGGCCAGTTGAAACCCCACATCGCAATAATTTGTGCGTAGCGAATATTGAATCTGCGGCAGCTTCCCATGGTCGAATACACGAACCCAGTGAGCACCCGCGTAGAACTCGCGCAACACGGCTTCAATTTCGCTCGGAGTAACGGGCCTGGTTAGCCCTAGATAGATCGTCGAAAGAATGCCGCGTGGGATCGGTAATAAGTGTGGGGTAAAGATAAGTTCGTTTTCATTCAATCCCGCCTGTTCCAGAATCTCGCCTGTGTGGCGATGTCCAAAAACCGAGTACGCCGAGAAGTTATCAGCGGCCTCCACAAAATGCGTTTTCTGCGTAGGCTTTTTGCCCGCGCCAGAAACGCCCGACTTACAATCGCAAATCACGCCGTGCTTCGTATCTACTAGACCCGAACGCACCAGCGGTGCCAACGGCACAATTACCGACGTCGCATAGCACCCGGGATTCGCAACCAGCTTAGCTCCGCGAATCTCATCGCAATGCAACTCCGGCAATCCATAAACGGCGGCTTGGTCTAACTCAGCCGCAGCCACCGAATCTTTATCTACAAATCCGTATACGGCTCGATTCGCCGCATTCTTAAGTCGCCACGCCCCGCTCAGGTCGATAATCCGCAACCCTTTAGCTAGCGCTTCCGGAACCAACTTCCGCGAAAGCTCATGCGGCGTAGCCAAAAACAAAACATCAACACCACGCGCTTTTAGCAGCTCCCAGGAAAACGGCTCCAGCGGATAACCCTCATCCCCCACAAGCTCCGGATAAGCTGCCTCCAGAGAATGCCCCGCCGACTCACCTTCACGCGCCAGGAAAAGCGGTGTCGCCATACGCGGATGACGAAGTAATAATTTCGCCAGTTCAAACCCCGCGTACCCTGTAGCCCCCATCACCGCGGCCTTCAACTTCGCCGCGCTCACTGCATCATTCCTTTAATCCTGAGCGACATTCTGTGCGCGCTCTTCTTGCTCTGCGAAATCACCAAAATCGTATCGTCCCCACCTACCGTGCCAACAATCTCTGACCAGCCTTCGGAATCAATCGCCGCTGCTACCGGCTGCGCAGACCCCGTGGCCGTCTTGATCACCAGCAAGTTCTGAGCTTCCCGTACTTCGACCACAAACTCGCGAACCAAACGCCCTGCTGAATGAAACCCCGGCTCCGGCTGTTCGTTGTGCGAAACACTGTATCCATCCGAAGTTTTCACTAGAGCGAGTTCGTTAATGTCCCGCGACAACGTCGCTTGCGTTACATCAAATCCCTGCCGCAGGAGCAACTTCCGTAACTGCTCCTGATTTGCCACCGACTCCTGCTGAACCAAGTCCAGTATTAGGTTTTGACGCGACAGCTTCGACATAGGCTTCCACGTACAGAATTATTATTCAGATGACCGTATAAGTATGCAACTTATATTCAGAGGAGGTCAATACAAAATCGAGGAAAAATTGGCATTTACGCCCAACCCAATATGAATATTCTGCATTAAATGCATCAGGCGACCCGTAGGCCGCCCGCTACGCATAACGCACAACTCCCATCAATGCGGTACAGATGCTCTTACTCTGCTCTTCTGACTCTTGGTCACCAATCGGAGCATGTATCCCACCGTCGCCAATCCGCCCACAAACAGCACTAGGAATAATGCAATCACCCCGACCTGGGGTCGCACCGCCAGCGTTCCCAAATCCAAATACGGCTTCAAATAAGCCAGCCGCAGTAGATACCGCAAGCAAACCATCAGAAACAGCGTGACCAGCGACATTCCGAATCCCGCATGAACCAGCGAACTTGGCTTCTCCGCCAAACTCCCCAACAGGATCAGCAACATCGCGGCAATCACCGAAACCAGCGCCAATCCAAAGACCGCACCCGCCAGCGGATCCCGCAGCAACACCATCGCGATTTCGCGAGGAATCGCCAGCAGCAGCCACATTCCGAGCAAAAACTGCAGCCCCGTGCATCCCGCAAACACCAGTGCCGAGCGTTGCACAATCCACCGACCGTACTCCGCATCCACCTTCATCTTGCGCATTCCCAGATGCGCGAGAATTGCTGAGAACAGCGCAATCGCCCCGTTCACAATATGTAGATACCGTGGAATGACGCTATGGTCTCCAAGATTCAGATTCCATCCATTCGGGTGCGCACGATACATCGGCAGCCATCGTTCCGGACTCAGCATCAGCGTCATGTTGTTGACGAAAATGAACGCGATCCCCAGCAGCACGCAAACCGAAATCGCCAGCACACATCCGCTGCTTCCCTTCCCCTTTTCCGCCGTGTAGGAGAAGTAATAGAACCCGTAGTAGGCCACCATCACCAGCGGAATCACCGCCAGCCACAACATGCCAATCAGGATGGAACTGGAATAAATGAAGTTTCCGAAGAGCACCTGAACAAACAGCAACGCCGCAACTCCCAACGTCACCGTAAACGCCAGAAACGTCGGCAGCATGCTTGCGAGTTCATTCGCCAGCCTTCGCGAATAAGGATGCTCCGAATGCCGTCCGCGCAAATAGTTCCACAGCGTCCAAATCCCGCCTCCCAGCGCGGAATTCATCGCTGCAACATGCAACGTAAACACAACCAGCAGCAGCGCGGTAAACAGCCACACTGGCCCCGGAATTGGCAACGGATCGACGTGAGGAATCGGAATCGCCTGCATTAGCGCACCTCCTGTCGCGACTGAGTAGGTCGCACCAGTTGCGAGTGACTGGAACCGGTCGGCGGTTCCGTCGGAGCCGCCTTCTGCGGCATCGGCAAACTTGCCTCATGCGAAATATAGAAAGCCAGTGCCTGCGCCTGATCGTCCGGCGCGTTGAAATTCGGCATATTGCTGCTCATCGCTCCCAGTGCCGGGAAAATCTCCTGCACCTCGCTAGGTGTCTGCTTTTCAAAAGCTCCCCGCAACGGCCTGAAGTTTCCATTGACCGTGTGGCAGTGGCCGCATCGAGCAGCGAAAACCTTCTCACCAATCTCCAGCCGATTCCCATCCGTAACATTGAACTGCCACGCCGGATTCAAACTCGCCAAATAATTCCCCAGCGCCTTACGATCGTCTTCGTTCCCCGCATACGGAGGCATAGTCCCGCGCAACATGTGAATATGCTGCAGAATGTCTGCTGCAAACGCCGCATCCCAACCATCGACTCGACGTTTCATCCCGCGATATCCCCCCACGGCGTGACAACTCCCACACTGCAACTGGAAGAGATTCGCCCCATAAGCCGCGCTCGTCGCATCATCCGTGAGCAGAAAATTTGCCGAGTGACTCACTCCCACCGATTGCAGCGTCTCTATCTGTGAAGCCCGCAAATCGTTGGCATAGATAACCTGATTGATGACCCAAGGCTTGCGAACAAACTCACGCAAATACTCTCCCGCGCCAATCGTCCCTAAACCGCAAATCACCAGTACCGCCACCACCGGAGCCCGCATCCAGCGCGGCTTCCATACGCCACACACCAGCGCAATCGCCAGCGACAGCAGCATGAAGAACACACCGCCCCGCACCGCGTGACGCACTCCGATCATCACTCCATTGAGATAAAGCTGCGAGAACTGCGGAATCTTTGCAAAGTACCACCACAGCGACAGCGGCAGCACCAACCCGCCCGCCATCATCCACAGCGCAGCCCAGCGAGCCACTTTCTCACGAGCCTCGCGCTTGGGCAAAGTGATGTACCCAAAGATGCCCGCCAGAATCACGCTCACCGCCGTCCTCGCCACCAGCGAAGGCAGGAACGTTGGATTGAACATCCCGTCCCAGAAATTATGAGTCTCCAACCAGCGCCCCGGCGTCAGCATAAAGGTCAGAATTCCGTTGATGACAAACAAACTCATCCACGCCGAGACAAAGTAAATCCACCCCACCATCTGGTGATCGCGTGCTGACAGCGTGTCCCATGTTTTGGAATAAATGATGGCCGCCGCGATCTCCACAAAGAAGAAGACCCACTCAATCGCCCACGCCCACACAAATGTATGGATAAGCGACGAAGTCGCCTCAGGACTCACCAGCCCAATCGTGAACCAGATCCCCACGCCGCTAATCGCGCCAAACACCAGCGTAAGCAGTGCAAAGAACCTGGAGTGTCGACGGCAGTACTCAAGCAGAGCAGCATCCTTGCGTGAGCGAGCGATCTTTTCGGTCACCACCAGAAAAAAGCCTCCGCCCACCGCAAAGTGGGAGACGAAGACATGCAGTACCGCTACCAGTGCAATCAGCATTCCGCCTGGTATTGCAAGTTGCCAGTGTGGATAATTCAAAGGGCAGGCTCCGGGCTAAACAAATAATAACCGTTTATCTTCTACCTCTTACCGCACTGAAAGCAATTCTGGAATTCCCCGTCGCTTATTGCCGAGCGACTAAACGGTCCTCGCGCCAAACAGACGCAGCGCCCCGAGAGGCGCTCATCCTTGCTTTCAAACTGTCGAGTGTCGGAGCTTAGTTGAAGAATTCCGCGTTCTTCTCCGCAGCGTCGGCCTTATCCGCAGGCAGTTCATCGGAAGAGTAAATCGAATCCGTCGGGCATTCCGATACACACGCGCCGCAATCCATGCACTCTGCCGGATTGATATACAGCTGTGTTGCCGTTGCGTAGGCTGGTTCGTTCTTCCCAGGATGAATGGCTTCGCCCGGACAGGCATCCGCACAGAGGTTGTCTTTAATACAGCTATCAGTAATGACGTAGGCCATGGAAGAATCTCCTTGCGCAGTTACGGGCCGAAAAATCGTTAAAATCGCGTATTCCCGAGCGCATTTAGATCATAACGGGTGACAGTACCTAGAACTCTGTGACTTGAATCACTTTTCCAGCCTGAACTTCCACAAAATTCATTTTGACCCTGTCCCGCACCAGTTCGGGAGTCTCGCCCCTCGCTCGCAATACACGCAAACTGAGCGAGTCATAGCGCTTCGCCAGCCTGACCCCGCTCTCGTCCGTCATCAACTCGCAGTGATAATACTCCGGAGTCCTCAACCCCAGCGCCCGTTGCAGCAGAATCTGCCTCGCCGTCGAGCGCAGCAAATCTTCTCCCCTCACCACCTCTGTCACGGACATTGCCGCGTCATCCACCACCACTGCCAACTGGTATGCCGGAACGTCATCGCGACGCCACACTGCAAAATCCCCAAAATCGGTCCCCGCCTCAAACGAATGCTTCCCCGTTCGATGATCCTCAAACTCAATGACCTCACCGTCCGGAACCCGGAACCGCCAGTTCACCTCGCCCGGAACTGCCGCCGACGACTCCCTCTCGCGGCATGTCCCCGGATAAATCAGCTCATCATTGTCGTTGTGAGGCGCGCTTGCTGTGTACAACAAGTCTTTCCGCGAGCAGGAGCACGGATAAATCCAGCCTCCCCGCCGCAACCTGCGCCAGGCATCCAGATAGAATTCCCGCCGCGCACTCTGCACATACGGCCCAAACGCGCCGCCCACATCCGGCCCTTCCTGCCACTCAACACCAAACCATCGAAGGTCTTCCACCATTGCCTTCGCAAACTCTGCACGACACCGCAGGGAATCCAAATCCTCATTGCGCACAATCAGCACGCCACCATGCTCTCGCGCCCGCTCCTGCGCCAGCCAGAACGTACTAGCATGACCGAGATGAAGATACCCCGTCGGCGAAGGTGCAATCCGCCCCCGATAGCCCTGCCCCATTCCCATGGCCAATGATTCTAGAGCACTCCAGCATTCCCTTAAAGTTGCTTCACTGGCAACGATGTGCTGAATTCGTTTGCTCCAGCCATTCGATCTTGAATACTGTCGTTGGCCGTTTCGAAGCGTACTGCGACGTTGTCGGATAGTCTGGCTGCCTCCGAACGATAAGACGGGTCAGACAAGGGCGCTGGTGGAGTCGAATGACCGTTTCGCTGCGACCAGGTATGGCAGCAATGAGGAACCTGTAAAATGACTGACATGCGGCGTGACGACAATAGATTGGCAGAGTGGCTTACACATAACCAGGTGGGAATCATTATTTTGCCGTGGATGGTTACAGCTCTAAATGTCCTATCTTTGAAGTACACCCTCCTCTGCGACGGAGGATTCAGCCAGAGTGCTGCATCCTTAAGGCATTCAGGGATCTTGACCTTCCACGAGAAACTTTCTCTATTTAGGTCAGACTTTGAGTATTGCTTTATTCTTGTTCCTTTGGCCCTCTTTTTTCTAACAAGCATATTTCCACATAGATGGAAGGTACCTTTCAACTCCGCATTCTCCCTAGTTTTGGCGGTTATTGTTAACGTGGAAATCTCGGTATACAACACAACCTTTGCGTTTACCTCTTTGAAGGTAATCTGGAGCTTACTGACGTGGGCTATCAAGAGCCACGACCTCGCAATATTGTCACTTTCCAGTCAGAATCAGATTCAGATCGTGATCTGGGGCAGTGCGCTTGGACTTGCCACGACGATCGCGGTAATCGCTTCCAGGAGGAACATTCGTTGGGTGAATAATGCAAGCCTCGCCATGTTTCTCATTGTAGGAACCACGGCGACGGTCGCGTCAATTCCCCGAGTTCCGGTTATGGCCTGGACACAGTCCCTGCTTCGCCAAACGGTCGAAGAGGCGTTTCTGGTGAGAAATACAAATGCTGAGATTCAGTCCAGTAGTGTTACTGAACTCCTGCATATCTACCGAAAGACCGATCATATTCCGCCGGCGATACCAACAGGCTTCGCCGGCAGGGCAAAAAATTACAACGTCATTTTTTTTGTGATGGAATCGATGTCAGCGAAGGCGTTTGACCCGGCCCATGACTCCTTGCTCGATATGCCTAACTTTAAGTTCCTGAGCGAGCACTCATTCTTAATGGGGCGCCATTACACGAGTTACCCGTTCACCAACTGCGCCATTTTTTCGATGTTCACATCGCTCTACACTAAAATTCCTCTTGGAGTAGAAATAGGCGATGGAGAGATCAAGGTCCCCAGTTTAATTCGCAGCCTTCGAGATACTGGCTACAAGACTAGCTACTACGGCTACGTTTGGGATGCTTCCGTAGCTCGCGATGACCGGCTCTTAAAGAGCATCGGATTTGAGCAAATAGTTGCTCCGCAGATCGATCCAGGAATTGATTCGGAGGGAAAAGAAACTTTTTACGGGAGTCTCAAATACGTCGAAGGCAACGACCTTCAGGCACTCCATTTCCTGGTGAATGATATCCATCGCTGGACAAATGAACGGCAGAGGTTTGCAGTTGCCTATTTCCCCGAAATTGGTCACGATCCGTATCGAGAATTCGCAGGACACAGATCCAGAACCTTTATTGAACGGGGACGGGCGCTCGCGATTCGTCAGGATGCCTGGATGGGAGAATTGCTCGACGAACTGAAACGCGACCGTGCTCTGGACAACACCATTATCGTCGTGACGGGAGATCACGGAATGCGCACCTTACCGATCGATGAGAGCCAACCTGTCCAACAAGTTGTGGCTCACGGAAGGCTCAATGATGTAACGATGCGTGTACCGATGCTCATCTACGTACCGCAGGTACTCCAGCGTTCGATTACGATCGAGATTCCCACATCCCATATCGATCTAGCACCAACGGTGCTTGATCTGCTGGGAGTCAAAGGTAATCAGGAACTCGAACAAGGTTCGTCCGTCATAAACACGGGAATCGCAACCCGGCGACTATTTCTACCTATGGACAAGTTTGGCGCATCCGGTTTTTATTATAATGGTAATTACTACATGCAAAGTAGCTCAACCACGGTGTACAAAAACTCCACGCTTAACTTTGTCGACGGCAATGCCCTGCCATATGAAGGCAAAGAGGCCGGAGAAGTAAGGGGAGTGCTGAAGGATCAAGATGCCTTGCAGAATTCACTTCTCTCACATTTGCTCGGAAGGTCAAGTTTGCCCTACTAGGCAGCCTCGATATCTTCGGCCTTATAGGCAGCAATTTGGAATCGGGCGGCGTGACAAAACAGGTACACGGCCTGCGTAATCCCCCTTCGCTCCCGGCACTTCCTGTTATGCCCTACCTTCTCTCCACAATCTCCCGAGCCACCCCCACCGCCGTCAAAATCTCCGAGAACGAGCGAATGGCGAACAGCCGTTTATGAACCTCGTCCACTTTCACGGTGGTATTCAAAACCTCCCCCACACTAAAGTCCCGAATCTCGCAACCACCCGAGAGCACATTCGTACACTCCTGCTGTGAAGACGCCACGCCGGAGCCATACACCTTCACCTCACCATCCTGCCGTATCAGCCCAAACTCAAAGGTGTACCAAAACAGCCGCCCCATGCGTTCCAGCTTCTCTTCGTTTTCCATCGAATGACACACGCGCCCATACTCCGCCACCGCATCCCCAAAACTCTGGTCAGCAAACATCGGCAAATGCCCCAACGCATCATGCAGAATGTCAGGTTCCGGCGTGTAATCCATCGACTCCCGACTCCTCAGCCAAGTCGTCGTCGGAAACTGCCTCGCCTCCAGCATTTCAAAGAACGCCCGCGCAGGCATAAAGCCGGAAACCGGCTGCACACGCCACCCCGTGCGCTCGGTCAGTTTTCCGCTCACCTCCGCCAGATGCGGAATCCTCTCCTGCTCCAGTCCAATTGCCTTCCAGCCTTCCAGATATTCCCGACAAGCGCACTGCGCCAACTGAGCCATACGCCGAGCCACCAACTCGCTCCAAAGCGCGTGCTGCTCGCCTGTGTATTTCGTGTAGTCCTGATCAATCAGAAATGGCTTTGCCTGAACCAGACTCGTACTCCCCAAGCCTTGCATCCGTCACCTCACCCAAGCCCCATCAACCGGGGCCATATCTCAGATGCCGTGTACGCAAGAAGAGACATCGCCAACAGCGCGTGCCATTCCGCGCCAAACTTGTTACGCTGTCTCTCGGAGACTCTGCCATGACAAACTTTGACGAACAACCCGAGATCCGAATCAAGAATTCCGACGATTACCGCGAAGGTTATTCCAACAGCGTGCAGGTACGCATGAGTGTCTGGGACTTCTTCCTTGCATTTGGAAAAGCTCTACCCGGCAACGGCCCCGGCATCGACCTTCTCAATTTTCAGGGAATCTACCTCAGCCCCCAGCAGGCCAAGGCGCTCTCCCTCATGCTTCATCAGAACGTAGCGAATTACGAACAGACCTTTGGCGAGATCAAGCTCGACCCGCAATTTACTCAGAACGGACCGATTCACTAGCCAATGGCACGGAAGACGCCTCACGCATCCCCCACAGCCTCGCCCATTTCTGTCTTCGCAGCTATATTCAGTGCGCTCTGGCTGATGCACCTTCCGTTGTTGCGTCTTCCCTACTTCTGGGACGAGGCCGGATACTTCATTCCGGCCGCGCGCGACATCCTCCTCACCGGAGACCTCATCCCGCACACAACGCTCTCCAACGCTCACCCTCCTCTGGTGATGCTCTGGCTCGCGCTCTGCTGGAAGCTCACCGCCTACTCTCCCCTGGTGACTCGCACGGCCATGCTGCTGGTCGCCGCCTTCGGATTCACCGCCCTGTGGCTCATGGCTAGACGCATAGCCAGCGCAGGAGTCGCCACGGCAACGGTAGTCCTCACCGCTCTCACCCCGACCGTGTTCTCCCAATCGGCAATGGCACAACTCGACATCGCAGCATTCGCCCTTGTGCTCTGGACCGTCTACTCGCACATCTGCGGACGCCGCTCGCAAGCCATAGCCTTTGCAGCCTTGGCTGCAGTGGCGAAGGAAACCACCGTCGCGGTCACCCTGACTCTCTTCGGAGCTGATCTTTTAGGTTGGTTCGCGTACCGATGGTGGCCTGTGCTGGCCTCAAAGTGGTGCTTGCCCAGACGCACCCTCTTGCAGTGCGCGTCTTATCTACTAGCTCTCCTGCCCCTCATCGGCTGGTACACATACCACTGGCACCGCACCGGACACGTCTTCGGCAACCCTGACTACCTGCGCTACAACGTCGGAGCCACCATCACTCCCGTGCGCATCCTGTTTGCCGGAATCATGCGCCTCTGGCACGCCACCGGATACATGAACCTGTTCGTCCTGACGGCTGCCGCGCTTCTATTACTCTGGACCACCACTCAACCAGATTCCCCTACTCCCACCGCCGCCCCCATCGCAACCAACATCCAACTGCTACTCGCCCTTTTGGTACTGGCGCAAGCCGCCGAGTTCTCCGTTGTAGGAGGAGCGCTGCTGGCCCGATACATGATCCCGGCAATTCCCCTCGTGATCCTGCTCTCGGTAAACGTCCTTCGCCGTTACGCACCGCAGTGGCAATGGTGGATCGCAGGATGCGCCGCTGCATTCGTGGCCGCTCTATTATTCAATCCGCCGTGGTTCATCTCTCCCGAAGACAATCTCACTTGGGCGCGATACGTTCAGATGCACCAAACCGCAGTCCACTACGCGGAACAGCACTACGCGCAGGAACGCATTCTTACCGCCTGGCCCGCTTCCGACGAGTTAAACCGCCCCTTCCTCGGCTATGTCAATAAACCTCTGAGTGTGGTTCGCTTGGAAAACTTCACCGCCGAAGAAATCCTCCGCGCCCAGCAGCAACCCGAGAGCTTCGACGTCGTGGTCGCCTTCTCCACTAAATTCGAACCTCAACGCGGATTCTTCCAACGCATCCCCGGATGGAATCAACTCCAGACCCGCTACTTCGACTTCCATCAAGATCTGCCAGCCAAAGCAATCGCACGCATGTTGCATGGTCGCATCGTCTGGCAAGATTCTGCCTCAGGCGAGTGGATCGCCTTAATCGAAATCGACAAAATCAGAAATGCGGAATTCTCGAACCCCGACCGTCTCCATCTCGCGGCAGCCGCAAACTGAAAATACCCATCTTCACGGAGCGAGTTCTCGCCGTGAAGATGGGTATTCATGATCCCTGAATCCGTGCTACCGATCGAACCCTATCTCTTCTTCCCTTTTGGTAACTAGTTAGCTAATCGTTCGCCACCTAGCTCAACTATTATCGATATAGTACCCCACGCTATCTCGGCAGTTGACTCCCTTGATAGTCGCAACGGTCATCCAGCTACGGCACGGTGGCTGTCGCGGGAGCTGAGTAACCGCTCTCCGATCCAGTCGTGCTCACCGCTGTTACCACGTAATAGTAAGTGGTACCCGAGCTTACCGTGGAGTCCTTGTAAGAATCACCCGAGACCACGCTGCTCGTTAACTTCGTATACGGACCGCCGGACACTGTTCCCCTATAAACGTTATACCCGCTGATACTTGAGGAAGTACTGGCAGTCCATGTCAGAGTAACCGAGTTGGAACCGGAAACCGCTGCCCCTGTCCCGCTCAACCCAACAGAAACAGTAGAGTTAGAAGCATTGCTAGCCACCGATACGCTTCCACTTACTGCGCCAGCAACCGTAGGAGTAAACTTCACCGAGAAAGACGCACTCTGACCAGCCGCAATTGTAAGTGGCAGAGTTACTCCGCTTACAGTAAAGCCAGACGTTGCCGTAACCTGTGAAACCGTCACCGCCGCCGTGCTAGCCTTCATCGTAACTGTTTGCGTCGCGCTGCTCCCCACGCTTACCGATCCAAAACTCACCGAGCTGGGGCTGACCGCAAGAGAGCTTGCGGTGCCGGTGACATTAACGTATCTCGTTGCACTATACGTGGTACCGGTATTGTCCTTGGCCTGTATAACAATCGTGTGTGCTCCACTCGCCACACTCAAAGAGGTGTTAAGCGTGCTGGCATTCACAGAATAAACGCTAACGCTATCGATTAAGATCTGCAGAGAAGCTGTTACTTTTCCAGAGCTCGCCTTGCCCGAAGCAATAAATTGCACAGGAGAACTAACGCTCGCTCCGTTCACCGGTGAGGTGATTGTAACAACGCCGGTCGTTGAAGCCGCCGCAACGGTAATAGTTATACTCTTTGTGTAAGACTTACCCGACTTATCCCAAGCAACAACCGTAACATTATGCGCACCGGAAGCGAGCGCCAATGAAGTATTGATACTTGCGGAACCTACTGTGTACATGGCAGTGTTATCGACGTAGATCCGCATCGCCGTGATGGGATACGTCGTGCTGCCACTCGCTGCAGAGGCAACGAACGTCACAGGGGATGACACGGTAGCGCCGGTAGTCGGAGAACTAATCGTCACCCCAGATGTAGTAGCTGCCGCCTTAACAGCGTCAGCGTTAAGCGTACTGGTTGATGTAAAGAACTCGCTCATCGATGGTGCCGACGCTGCTGCACCCGGAAAACTGGTGGCTCCTAACGCCGTAAGAACAGTCCGAAGCAAGCTCGGGTGTTGGTAGAAGGTTGTGGAGCTATACGCTAGTTGAGCTTCGGGCCCAATTACGAGAGTGGCCACACGACCACCGCCATGCGCAGTGTCTGTGCGAGACGAATCTGCGAAGGTGATTATGAGTATTCCATCCTGCTGAAACGTCGCATCGGCCAACAGTGGCTCAATGTTCTGCTTCAACCACGTATCACTCTGCTGTAACGATCCGCGTTGGCCATCATTCAAGGTGCTCGGGACAACGTAACTGAAATTGGGTAACTCATTATTTGCCAAATCAGTTGCAAATTGAGAGAAAGGCACCAAGTTCATCTTCTGCGTGCTGCTGTTCTGCACTTCTTTGAAGTACGCAAACGGATTATTCCTTACAGCGTAATTCCCGGTGTTTCCTCCGATATACCCTGCATAGGGCAAGCCTTCTGCGTACGATTTCCACGTCTTACCGGAAACCATCAACTCCGAGGCGATATTATCAGCAGATACCGGAAAGCTCGCTGGAGTAGCTGTGTCGTCGTTCGTCAGCCCAAGCCCAGTCGTCATCTCAAAGGAGTTCCCGATCGCCGGATGAGTATTCGCGTAATATTGGGTCGCCAATCCGTATTTCGACGCCAATGAATTTAGGTACGGCATGGCCTTATTTCCAATCACACTGGAATAACTGTGATTCTCTTCCACGACCATAACAACATGACTACTTTCGGGTATCTGCGCAAAAGCAATCACAGAAAGAGCAATCACAGCTGAAGCTATCGACCACGTCCTCATCCAAACCTCGCTTATTTAAATTCAACTAACGCGAGATTATGCGAGCATCTATTCTGGCTCTATACGTGATAGCCATTAGTTCCACAACCTTTTCGGACCTAAGGGCCTGTAGGCACCTCCCGGTACTGAAGTAACTTACGCTGCATCTCTGCTTCTATCTTCATCGTTATAGCCTTATGCTTCTTGCATAACTTAAAACTCTAGTGGCTGAAATGTGCGGAGGGACCTTACTTATGTTCGAAAAAGCAAAGCTTTGTGCGCTGCTGTTTTTATTCGCAGGTATGTCATTCGCGCAAACATCGCAAGACGATGAACGTAGTCTCGGCGACATAGCCAAGGAACTCCGACAGCAGAAGAAGGTGACAGTACAAACCGCCGATATCGACGGGACAACGCAAACGGTTCACACGATGGTGAGCTACATCGATAATGACGAGACAGACCCCAAAGTCGAGAAGTATCTTGAAAAGATTGCGGGGGTACTAGCTCACAGTGACTACGACGAGTTGGAGCGAGAAGCCGACGAGGCACGATCAAAGAAGACTCGCTTCCAAGGAGGAGCATGGGTCCTCTATTCCTTTTACGACGCGGTGAAAGCTCCCGCAGGTCGTAACAGTGCAAGCGACAAAGAGTGGCAGCAGCAAATAGAAGAGCTGCGTCGCTGGGTTGCACTGAAACCTGAGTCGGCGACCGCACGGACGGCACTGGGCAGCGCTTATCTTGCATACGCATGGAAAGGCCGAAGCGAGACTGCCTCTTATAAAGTAACGCAGTTGCAATGGCAAAGCTTCAGTGAGCGTTCGGAAATGGCGCGCCAGATTCTTGAAGAAGCGGCAGCTCTCCCGGCTCAATGTCCATATAGATATGCAATGATGATCAATCTTGCAAAGGCTCAGGGCTGGAGCCGTGCAAAGACCAAAGCCTTAGTGGACGAAAGCTTCGCGAAGTATCCAGACTTTCACCATTCCTACCGACTCTATGCGGATTACCTTCAGAAGAAGTGGTTCGGCAAAGAAGGCGATGCGCCAGCCTTCGCAGATGAGATTTCAGCACGCATAGGTGGGCGCGAGGGTGAGTTCGTTTACTTCGAAGTGGCGACTACTGTCGGGTGCGGAAAGTGCTCCGGTCGAGATCACGAGTGGGAAGGTTTTTCCTGGTCTAGAATCAAAACAGGCTATGCCGCTATGCAGCACATGTATGGAACCTCAACGTTGAATGCAAATCGTTTTGCGGTTCTTGCATTTCGTTTTAATGATGCAAGCGTAGGCAAGCCTTTGATGCAACGCATTGGAGCACAATGGGACCAGCGCGCGTGGAGTAGCGAAAAAGAATTTGAGCTTGCTCAAAGATGGGCCGGTCTGTATTAGTACAACGGCCTTTCTCTATTGCTACGGATGAAAGATGTGAACCGAACAGTTGGTGATTGGCTGGCGTGGTTCCGATTTCAGTAGAGCATAGAGAACTTTTATAATTCCGCCGTGAGTAACTGCGACTAAGTCACCAGAGCTCTGCGTTCGCATCGCGGTGCGCACAAACTGCTTTATTCTCGCAAATACTTCTTCCGCTGATTCGCCTCCGAAGGGGCGATAATCATAGTTCATCGCAATATCAAGTTGGCGAAAGTCTTTGCCAGTTTCCGCCTCTACTTCATCCCAAGTCTTCCCGTTCAGCGATCCGAAGTTTCTCTCACGGAGGTTCGGATCAAGCACAATCTCACAGGGATGCTTCGCCGCGATAGCGTTAGCTGTGCTTACGGTGCGACGTAGTGGCGAGCTTATGATTGTGTTAAAGTCCGTGCTGAAGTTATTCGCCAAATCACGAGCCTGCCGAATTCCAATTGAACTTAAGTCGTCGTCCAACCACCCCGTTGTTCGTCCTTGGGGATTTAACGCTACCTCGCCATGTCGGACTGCAATAATTCTCATAAGATCAAGGTCTGCTCCAGAACATCATCTCTGCTTACAGAGACAAGGTCAAACCAAGTGTCCCAAGCGCGCCACATATCTCTTCTACCGATTTCCAAGTACTTTTGCGCGGATAAAGACCGACTCAAACATCGCTGTTGTGAGTTTTCCTGTTGCGGTGTTCTGGTTTGAAGGATGATAAGACGCTATAAGAGTGATTCCGTTTGGCATAGCATATTCGGCCGCATGAGAGAAGGTGTACCCGGTTTTGCGGACTATCACTTGTTGGCGGCGGGCGGCATCAAGGTAGGCGTCGAATGCAATCTTTCCCAAGGCCACGACGACTTTCAGCTTTCCTAGTGCGGCAAGTTCGCGGTCGGTGTACTCGGCACAATTGGCGATTTCTTGCGGAAGTGGCTTGTTATCAGGTGGAGCGCACCGAACAGCGGCCGTAATCCAAAGATTATGCAACGTCATCCCATCATCTCGCCCCGTGGCGTGCGATTGAGACGCAAACCCAAGACGGTGCAGAACTGGATACATAAACTTTCCAGACGAGTCTCCGGTAAAAGGACGGCCTGTACGGTTGCTGCCGTGGGCTCCGGGAGCGAGGCCCAGTACAAGAACGCGAGCTGCCGGATCGCCGAAACCTGGGACAGGTCGCGCCCAGTAATCGCAGGCCAAGTAGGCACGGCGCTTCTCGCGTCCAATGCGTTCTCGGTATTCGACTAAGCGCGGGCATCGGCGGCATGTCACGACCTGACTCTCGATTTTCGTGAGCTCGCGATCCATCTCCATTGAGCGTTGCTCCTCGGCACCTAGCCTGCAGTATACGGAATGGGGCAAACGCAATCACTTCCGGGAATAAACGCTTTGGGTCCCTTTTCGCCCTGCGAAAACCGGCAGCACTAGAATTCGAGTGCCACTGCTGGAACGGACCCAACACCTGCCCGACGAAAGCCATCTCATTAAATACGCCACTTGAGGAACTTCTAGATTGGCCGTGAAACACGGCAGGGAGACCAAAACAAAATGAAAAAGCTTCTAATGATCGCCACACTTTCACTCGGAACATTCGCGTTGGCTCAAACCTCGGGTGCAGGAACCGGCGCCACTGCCAGCACAGGGAGCACGAGTGGCATGCAGACTGGAAGCCAGAGCGGTAGCCAGAGCAACGGGACGATGAACGGCACCACCGGAACCACTAACGGAGCCGGAACGACAAGCAGTTCCCCAACTCCCGACGGGTCTTCGGCGGGTTCGAGCGCGGGATCTCCTTCGAGCACGCCATCGGGAACCAGCAGCACGCCGGGATCAATGAGCAGTCCTGACAGCTCAGGGACCGTGGCGCCGTCGCCTTCGACGAGTTCGCCTTATCCGTCCTCGACCTCGCCAAGCCCATCCACGAGCTCACCAAGCCCTTCTTCCACGTCACCGACCCCGTCCACGACGTCGCCGGCCCCATCCACAACCAACCCTCAGTAATTTCATCCGGCAGAGTCGATTCTGCGAGATGATAATCTTAAGTGGCCCGTGCAAACTACGGGCCACTTTTTTGCTCCGTGAATTTTATTGGCCCGCAGTTTGACCCGCCCTTGTCCAGTCTCATACACTGAATCGTTCGCAGTTGGCGTTCGCGCCGCTGCATGTGCTCAGAGCTTGAGTAAGCGGCCTCCAGGCCACCACTAAATCTTTCAGAAGACTTAAGGCTATTCCTTTGACATCCACTGATTTGACAGCTACCGATTCAACCGCCGAAGTAACCAAGAACCCTTGCGAGCGCGAAGTCTCTGTTGAGGTTTCCGCCGAAAACGTCACCCGCGAATGGAAGACCGCCGTGGCACGTTTCCAGAAACATGCCAAAATTCCCGGCTTCCGCAACGGAAAAGTACCCGCTACGATCATTCGCAGCAAGTTTGCTGATGACATTAAGTCAGAAGTCGTAGAGCACTTGGTTCCCACTGCATTCCGCGAAGAGACCAAGAAGCAGAACCTGATTCCCATCGGTCAGCCGCGAGTAGTCGAACTTGAACTCGAAGAAGAAAAGCCATTGCGCTTCAAGGCCATTTTCGAGGTTCTGCCAGCGTTCGAAGTGGAAGGATACAAAGACATTAAGGCAGTGCGAGAGCCTATCGAAATCGCGGAGGACGAAGTCCAGAAGACGATTGATGGCCTGCGTGAGCAGAACTCGACATACATCAACGTTGACGAAGATCGTGGTCTTGCAGACGGCGACTACGCCTCTGTTGCGTTCAAAAGCACCAGTCAGGACGAAGGTGCAGAGCCGGTCGAGATGAACGACGTACTGGTGGATATTGGCGGCACGAACACGTTGCCGGAGTTCAGCGATAATCTGCGGGGAGCAAAGGCGAGCGAAACCAAGAGCTTCGACGTGACCTATTCCGAAGATTTTGGCGATAAGCGATTGGCTGGTAAGACCCTGCACTATGACGTTGAAGTAAAAGGAATTAAGACCAAGTCTGTCCCCGAACTGAACGACGAGTGGGTGAAAGAACTCGGCCAGGAAGACATGAATACGCTGGACGAACTTCGCGCCCGCATTCGTGAAGGCATGGAGCACGAAAAGAAGCATCAGGCGGAACATAAGATCAAGGAAGAGCTGCTGCAGCAGCTGACTGCAAAGTTCCCGATCGACGTGCCGACGCTGCTGGTTGAGAACTCGATTGACCAGCGTCTGGAACGCGGATTACGCGGCCTGATTTCTCAAGGCTTGCGAGCAGAAGACATCAAGCGCATGGATTTGAGCAAACTGCGCGAAGGCCAGCGCGAGGGCGCGGTACGCGACGTTCGGGCTAACCTTCTGCTGGAGAAGATTGCTGATCTTGAAGGAATCGAAATCTCTGACGAGGAACTCGACAAAGAGATTTCGGCGGCGGCCCAACAGTCAAAACAAAACCCGCTCGCGCTGCGTAAACAGCTCGAGGAAAACAACGGCGTGGAAGGTTTGCGCCAGCAGATGCGGTGTGATCGCGCACTGGATTCGCTTTACAAGCAATCTGAGTAGCTCGGCGGAAAAAGTTCGTAATTCTCCAGTCCCGCATAGCATCGAAATAGTGCAGGACTGGTTTTACCGGAACCCAAGCTTTTTCAATCCTTGGTTCCTCCAAAGGAGCAGGTCAAAATTATGCTAGTGCCGATGGTGGTCGAGCAAACCAGCAGGGGCGAGCGCGCCTATGACATCTACTCCAGACTGCTCAGGGACAACATTATTTTCCTGGGCACTCCGATTGATGACAACGTCGCAAACCTGATCATCGCGCAGTTGCTGTTCCTGTCCGCCGAAGACCCAGAGAAGGACATCTCTCTGTACATCAACTCCCCCGGCGGTTCCATTACGGCGGGTATGGCGATTTATGACACGATGCAATTCATCCGTAATGATGTTGTGACCATCTGTATCGGGCAGGCTGCATCGATGGGCGCAATGTTGCTGGCGGCAGGTGCCGCCGGCAAGCGATACGCCTTGCCAACTTCGCGTATACTGATTCACCAACCACTGATCATGGGTGGCGGAATCTCAGGGCAAGCAACTGACATCGACATTCATGCACGTGAGATCCTGCGCATGCGCGAATTGATGAATCAGTTGATGGCCAAGCATACCGGTCAGGTTCTGGACAAAGTGGAACGCGATACGGAACGCGATTTCATCATGAATGCACAGCAGTCTAAGGAATATGGCATTGTGGATGACATCATCTACAAGCATAAGTAACTGGAAAAAAACGTACAGCAGTGAGGAGACGAAATGACTTCTCGCTGCTGTACGGCAAGACCGGCCGGACGAAAAAGTATGTAATTAAGGTACTCACGCTATTGTGAGCTGCTCGGATTATGGGCAGACTGGTCGCAAGGTGGGCACATTGCCAGCAACTTCGTTCTCTCGATAAGTCGCGAGGATTTAACGGAATCGAGCAAGTGCGGTTTCGCTTAGCAGGGTCCAAATTCCGGGACCGGCGGTGTGATTCAGGGGCAGCACTCAGAGCCCACGGCCAAGGCCAGTATTAGATAACCGGGCGACCGGAAATCAACAGGAGTTCTTAGTGAGATCCAGGTCTGGTTCTGACGAAGTATTGCGATGTTCGTTCTGCCACAAGTCCCAGGACGCAGTGGCCAAGCTAATTTCTTCTCCATCCGACTACCCTCGCGCATACATTTGCGATGAGTGCGTTGCCGTTTGTAACTCCATCCTTGAGGATGACCGCAGCGAGGCACAGACCACGGCAAGCCCCAACCATCTGCCCAAGCCGCAGGAGGTCAAGGCATTTCTCGATGAGTACGTGATTGGACAGGAACGGACCAAGAAAAAGCTGGCTGTTGCTGTTTACAATCATTACAAGCGCATTTACATGAACCGCCAGAAGACCAGCGAAATCGAGCTCTCGAAGTCCAACATTCTGCTGATTGGACCGACGGGAACAGGTAAGACGCTGCTGGCCCAGACTTTGGCCAAGATGCTCGATGTGCCATTCGCGATTGTCGATGCGACCACGCTGACCGAAGCAGGCTACGTAGGCGAAGATGTCGAAAACATCATATTGAAGCTCCTGCAGGCAGCCGACGGCGACGTTGCGCGCGCCCAGACCGGAATCATCTACATCGACGAAATTGACAAAATCGGACGCAAGGACGAGAATCCCTCGATTACTCGCGATGTTTCAGGTGAAGGCGTCCAGCAGGCACTACTGAAGATTCTGGAAGGCACTGTTGCCAATGTCCCACCACAAGGTGGCCGGAAGCATCCGCACCAGGAGTTCACTCCTGTTGACACGACCAACATCCTGTTCATCGTAGGTGGAGCCTTTGTCGGACTGGAAAAGGTCATTGAGCGCAGAATCGGCAAGCGGGCGGTCGGATTCAAGACCGGCAATGAAGCCCAGCGCGACGAAGCAGTAAGCCCTAGCAAGCGTGACGACGAACTGCTACAGCTTGCCCAGCCAATGGACCTCATCAAGTTCGGACTGATTCCAGAATTCATCGGCCGATTGCCGGTGATGGGCGTGCTTAGCGACTTGGATGAAGCCGCACTGGTTGAGATTTTGACGCGGCCACGCAATGCTATCGTCAAACAGTACCAGCGGTTATTCGAGTTTGAAAATGTGAAGTTGCGCTTCTCCGAGGATGCCCTAACGGCGATAGCTCGTGAGGCCTTGAATCGCAAAGTGGGCGCGCGCGGACTTCGCATGATTCTCGAGGAACTGATGCTGGACCTCATGTACCAGCTTCCCGGTCAGAAGAAGATCAAGGAGTTCGAAGTTACGCGAGAAATGGTGGAACAGCGGAATGTTTCAATGCCGCGCGTTGAAAAGCAGGCATCCTAGAAGGAAAGACGCTTCACTTACGCCCAGCCGTCCAATGGCTGGGCGTAAGTTTTATACAGGACTGGTGCAACAGGAGTGGGGCGGCGCCCTACAAAATTACATGGGTGCAGGTGAAAAAAAACTTGGCGATTGTTCCGTTCTGGCAAGGGCCACAAACGAATGGCCAAACATCATATATGATGTAAACCCGACTTCTGAACATAGGCTTCCGTTTCTTATTCAGCCATAATGAATTTGATTAGCCCGAAATCGGTAGAGTTCAGGGCGTATTGCCGCCGATAATGCGTTGTAGTAGGCTCGAAAACAATAAAGGGGGAACCAGCAAATCTGCTTGCACTCTGAAGCATAGCTGGCCCTGGGGAAGTGAGGCTGAGTGAGCCTGATCAAGGAAAAATTCGAAACCCGCAAGTTGCCAATGATGCCCATCCGGGATGTTGTCATCTTTCCGTTCATGATGACGCCCTTTGTCGTAGGTCGCGAATCAAGCGTGCGTGCCCTCGAAGAGGCTCTTGCGGGGGACAAAAGGATCTTTCTCGCTACCCAACACGATCCGGGTGTCGATGAGCCAAAACCCGACGAGATTTATCAGGTCGGGAGTATTGTCAATATCGTCCAGAGCCTGAAGATGCCCGACGGAAACATTAAGGTCCTCGTCGAAGGCATTGAACGCGCGCGCATTCTGCTGGTTACTGAGACCGATGGCTTCTACATGTCGTCGGTACGCGTGAATCGGTACACTCCCGAGATCACGCCCCAAGTGGAAGCGACGATGCAGCGCGTCTCCTCCCTGTTCGAACAGTACGTCAAGCTGTGCCAATCGCTGAATCAGGAGACCATTGCCGCAACGGTGCGGCTGGACGACATCTCCCGTCTGAGCGACACGATCGCCGCAAATCTCCAGCTCTCGATTGAAGAGAAGCAGGAGTTATTGGAGATTTTCGACCCGGCCGACCGGCTAACGCGCATCTCCGACGTGCTGGATATTGAGATCGAAAAGCTGAACATGGATCGCACCATACAGTCGCGAGTAAAGCGACAGATGGAGCGCGCCCAGAAAGAGTATTACCTCAACGAAAAAATCAAGGCGATCCAGAAGGAATTAGGACGTGGCGAAAAGAGCGAATTCGACGAACTGAAGAAGAAGATCGATGCCGCCGGTATGCCGCCAGACGTGTTGGAGAAGGCTACGCAGGAGTTGAAGAAGCTCGAAGCGATGCCGCCCATGTCAGCCGAATCCACTGTGTCGCGCAATTATCTTGACTGGTTGTTGGCGGTTCCTTGGAAGAAGAAAACCAAGGAAATCCGCGATATCGAATTTGCCGAACGAACGCTGGATGAAGATCACTACGGACTGGAGAAGATCAAGGAACGAATCCTTGAATTTCTCGCGGTGCGCCAACTGGTCAAGAATCCCAAGGGTTCGATTCTGTGCCTAGTCGGACCTCCGGGCGTGGGCAAAACCTCTCTCGGAATGAGCGTGGCCAAAGCTACCGGACGAAAGTTCGTGCGCATGTCTTTAGGTGGCGTACGCGATGAAGCAGAAATTCGCGGTCACCGACGCACGTATATCGGCGCACTTCCTGGACAGATTATCCAGATGATGAAGAAGGCTGGGACTCGTAATCCTGTCTTCATGCTGGACGAAGTAGACAAGATGTCGAGCGACTTCCGCGGAGATCCGTCCTCGGCTCTACTCGAAGTCCTCGATCCCGAACAGAATTACATGTTCGTCGATCATTATCTGGACGTCGAGTACGACCTTTCGCAGGTCTTCTTTATAGCTACGGCGAATGTCATGCACACCATTCCCGGTCCCTTGCAGGACCGAATGGAAGTGCTTCGGCTTCATGGCTACACGGAGCCGGAGAAATTAGAGATCGCTCGCCAGTATTTGCTAAAAAAGCAGTTGGAGCAAGCTGGTCTCACAACGGAAAACATCAAGTTCGAAGACGACGCACTACGCGGCATTATTCGCTACTACACTCGCGAAGCCGGGGTTAGAAACCTGGAACGGGAGATTGGCAATGTTTGCCGGAAGATTGCGCGTTCGGTCGTGAGGGAAGGTGAGAAGTTCTCGGCAACGATTACCGCTGAGAGCCTGAACACCTATTTGGGCGTGATGCGGTTCCGTGATACCCCCGCAAACGAAAAGAGTGAGATTGGCCTTGTCACCGGGTTGGCTTGGACCGAAGTTGGCGGCTGCATCCTGACGACGGAAGTCGCGATCATTGACGGTAAGGGCAAGCTCACTTTGACAGGAAAACTCGGGGACGTCATGCAGGAGTCGGCACAGGCTGCGATGAGCTACTTGCGCTCCCGGTGGCAGCGGCTGGGCATTCCCCGAGACTTTTATCGCAATGTGGACATACACGTCCATGTGCCGGAAGGAGCCATCCCAAAGGACGGCCCCTCGGCAGGAATCACTATCGCCACGGCTATTGCGAGCGCACTCAGCAGGATTCCGGTGCGGCGCGATATCTGCATGACAGGTGAAATCACGCTGCGAGGGAAGGTGCTGCCGATCGGTGGTCTGAAGGAGAAATTGCTTGCAGCTCACCGAGCCGGAATCATGGAAGCCATTCTGCCAGCAGAAAACGAAAAGGACGTGGCCGAAGTGCCGGACAATCTCCGCAAGGAGATGAAGCTTCACTTCGTGGATTCCATGGACGAGGTGCTACAGATAGCTCTGGAGCAACCGCTGCCCGATGTCCCCGTCGCGAGCCCGCTCCCTACAATCAATCCTCAAACGGATGGAACTGAAGCCCGTCAGTAAGTTCGTTGCTCCGCACAAGAGACGGCCCGCAAAAATCGCGGGCCGTTTGTCCTTGCAGTTCCCTTCTTCTCATCAATAATGGAAACGGTAGCGCACCTCTGCAAAGATCTCTCGCGGCGAGTTCCAGTGGAACCCGCCAAAAGTGACGCTGTTATCGAGTTCGACGCGACGGTTCGCAACATTGAGCCCGGTCACCGAAACCGTGTATCGCTCTCCAATCTCCTTGCTGATGCTCAAATCAAAGGTGGTATGGGACGGAAGGTAATTGCCCGGATAAGGCTGGTCAGGGAAAGCGTTGGTAAATCCCGAACCGTAGTAAACGTTGGTCGAAGCGTTAGCCTTCCATGGCAATATCACATCACCTCCGATATTGAGTGTGTTCCGCTGATCGTGATCGAGGGGCGAGAGTCCCTCTGGGAGCGAGAAGTCGGTCAGACCTCCGGTGATAGCTCCGCCTCCTTTGGCAATCTGGTTTGAGTAGGCAAGGTGAATCTGTGCGCGCTGGGCGATGCGCGGGGAATGTACAGTCAGTTCCCAGCCTTGGATGAGTGCGGACTGAATTGTTACGGGAAAGAAGAGATTCGATTCGCCGATATTGTTATGGTCAAAATAGTTCACGGCCCTAGTGCGGAACGTATCTGCGTCCAGCGTCCAGCCTCTGTAAGGAATAGCAACACCGAATTGAAATTCCTCATCTCGCTCGCCTTTGAGCGGAATGAATCCCAAGTTATTGGTATTAGCAAATTGCAACAGCGGCCCGGACGCGGTAATCAGCGGCGGGGCTTGATAGTAGTGGCCATAAAAGCCGCGTACGGCCCAGTGCAAGACCGGAAGCTTCACGACAATTCCAAGGCGGGGACTAATTGAACTTTCGCTCACTCCTCCGTAAACAAAGGTGGGACGGGCGCCAGCTGTCAGCGTGAGCCATGGCGTAACCTTGAACTTCTCGTCAATAAAGAATGCAGCCAATTCTCCGGCACGGTGCTCAGAGGTGTACGGTAAATTTGTGTTCGAATTGTCTTTGCTGGAATTGTCATTGAAGGTCACACCGAACGCTTCATTATCCCGCTGATAGAAGGTGTACGTTCCCAACTGCAGATCGTTTCTGGCGGCCTTCACATCGAGACTCACCTGTCCACCTATATAGTCCGAGGAGCGATCCTGCTTCGTAGATGCCGGAAGATCATTCGGAGAGCCATCGTAGTTTGCGCGATTGTGGTGGTAAAAGGGCGAGACAGTCAGAATCAGCTTTGAGTTGACGGTGCGGACCCATGAGAAATTCATCAGTATGTCGGATTCGTGGTCGCCGTCGCGCAGTCCTATGCTGGGGTACTGTGCCAGGGCAGGATTGTTAACGTTATTCTCGATGTCGTTAAGATATGGATCGTACGGTATCTGGTAGTAATCCTGACGCATGGAGGTGATGAAACGGAGTTGATTCGCGGAGTTCAGATTGACAATGAGCGAACCGAAACCACCGTATCCATTCACTGCATCGTGAACTACCTGCTGAACCGGTGTCTGTATCCCAAGGTCGCTGCGATTTCCGTTAACGCTCGCATAGTATCCGAAACGCTCGGTATGACCTCCCAAACTAAACTGGTCGTTGGTCTGATGGAAGTTCCCCGCACTTAGCACGAGTTCGGCCTCGTTGTTCCGTTCAAATCCGGTGCGCGGAACGATGTTGAAGACACCATAAGTCCGGTCGCCGAGCTCCGCACCATAGCTGCCGCGATCTATTTCCAGGTAATCTACGTCTTTGGGATCGAACTGCGGCCCCAGATTCGACGCAATGTTGGTGTTCGGAATAGGCACTCCGTCGATCAACCAGCTCGCCTGATGTCCTCCTCGAATGTGCAGTTGATCGTGAGTAACATATGCACCCGGGACGAAATCCGTGATCATAGCGAGACTGTTGGTCCGCGAGGCCCCTGGGGTGTGAGCCACGTCGGTTCGGTCAACCAACGTAACTGGCGTCGCCGAATCCGAGCCGACAAGATCAGGTGTGGCAGTGACATTGACGATTTCTTTGGTACTGCCAGGTGCAAGCTTGAAGTGCAGTACTGGTTCCGCGCCAGCATTGACGAGAATGTTTTCCGTAGCGGGGGCGAACGTAGAACTAATCACAGTAACGGAATACTTCCCTAGCGGCACGACACGAAAGAAGAACTCGCCATTACCATCGGAGCTCGTGGTCTTTGACCAATCCGACGATATGGCTTTCAGCGTTACAACCGCCCCCTGCACGGGACGATGCAGGGGGTCGTGCACGATTCCGCGCGCGGCTCCGAAGATGGTGGCAAGAGCTGTGGTGGAAAGGATAGAGGAAAGTAGCAACGCAAATAAAAGAACTCGGGGCATGCCTTTTCTCGGCTCAGCTACGCACAATCAATCGGACTCGGTCGCGCTCCACACATTGATACACTACACCGTGATGACACTTAGCTGTTGAGAGTTGGTTGTGCAGCCTAAGAAGTCGGTGAGCAGCATTGGCATCGATATGGTTGCTGTGCGAAACTAATTGAGTTCGGAATTACGCAAACCATGCGTGAGCACTGCGCGAGGCTTTGCTGGTGAAGTCGCAGTGCACTCAAGCTTGCGCGAAACTTAGTTTCTTAAGCCGGGATGGCGAAATCGGCAGACGCAGCGGACTTAAAATCCGCAGACCAGAAATGGTTGTGAGGGTTCAAGTCCCTCTCCCGGTACCACAAAACAAAGGACTTAGCAGAGTAAAGACCACCCGACAAGAGGTGGTCATTTTCGTCTGGTGGCTGTTTTGGTGGCTGTTCGTTTCTTCTTCTCTGGTATCTGCTTTTGGGACTGTTCTTCCCCTCGCTCGATGGCCGTTCCGGCAATCCGTTCGACTACGGACAGTTTGTGCGCCGGGGAGAGGTGGCTATAACGAGCTGACATTGTGATCGTCTTGTGGCCAGCCGCCTCCTGAATTTCCTTGATCGATGCTCCCGCCATTGCCAACCACGAGCAGAAGGTGTGTCGATTCGAATGCCAGACGTATTCCGTAATCCCAGCCTCTTCCATGCAGGGATGGAACCAAGAACGGGTATCAAAGCTGGCTTTCTCTCCTTGGCGCGGAAAGACCGGATCTGAGGAACGCTGCTTGGGGCGTTTCACCGACTGGAGCGCGGCCACTGCATCTGCGTTCAGATAAACGCTTCTGGCCGATCCATTTTTCGTCTTCGTCAGCTCGATGGCGCGCCGATCGAAGTTTACTTGGCTCCAAGTCAGAGAGTATTGCTCGCCTAGCCGCATCCCGGTGTGAACACTTACCACGAACTCAGCCAAGTGTTCCGGGAATCGCCTGATAACCACGGCGAGGAGCCGGTCATATTCTTCGCGGGAAAGGAAGCGAAGGCGACCCGTGCCCTCCTTCTGTTGGCGCACCAAACGGGCAGGGTTGACCGCCACTTTGCCATTGCGCAACCCCTCGCGGTAGCAGAGGGAGACAAATGCCTTGTATCGGTTCGCGGTCGCAGGCGTTTTGCAGTGGGCACGTAGCCAACGTTCCAGTTCCTGCGGAGTGAGATCGGCGGCGGGTCGGGAACCTAGTTCCTCGCGAACAATTGCGGCCTTGCTCTTATAATTCCGGGTGTCTCGGTGGTGCGCAACGAATTCCAAGACGTCGTCGATCAATTCCGAGAGCGTAATCACTTTACTGTTGCGCAGTTCTGGCAGTTTACGGCCCGCCACGGCATCCGACTTGCGAGCCTGGTAAAGCTTCAGCGCATCCGATTTGCGCCCAACTTTCTCCCGGTGGCGTTTGCCCGCAGCATAGTAATGAATCCACCAAATGCCGCTGCCTTCTGGCTTTTCGTACACTCCGCGCATTCGAATCTCCAGGTGGCTGTTTAATCGGACAAATACTAACACCCAATCTGACTTTATAGTCGCATGTGTCTAGTCAGCACCCTCCTTTCGCAGGTAGTCGGTTAACAGCTAGGTCTCTGGATTTTCAGCGTTGCTAACCCTGTTCGATGTTGCTTAAAATGAACGGTTTGCGGAGATTCCGTAAGCCGCAGCAAGTTGCAGGATTACCTAGTCTTTGCCACTTTTTTATCTAAGGTCTATCGATCCCTCAAAGTGGGTCACGAAGTTCTATTAAATGTTTCGGATAGTACACCAGTGTTTTCGTACCCATTCAGGCGGAAAAGACCCGAAGGTTGTAGACGTTGATCACGAACAGACTTGCCCGTGCTGCACTGCTTCCCGATGCTCGTAAGGCTAAACACCTGAAATGCGTCTGAGTATCTCGGCGACTCTGGACAACATATCCTCTGGGAGGACTGGCTTGGTCAAGAGATCGAGCGAATGCCCACAATATGACCCAGCAGCTTCTACGAGATCTTTGGTTCCAGCATGACCAGAAATGAGGAGAATCTCGACTCCAGGGTAGAGCTTACAGACCTGCACGGCGAAGTCGACTCCATTCATATTTGGCATCATGACGTCCGAAATGATTAGGTCCGGTCGATGGTTTGCAACCGCGGCGAGTGCTTCCGCAGCGCTGTAGGTGGCCGTACTCTTATAGCCAGCTCTCGCCAAAATCAAAGAGAGAGTGTCAGCGATCGCATGCTCATCGTCTACCACCAAAATCATCCGCGCAACTCCTGTACTCATGCGGCCCTTCGATCCTGGTCTCGCCGTTCCAGCGGCAGCCAGATGGTAACAACGGTTCCTTTGCCCAACTGGCTCTTGATCTTCATCGTGCCTTCGTGTTTCTTGACCAGTTCGCTGGTTGCCCATAGTCCGAGCCCGGTGCCGATCGACTGCTTCGTTGTAAAGAAAGGCTCGAAGATCCGCTTCAAGTTCTCCTTCGCAATCCCCTCGCCATCATCCGCAATTGTCATTCGAACCATACGGCGAGGCCCGCGCAGGGATTGGGGTCCGAACAGGCGCACCTGCAATTTTCCGCCTTGTGATAACGCGTCCAGGCTATTGGCAAAGATGTTCGATGCGACTTGGCGAATTTCCTCGTCAATAGCATGGATGCAGGTGCTGCTCTGGTATCTACGGCGCACCTCCACGTCCTTGTTTTTCAATCGCGGCGCATAGATATCCAAGACGCTATCGAACACCTGACGGAGATCCACGTCGGTTGGGCTGCCAACTTCTCGGAAGAAGCCAAGTGCCTGTTTAGTAATGTGAGCCACTCGACCCAATTCCTGTTCGGCAAGAATCAGATGGCTATTTACGCACTCTGGCAGCGCGGGGTCTGTCCTCACCAGGTAGATGGCATTGATCGCGGATGAAAGCGGATTATTAATCTCGTGCGCAATCGTGGCGGCCATGCGACCGACGGACGCCAGTTTTTCGTTTCGAATCAAACCCTCCTCCGCCCGCTTGCGTGCAGTGTTATCGGTACCAATTAGCAGATAACCGAGGATAGTCTCGTGCGCGTCCCGCAGCGCCGTCACCGACACCATCGCAGGGAACCGGCTTCCGTCCTTGCGTACATAGGTGAGCGCGTAAATGTCCTCGATTCCTCGTGAGGCCTTAAAAACCAATGCTTCAAACCCTGGCTTAATTGGCGTTCCGATTTCGCGGCTCAACGTTTGGGCACGTTCGACCACTTCCGAGGGATCTGAAATGTCGGCTGGTGTAATTTTGTTCATCACCTCAGCAGCCGTGTAGCCGAGCATTCGTTCGGCCCCGACGTTGAAGATCTGGATGATGCCGTTCGCATCGGTGGCAATGGTTGAAAAGTTGGCGCTGTTAAAAATCGCTCTCCGCAATGCACCTGCCTTGAACAGTGCTTCTTCTGCCTGCTTTCGTGCGGTGTTATCGGTGCCAATTAATAGATAGCCGATGATGG
>Ga0224528_1000170_pt1 | contig 54150 bp, 46 predicted proteins | sample CBST25metaG_2_FD_179888 | JGI IMG/M metagenome (GOLD analysis project Ga0224528, IMG submission 179888) | Peat soil microbial communities from Stordalen Mire, Sweden - C.B.S.T25 | ecosystem: Environmental > Terrestrial > Soil > Wetlands > Peat | place: Sweden: Norrbotten County, Stordalen Mire...
CGACGGCTGTCACAGTTTTAAGTTCCAGTGTCATACCACATTTGGGACAATTGCCGGGATGATCCTGCTGGACTTCCGGGTGCATGGGACACGTGTAAACGGGATGGATTGCGGAGGGTTCGACCTTGACTATCGAGAGGCCGTGTTGCTTGGGCTTTTCAGCCTCGATTATGGGTTTGTCAGTGGGTAAGTTGGCTGGCATTGGTTTTCCTTTGGTCCTTAACCGGCCACTTCATAGTTGGCCCGTGAACTCGCGATTACTTGGTAGATGCCTTGTTGATCATGATGATCAGTAGGACCACGACCAGTACGCTGATCAATGTCCAGGCCCACATCCCACCGCCCATCCATCCGTACGAGTGGGTCATCATAAAATCCCTTCGTCGAGCGCTCAGTGCGAGCTCTGCGCAAACAAAGCGGATCGCAACCTGGCTTACCGCCATGGATTGCGATCGCATCTGCAGCTGTGAGCTTTGCCTCAAGTTCAGGTAGAAGAAATCCTAGCCGATTGAGAATCGCTGCACGTATTCCTTGGATGTAACCCCCGAGAGGTTAACCGCAGCAGCCATGCCCACTTTTCTGAGTCGCCGCTCCAGACTTGCTCAAGTACTGCTCCGGTTTCAAATCGAACTTCTCTTTGCATCCGGAGCCGCAAAAGTAATACGTCTGTCCTTTGTACTCGGATTTCCCTGCGGCGGTTGTAGTTTCGACGTCCATACCGCACACATGGTCTTTCACAGCTGTTGCGCTCTTCATTGTGATTACTCCTGTGTTCAATAGAGATGTTGTCATCTCGGAAGTGTCGGGTCTGTGCAATATAGACCAGTGTGCAGCTCATTAAGTCAATATGAGGAAAGAATTTGCGCAAGCAACCGCCAATCCGTGAAACTTTATCGGCTTTAGCTAACGCAGTGGGCTATTGTGTGGCGCTAAGTCCCACGAAACGCTATGACTCTATCGGAGGCGCTCCGACAGAGAAGGCTTATGTTTTTGTGGTGAGAAGTTCCTCGGCTCAGATTCACTTAACTTCCGGAGCATCGGTCGCTCGTGCGCAATCGACAGACAGCAGGAGAGTAATTTCTCATGCTCGCTTCAGAATGCTGGAATGATCTCATTGACGGATCAACCTCAGACTCCGCAGTCGCGCCGCAAGGAAGAGTACAAAATCCTGGAGATTACCACGCAGCAGATCTCGCCGAGAAAAGATCGCCGTCTCAATTTGCAGAAAGCGATCGGTGATCGGCTTAAATACGACTCCACTGCGGGATAGCCGTGACGCGCCGCTTGGCAACAGAGCTAGACCAACGCCACGGGCCACCGTGTCGATTGCGTGAATTATAGAGGCCGTTTCATGGAGTGTCGGCTGCGCTCCAGTGCCCTGGATATATTCAAGAGTCTGATCATAGAAAGTAGAATTCAGCTTTCGAGGAACCCAGTACAGCGGCTGACCGTCCAGATCGCGCACCGGGATTGAGGTGCGTTGTGCGAATCCATGGTTCTTCGGAACACAAACGCAGAATCCTTCCCGTGCGACTGGCTGCACCCAAAGACTCGGGTCCTGTATCGGCTGAATTGAACCCCATACGCAGCAGTTCCACTCAGCGTATTCGTTGCATCCGAGCTGAACCCAAGATAGGACACACTCCAAGTAAACATATCAAATGGCCGGGAATTAAACTTCCCGATATAGTACCCACGATACTCAAAATACTTGGTAAGTACATTTTGCTGCGGTGGAATGTATTGCAGCGTGGTTCCCTGATATAGCCCACGGAAAGGCAACATCTTGTCAGGCTGAGTTATTTGCTTGTCGATTGCTGCCGAGATCCACCAGTTATTGTCTGATTTTTTAGCAGTGTTCGTTATCAGAGCAAGCGAACCCGAACGATAGTCGGTAAATCCTGAGGTGTTATAGAGTCCCGTAAACCTCAAGAAAGTCTTCTTCACGCCTGGAGCCGATTCGCGACTATAGCCAAGTTCCCCCAGTGCCACATCTCCCGCATTGGGAAGATTCCAGCGAAGACCGACATGGTCATGTTGCCTCTCGACTGTGGAGCCCTCTGGAGAAGTACTGAGCGAGCTCGCAGTTCGTGGCCGCGTCCGCGACGCAGTTAGAGACTTTCTTTACCTTTACCCGATGCAATAAATGGAAGGCTTGATCGAAGTCGTGAGGCTGTCGTTAGGCAGGGAGGAGGGGTAACTCTCTCGTTTGCCGATTCTATTCAGAGACTCTCAATATCCGCTACAATGCGGAAATCACGGTCTTGAGTGCGAGGGCTGTTTGATCGGTGGAGAGGGATGAGGCTCGGTATACGCTGGGAACATGGACGCAGTCCGGGAGACAGCTCACCGCGCGATTCGAAAATCAGCGGTGCTGATGCCCTGCTGCTGCTTGAGATTATTGAGGAGTGTCTTTCATCGGGGACGGAGCAGAGCCTGCGGGAGAAGGTGTTTCCAAGTATTCAGAAACTGATTCCGTTCGATTTTGGTGCGGCGGCGCTCGGTGGCTACACCGGTCGTGGTGGCGCACTAGCATTCAAGCGTGACTTTCGTATTAGCGTGCCAGCGGAATTCTCTACCGAATACGCACGAAAGAATCTAGTTTTCGTCGACGAAGGAGCAATCTACAACTTCCAAAAATATGAACCCCAGTACTGGTCCGTCATGCGTGGTGCATCCATAGGGTGCGATAGCGCGCCTCCGCCAGTTCTATCGCTGCTGATGGATTTCGGAATGACCTCCGGCTACTCTCACGGGATTGAAATGCCAACTCCGGGAGAGGGAGGTAGCTACTGCAACTTCCTTGGAGCGTCAGCGAAATACGATCCACGGACGTTTGAGATTATGGAGCACTTGATGCCGCATCTACACCTTGCACTTCTGCGCGCTGCCAGCCACGAATCCAGAAGTGCAGAAGGTGCACTCTCTGTCCGCGAACGAGAGGTGCTGAACTGGCTGAAAGAGGGCAAGAGCTCTTGGGAAATCTCAGTGGTGCTCGGGGTGAGCGAGAGGACGATCAATTTCCACGTCTACAACCTGCTGGGCAAACTTGGTGCGATGAATCGTTTGCAGGCGATCGCAATTGCAGTCCGGCGGGGACTCATCCCCGTGGATTGACCAAAATCAGTCCGCGCAGGTTTCGAAATTCCTTAGCGATATTTTCCGATCGGTCGATTTTAGTGATGCAGAAGTTGCTGCTGCCATTTCTGCTATGGAGTGATCGGTCAATATGCGCATGCGCTCTATCTGCGCTCTGTTTGAATGTTTAGGGTGGTTCATCATGGCCTTTGGTGTCATCCGTGGCCCTACATATTGTTGAAATTGCGTTTTATTGTTGATTCGATTCCCACCGCGCTACCACTTTTCTACTTTCAATTCTTGAATTTCACTCTCGGGTAAACAACCTCGCGGAACGAGTTCCTTCCTGACGTTATTGATTAGCGTATTTGAGGCGAGAACGCCCACGATCCTAGTTATGGGTCTTCTTTAGGTGTGCGTTGGTTGAGCGCAAGCGCTTTCCGCTCTGCAATTTACCTTGTGGAATCCCGACAGAACTCGCTTTTGGCCCTTGCGGGAGGTGTGACGGGGTACGTGGCGTCAAAATAGTTCGTGTATCAAAGCGGTTATGGCTCGTTGCAAACCCCGACGAGGCAAGCAGTACACAGAACAGAACTACGGTTACAAGCTGCCGCATAATGGACTCCGATTATTTTTGAATTGCCGCATCGACGCACTCCTCACTGTTTAGTGATTTCGTCGAACTAGCGTCGCCGCCGTTAGTAATCGGACCTCAGCGACGTTCGAGGAACTCTCGAAGTGGTTATAGCGCATGGACAAGGTATTAGGCTTTACAGTACCTGAATCAATGGGCGTTTCCTGCCTTTGCAAATGGAGCTACACATATCCTAATCGGCTGGAGTTCGCTAGTTGGCCGAATACCAATTCGGACCTATCGGAATATTTTCGTCACGACTCCGCTCGCGGCACTGGAATCCGTAGTCGTGGATGATCTGAGCCTTACCGGTTGCGGCTGGATTGCACGGGAGATATCGAAATCGCCAGCATTTCGTTTCGGATTGAAACGTCCTTCGGTGAGGTAAACCACGGCGATGCTGCCCGTGACCGCTGGGCTCAGTAAGGCAAGCGGCAGCACGTATTTCTTTGACTTCAGCAATGCTTCCGCTACGCCGTCTACAGGCTTGCTGCGTCGAATGCCGCCAGGTACCTGCGGAATCTGAAATGATGAAAACTCGACAATGGGGTGGTGCCTGCCGTACTTGGCAAGCGATTTCGCCACCTGCTTTGGCGTCATAATACCGGCATCAGCAAAGAAGTTGCGATGGACAGAGTGAGGCGCATAGAAATTCAGAACATTGCGAGTGAAATCCGCACAGTTGGACGACAAAAGGTTGTAGTGGTTTCGGTTGCTTTGGGTATTAAACTGCTGGATGAACGCTTTGTCCTGCTGCGGAGTTGTCTCTATCTGGAATCCGTACAGCTTGCGGTCGTATGCCGCTCCGACCAGTTGTATCCAGTCCCCTCCCGGTGTGCGTCCATCGACTCCGTTCGGGGCAACTGTAAGCAGGTGTTCACGGCGATATTCGTCCCTGAGTTCCGCAACATCTTTAGCATCTGCCGTTTGCGGGATCTCCTGAATCGTGTCAACGGCGTAAAGATATGGAAGAAGTGGAATTGCAAGCCAATCATATCCGCCGATTCTGTGGTATCGGCTAATAACCACACCCGCTTCCCCCGGTTCGCAAAGGCGCAACTGGGTGGGAGTAGCAGCGCAGATCTGCGTCAAATAGACTGCCGCATGGCCTGTCGGATTCAAACTTCCAAACATTCCATACGGCTCCTCCAAGAGGAACGCAACATCAGCATGCGCTGCTGCAAAACCGCCGAAGACAAATACGAGAGCCCAAAGAATATTTCGCATCGTGTATGGTCACGGAGTCTTTGCCCTTTCCGGAGGAAAGACCTGTACTTATCAACCCAGCACCACGGAAACAGTTGTTCGCTAAACGCTGCAAACTGTGACTGCGGCCTCAATGCTGCGTCTACAAAATAGGACGCTGAGAATTCGCTCTCATTGTTTGTTGGATGCTGTGACACCTCTTGTGGAGTCAGAACACGTGTCGTATTTCGCGTTAAACAGGTGGTGAGACAGATACCGGCCGACCGTGTGCAGACGCCGATTCTCTTTTCAATCTATTCGTTTGTCGTCGCCTCGCAACCGCACGCCTGAGCCGGAAGAATCGTATATTTGAGTTATGAATCGCCTCGCTATTGGACTTCTTCTCTTTTCCCTGCGTCCAGAATTGTGGGGTCAGAAATCGTCATCGACGGTCACGACTGAAATGCAGACATTGCAGGCGCCCCCACCCTCTGCCGGGGAAATCATCCCGCGCGTCCGCGAAAATCAGAAGCAACTCGAAGAACGTCGCAAGTACTACATCTGCAATCTGGAGGAAGAGACGCAAAAACTCGATGCCCACGATGCAGTCAAGAAGACGGAGGTCAAGGGATATGAGATGTTCTTCGAGGGCGGTGAGTCGATAGTTCGGCAGGTCAGCAAGGATGCCAAACCGCTCGACGTCGGAGAGCAGCACAAAGAAGAAGAAAAAGTAGAGAAGCAAATCAAAAAAGCACGGGAGCACGCAGCCAAACGCGAGCGCAGCGACGACGATCCCAATGCGCTCGGCATCAAGCAGTTCTTGGAAGCCGCTCGTTTCAGCAATGCCCGCTATGGCAGCTTCAAAAATCAGAGAGTCCTTGCTTATGACTTTGAGCCAAATCCCGCCTTCAAGCCGCACACTCGCGCCGAAAGCCTCGCCAACAAATTAAGTGGCACACTTTGGATCGATCCCGACGCACTGGAGATAGTCCGTCTCGAAGCCAAGGTCACGGAAAATTTCAACATTGCGGGCGGTATTCTTGGAAGTCTTAAGCGAGGCTCAGCAGTCGTCTTTGAGCAGGAGTACGTTAACGGTGAGATATGGCTTCCCTCTTTTGCTGATTTCAATGTGGGAGCGCGCGTGTTACTTGTGAGTTCGCTCCACGAACGCGTAATAGACCGCTTCACCAACTACCGAAAATTCCGCGTCACCTCGACGATCAGTCTCCCAGAGCCAAACGCGAAGTAGGATGAACTTGTACTCTGTTTCGAAGAATCCGCAATTGCCCGATTGCAAGGCTATACCGATCATTGGGGCAGGGTCACAGAAACTATGACAACGATTTTGGGTTAAAGGTAGTTACTTCAAACACGAGCGTGATCCATGTCCTCTTTAGAATTCACCTGTCAACGCACAATGATGATCCTTGCCACGATCGCGGTGCTTGTGGCTCCTGGGACAGCCCAATCTGCACAGGCTGCTTGTCCCGCCGACGCTAAAGCGGTGAACGTTCTCGCAACAGTACGCAACAAGCACGGCGTGATTCTCAGCAAGTTACCCCAGAGTGATTTCACCTTGACGGAAGAGGGCCGTCCGCAGGCGATTCGCTGCTTCAGCCCGCAGGCGGATTTCCCTCTAACCCTGGGATTTCTGGTCGATACTGCGTCCAATCAGAACCAGAACTTGGACCAAGAGCGCACGTCGAGCACCAGCTTTGCACACCACATGCTGCGCGACGACAGAGACAAAACGTTCTTAATTCATTTTGACCGCGAGACCGAATTGCTTCAGGACCTTACGCCATCGAAACAAAAGCTGGATACGGCTTTCAACACATCACAAGCGCCGCAACTCAAACGGCAGGACGACTCCTCCAGTGACGACAGCTACCCCGGTTCGCGGGGCTCTGGACGGTCGCAGAGGTCGGGAAATGCCACGCTCCTGTACGACGCCATCTATCTGGGTTCAACGGACCTGATGCAGAAGCAGTCCGGGCGGAAGGTTGTCGTTGTTCTATCCGACGGCGTTGATCGAGGCAGCAGGATGACATTGGCTCAGGCGATCGAATCAGCACAGCGGGCGGATGTTCTTGTGTACTCGATCATATTTTCCAGCAAGACTGAAAGTGAAAACAATGCGGGCGGATGGGGCCGTGGAGGAGGCATGGGTGGGGGCCGTCGCGGTGGCCGATTTCCATCTCCTCAACAAACGCGACCGGACGGTAAGAAGACGATGGAACGAATCTCGAAAGAGACCGGCGGGCGGATGTTCGAAATCTCAAAGAAGCTGACGGCTGACCAGATCTATGTACAGATCGAGGAAGACCTGCTAAATCAATACAGCCTTACTTACATCCCTGACCGTACAACAGATTCTTCTGAGTACCACAAGATCCAACTGACCGTGAAGGACAAAGCTTCAGTGGTCCAGACCCGGGAAGGCTACTATTCGTCGAAGCAACCGGACGTGAAACAAAATTAGACTAACGTTGCTAACGGCGCTGAGTTCAAGGCCTCGGTGCAAATAACGGTGCGAATTTTCTCGACAACCGAGTCCCAGTCACCGGGGCTCGGCTGTCGAAAGAGGCGCACCGTCGGGTACCACGGACTATCCTCTCGTTTCTGTAGCCAACGCCAGTCCGAAGCAAATGGCAGGAGTACGAAGGTTGGAACTCCGAGTGCACCGGCAAGATGTGCAGTGGAGTTGTCAATTGTCACCACCAGATCCAGCGTGGCAATCTGCGCTGCGAAGGAATCTATGTCCGTAAGCTGATCGACCGAGCGATCCACGATGATCGGCGCATCTGCGTCTGCGACCTGTGCTTCCAGTGCATCATGATCTCCATATTGCAGGCTTACCCACTGAACCCCCGACAAGTCGAAGAGCGACCTAAACAGAGAGAGATCCACCGAGCGGAAGCGGCCTGTCTTTTTGTTCTTTGTGTGCCAAGCAATGCCGATAAGGCGTCTTCCATCGGAATAGCGGTCGCGGAACGTCTGCTTCCGATTGGGGTCTGAACGGAGATAGGGTGAGGTGTTCGCGGAAAATGCACTTTCTGTGGTTCGGAAGAACGAGGGCAAGCTGCCCGCAGGAAGATGCGCGCCAATGTCGAGCTGCCCTCCTTGACTAGAGTGGTAGCCGGAGACCACCTGGACGTCAGGAAAAGAACGGGTGAAGAGCGCGTTCAGGCGAGAATCGCAATCCAGTATGCAGCTATTCCCCGCTCGCACAACGTCGGGAATAAGCCCGGCAAACATTACTTCATCGCCGACGCCCTGCTCTCCCCAGATCAAAAGGCGACCAGTAGGCAACCGCTCTCCAGTCCAAAGCGGCTGGAGATAATCTCTCATCGGCGTGTCGTGTTCCAGAGACTTCCAACGCGATTCGTAGTTGCTCCAACCAGAGGAGAAGTCGCCTTCCGAAATCTGGGCGAGAGATTCTGAGAATCGCGCCTCGGCGTGGTCGGGTTGGAGTACCAGCGTCCGCCTACATTCTGAGAGTGCACCTTTCCAATCTGCCTGCGCTCGGAGGGCATGGCTCAGATTGTAGTGGGCTTGAACACAACCCGGCGTGATCTCTAAAGCCCGCTCATACGCCGCCGCAGCTTCACTGAATTTGTCTTGCGAGTGGAGAATCAGTGCCAGATTAAAGTGGGCTTCCGTCGAACGCGGATTGAGAGCCAACGCCGTGGTATATCGCGCGGCTGCCTCCGCCTTCCGGCCCTGAGCCTGCAGCAGATTGCCAAAGTTAATCAGGAGCTCTGGCGAATCCGGTTTAAGAGATAGCGCGCGTTCAAAGTGTTCGGTTGCTTCTTCCAATCTGCCCAAGACGTGAAGTACGGTGCCAAAATTTATGTGAGCAGCGGCTGAGTTCGGATCGATCTCGAGTGACCGCTCGTACTGAGCAGCGGCTTCCAGCAGTCTTCCCTGGGTCTGCAGAATTGCGCCCAAGCCAGAGTGATACGCAGCCACCGTATCGTTGAGTGCAATCGCCTTCTCGACAAATTCCGCGGCTAATTCCTGCCGTCCGGACTGATAGAAAGCCATCCCTAGTAGATGGAGGCTGTCTGAATGTTTCGGATCCTGTGTCAGGATCTTTTCATACATATTCATGGCATCCTGCAGTCGCCCAGCGCAATGAGCATCAAGCGCCTCTTTCAACAAGGGTTGGACGGTGGAAGAGGTAGTTGGCAGGAGATGAGGCATCCTCTAATACGCTGCAATTGAGAGTCCGTTCAACCTGTTCGCTCAATTGGCGGCAATGAAAGGAAACCCCGCATCCGGCAGGGTCCGGGACCGACTACAGCACACAATGAAAATTAGAATTTTGTTATTTGCGAGCAATAAGAGAAAAGCCGGAAGTGCACCTGGGAGTCGGCGAGCAATGAGGCTCTCCGCTGGAAAGCCCCAGAAAGTCTTCCGGGCATTGCTCGTACACCTTATCTTGATATCAATAATCAAGTTGAAGAACGGCTACGCGCATCAACCAAAGTTGATAGGGTGCTTTCCAAGCCAGTGCGAGTCACGGGTCGAACCGATGTTACGCATTGCACCTTTGGCAATACCAGAGGAAAGCTCACGAGTCTCCCAAGCAACACCGGCGGTGAATCCCACAACTCCGCCCACAACCCCGAGGGCTACGGCGGCGGCCGTCTTGGGCTTGTTGCGGCGCTGAATCAGCAGAGCAGCCAGTGCACCGACGCCCGCACCTATCACGGTTGGGGCCCAAGATGCGCGGGCGGAACGCCCCAAAATCTGGCGCACAGGTTCGCCGCCAAGGAGTGAACCGCACGCCGTCCGCGCTCCCTCCCATCCCGAACCAGCAAGATCACGCCCATACTCTACTTCTGACTTCAGCCAATCACCGATTTTCATTGCCGACCATCCCCGTTTGCGCACATAAGAGTTCAGTACAGATGAACTTTGATAGTACCTCCGACAGTGCCAAAGAGGAAGTGAACATCAGACGAGAAAACGCCTTTTTTCCCGGTGCCTAGGGCAAGTATCAATGGGAACAAAATCGACAAGGATTCTCCTATCGCAAAAAGCCCGGTCAAATTATGGCCGGGGTTTGGGGAAAAACGGCAGAAGCGTAGTTTATGCCGCTGGTTTCTTGATATCTGGATTCAGGGCGGTGTGTTCCGCCAAATCCTTGTTGACTTCGACGTTCAGCTCTTCATGGTGCACGTCGGACGAAACGTGCTCGATGCTTGTAACCTGGCGTGTGCCAACCTGAACTTCCTCCGTCACGGCCGTCTGCTTTTCCGGGATGATGCGCTCCTCAGAGAGCGGGATATGAATCTCAGAATTCGCCCCGATTTCCTCGGATACATTCGCATTTATGGGCTGCATGCGTTCGATTACAAGCTCTTCGCGAGTAACGGGACCATGAATCGTCGGATTCTCGGTAACTACCTGTTTTCGGAGCGTGACTTCCCCTAGCTCTACGCTTTGTTTGTGAGCTCGCAGTAGTTCGCCGCGAAGCTGGATACGGCGCTGATCCACCTCGGCCAGGGTTTCAATTCCGGTCGCGGTTTCAGATTCCCCGGAAAAACTCTCAGAAGGCGAGCTGTTAAGAACAGTTCCGCTCCCGCTTGGTGAGTTGAATCCGGATTCACGCAGATCCCCGCCACAGCTTTCAAGAATCTGTTGAGCTTGGGGGACGTTTTCCCCGGTCACGGTGAGGACCGCACCCCCCGCTCTCAAACCCTGAGAATAGTAGGTCGCACGCTCGGGCAACCATCCCAAGTAAGAACTCGACGAACCAAGATCGGTGATATCGTCGTGGTCCTCGCCGGCAAAGAAATTCTTCACTTTGTGCCAAAAAGATTGGTGCTCTTCGTGAGTCTGTCCTTCGGATGTGGCCAACAGAGCCGTGCCTGAACTCCCTGTAGAACTCACGTCGCTTCCCAACGTAGCAAGCCCGATTTGATCGTTGCCGAACCCTTGCTGTTGAAGTTCCGTCATTGCACGATACGCATCATTCTTATCTGAGAAGTAAGCCGTGATCCTGTTGGAGTTGTTGTCTACGTACTCGTTTGGAAGATAGTTGTTGACTGCCAATTGATACTCCTTGGTGTGGTTCTGCGATGCATTTGTTGGGCACAAGACACGCAACGCTTGTGAGTGGGCGTCTGGCTTTCAAGGGGTCGCTATTGGGTAGGATGCAACTGACCTCCGCAAGACGAGAACTGTCCTCTTTTCGCAAACTGCCCCAGTTGCATTGAGGGATGCAGTTAAAAGCCCCGGCGCGAAAAAGGCCGGGGATAGTTCTCATTCGAGATTTGCTATTGCTGCTTTACAAGCATGCCTTGGTACAAACGGTTGGGATCAGTTGAGATCAGATATATTGTGTCGGCATCAACCGTATAGACATGCACCGGAACAGCGCCAATCGTGCCGGAGCTACGTCCATTTGCAGCCACGGAATAGTTGCCGCTTTGAACAATGTCCGTATTGATACTGGTCGGTGTCTGCGAATCGATGGTTCCGTTCAGATTCCCCGAACCGTCGGCGAGGAAGTTGCCGCCTGATTCGATGTTCCCGCTGTTGATATATAAGCCGGACAGGTTATCGGCATAGTTTCCGGTGACACTGGCCGTCGTCAATCCAATTGTCTGAGCCCGCATGGTGCCGGTTTCAACAACCCCAAAGTTGGCGATGTTAGAGCCACTAACAAGCACCATGGACTGTTGCGGAGAAACCTGCCATCCCACGAAACTGAGGGTAGAGGAAGTGTAGGTCAGAGTCGCCGTCCAGCGCCCATTTGCTGCGACAGAATAGGTTCCGGTAAACGGGACCGAGTCGTAGTAGGAACCCGCTTCGTTGTAATCTTCGATGGCGTTAGTCAGATTTCCTACTCCATCGAGCGTCAGTCGCCCGGTCTCGAGAACTTGACCGCTGCTGTCATACCCCGAGATGTTGAATACCTGGTCTCCGACAAAGGCCACAGCCGTGCCAGCAATCGCTGTTTGCTGGTCTGCATAGCCGTGAAGGAAGAAATTCCTGTCGGTGCTGATCAGTTCGAGACGGGCAGGCGAAACCAAGTAGTAAACGAAATTGTGGGTTCCGGTCGCTGTAATCAAAGTCGCAGTACCGCGTCCACTGGTGGCAGGGGCACTGAAACTTCCAGTACCGGCGAACTGCGCATTGAACGTCGCGTTGTCGTTTTCGTCGACGGTGCCCGTGATTGTGCTTCCTCCCGTGAAGGTGAGACCGCCAATCGCGCCGTACACGTTCAGTCCGGAGTCTTCGCCATCAAGTCGAACGATGTAGGTGGAAGTTGCTGTAAGCGCGGTGCTGGTGAAACTAGGCTGGGCGATAATTCTGCCCGTTGCGTCGGCACTGTCAGATATTTGAAAGAGTTTCGCGGCAGAGGGAGACTGCATCACGAACCGATAGATCACTCGGCCGGAAGTGCCGTTGAGAGTTGCCTGTCCGCGCCCGTCCTGATTGACCGTGTAGGTCCCGGTGATGGATTCGCTCAGAGCCTGACCGCCCCCATCGGTGACGGTGTCGCGGGTGCCGGACGTAATGTTTCCCGCCCCGTCCGCGACGAAACTTCCAATCACAGCAAAAGAGTTACTGGAATTAACTCCGTTGACGGAGAAGACGTAGGACCCGCTGAGACTGGAATTCGAAAAACCGGCGTTATTTCCTCCGGTTGGCCCACTCGGAACGGGCGTGATGTTCGAGGATCCACCGCCGCCGCAGCCTACCAGAGTCGCAAGAGCAACTAAACTGAGAATCGAGAGAAGGATCTTGCGCATAGCGAATATCCCCGATGAGAGAAATCTCTGATATCAACAAACGCGAGCGTCGGAGAAAAGTTTCGCTCTAAAATAGTGAGATGGACAGTCAGTTTGTAGCGTTTCCACCTAAACTTCCCAACCGCGAGCTCTACTTGATCGGCTTTCGAATGGATCCGACTGCGGAAGGTCCGCAGTTTTATACTTTGGTCGGTTCAGAGGGCGAAAGCGAAGGCCCAATTACCAAAGGGGACCGAATCCTTTTCTTCCGCAAACCGTCCGACGCATTAAAGGCGTTGATGGCGAGCGACAATGGCTTCGCCGCCGTGCGTCCGGTGCCGACGGAGCTGGAATTGCTTTGCGACATTAGCCAAGCGTTATACGTTGCCAACCAGAAAGACCAAGACGCCGATGGGCTGCTGTTCGAATTGATCGCGGTATTTGACGACCTGCTACGGGCAGTCAAACTGAATGTTCCAACCGAGTACACGGCCATACTAGCCGCAATCTCTGAGCGGCTAGGCAAAAGTCCCGAATTTGCAAGTTTTCTCTCCGAAAACGAATTAACGCGGGAAAAGCTGGAAGATGCCCTGCTCTGGTGCGTAGGAGCGGTTTCGGTGAAAAGCACCTGGGTCGGTTAATCGACCCAATATCGATCTCATCAGTCAAAAAGGGCCATGCTTCGATGGAAGCATGGCCCCGAGCATCTGAGAACTCTAGCTTCGGGTGGTTGCGATCTCGGGTTGGTGACGCTTAGCCTGGGGCGGCGACTGCAGGTGGTCGCGAATGAGGCTCTCCTGAAGTCTCGCAAAGGCCGCTTCCGGTGTTTCCACGAACTCAAAAAGATTGACATCGCCAGGAGCAATGGTTCCCGCGTCAGCCAAAGCTTCCAGATTGAGCACTCGCCGCCAATACTCCCCTCCGTAGAGGAGCACAGTCATTTTTTTGGCGAGTTTTTCCGTCTGGGCCAAGGTCAAAATCTCGAAGAGTTCATCGAGCGTCCCGAAACCTCCGGGAAAAACGACGAGCGCCTTGGCAAGATAAGCAAACCAAAGCTTGCGCATAAAAAAGTAGTGAAACTCAAAGTTGAGCTCCGGTGTGATGTAGGGATTCGGCACCTGTTCAAAGGGAAGAGCGATATTGAGGCCGATAGTTTTGCCTCCGGCCTCATGGGCCCCACGATTAGCGGCCTCCATGATCCCCGGTCCCCCACCGGTCGTTACAACGAAGCGATGACGCTTACCGGGAAGCGTGCGGGTCCAGTCAGTGAGCATGTGGGCGAGTCGCCGCGCATCCTCGTAGTAGTGAGCCATGTCCACGGCGCGCTGAGCGCGATGAGCTTCCTGCTCATGGGCCGGAGCTGGTTCTGAGGAGCCGGGACGGGCGAGTAGCTGAACGGCTTCTTCGGCACTGCTAAGACTGCGGAAACGGGCAGAACCAAAGAAAACGACCGTGTCTTGGATCTTTTCTCGCCGAAAACGGGCGAGTGGCTCAGTGTACTCGGCCAATATCCGCAGAGGACGGCCGTCGGGACCTTTAAGAAAAGTGTCATTTTCGTATGCGAGGGGAGCGCGTTTGCTAGTGTGCTTTATCTGATCAGCCATAAAGGGTTACTTGCCTGAATCTACTTTAGATCGCGATAGTGCACGGCGTCCGATATCCCTATCCATACATCAACCAGCCCTATGCCGGAAATCATTCCACGAACAAAGCTCTGATCCAAAAATAGCTTGATGGAAGGCCATCCTGAGAGCAGCGGATTTTCGGTCCACAGTCGCGTCCAAGGAAGTACCATTACCAACATTCCTGCCCAAACGGCAATGGCTACCTCAACTACCAGCAATAAGCGCTTTGCCCAGACTGGGGGGTGAGTGGGGTGTGGACTGAGTTGGCCGGACTTTTCTTCCGGCACTGGCGTTGGTGAGGTCTGCTTCAGAGGTCCTACTTCCATCGTCGATTCGATGCGTCCCTATTTTCCCGCGATTGGCAGAGCGGCACCCGGACAAGTTCAATTTGACCAGATCCACAAGCTTGCACCTGATTCTACGCTGAAGATCGCAAAAGACCGAACCGGCGTTGGAAACAGTGAGAAAAAAGGTTATCTGGGCCACATTGAGAGCACATGGCCTGGTTAGACAACTGATCGCAATTCCCGTATGCGGGAAGCCACGTCACGATAGTCAATGTTGGTTCCGTAGACCTCCAGAAAATGGTCGAGCGCCTCGCGTTTCCGTCCGGCGGCCTCATAAGCGCTGGCCAATTCATAGTTGACGGCTGTGCGCGAATCTTCGTCGGGTGCAGCATCGAGAGCGCGAATAAACCACTTGAACGAAGCCTCGGGCACGTCTTTTTCGACGAAACAGGTCGCAAGCCAAATATAGGCTTGCTGGGCGCGTGCAGCACTCATTCCCTGTCCCGTCACTCGGCAAACCTTCTGCAGCTCGCCAATCGCCTCATCGAGCAATCCCATCTCACGAAAAGCGATGCCCAGATTGAAATGGGTCTCCGGATCGCTGTCATTGTCCTGTGGCGCGGCCAGATCCTGCTCGAAGTCCTGCAGTAGATCCCCAAAAACACTGGGCGCAATGGGTCCTGCCACCTCAGCAGCCAGGAAGGGCACCAACTCCTCGGCTGGCGGCGCAAGCGGCTGCAATGCTGCAGGTGGCGGAGTGTATGGCAGAGGAGCACTCGGCTGAGCGGTGTGCTCGACGGCACGAGGTGTCGCCGCTGGTCTGTGTGGAGGTGCGGGCTCGAATACATCTCCCAACTCGGAATCCAGTTCGGCAGCAAGAGAATCAAGGGTGAAAGCCGGGGCAGGCGGTACTACCGCGGTCTGCGGAATTGGCGGAAACGCTGGGCTGGAAAGAGACGACGAAGATGGATCGCTACCCACCTCGATCACCTCAATGGGTTGATAAGCGGGTGTCGGAGCCACAACCGGGAGCGAAACTGCGCCGGACCGCCCTTGCCAGAGTTGAGTACGCAGCGAGACCAATTCAGGGTGTTCCGGAAAGACCGCTGCGATACGTGCGATTCCGGTCTCAGCTTCAGACCAGATTTGCTGCGCCAGGCAGAAGCGCACCTCCTCCAGCATTTCCGACATACCGACGGAAGCTGAGGAGGACGAGTTTGAAGACATCGGAACGGTAAACGGAGGAACCGCAGAGGGCTCGGGTTCATCTGCAACTTCCTGCCAAACCGACTCCCACTCGTTGGAGAGATCAATCTCCTCGGCGCTCCCGACACCCCCCGCAAGATCTTCCGAATTATTGAAGTCGCTTGCGGCGAATTCGCTTCCCTTTGCTTCCCATGTAGTGGTGGCGCTTTGATCGGGGCCCACGGCACTTGCATAGTAGGCCGCGCCCTCGATTTCTCCTAGCCCCTCCAAAACGCGCTGCATGGTTACGTAACAACCAGCAGCCTTTGCCGGATCACCTTGCTGACGATACAGCAAGGCAAGTGTGCGGTTCAGCCGAAGGTCCTCCGGAGCGCTGAGCAATGCGTGTTCCAGGGCGTCAATCCCACGTTTTTTGGAAGAAAAAGACTCACAGAGTTCGGCTTCCGTTAAAGCCGTCGCGATCACTTCCTCCATTTCTGGCGTGTAATTTTGAACAGGAAGTTCAGGCTCCTCACCAATGAGGAATTCCTCCAGGGTGCGCGGTTCGACGCTCGTGGTGGGAGTAATTGCCGGAGCAGGGGAATCGTTGGAAATTCGTGCGCAAACCTGGTGATATCCCTGAATGTGTGAGCTATTCTCCGGTTCCAGCTCTATCAGTTCCTTGTAAGCGTCGCGGGCGCGCTCAAACTGTTCGTTTTGTACACAGGCATGGGCCTGCAGTTCCAGAATTTCCGCAATCATCGAACTTTCACCGGCGCGCTGGCAGAGGTTGTAAAGCATCTGCAGAGCCTCGGGATTGTTCCGAACCCGGGAGACAGCACCGCGCAGGTGCGCAACGACTTCCTCCTTGTCATGAGCAAGGAGTTGGGAGGAAAAATCGTTGTAGATAGCGAGAGCGCCAAGCGTGTCGTTCTCTTTGTATAGACGGGAGGCGACCTTCATCACGCCCTCCGCGTCCTGGTGAACGGATACCAGCTTGCGCGCGACTACTAGCGCATTCTCCAGATTCCCCAGTTTTAAATATGCAGAAAGTAGATTCCGTAGTCCATCGATACGGGAGTCGAGATCGGGGATAAGCTCAAAGAGTTCAGCGGCTTTCTCGGCATCTCCTAATTCAAAGGTGACCTGTGCACGCAGTTCCTGAGCGCGAAGGTTGCCGCGGTCAAGTGCAATAAGGCGTTCGAGTATCTTCAGAGCGGGATCGAGCGCATGTCGGTCAATAAGGGTGGAAGCGGTCTGCGAGAGCATCTGCTTCGCTTCGTTCTTCTGCCCACCTTGCGTCATAAGATCGGCCGTACGGGTGATTACCTGCACATTTTCTGGATCAAACAAGACGAGTTGCTTCAGCAGCCGAAGCGTTTCCTTGGACTGCCCCTTGCGGGTGTAGGCTTCAGCAGCCAGCAGCAACATGGAGCGAGCATCGCTGACCAGCCCCTGCTTGCGATATAGCTCCGCAAGCTTCTCCATCGCCGCGAGACCGTTCGGGTCCAGCTTGGTTATCTTCTTGTACATCGCGATGGCCTTCAGCGTCGAACCATCGTTAGCATAAGATTCGCCAATTACGCGAAAACGCTCGATAGCTTTGTCGTTCTGTCCAAGCCGAGCGTATACGTCGCCAACAGTATTGAGGATGGCGAGGTCGTGCGGCTCAACCTGCAGGATCTTCTCGTACTCGGAGATCGCATTCTGTAGCTTGTTCTGCTGCAAATATTTTTCGGCACTTGCCCGCGACTTTTCTTTGTTGAACCCGAATCCGAACATTATCGTCTCCGAACCGTCTGCACTCGACGGCTGACCGCGCCGTTGAAGCGGCGCACGCAGGAATAGACCCGTGTATTCGGCTTACGGTAACACAGCTCCCTTGGTGTTCGAAACTCTCCCAAGCCGGGTGACTACGAATTTGGAGGACATGTCCCAATGGGGTAAACCCGCCAGAGAGCATTGACAGCGACAGATACGGTCATTAGGGTAAGTTCGACATGCAAGCTCCCGGCGGTGAACCCTCAATCTCAGGCATCCGACTGGTTGCGCTGCTGCTACTAATGGTGGCCATCAGTTTAGCAATCCACGGTTACCACTATGGGATCGAAGATGAGGTAATCTACCTACCCGCCATTAAAGCCCACCTGAACCATGCACTTTATCCCCACGACGCCATCTTTTTTATCCCCCAGACCCGGCCAACACTGTTTGACGAGTTGGTAGCTGCCACCTCTCGTGAGCTTCACGCTCCGGTGGACTACACGGTTTTCGGCTACTATCTGGGAACATTGCTGGCCTTCTTTGCTGGACTTTGGTCCCTAGCCGTCAGGCTGTTCCCGGGATTTCGTGCGCGTTTGGGAAGTCTGCTGCTCACGGCGCCGCTACTGACGATGCCGATCGCAGGCACCAGCATCTACTTGGTCGATCAGTATTTGCACCCTCGAACACTTGCTACAGCCCTGATTCTGTTTGCTGCCGCGAAATTGGCTCCACGAGGTTGGGGAGATCCCGTTGCTACTAGGGAATATCTATGGGCGTCCCTGTTAATGTTAGGCGCCACGCTAATCCACATCCAGATGGCGTTCTATGGAGTGCTATTCCTGGGGTTTCTGATGCTGCCCCCACAGTGGTGGCTTGCAGTCCGGTTCGGGTTGGCGGCAGGCTACGTACCCGTTGTCCTGGCTACGCTGATGCAAAAGAGCAGTCCGGAGTGGCAGGAAGCTGCACGCACTCGCGCACAACACTACCTCATGCGATGGGAGTGGTACGAGTGGTTGGGCGCGATTGCCCCAATTTTTCTATTGTGGGGAATGGCAAAGCTGGCGAAACGCCGAGGGCTACTGGCTGCCTCGGCCGTGTCCGTTCGCTTGTCTTTCTTCGCTGCGTTCGGATTGCTCGCCGGCTGCGTCTTGACGATTCCTCCACAATTCGAGCGCATGACCGTTTATCAACCGATGCGAGTACTGCACCTGACCTACATCGTCATGGTGCTACTTGCCGGTGGACTGCTGGCTCAACTGGTACTGAAGCAAAAACTCTGGCGCTGGGGACTGCTGCTGCCGATTGCGGCTGGCATGAGCTTTGCTCAGTTCGAATTATTCTCAAATTCCCATCACGTCGAATGGCCGGGTCGAAGGACAGGAAACGATTGGGTGGAGGCGTTCAACTGGGTCAAGACAAACACTCCGGTGGACGCATACTTTGTCCTGAGCCCACACTATATAAACTTTCCCGGCGAAGATTATCACGGCTTTCGTGGTCTCGCTGAGCGCGGTCAAATGGCGGACTGGGACAAAGATCCAGGCGTGGCGCTGTTGTTTCCCGAGCTGGCAAAGCGATGGTCGCATGAGGTTCATGCGCTCGATCACTGGAACAGCTTTACAGCTCAAGACTTTCATCGGTTACACGAGCAGTTTGGGGTAAATTGGACGGTGGTCCCGCTGAATACTTCCAGCGTCACGGATTGTCCATACCGCAATCGCAGCGTTGAGGTTTGCAGAGTTCGATAGAGATTTCGGTTTGTGAGAGCTCGGGGAACCTTCTCTCGCGTGCCTTCGTATTTAGTAGTGGCGGGCCGTTGCCCGGTTTGGGAGACACATGCGCGGACTCAGGATCAAGGAACCGACCATCATCGCTCTGGAGACGATGCGCTCACATAAGCTGCGATCGTTCTTGATGCTGCTCGGTGTCATCCTCTCGGTTTCAACACTGATATTGGTTGTTGCCTTGATCAACGGCACGAACAACTATATTGCCGACCGGGTCATGAACATGGGCAATGGCGTCTTCCTCGTGACGAGATTTGGGATCATTAACAACACCGAGGAATGGGTGAAAGCCGTCCGCCGCAACAAGCAACTGACCTACGACGACTACATTGCTTTGCGGGATGGACTGAAACTTCCTAAAAACGTAGGACTCCAGTGCGGGTCCACTGAAGTAGTTCACCGTGAAGCTCAGAATGCGGAAGATGTGAGCATGCGCGGCGTCACAGCCAACATCGGCCAAATGAGTACCGAAGAAATCGCCAGCGGGCGGTATATCAGCGACAACGATAACGAGCACCGAAGTTTTACTGCTGTAGTTGGAGCCGATGTGGTGAAGAAACTATTCCCAGATACCGATCCCATGGGAAAGACACTCACTGTCAACGGATACGAGTTTCAGGTGGTTGGCATCACTAAACCCATCGGCAATGTAATGGGACAGCCCCAAGACAATTTCATCTATATCCCGGTGCAGACCTGGTTCAAGCTCAAAGGCATGCACACCGACAATCTCCAAATTAATGTGCAAGTGCAGGCGCCGGAGTATATGGAGCAAACAAAGGACGAGGCGCGTGCGCTCATGCGGGCGCGGCGGCATGTGGGACCAAACGAAGAGGACAACTTTGGACTCTTCGGCTCCGATAACCTGATGGATCTCTGGAAAAATCTGACTGGAACGCTGGCGAGCGCGATGGTCGGCTTTGTTTCGATCTTCCTGGTAATCGGCGGCGTAGTCATCATGAACGTAATGCTCGCCAGCGTCACCGAACGCACGCGCGAAATCGGCATCCGCAAATCGTTAGGCGCACGAACCTCTGACATCCTAAGCCAGTTCCTTGTCGAGGCGTCGGTCATGAGCGCGATGGGCGGGATCATTGGAATTGCTGTGGCTTGGATTCTGGCGGCATTTCTGGATAAGACCACGCCGCTTCCAATGTCGGTTCCATTGTCAGCGGTGCTCGTTGCGATTTGCGTCTCAACTGCCGTGGGGTTGTTCTTCGGTGTCTATCCTGCGCGCAAAGCAGCACGGCTGAACCCCATCGAAGCACTGCGGGCAGATTCTTAAAGGAGCACTTGGATGAAAACAACTCACAGATATTTCTCCTTTGGCGAAAGCGCCCGCATGGCGTTTGAGACCCTCCTGGCAAACAAGATGCGCTCTGCACTCACCGTGCTCGGAGTCTTCATCGCGGTAGTGGTGCTGGTGATGGTGTTCTCCATCATGTACGGGGTCGATGCCGATTTGCGTGCGCAGCTTGAGCAGTACGGTACGGACACGCTGATGATATTCAAGTGGGAGCCAGGTATACATATGGGTCGGCTACCGCAGGAATTGCGTATCCGGAAGCCTCTGAATATCCAAGACGCCGAGGCAATCCGTCAGGAGGCGCCTTCGGTTAAGGATGTCTGCGCCGAGGTCTTCTCCTGGAGTCCAATCCCCACCGGCGAGAATTTCATCGCTACCGCGCGTTACAACGGTAAGGAAGTCTCTTCCGTGGACTTCAAAGGCGTGACTCCCTCCTACGCCACCGTTCAGAAAACCCACTTGGAGCAGGGCCGGTTCTTCACCGAGACGGAAAACGACCATCGAATCGACGTCGTTGTGATCGGACACGATCTGGCCGAAACCCTGTTCCCGGCGAAAGATGCGATCGACAAAGAACTGCAAGTTACTGGAATGACCTTCCGAGTCATTGGCGTCATGGAAAAGGGTAAGGGAGTATTTCTTCGCGATGACTCGGCGGACAAGGAGGTCTTGGTTCCTTATTTCGCCTATCTAAAACATAGGCCGCAAGACAAAGAGAATTTTCTGACAGTCCTGACTTTTCCCGGCAAGAAGTCGCAGGCTACGGACGAGATCACAGGAATTCTGAGGCGGCGGCGTCATGACGGTTTCGATAAGCCGGACAGTTTCGGTATTTCCTCCGCAGAGGCGATTTCGAATCAGTTCCGCAGCATCATGGGATCTATAGCACTACTAACAGTCGCCGTGGCATCGGTCGGAATGCTCGTGGGCGGCGTCGGCGTGATGAACATCATGCTGATGTCGGTAACAGAGCGCACCCACGAGATAGGAGTCCGCAAAGCCATAGGAGCTCGTAGCAAGGACGTGATCCGTCAGTTTTTAGTAGAGGCCATGGTCTTGACTGGTTCGGCAGGTGTGGCAGCCGTACTCTTCTGCCTCGCATTGATCGCGCTCTTGAACGTTGTGCTGCCCTCATGGCCTATGGCGGTTCCAGGCTGGGTAATTCCAGCATCGGTTGGAGCGGCAATGAGCGTGGGATTGTTCTTTGGAATCTATCCAGCAGCAAAGGCGGCTAAGCTTGATCCAGTGGAAGCACTGCGTTACGAGTAGGTGGGCTACCAGTTATTTCACTGCACCAGGTGGATCACACCTCTGGGGGATTGACGGCGATGGTGCATCTCGCGAGAGATTTCTTCCAACTGCTCCTGCGTCATCAGTTCCTGAATCGCCGGAAAGATCACAGTCTCTTCTAATTGAAGGTGAACTGTGAAGATTTCTCCTAGCGCCCAGGAAACATGACCAAGACGGCTCGCCAAGCTGGGCAGCCGTTCAGGTTGCTGACCCAGAGCTGAACACAGGATCAGTAGTTCGTCCGCCAACTCGTCGATTGCTTTGTGCTGCTCAACCATCGTTACTGCGGCTTCATATAGCAATCCGCCCTCAGGCAGAGCGTCCCTAAGTCGAGGAAATAGCGTTTCATCCTCATCCGCCTCATGCAGCGGCAGGGCAAGACTGAAGTAACGGTAAACAGCGAGAGCCGCATCGCCAATCTCGAGGAGAGGCATCCCTTCGGCATCGGCCAGAGTACGGCTAAGCTGGATGAAATGGCGGATCCGCGAATGGCACCCCAGCAACATCTCAACCGGACTTTCGGGGGTGTGTACGTCGTGTGAGACGCCGTCGGAAATCCCAATGAACTTCATGCATACACTCTGTAATCGGAGGGCAGGAGTTGTCGAGGACACGCGTCACAAATTTAACGATCGTTAATAATCAGCAACTTAGCTTCGATTTTCTGCCCACAAAGCGCGATTCACAATAAATCGTGCTACAATGTTTGCGCTTCTGATTTGGACGGACGCAAGCGGTAGAGCGCCCTGAGAGCGACAAACCAAGCGCTGCTCCGGAACACGTATCTGCAGACGACATCCCTCCGATTCACTCAGCCTGATTTCAATTCACGAAGGAACACGTAACATCATGGAACAAGGAATCGTTAAGTGGTTCAATGACGCGAAGGGCTTCGGTTTCATCAGCCGCCAGAATGGCGAAGACGTTTTCGTTCACTTCTCGGCTATTCAGACAAACGGCTTCCGTAGTCTAAAAGAAGGCCAGGCCGTGCAGTTCAACGTCGTCAAAGGACCTAAGGGCTGGCAGGCAGAGAACGTGACGGCCGTTTAGTTTTAGCGTCCGCAAAGTTCAAGTGGAAAGGGCAGCCATGACGCTGCCCTTTTCGTGTTTATCGTGGGGGGGTACATGTCCTTAGGATTCTTGCACCCTGCTCTGAATATACGTACTATGACTTACCCGGTGCTATGTTTTGAACTGTTGCTCAAGTGGCGGAGCTAACGGCCTGCGATCTGCCTCCACGCGGCGTTGGAGATTGAATTGAAAAAGAGTTTGCTGAAACAATGTGCGGAAGTGAACCGCGAGCTTTGGCTCGTGTTTTCGCTGTTTGTCATCTCTGCACTCTGTAACTTTTTGATCGCCAATCGCGGTATACTGCTCAGCTTCTATACATTTCCGACGCTATTTTCTGCCTATTACTATGGCAAACGCCATGCCACGCTCACCGCACTGGCCAGCGTTCTGCTCGTCGTGCTCACCACGTTTGTAAACCCCAACCTGTTCGATCACGGCACGGAGACGCTCAGTTCGCAGAAGTGGTTTGACATCGGTGTATGGGGAGGCGCGCTGATCCTCACAGCCTTTGCAATGGGAGCGCTCTACGATCGCAACGCCTCCCGAATGCGAGAACTCCGCGAAACCTACCATGGCGTGCTGATGATCTTGCGCCACTTCATCTCTAAAGACACCTACACACAGAACCACTCGTACCGCGTGTCGATTTACGCAGCCCGCATTGCCTCCGAGATGGGCTTCGACGATGAGCGCATTGAGGATGTGCGTGCAGCCGCACTGCTCCACGACATTGGAAAACTTGATATTAGTCGCGAGATTCTCTATAAAGCTGCGCGTCTAACCGCAACCGAGTACACGGAGATGCGCGAGCACGTGACTCGCGGTGTCAATCTTCTGGAACCCGTAGGCGGCTCGTTAAGGCGCGTACTGCCAATTATCCTCGCGCACCACGACCGTTTTGACGGCACAGGTTACAGCGACCGCGCCGGAGACGAGATACCCCTCGAAGCCCGTATTCTCGCCGCTGCCGACGCTTACGACGCCATTACGAGCGACCGTCCGTACCGAAAAGGCAGTTCACCATACGAAGCCCGAGAAATTCTGGAACGAGGTGCCGGACGCGAATTTGACCCGGACGTCGTCGCCGCCTTTGTCCGAGCATTCCGGAAACAGCAAATGGATATCCCTGATCTGGTCGTCTAGAAAGCAGCCCCTACAAGGAAATTTTTCCCGCCCATCTTTAAAGAGCTATGTCCTCGCTCCCCGCGGTCTCTCCTTCATAAGCTCTCGACCAAAACCTATACGCACAATTTGTGGGGCTTCTTCTGCGCAGGGAATGATCCTCAGCCACGAACCCTGCATCCACGCGTTTCTCCCTCTGGCAACTTCTTTTCCAAAAGGTCGCATCGATATCGATACCGCATATCGATTCTTCTTACGTTCTGCTTGCACGTGCAGGACTGCGAGTACACGCCCGACCCTACCCAGATGATTCCGGTCTCCCGAGTGACAAGGAGTAGTTGATGAACCAATCATGCAAGAGCTATGGAGTTACCGTTTCAAGAGGACTGCATGTGGCGCTGTGCTCGGCAGTCCTCGTTTTTGGTTTTGCGATCCCCGCGCATGCGCAATTGTCCATTCCGACCCGTCACGTACGCCCCGAAGTAAAGAGTGGCGGAGCCGCCTTCAAGGGACCACTGCCCGCAACTCAGTCTTTGCGTCTGAGCATTGTTCTCCCGTTGCGCGATGAATCAGAGTTAGACGATTTTCTCCTCAAACTCAACGATCCGGAGAGTTCCTCTTTCCGCCAGTACCTCAGCGTTCAGGAGTTCACTGAGCGGTTCGGTCCAACTGCGCAGGACTACGCCGCCGTACTTAGCTTCGCAAGAAATAATGGTTTGACCGTAACCGGCACCTCATCCAACCGCATGGTTGTGGATGTCAAAGCTCCGGTGGCGAACATAGAAAAGGCTTTCCATGTATCGATGGGCGTTTATAAACATCCGGCTGAACAACGCAACTTCTACTCGCCAGACCGGGAGCCATCCGCCAATCTAGGTGTACCCATCTGGCATGTTTCAGGCCTAGATAATTATTCCATCCCCCATCCCGCCAGCTTGGTCCGAGATGACAACGCGATCAGCAACACGACAGGCTCAGGCCCCAGCGGATACTTCATCGGAAGCGATATGCGGGCAGCCTACTATGGCGGAACGGCTCTGACCGGTTCTGGGCAGTCCGTCGGACTACTTGAATTTGCAGGCTATAACATCGCCGACGTGAACTCGTACTTCTCAAAAGTGAAACAAACCCGCAAGGTCACAGTCACCGGAGTATCGACGGACGGTTCCAGCCTAAGTTGCACCGGCAGTTGCGATGATACTGAACAGGTCTTGGACATCGAAGTAGCCATTTCCATGGCCCCCGCCATGAAACAATTGCGGGTCTATGTCTCCGATACGAGCGATGTAAGTATCTTCAACAGAATGGCCTCCGACAATATTTCCAAGTCGTTGAGCTGCTCGTGGGGATGGAGTCCTGCCGATCCGACTAGCGACGATCCCATCTTTAAGGAATTTTCTGCCCAAGGACAGAACCTGTTCGTAGCATCCGGAGACAGCGGTGCTTATAGCACCCGGTCCACGGATGTCTACCCTGCGGATGACGCTTATGTCACTTCGGTAGGTGGAACGGACCTGACAACCAACGGAGCAGGTGGCTCCTGGAAATCGGAAACCGCATGGAGCCACAGCGGCGGCGGAATCTCTCCGAATAAGATTGCGATTCCCAGCTACCAGAAAACCACGGGAGTCATCACTTCCGCCAACAAAGGTTCCAAGACACTGCGAAACTCTCCCGACGTTGCCGCCGAAGGAAACACGGACAATTACATCTGTTACAACGGCACATGCGCCGGAGGATGGGGTGGTACCAGCTTTGCGGCACCTCGGTGGGCAGGCTACCTTGCCCTGGTGAACCAACAGGCCGTAGCTAACGGAAAGTCGACGCTCGGTTTCATCGACCCTACTCTTTACAAGACCGGCTTGGGATCGAGCTATTCCACTGACTTCCACGACATCACCAGCGGCAGCAACGGCACGTATTCCACCGAAAAGGGATACGACCTAGTCACCGGTTGGGGGAGCCCGAAAGGGACTGGCCTGATTAACACTCTCGCTCCGTAACGGCGACGAATCAATCGAATATGCAAAATGGGCCGGTCACCGCATCTGGCAAATTCGGCCCATTCATATGTCCTTATTCCCGAGTTCGATACTCCCTGAATGGAACCGATCCTTCCGCTCTCGGTCTTTGAACCCACCGTAGAACCAAAAATTCCGACAAACTAGCAGCATCAGGGACACTCGTCATACAATGCTAATGAGCAGGAGAGGTGGCCGAGCGGTTGATGGCTCCGGTCTTGAAAACCGGCGTGGGGGAAACTCCACCGGGGGTTCGAATCCCTCCCTCTCCGCCAAACTTTCATCAAGACACTTGAAATCAATCAAAAATCTCAGAATCAACAAGATACAGAGCTAGGCAAAAGTGACAGGACGGACAAGAAAGAACTGTAGCCATGCTCCTACCATTTTGTCTGACCAAATCACAAGGTGCCTACACCCGCGCAGCCCAGTGTCATCTACGGTGTTCGCTTAAAATAAGAGATACGGACTGAACTGTTATTTTAAGGATCTGCAGTGAGGCTGACTCGTAGGCGGTTCGCGCAGGTTTCAGGTATGGCGGCTGGCTCGCTGCTGTTACCCCGTGTCGGCTGGGCTGCGGTCACTCCTGACGTCACGCTTGAGATTGCCCCGTACACACTGGAAGCCTCTCCGAAGCACCATTGCCGAACGGTTGCGTATAACGGCCAAGTTCCGGGGCCGCTTCTCCGTATGCGCCAAGGGCAGGAACAATCCATAGAGATCCATAATCTCAGTGGCGAGCCTGAGATAGTGCACTGGCACGGTCTCTATCTTCCTCCAAGTATCGATGGTTCGATGGAAGAAGGCACGCCGATGATTGCTTCCGGCGAGTCGGTCCGCTACAGCTTCAAACCCGATCCTCCCGGTTTTCGTTGGTTCCACACTCACACCTTCGCGGGCAAGAACTTGACCAAGGGGCAGTTCGGCGGCCTTCACGGCTTCGTTATGATTGAGCCGCGCGAAAACCCCGGGCGCTATGACCGTGAGGTCTTCCTCGCTCTGCATGACTGGGGTGGACACTTTGAAAGTAATGATGACGGCTTCATGAACCCCGTCTACGACGTCTCGACCATCAACGGAAAGATGCTCGGCTTCGGAGATCCACTGCGGGTCAAGCAGGGTGAACGGGTGCTCATGCATGTGCTCAACTCAAGTCCGACCGAGGTTCACTGGATTGCGCTCGCGGGCCACGGCTTCCGAATCGTTGCGCTCGATGGCAACGACGTGCAACAGCCTCAAACCGTCGCCATGCTGCGCCTTGCGCCAGCTGAGAGGGTCAGCGCTATCGTCGAGATGAAGAATCCTGGTGTATGGATTCTGGGCGAGGTCAGGAAGCACGTCCAGACTGCGGGCATGGGGATCGTGATCGAATACGCTGGCGCGACAGGCCGGCCCCAGTGGATACAGCCCCAGGATCTTGTCTGGAATTACCAGCAGTTTGCCACGCTTGGCGGAACTTCACTCAGCGGCGATCCGACGATCCCTATCGTGCTTGCCTTTGATTCAAAATTCCAGGGACACGGGAACGAAGAGCTTTGGAGAATTAATGGCAAATCGTATCCCCACACCGACGAGCCTGTCCTGACGATGGGTCGGCGCTATCGTTTGATCATGAAGAACCTCAGCATGGACGATCATCCGATGCACCTCCACCGGCACACCTTTGAGGTACGTCAGGTCGACGGCGGTCCGGAGATGCATGGCCTGTGGAAGGATGTGGTGCTCGTCCCTGCCAAGAGCACGGCAGAGGTGGAGTTCCTCGCAAATCATCCAGGCAGGACGCTCTTCCATTGTCATCAGCAGGACCACATGGATAGAGGTTTCATGATGGTGTTTCGCTATGCCTAGCCCTCTTCAAAAGGAGCATCGAAGATCCCTTTCGCACCGCCTGAAGATGCTTCTACTTGTGCTCTCCATATGTTTCTTCATTCTTTCGGGAGTGGCGCTGGCGCAGGGAAACTATGAGATCCAGGTGTATGGCGCGGATACCGTTCCACCAAAAAACCTGATGGTCGAATTGCACTCCAACTACACCGTCTCCGGACAGACGAAGGCAATCGCCGACGTCTTTCCTACCAATCACCAGGAGCACGAAACGCTGGAACTCACTGAGGGTATCAACGATTGGGCCGAGGTGGGTTTCTACGTCTTCACGAGTTGGCAGAACGGCCATGGAGCGCAGTGGGTTGGTGACCACATTCGTCCTCGCGTGCGAGTGCCGGAGAAATGGCATTTGCCGGTTGGACTCAGTCTCTCAACCGAGATTGGGTATCAGCGCGCCGTCTATTCACCGGACACTTGGACGTGGGAGATACGGCCCATTATCGACAAGACGCTGGGGCGTTGGTATCTGGCCTTCAACCCAGCCCTTGAGCGCACATTGCATGGCCCCGATGTACATCAGGGACTCGGTTTCTCCCCGGCCGCCAAGGTAAGCTACGATTTCACCCGAAAAATTAGCGGCGGCGTTGAGTACTACGCGGACTATGGACGCATTGGAGCCTTTGATTCCCTCCACGAGCAACAACAGCAAATCTTCGTTGTGACGGATCTGAACGTCTCCCCGAAGTGGGAAATCAATATGGGAGTCGGCTTGGGCCCCACGGCTGCAACGGACCACCTGATCGTTAAGGGCATCCTTGGCAGAAGGTTCAACTGGGGACGGAAATCAGCCATCGAGTGAGCTCGACCACCCGCACTCTATTTTGGTGTCTCGGAGCAAGTCCAATGCGGCATCCAAACCAGCCGCGTTGCAAGAGAAGGTCGAGGACTGCTGCTGGCACCTGCTCCAATCAGTCTTGAATCCTCCTCGTACTGCAGAGTTATCATGGACACCGGAAATTTGCTCAGGAGGACTTCGAATGCCCATCCCCAACGAGATAGCAAGTGCTGCCCTCGCCTTTCGCCAAAACAGCGATCTGCTCACCAAGAGCCATGCCGGGCTCACCGATGAGGAGTGGCTTCGCCGTCCGGGCGAGTCCTCGAATCATCTGTTGTGGATCACCGGACATCTCATCGCTGTTCGTGGCAACCTGCTCCGAATCCTGGGACAACATCCTGCCTGGTCCCGCCCATGGCTGCCGTTGTTTGCGCGAGGAGCAAAGCTGGTCGATCCCTCACAATATCCATCTCCGGAAGAAATCAGATTAGCTTGGCTAGACGTATCCGCCGCACTTGCAGCCGCATTTGAGCAAGCATCACCAGAGGCCCTGTCCGCCCCGCCTCCAGACAAGTTGCCTAGCTTCGACGGCACAATCAGCGGAGCGATCAGCTTTCTCGCTTACCACGAGACCTACCACATAGGCCAAGCTGCTTACCTGCGCCGCTGGCTAGGCCACGACGGAGTCACCGGCTAGCCATTTTTCGTCTCCGAAACGGTTTTGGTTTCGCGACACGAAAACAGTACTCTCAACTGTTGACGTCGAAGCGAGGGTCGCGCAAACGTGTGTCCCCGGATATGAATTGGTCTTTTCGTTGCACCTGCGCGATGCTAGTAACAGAAATCTCTCGTTGAATACCTCCCAAGAGGACAGTTCTCAGCGACGCGAGTCGAAGGGAGAACCAAGCTATTCATTTTCACTTCAGTTCACACCAAAAGGGTGGGCAGCATACATTTCCGCTCGTGCTTCGCAGTGTGTTGGCGGTCGATATCGGTAGTTGGCATTTATTCTTTCGAGGTTTGTATGCGGATAGTGACGGTCGTAACTAGCCTGGGGCCTGGTGGCACCGAGCGCGCAGCAGAAAATTTTAGTATGGGTCTTCATGCAGCGGGCATCGACGTTGTAGTTATCGCAAATCAGGGCGGAGTCCGCGCAGAGAATCTACTTAGGGCTGGGATCTCAGTATTCATTGCGGGGCCGACGCCAGATGACTGGGAACGGGCAATCGCAAATGTTCTGGACTGGAATCCTGACGTCGTCCACGTTCATCGTCACTGCGCCTCGCCCGAAACGACTGCCATTTTGGAGCGACTTCGGGGAAGTGTGCGACGAATCGTCGAAACCAATGTTTTTAGCAGGTTTGATCAAACTCCTACCGGTGCGCTGATCGACGTTAGTCTTCAATTATCTCGTTGGTGTCTTTGGAAATGGACGCAGCGAGCGGGAAATTGCGCGCTAAAACCGGTCGGGGTTGTTCTGCCTAATCCGGTTGACTGTCGCTGGTTTTCGCCGCCGAGTCGGTTCGAGCGACTCAAAGCGCGCCAAGAATATGGAATTCCTGAAGATGCGCTTGTCTTCGGCCGGATAGGGCAGCCGATCGGAGCGAAGTGGTCGCCTGCAATCATAAAGAGCTTTGCTGTCACTGCTCGCAAGCATCTCGAGATTTACTTGCTGCTTGTCGGCTTGCCTGAGTCATTTGTGCCAATGATCCACGAACTTCCGAGTGAGGTGCGCAACCGGATTGTCCTTATTCCCTTCCTTCGAGGAGATGAAAACCTTCGGCTATGCTACGGGGCGATGGATGTTTTTTTGCATGCAGCAAACATTGGTGAGAGTTTCGGATACGTGCTCTGTGAGGCAATGTTGTGCGGTTTACCGGTGATTACCGTGAGTCGGCCACACAAAGACAATAGTCAGACTGAGGTAGTTGGACATATGCGCGGTGGGGTCATTGCTGCAACGGAACACGACTTGCCTGCTGCGATGACGCTGCTTATACGCGATCCAGAACTCCGTCGGAAGCTGTCGAAAGGCGCGCCCGAGTGGGTGAAAACGAGATTTGACATTCCCATCGTCACGCAACAGCTACTCAGAATTATGCAGATATCCCTGTCATCTGATTCGCTGGAAGAAGCCACTCAGCGGCTGCGAGCAGAACATTTTGTTACAAATATCGAATGGAGAGATCTGCGTACATTACTGACCGAGGCTATCGGTAGGCCATCGCTGTCCGAGCTACTTATGGCGTACATGGTGCACGTGCCACTGATAGATCGTTGTTATCGTCGGATGAAGACAATTTCCGAGTTGCTGAAACCTAGGCTTAATCCATCGTAAGTAGATTACAGTCAAAGCGGCATGTGAGCTTCCTTCCCTAAACTGTCTTCGATTTAGAGAACCCTACACTACTGCGTATCAGCGAACCCAAGCCACCTCTCAGGAACTCAAAAGCAACTCACTCAGATGATCGTTCCGAAAACCCGTAATTGACATTGGGTGTGGTGCGGCTATGAAAGCTCTGCAGAGCTAACTCGTTATATGATCGGGAATTGGTCGTGAGAACGCTGTATGAATCCTAGGCATGCCGCCAGAACATCAGAGGGCAAACCGTGAGAAGAATTGCGCGAGGTCGTAGCTGGCTAACTCTCTTCCAAGGCATTCGTCCTTTCAACCGCGCCGGAACCCTGAAGGATGCTCTGGCAGGGTTCCAACTGGCAGCGATGAACATCCCGCAAGCCTTGGGATACACCAAGATTGCCGGAATGCCAATCGTCTCAGGCTTCTACACCTTGCTGCTGCCACTTCTGGCCTTCGCAGTCTTTGGCTCGTCACGATATCTGGTAGTCGCTGCCGACTCAGCAACCGCCGCGATTCTTGCTGGCGGAATTTCCGGCATGGCCGTCCCAACAAGCGCGAGATACGTAGCGTTAGCCGGAACTGTGGCGCTGCTGACTGCTGGATTGCTTTTGCTGGCGCGAATACTGAAGTTAGGTTTTCTGGCCGACTTTCTCTCAAGGACTGTACTAGTAGGCTTCCTAACCGGCGTGGGATTCCAAGTAGGCATCGGAGTGCTCGGAGACATGCTGGGCATCGAAGTCCACTCCCGGAATGCCCTCGTACAGCTCTCTCAGGTCCTGCGTGGTCTGCCACGTGCGCCCCTGCCGACCGTGGCAATCTCGGCGATAGTCGTGGGAGCTATCTTCGCCATCCGGAGACTTACACCGAGACTACCCGGCGCGCTCATCGTTGTAGCGGGATCGGTGGCAGCCAGTGCCACTTGGAATTTCGCAGGGCGCGGCATCGCCATCCTCGGCCCCATCGCTGGAGGACTGCCGCATTTGGGGCTGCCTAGCGTGAATTGGAAAGATGTCGAACCACTACTCTCCGTGGCCATATCATGCGTGGTCGTGATCGTTGCCCAGAGCGCGGCCACGGCCCGAGTCTACGCCATGCGCCATGAGCAGGAGTTGAACGAGAGCGCCGACCTCATCGGTCTATCCGCTGCCAACCTAACGGCAGCATTGAGCGGAACGTTTGTGGTCAACGGCAGTCCGACTCAGACCTCAATGGTCGAAAGCTCCGGTGGACGGAGTCAATTGGCGCAGGTCGCGACGGCAGCGGTGGTTGCGTTGGTGCTCTTCTTTCTGACGAAACCATTGCAATATCTTCCACGCTGCGTCCTGGGATCGATCGTCTTCATCATTGCTATCAAACTGATCGATATACGTGGGCTTTGGAACATAAGCCGCGAGAGCCCTGGCGAATCTGCGTTAGCCATCACTACAACTGTGGTTGTCGTATTGGCCGGCGTCGAAAAGGGTGTTCTGTTGGCAATGGTTCTGTCATTGCTTCGCGTTGTGCGCCACAGCTATCAACCTCATACTGCGGTCCTGGTTCAGGGCCAGGACGCAATATGGCAGCTGATTCCTGCCGCTCCTGGGGCGCTCACCGAACCGGGGTTGGTCATCTATCGCTTTGGGGCAGCTCTCTTTTACGCGAATGCAAGCCGATTTTCGGACGAGATTCTCGGCCTCATCAGTTCGGAGACTTCTCCGGTCCGTTGGCTCGTCGTCGATGCTGGCGCAATCACGAGCGTGGACTATACGGCTGCATGGGTCGTGCGGGACCTTCAGCAGAACCTAAGCCGCCATGGTACCGAGTTGGTGTTTGCACACGTGCAGTCAGATCTCAGACCCGACTTAGACCGGCACCACCTGACCGAGGCCATCGGTCCATCGCGGATCTTCGATACTCTTCGCGGAATGTTGGCCGCTTTTGCAAAGCTCAGAGAGCAATCCACGCCAAACACTTGTCCATCGAGGTAATTCTTCGATGGGAAGGTCCTAATGAATTTTGTGGAATTTTAATGGTCGGCCTTAGAGGACGATTTTAGAACTCTTCTGCAAACTGAGACATTGAATATGGCGGCATATAGTGATCGAATCTGTTTCGCCCTTCAGGCGCTGTGATTCAGTCCAGTTTTGCAGGTTATCCGTGTCAATCGACCAAGGCTAATTTTCTCGCCTCCTCAGTAGAATCTGTGGATTGATTCTGGTTCTGGAAGTCGCCCCAAGGTGTGATAAAGGGCTATTCTCTGCGCTTCGAACGTGCGGAAGTCGTAGGAACGTCTGGTTACCAATCGATCTTGTTGTTGAGCCCCTCGACGACACGGTTGGATATCTCGCCTTTGGCTCGGAACCAATTCAGCAGTAGCTCCTCATGGGCGCGTAGCATACGGGCGGCTTTCTTCATGGGGTCCAGAATGCTACGCATAGCTCGATAACACCAACAGTCAAGAAAAGCTTTGGCCCAGGTCACCGATTTGTATCGCCAGAAGTAGGAGAAGGTCTCCTTCAACTCCCAGGCCCGTGCCGTGTGCAGTTTGCTGGCCAGCAAGGCATTGAGCTTGCGGCAGGCGTGTCCGCGCACTTTGCTGCCGCGCCGCAACAGCGGCCATCGCATGTGCTTCAGTCGCTTTGCTGCCTCTTTATCATCTTTATCATCGTTGCGCTGCAATCGTGTGCTCTCGCGTCGGCGTACCTGATCCACCGCTTGATTCAGGTGCGTCGTAATATGAAACCGGTCTAAGACGTGCAACGCTTGTCCTGCTTCTGCCGCAAAGATATTCAGGTATGGCTTCCACATGTCGCCGCACAAGTCCACACGGCCTTCACGGAGCTTACAAATCCCGTTGAGCATGGGTGACTGCAGAAGAGCCCAGTTGGGGTAATCGTTTCTTTTTATGTCACTGTGATTCATTATGCTAAACGTGAATTTGGGGTTATGGGAAAGAGGGCTGAACCCGTAAGTCTCAGGGGACTTAAACTCAAGCAGGTTGGAACAAAGCCAGCTTTGTAAGTCACGTACTCAACGGTAAACTGGTCGCGATCATCTCGGCAGAGTGGCGAAGTCCTATTCGCGGATTGATTAGCTCCGGAAGAGTTTGAATAAGACGGCGTGGCAAGGACAGGCGGAGTGAACACTTGCGCGAGAGCTTACGAGCCCTTTTGGTACATGTTAGATGCCCATGACTGGACTTGTGCGGTGACCGATCACGGATGTACCCACGTTCCCGTGAAAACGAGTTCACTTTTCGCAAGTCATCGCTAGTTTCTCCTCCTTATTTACGACAATCATACTCGTGATGTCCCCTTCGAAAGGTTCAATGGCAACGATGATGCTTCGTCGCCATCGCTTAGAGAACACCAGCGCCTGCCAGTACATTGCAGGTTGCTTGGGATTTGTGGTTACAGTTCGGCAGAATTGTAACCGATCTATTCGAAATCCATACTTCAGAAACAGAGCGTGAGCTTGCAGGTATTTTCGCAACGCGCTCTCAGAAGAGGGCGCATAACGGACACCTGCCGTTAGCATTATTGCCTCTATATCCGTCAAGGAATCGCCGACCTTCATCGACCGCTGCAAGACAAAGGACTTCTGGCTGACCTCGGGGCGCTGTCCTATGTAGGCGATGACTCGAGACCTGCGCTGATACAACATACCAATTAGGAGCGGCTCGCTAGCATCAAGTTTGACGGAACAGAAATCGGAGTCTCCGCATGGAGTCCCTGAAGAAGTGAAGCCTGGGAGCATTAAAGGAGGACTGGGAACGACGGCAAACTTCCAGTACAAGGGAGAATACGCATTCGTCAGGCTTCGTTTACCCGAAATAAGGAGATCGAGCGGATAGTCTCCCAATGAAGGGTAGAGCAGTTCTACGAAGTTCCGAATTATCTCGTCGTCTTTTCCTCTTTGCCAAGTCTCTGTGAGAGCACCTGGCGTCACCTCTTTTGTATGGCTATCGCGCTTCTGGCACGCGCAATGTGTCGAATGCATGAGAATTAGGCTTAGGACCGTGCTACCTAGAAGCGATTTTCGCATTTGTATCTCTAAGAGCTGTCCACTGTCCAACAACAAAACCCGAGCCTGGCTGCGCCGTGAAAAGAACGGTTTTTCCTCGCATACAGTAAACCGTTTGTCTCGCGCACCTTTCTGAAGTCAGGTAGTCACTGTCCAGCAGATTCGTTCTTAGCGCGAGTGACGACGGCATGTGAGCAAGCGAGCACACGGAAGCGCAGATCATTGCAGCGCTGAAGCAGGTAGAGGCCGCTCGCATCCCGGCTTCGATCTTATGTTTGCTCGCGTCGCACTCAGATAAGGCTTCCTATGGACAGCTAGCCAGCGAACGAGTGTGCCGCCACCGGCTATCAGTCCGAACAGTGTTCCATACAGAAGAGCATTGCCTAGCACCGTTATAAGAACCAGCGAGGTCATACTTTCTGCATCATTGAAAAAACCAAGTATGAAGAGCGGGCAGAGCACAAATACCGAGCTCTGGATAAAGCTGTTTACAGAGGCCGACGCTGGGCCTAGCGAATACGGACCTAACTGGACAAGAGGAATCATGATGCCTGCGATTGCAACTCCGGTCACGGCTCCAACAGCAGTAGCTTTAATTGGTTGTTTCATATCCGCACAATCCTCCTTTGCTACTTTGCCTGAGACGAGTTGTCTTTGATTTGTTGAGCTCGGATATCTGATATGAGGTACCTGGGAAGGGTATCGCTTGGAGATGGAGCATCAGCGACTTGAATGACCATTTCCGCAAAGTCTACACAGCTCCTTCCATTGACCTGGTAAAAACCTGGCGTGAACGCCCGGGCATTGATGCTTGCCTGTGCCCGACGTGCCTCATCTTCGGTAACGTAGATCGTTACAGCATCTAGGGTAGTAGTCCCCGGTGAACGCGGCTCAACCCAACCAGGAACTGGAACATTCTGTGCAACCTGTTTATCTGTCATATCATTTAGCGGGCCGAAGCCAACCTCAGCACCTCCGTCAACCTGAACGCTGATATGGCCGAACCGATTCCCATTCAATCCAGAGACTTCCCGAACAGTAAGAGTGTGAGGGTGATTCGCGTCATGTGGAGGAGGCTGCTGTCGAGCCGTACGATTGTTCGAACCGTTTGCTCCGGCAAAAAGCCGGAATCATTGATGACGGTGGTCACTTCTCCAAGAGCGTCTTCTCACTTTTTACGTGCCGCGACCATGAGATCCTGGACAGCGATATCGATCAACACTAAGGACCAAACGACCAAGAACAGCCCGCCTATTATTGCACCGGTCCTGCCGCGTCCGAGTAACTGCAACCTGTGACCGTCCCAATATGCATAGGCGACGCCGCCAATTCCGGTACCAGCGAAAAGTACTGCCTTTACCCCCTCGATAATCCGGCTTGAAGATCTTATGAAACTGTTTCCATGCCGCCTCATTTCAACTTCGGAGACGACGAAACGCCAGAATAGTCCGACGCTAGTAAGAATAGCCACCCCGAACACAACAGCTACAGCCACCAAGGCTACTCCACTTGGCAGGCTCAGATACGAAGCGGAGCAAGCCCATTCTAGAAACAGAAAAACGGGAAACCACAGGACGAGAAGTGGAAAATTTAACTTGGCCAAAATTCCCAATGGAATACCTGCTGACCGAAGAGCAGTGTCATGTTGGGCATAGTCATAATTGTGCCAAGCAACATTGTGCCAGACGGTTGCAGAAACCAACAAAATTACCTGAACAGCTGGAATGAGAACTTTTAGCCGCTTTGTTGTCATTTTCATTTTCCTTACGGGCACTTTGACGTGGTCTGATCCAGTCCTGATGATTGTGAAAGCACATTCTTCTCAATGTAAACAGATATGTTACAACTCGGGTCAAGGCCGTGAGCACTACCGTATAAAGCACTAAGAATTAATAGATCTGACTTACCCGTTAGTCCGTGAAGTGCTTCGTGGAAAATTGTCGATTCGTTACCGAGATTCCGCCCCGAAGATTCGTACAAAATCGGTGCCGGGCACTCCACAAGGTCAGTTCAACCTGCACCGGTTCCTAGCGCGGCCCGAGCTTCTAAACTTAATCAATCCTCCCTCATATGCCGTCGCACAGTAGCTAATTTCGAGGAGGAGGTGTAAAGCGATGAGCAAAGGTCAAAATGTCGCTTGCATCATTGCATGTTCCCCTGTGATCGAGGACATCCAAGTTGAAACTGTATGCCTCCTCGCGCTGTTTTGTGGTCGCCTCTGGGGTAAGCCGGACATAGACGTAGCCCGGAACAAGTAGACTAGGATCAGTTAAAGATGCAGAATACATAGCCGCTCCTGAATCGTACGCCTTAATGAAGAAGCTCTTGTCTGGTAGAGATTCTGAAACGCTGGAGTTAATGATGCCCCCTCCATACTGCGGATAACACCAAACTCCAACATTGATCCGTGTCAGCCTACCCTTTTCGAACGTTAACATTGAGTGCAAGCTAGCAGGCGTGGCTAGTCTGAGGCGTGCTCCCCACGTATTCTCAAACATCACTCGCGCCACACAGTCCTGGGCATTACAACCGGACTCTACTTTCACTTTCGGATACCTACCCAGGTCGCGTGAAAACTCTGCAAATTGACTTTGCCCTACTCTAAGGGAGCGGACATAAGCGAGATACTCCTGAGCTTCTCTTCTTTCGCGGCGCATCACGTACATGGCACCAAATTCGATAGTGGAAACTAAAATTACGCTCGCAGCGAGGAAGCAAACTAAGTGTTTAATTTTATTCATCTAGAAACTCACATTTAGCGTTACATGGGTTTCCCAACTCGCACAATCAACCGGCTGCACGCTTCCAGATCCCAAACCCATGTACGGACTGCGGTAATATGCAGCACCACCGCCTGATTGCGTGGCTCCCCGCATTGCGGGCTGCGCGTTCCAGTTTTTGAGAATATCCACTACCGGAAGCGCCAGTTGACAGAAGCTGTTGGCACCAACTCTCCTCAGAATCTTTCTAACCATGTGTGGCGGCTGGCCAGGTAAATTGTATGCAAAGGTCTGTTTGCTCCTAATAACATACGTTGAACATTTCCTTGCGAGCCAGCTTAAGGTATCGCATGGGGGATCATCGTTAACTCCATATGGTGTAATTGAATCATCGAACTCGTTGGGTTTGGAATTCACTGAGGTACCGGAGTTTCCCGGAGGCGTTAGATAAATAAACGTTTGGTATTCTCGGACGGTGTAAGGCGAATCAGAGGGTATAGTGTGTCCCTTAGAGTCGACGAGATGATAGATCACACTGCGTGTATAATCATCCCAAAAATCACTCCAGGCTACTAACATAAAGCCGGGATCCAAAATTGCCGTTCTGGTTGCCGAACGATTCCCGCCTGCCACGGATGTGTAGCTTGACGCATCATCGGTCGGAGTAGAGGCCACTTGTTCGGTGGACCCATACTTATAGAAATTTCCGGTCCATGATTGGATCGAAGAGTTACTTGTCCCGTGGCGTTGCCGTTCGCATCGTAGGTGGTGCCGGAAGCTTCCAATCTTCGGTTGCAGGTCGCTCAACGCAAGCTTCATATCGGTTCGATCTCCTACTGGCCTTCGCTGCGGCGGCGTGTATTTTTAAGAGCTACCGAATAAGTGGAGACCGACAAAATCTCACATTTTGCCCCAAGTCAATATGGGTCAATCCATACTCTTATGAATGATGAGACTGCTCTTAAAATATACACAGAGTTGAAGAAACACTATCCCGATTGCGATCCTTTCCTGTAGGCGTTTCGGGCCGGACGGGACATTAGCGAGTAACAGCCTGCCAAGATAATTCCCACTCCCCACGAGATCACTGCAACAACGAACCATGGCTCGTATTCACGTAACGGCGACCAGTATCCAATGGTCTTGTCATATACAAACAAAACTTCTGGGACCATCAGACTGCACATAAACACTCCGTAGAGCACACATGCCAGAGCCAAAGCTCGTCCCCACCACCCCCTCTGTGAACCACCGGTTTCGTCGGGGCGGACTTTCTTGTCTACTTGCGACCCAAGCCAGTACCACATCACAATAAGAGCCAGGAAGAACCGTAAGTCCCGGCCCGTCCAGTATGTACTTCGGTGCCAGAGTAATCCTCTATTTTCTCCGAGGGAAGCCCATGCTGGTGCGTTGATGGCGTAGTCGAGATACCTAGCCCTCGAATACGTGTCTGGGATAGGTTCCATAAAGCCACTGACTCGTCTGTTCTCCCGGATTCTACACACTTGCTTATCCCTAACGTGGAAAAGCATCATCGCGAAGATAGCACTTATTAACGGCAGGAAAATTCGTAGGCGCATTGTTTGCACGCTCCGATGACGCAACTTACTTTGGGGCAATAATATTGTCCAGTATCCAAAAGGTGATATCTTGGGTCGCGTCCCCACATTGGGGGTATTCATTAGTAATCTTTGTTGTCGCTACCCAGCCCCGCGTCATACCCACTTAGAGTGGTTTGTGGTCCGTCGAACGGGTTTTGAAGTGTTACCGCAGACTTCAGGCTTCCGAAGTAAGGACGTAGACTGGGAATTGCAAACACACTCGCGCACCTTGCCGAAGTCAGATAGCCACCGTCCAGCAGATTCGTTCTCAGCCCGTCATACCGCTGCCTTACTAGTTCGTTATAGTCTGTCGGAGATCCCTCTCCGAGCACCACCTGGCTCTTGCCAACTTTACAGGTTGGGTTAACTACGGAAAACGACCATAGCGGCCAGCTTTCATACGTTCTAATGGGCGAAACAAATGTCGGTGTGCCCGACGGGTTACCGCCCGCGATCGTTGCGTAACTGTTCTGAAAGTAAGTAACAGAGTAGGTACGTTGCGTCACTTGGGTTCCGGTCGAAAAGGAACGTCCAGACCAGTCTGAAATTTGGGTCTGGGTCGGAGCAATGGCCTTCCCATCACTATCGAATTCAACATTTGTTCATCGCCCACGTGCTCACCCACAAAGAGCGGATACTTACCCCTTTGCAAATCCCTCTTCTCTTGTGTACGTCCACAGGCACTTCTGATATTCCAGTACTCATTGTGAGTGCAACAAAGCGGTGCTACCTATCCAGACTTCCCGGCTTCCCTGATTTGAGATAATCTGCGGCTCCTCGTCACTTGGCCGCTTCTTGTTTGAGATATTTTCCTGTTGGAAGATACTCGTCAGTGCTGCAACCTCTCATGGAACCGATACACGTCACATCGAAGGCATACGCCTGCTTCCGATAATCAGTGAAGTCCAGAGCTGCTATATCTACGTGAATTTTAAGTGGGTGTCGGGAAGTATCCAGGCTGCTGCTGGAGGAAGCCCCGGAAATTGCAGATGCAGTTTCACTGACTCTGACGCCGCAACAAACGCCGTAACCCATTGATGTCGATTTATCAGTAAGTCTCTGGTCCTGAAAGGAAAGTTGGCCGCTAAATCCAACTGGCGGGGCCAAATGCAGTAGGTATAGCCACCTATCATCAACCTCGAAGACGAGAAAGCACTCCTGTTGGCACTCGCTGGGCAGGCTCATGGGAATTTCTGCGTAGCGCAGCTCAGCGCGAACGACGTCATATGTGGTGCCGATGGGCAATGCCGTGACTACCCGAAGATATCTTGCAGCCTCGGACCTCGCCCTCCATGCAAGAAGAAATGATGCAGCGATCACCAGTATTACTGCAAGCGCCGTACCTATGGCAGTAAAGAGCAGCCAACGTTTTATGTTAATTGACACCGGGCCACCTATATAAGTCGTTCACAGTGATGTCCTCCCAATGTATGGACATCCAGAGTACTCCGAAGTCACCCGACTCTGTATGGACTACGATAGTGCCAGAACCTGTGTTTTTGCATGTTGTGTTTCCAACATTTCCATAAGACGGTTGCCCGCAGTTTCCCGGATTTGGAGAAATTGTGAAGGTCTGATGCGTCGTGCTTCCGCAGACCAAAGCTGAATAACAACCGATGTTATCGGGGAAGGTGTTAGCAGGGCCTGACGACATGCCATCATTTGTGTCCGTTAGGCTATGATTGGTCTGATGTTCAGTCACATACCATGTTCCATTCGGCTTATGGATTCCGTCCAGCTTACGCAATGCGTAGGTAATGTACCTCATGGGTACCCTGACACCATTATCATCCCTGCCACCATTATCCTTTACTGGAACTAATCTTAAGCTCCATGGGTCGTCGGGGAGGTTAAGGGTCGTACGGTTACCCGAAACGTTGGACCCAGCAGACCTGAGGGGATCGATCTTTGAGAATGAAGCTGGGGGAACCTTTCGTTGCACTCCTTGATCGCCAGCTACTTGATTCGAATCGGCGGTTAATCGCTGAGCAGAGGAAATTTTATTCTGTACGACTGGATCGCCCGTCCCTGAATACAAGAATCCCTGCCAGCTAGGTGTGCCAGGCAAAGCTCCCTGTCCCGTAGTGTTGCCGCTCGCATCGTAGGTAATACCTGAGGCCCCAATCACGCCTCCATCGGCGGTTGCGATTTGCGGAGAATCATTCGGGACGCTCCACTTCACCTTTCCGGACTGATCGAAGGCGATCATGTTCGTTTGCGTAACGGTTCCGGGAGATGGCCCAATACTTACCGTCCCAACAAACGTTCCGTCCTGAGCTTGAAGGATCGGGGTGAGAGGACCAGCTTGGCTTGGTATGCTCGTCGTGGTCGATGACGCGCTTTCACCGGAAGTTGTGGCCACCCCGTAAGTGTGCTGCCCTTGGTACATATTCGCATCCCATGCTACCAATACGCCTGTGTCTCCATTCGTAATCGGCGGCGTCGCAGAGACCCCGCCAGGAAATGACCCTGTGGTCACCGTACCATAATCGCGTGAATAAACAGATGTCTGCTCCCAGTCCTTAAGAGCTATGTTTGTTGAGGATCCGTCACTTCCCACTCGTAACAACATGAGATGCAGGGTACTATCCGTGAACTGCGAATTATCACTGTCGATCCTGGTGCCTGTGGTGTAGTCGTAGACGACGTAGGCATAGCCATCGCCCGCAATCATGGGTGCGGCCAGCACATACGGGTTATTAGTTTCGGTCCAATTATCCCCACCAGAGCTTGTATATACCGGAGTGGGACCAATCTGGATGCTGAATTTCTTCCTGCCTGTTGTCGGTTCAATTCCCACGAGCCATGGAGCGCCAGTCGACCAGACTCCAATGATCGCAAAAACAGTGCCATCCGTGTGTATTGCAGGCTGCCCCGCCAAATAGTCTGTCGCCTCTACCATGTAAGCCGGGTAAGCTGCGCCAGTAATCCCGTCCAATTTCACGATCGACTGTGCGTAGTTAACGAGTACCAACCCACCCTGAAAGTCAGGAATAGCTTGAACCGTTGCGATGTTAGCGTTGGCGGTCCACGCCGTAGTCCCGTCGCTCTGGATTGCCTGCACTGTGCCATCCCCCTGGAAAGCAAATACATCAGCCACACCGCTGGCGCTGGGAAGAGCGGGCACAATCTTCGCGACACCAGAACCGTCTCCAGGGTTTGACCAAATTACAGTTCCGACCGGCAGAGTGTCTGCAAAGACTGTGATATCTGCTGAAGCACCGCCCGCAGTGATCGTGGCGCGACCAGCCGTAAGCGCAGTGAGCACGGGCGGGTCGTCCGTCGAAAGGGTAACCACCTTCGTATCGCTGGATGTCCAAGTCAATCCCGTTACCGGCAGCCCACTTGCGTTTAATGCTTGGATTTTGTGCGTCTCTCCCGCCACGAGATTCAGCACGCTGGGTACGATAGTCATGGTATTGCCGCTTGCGGAGGGGACAGTGAAGCTAATCGCCACACGTTGCCACTGCCCTGCGTCGTCCCAAATCCCGAACCAGAAATTGTTACTTGCACCCCTGTCGCGCCGGTTGTGGGTGAGACTGTGGTGACGATGGGAGCGGAGGCGGCGTTTTGCACGTTCACCGAAGCAGTTGCCTGCGTGCTTCCCAGGGCAGCGGTGATAGTTGCAACCGAAGGGTTCGCAGAATTCCAGATTACCGATTGAAGCGTTTGCGTACTGCCGTCATTGAACGTTCCCGTGGCCACCAACTGTTGAGTTTGTCCGGGTGTCAGAAACATCGTGGCAGGCGTTACCGTGATTGATGCAAGGCCTGCTGGTGTGAAACTAGTGGGTTGATACCATTCGTCACTTTCCAGAGTTACACCTGCATTGATTCCGCCGATCAGTAATAGATTGCCGTTTGCTTGGAGGGTCCCGGTGTGCCCTGCCAGTGCAGTGGCGACCGATTGCACAGAACTGAACGTGCCCGCAACGGGATCATAGACCTCCGTGCTAGCCTCTCCTGTACACGACGAATTGCATGAACTGTAGCCGCCCGCAATGAGTACAGTCCCATTTGTAAGCAACGTGGCCGTGTGGTTGAACCTGGGAACGACCATACCGTTCGCCACGGTGCTGAATGTATTCGCGACAGGGTCATAGATCTCGGCGGCATTGACTGGGCACCCAGGCAAACTGCACGTGGAACCTCCAGAGATCAACACTTGACCATTGTTTAGTAAAGTAGCGGATGCATTAAATCGAGGAACGCTGAGGTTAGGCCCTGCATACGTAAACCTGCCTCCAGTATAAATTTCTGCTGTTGCGGGCAGGTTTGTTCCGTCAAAGCCTCCAGCTATCAGGACTGAGCCGGTATTGAGCAGGACCGCACTTGCGCCGTAACGCGCGGCGCTCATGTAATACCCTCCTGTGGTGAATACCCCTGTGCTCGGATCGTAAATCTCGACGCTGTGCAGGGCGTTGCAGGATGAAGCTGAGGAGCAGTTTTCACCACCCGCGATGAGCACGGTCCCATCGCCGAGGACTGTCATCGTGTGGCTACTCCGAGCCACACTCATTGTTCCTGCGGGTGAAAACGTACCGGCCACCGGATCATAAATCTCGGTGCTACTCAAGGATGAGCAATTTCCCGAACTATCGCAGGCATAGCCGCCCGCGACAAATATCTTGCCCGAGTTCAGTAGAACTGCAGGAGCCGAGCGCGGTGTCGACATGGAACCAGTGTTGATGAAAGTACTGCTGCCGGGAACGTATAGTTCTGCACTGCTCAAGTAAGTGCAGGAACCCGCTGTTGAACAATTGATTCCGCCTGCAACTAGCACTTGTCCATTATCCAGGGTCGTCGCATTGTGCTGATAGCGGCTCGTGTTGAGGTTTGCCTGCGCTGTTCCTGCCCCCACCACAACCAGAGCTGTAGTGCCGCTCGTGGTTCCAAAAGTTATTGTAATTGTCGCGTTTCCTGCGGCAACTGCCGTAACGAGTCCGGTGCTGCTGACGGCGATTGCGCTGGGGTTGGATGAGATCCATGTGCCAGAAGCGGTTAGATTCTGTGTGCTTCCATCGGTATATATGCCCGTGGCGCTTAGTTGTTGTGCTGCACCGATAAATAAGCTAGCTGCACTCGGCATGACGCTAATGGAAGTGAGGTTTGGAGGGGCGACAGTTAAGGTAACTGAAGTCGAGGCAGACTCAAATCCTCCTGTCAGCGTCGCCGTACCTTGACTCACGCTCTTCGCAAGTCCGGTATTGGTGATGGTAACGACTGTAGGCGTACCAGAAGACCAGCTCAGCAACGTCGTTATATCCTGAGTGCTACCGTCACGGTAAGTTCCAATAGCCTGGTATTGCTGGCTGCTGCCAAGTGCAATCGTCGTAGCCGCCGGGGTCATAGCAATCGAAACCAACGTCGGAGCTGTGACGATGAGGGTAGTGGACACACTGAGCGTGCCGACGCTGGCTTGGACAGTCGTCGTTCCCTGAAATGATCCCGAAGCGAGACCGTTATTGGTAATTAAAGCAACAACAGTAGCTGGCGTACTCCAGTTTGCCGTACTAGTGAGATCCTGCGTGCTTCCGTCTGTATAGGAACCGGTCACCGCAAATTGCTGAGTGGCGCCCGCTGGAATTATGGCACCTTGCGGACTTAGGACGATCGATACCAGTTGTGGTGCCGTCACTGTCAACGTGGTCGAACCGCTAACCCCTGCAGCAATGGCTGTAATCGTCGTGGTTCCTATGGCCACGGTAGACCCAACACCTGGGTCCGTGGCATCGCCGCTTATGGGCGCTACAATCGGGGCAGAAGAATTCCAGAGAACGGATGCCAAGGGTTCGCTGCTGCCGTCATTGAACGTTCCTGTCGCCGTGAACCGTTGTTGCGCACCGAGGCCGATTGAAGACGTCGCTGGTGTGATTGCAATACTTGCCAACCCATTCAGTTGGCTTGATGTGAAGATCTCTGCGGTGTTGAAGAAATTAATGCCATCGGTGCCGGTTACGAGGACCGTGCCATCGTTGAGGAGAGAGACCGTCTGATGCTCTCGATCACTCGCCATATTGCCCGCAGGCACAAATGTTTGGCTTGCCGGATCATATAACTCTGCCGCGTCGAGCACGGTGCTGCTTACAGAGGAATTGGTGGCCCCTCCATTAATCAGAACCTTACCGCCGTCCAGTAATGTCATGGTGTGGGAAACCCTAGGTACGGTCATGGTGGCAGAGACGGCAATGAAGGTACCAGAAGCGGGATCGAATAGCTCGGCTGCATTGAGAGATCCTGTTCCGGGAACGTCTCCACCGGTGATGAGCACCTGGCCGTTGTTCAGCAAAGTTGCAGCATGTCCTTCTCGTGCGGAAACCATTGGGACGGCCAGGGGCGTGAATGTTTGGCTAGCCGAGTCGTAAAGTTCAGCTGTGTTGTATGCGGCACTCGGGGTGGGATCCATCTCTCCGCCGGCAATCAGCACCTGCCCATTCTGCAATATCGTCGCCGTGTGCCTATAACGGGGCGAATTTGTGTCGCCCAAATCAATGAACGTCTGCGTCGGAGGATCGTAGAGCTCAGCGCATGCGATCAAGCCGGTGTTTGGGTCATAACCTCCAACCAAGAGCACTTGGCCACTATTCAGCAAAGTTGCGGTATGTCCTACTCGGGCAGTGTTGAGGGTGTTCGACAGTAGCGAGAAAGTCCCCGTTGCGGGATTGTAGATTTCCGCCGAGTCCAAGGTTTCCTGATTGATCAAGTCAGAACCACCTGCAATCAGCACTGTGCCGTCATTCAACAGAGTGGAAGTGTGCAACCAACGCGCAACATTCATCGGATTGGCTGCTGCGAAAGTCTGGCTCGCAAAATCATAAAGTTCCGTACTATTCAACACTCCAGAGGTACTCAACCCTCCCGCGAACAGAACTTGGCCGGTCGTCAACCGGGTAGCCGTCTGTCGGTACCGGGAAGCAGCCATTGGCCCACTGGTCGCAACAAAACCACTTGGAAGTACCGTGAAGCTGGTTCCGTTGCTCGATACGCCATCAACCGTCACCATTACATTGCCGGTCGTCGCTCCACTCGGCACCGGAACAATTAATTGCGTATCAGTCCAGCTCGTTGCAATACCAGCTATGCCGTTGAAGCTCACTGTGCTTGAGCTCTGAGAGGCACCGAACCCATTCCCTATGATGGTCACAGCGGTGCCAACTGGTCCGGTAAGAGGCGATAGTGAGGTAACAGCCAGCTTCGAGACTGTCCAGTTGTAGGTATTCGAATTGTCTTTGTAATTGTAGTAGTTGTTGTAGTTGGTCGAGATGCCTATCGAAGTGGAGTTCCCCGGAATCCCCGAAGGGATCGTCGCCACGATCTGCGTGTCTGTCCAGCTTGTTGTTGTGGCTGCCTGCCCACCAATGAGCAGGCAGGAGACCACGCTATTGTAGGAAGACGACCCCAACAAGCCTTGTCCCGTAATTGTGATCTTGGTTCCAATCTGTCCCGACGCCGGTGAAACCGACCCGATGTAGGGGGTCAGGGTAAAGAAAGAGCTGCTGCTCGGCGACAGCCCTGGCACGCTCACCAGAAAGCTACCGCTAGCGGTGCCGCTCGGCACCGTGACTATGATCTGGGTATCGCTCCAACTCGTGACGGTGGCGGGCGCTCCACTGAAGGTCACCGTGCTCGTGCCTTGCGTTGCACCAAACCCTGATCCGGTCAGCGTTACCGCCGTGGTCGGGGTACCCGAAGTCGGCGACATGGCCGTGATCAGTGGCTGCAAAATCGTCCACGTGTAAGTGTTCGAGTTCGCATAGTAGTTATAGTAGTTGTTGTAGTTGGTCGAGATTCCTATCGAAGTCGAGTTCCCCGGGATTCCTGATGGCACCGTTGCCACTATCTGCGTGTCCGTCCAACTCGTTGTTGTGGCCGCCTGCCCACCAATGAGCAAGCTGGAGACCACGCCACCATAGGAAGTCGACCCCAATAAGCCCTGCCCCGTAATCGTGATCTGCGTTCCAATCTGCCCCGACGCCGGACTAACACCTGTGATGGTAGGTGTCTGCGCTTGGGATTGTGCACCCATAATAACGACCATGAAGACAATAAGCAGAACAAGAGCTCGGGACCATCGGGACATGAAACGTTTCTCCGTTGAATGAATGCACAGTTGCAGGGATGCTGCTGTGCGTGTGCCCTACGTGCCTTAGGTCAGGCACGAGTTCAGGTCAGAGCTGGTCAGTGCCGGAAGGGGGGCCTAGCGTGACCGCCTATCACATTTAGACAAACGCTCCGCAACAACACAACTTTGGGAACGAGAGTAGGCTACTCTGTCCGAAGCGTATTCCAAATGAATATCTAGTTATTCCGAGTTACGAAGGTAACAACCCATCTTGAACAGCATTGAGATTGGAAATCTGCAAACGTGATTTTGCATCTACCTCGTACATACGAGGACCTCCAAGTTTGATTCGTCGAATGTCCAATCGAGATACACAGAAACCCCGCACGGTCTTGGTTGGGTACTGGCTTTCGAGGAGCTCTAATCCTGTTGGTGTTCCAACTTCAATCCACATGTCATCCGAGGGCGGGAGCGACGAGCGCAGCGGCAGATCCGAAGGATAGCGTCGCTCCCGCCCTCGGTCCACCCACACTGCTGGCTATGTATCTAAATCCAATGAAGTTGCACCGTCAGATGTTGAACCCTGCTTAGAACCCCGGCTTTCTTTCCGGCTGTGCGGAGGATAGGCGTACTTAAAGAAGATTGTCGTGATCGTTGCAGAGATTGGCAGGCGTGTTTGTTGAGGTTGGAAGCGGCTTCCGAACAAGTCACGGGTGTAGTTTGACTCAGACTGTTGGTTGTACCGAGCGAAGAGCCGCCAGAACTCGCGCCCCGCTTGCTCGAAGTTGCGATCCGAGTTCGCGCCGTAGATCAACTCGAAGTTGCGAAGCGCACACAGCACCGGCTCCAGTTCTTCGAGCACTCTTGCGAACTTCGTCATCGTCAACAAGCCTTCGTCGATGAAAAGGAGACGGACCAGTGAGGTCGTCGGGCGCTCCCGATTCTCCAACGAGATGAGCGACGACTTGATGAGCGGGAGTAACTGTCCCGCTGAGTCCTGGTAGAAACTTGGATTGATGCGACGTTGCTGGGCGAGGAAATCCAGCTTCTCCTCCGGGGCAACCAGGTAATATTCATCCTCACGATTTTCGAGAACGTAGTCGAGCGTGAGGAGGCGTGAACGGATCGATGCGTCTCCCTTGCGATGCCGATTCTGTGACTCTGGCATTTTCAGCAGCCGGTAGATCGACCGCGAGAGTAGATGGTAGACCCTCCATCCTCGTGCATACTCGATGACCTCGATATGTCCAGCAGCTTGGGCCTTGGCGAGAAAGTTTCTGGCGATGGCTCCCTTCATCCGGTCGATGAAGTAATCGAATTGGCGGCGCAGGAAGTAGCCGGAGTGTGCGGCAACCAGATACAGGAAGGCAGCCTCGCGCGGAGTGTAGCCGAGCGCCTCAATCGCGGGAATGGGATCGGTGGTCATGGTCAGAGCTCAAGAATGTTGTCGAGCAGATGGTGCTCACCTTCCGCACGCGCGGTCAGCGTGGCCCGGTCAGCGGAGGAAGCATAGGCTTGGAATCCCGCCTGAGCTTTTGCGCGTAGATGGCCGGGGCGGTAGGCGGCGGTGAGAACTTCGATATCGGTGTGACCGGAGCGTGATCCTTGGTCGAGGTCGTACTCGATGCGGGCGTCAGGAATCTGAATCCCGTTGTTGACGTATGGCAGTTCAAGTTGCTCGGCAACTTGCTGCTTGATCGAATCGATATCGCGCTCGGGCTCTGCCTTGCGCTGACCGTAGATCGCTTTCTGAACCTGGGACTTCAGTTCGAAGTCGAGGCGAACACGGAGCCGCTCCCCACCTTGCTTCTCGATTCGCTCTGCTTCCTTGAGATAGGCGCGGTAGATCTGGGAATCGTGTTCGACCTCGCGCGGTTTCACCAGTCCCGAGTAGAGTTGCTGATCGTCGGGCAGTCCTGAAAGTCGGCGAGCCATCTTTCGTCCCTCTTCGGTGAGAATGACCACTTCAATCCGCTCAACCTTGCCGCCACGTCCATCACGGCGAGCGTTGACGGTCTCGGCGCGAACGAGTCCGCTCTGCTCAAGAAAACGAAGATCGCGGGCGAGTTGGTTGCTGTGTCCGGAATAGACATTCGTTGAGAGGTCGCGAGTGGCAACTACGCGGAAGCGTCCGATCTCGCCAAGCGCCTTGATCTCCTCCGGACGAAGTGACGGACCAATGACTGAGAATGGAAGTTCATTGCGCCGCGTTCGACGCGGTATGGCGTGATCGTGAGCGACGGCCTCTCGTGCATCAGGTCGTGGTAGTTCTACGGAATGCTTCTTTGCCTGCGGCTCGCGCGGCAGATTCAGTTTGCGCGGATGTTCCATCTGCTCGCGCAGTTCCTCCCGGCGCAGTTCGAGCGGCGAGGGAGCAAGTGGCGGCGTCTCTGGCTGCCTGCGGCGGGGAAGGTCGTAAGGAATATCGTCTGGAATATCGAGTCGCATGCGTGCTCCTCCTGGGTGAACCAGTTTTGCTGCTGTGTGCTTGCAAAGCACAGAGAATGGCATTCCCCCATAGTTGAAGAACACCCGTCGCGGCGGGCCGGGTCAACCCTGCGCCCGGAAGTGAACTCAACTCTGTTCGAAACTTGGGCGCACCGCCGGAGGCGGCTGTGGGGTTGACGCGGCGGTGAGCCGCGGCGGTTACACTCCCGTGCTCGCGGGAATGCCGGGTTTGACTCTGGTTTGACTCGTTCTTATTTCGTAGGAAGATCATGGCTGGCGGGAGAAGGCGATAAACGAATCACGCAATGACATCAACGCTGAACGACGATCATCCGCACGCCATGCCAGTGCATAACCAAGCCGGATCGTCTCGGCGAGCGATTTGTAAACGACGCCTTGCCGCTGGAATCGTATCGCTGACTGACGAAGCACTCCGAGGCGTCCATGCACGGCAACCTCATCGAGGAGTTCGGGAATGCTGGCGGCATCGTAAACCTTGAATGCGCGTACACCTGCGGAAGAAAGAGCTTGGTCGATGGTGTCGCGACCTGGATCAATGTCATGCGATAGCAGTACCAGCGGCGCACTTTTCAGCTCCGTGAACTGGACGGTTGATTGCTTTGACAAGTTCACTTTTTCTGGAAGAGCTACGACCAGCGGCTCGGCTGCGAGTGGATGAAATCGGATGCAGCGAGCACGTGTGGGCACATCCACAACAGCAAGGTCCACATTCCCACGCAGCAAGCCCAATATCAATTGCGGAGTGTATGCGGTTCGGAGACTGACCGTAACTGCAGAAGTGGATCGTTGCGCACGTTCCACCAATATATAAAGACGCGGCAGGTCGGACAGTGATGACAACCCGACTACAACCGGACTCGCCTGCTGCTTCGCAAACGCCTGAACAAGCGATACCGTACGACGGCTCTGCTCCAGTGTGCGGCGTGCTTCGCGAACGAAGAGCCAGCCTGCTTTCGTCACGCGAACGCATCGGGTCTGACGCTCGAACAGTTTTGCTCCGAGCGCTTCCTCGACCTCGTGGACTCGTCTGGAAAGTGCAGGCTGCGTGATATTGCAGCGGATGGCGGCCCGCGAGAAGTTACGCTCCTCGGCAACCACCACCACAAACCACATCTCCCGCAACTCGATCTCGGCCTGCACACTGACAACGTAAGGCAGAACGCAGAGAGTGATTTATTCCTTTTCGAGCCGCTATATTCCAAATAGGCATGAATCCGGTTTTTCACTATCCGTAACTCATTGATTTTTCAGGGAGCATCATTTATGAATATTCATCTTGGAGTGGATTTCCAACCAAGAACATCGCTCGCAGCCGCTAAATATGCGGCTTTCGCGTGTTCACATCTAAAACAGAGAAAGCGGATCAAATAGATATAAGTCGGGTGGAAGATTCCGAGTCCTGCGCTGAGTCGGCCACTTCAGGACTCGATCCGAAGCCACCGTCTGTGGGGTTGTATACAGGGGTTGCGAATGTCGGTTGCGGCGAAGGGGACTGCAGTAGTCCTCCTTAAGTTTTGCGACTGACTGTGGGCCTCATGTGGTAGGGTTGCGGTCGACCGGTCACTGTATTGTGATCACGATGCGTTTTTTCGGTGAGGCTTGCTTCTCCACGCGCATGTACGCCGCGATGCCCTGCCTCAGTAAATCCTCAAACGTCTGTACGTTTCTCCAGAGAGTTCGATAGCTTCCGTTGGGCCCTTTCACTGCTATATGAAATTCGGTGTAAGTCACAAGGCGCTTTGGATCGGTAGATTTGCCCACTCTTTATGCCCTCCCTATTATTTGAAGAGGAATTCTTTGCCTCGCCCTCTCTGGTCTGCCCCACGTCCGGCGCTGAATTGTCTCGGTGGGGCATTTGCTTCATTCAGATTGGAAGACACGCTGATAGGATTTTATGGGCTTGCCATTGCCTGTTTTCCAGTCGAGCAGTTCCGCATCGAAATCAACTCGGGTGTTTACCGTGAAATGCAACGCGGTCTTGTCCGATAAGCGGATTGTGACCGCTCGGAATTCGGGCTCGTTCGTGAGCGTGACCTTCTCGATTGTCTTTCCTGCGGCTTCCTTGAATTCGATGATTCGGTGGGACATTCGACCTCCTATGGCGTCTCAATGCGTAAGACTCGTGCAGCGCAGAAAAACGTCTCTCCTCTTAGTCTAATTGTACCACGTACTAAATAGATCGTGGTCCTTATAGGCCAAAATCGCTTACAAACAAGCCATGGGAGATGAAGCCGAATTCTTCAAGAGCTTAGGCGTACGTATCCGGGAATTGCGGAAGAGCGCGGGCTACAGCCAGGAGGATATGATTTCGCACGGATATTCCGTGCGTTATTGGCAAAAGGTTGAGGCCGGAAAACCCATCACACTGCGTACGCTGCTTCGCATCTGCCTCTTGTTCGCCACTCCAATGAGCGAGGTTGTGCGGGATATCGACGACATTCCAAAAAGAAGCACTCGCGTGCGACGGTAATTTCACCCATCTACTCTTGTTCCCCACCGACTTGCGAGGTTCTCGTCTCTTTTCATTGATGTTCCCTAAGCATCGTTCTGCTTGAAAAGGCATTGGTCTCAGGCAGGCCCGTTCCGTAATGTCGTCTCAGGTAGAGACGATGGGCAGGTCCAAGAAATCGCGGCGCGAGGTCGAGCTGTCATCAGCCGGAACTCCGGCCACTCCAGAACCCGTGGCCGTTGTTGAGGACTGCCCTGTCAAGGGCTGCGATACTCTTGCGCTCGATGACCTTTCCGTCTCCCGGCTCCGCAAATTCTTTGAACTGCTCGACCGCTGGGATAGGCAGGAATCGGCGTCGAACCCAGCGTAGTTATTTATGGAATCGTGCACCAAGGCTCCTGAAATCTGCGCGAGGTATCTTCTCAACCAGCCAACGTCATCGTAAGATACACGGCACAGTTTGTGGGGAGTGGAGATCTATGTCCAGCGGAGTGAACGCAGCAGTCGTGTACGCCAGAGTTTCCAGCCGGGAGCAAGAGCAGGAAGGTTACTCCATCCAGGCTCAATTGAAGTTGTTGCGCGACTACGCCGCGCGGAACGGCTTCAAAATCATTGCTGAGTTTGTGGACGTGGAAACCGCAAAGGCTCCCGGCAGAAAACAGTTTAACGAGATGGTCGAGTTCCTCAAGCGTAAGCATCGGCCCTGCCGCACGATCTACGTCGAAAAGACCGACCGGCTGTACCGCAACTTGCGAGACGCTGTAACTTTGGAAGACCTCGATGTCGAGATTCATTTCGTCAAAGAGAACCAGATCATCTCAAAAGACGCGAAATCGCAAGCCAAGCTGATTCACGACATCAATCTCGTCCTGTCCAAGAACTACTGTGAGAACCTCCGCGAAGAAGTGAAGAAGGGCATGTATGCCAAGGCGGAGGAAGGTTGCTATCCGGGCCGTGCGCCACTCGGATATAGGAACAACAAGGCTGACCGCACGATTGAGATTCATCCGGAAAATTCCGGAACAGTAAGGCGCATTTTTGAGCTGTATGCCTCCGGCGATTACTCGCTCTCAGCCTTACGGAAAGCGGTTCGCACTGAAACTGGCAAGATCATTACCCGCCCTTATCTGCACACGATTCTCTTGAACCCTTTCTATGTTGGGCAATTCGTCTGGGGTGGAAGAACCTACCAAGGCACGCACGAGACATTCATCAGCCGGGCGCTATATAACGAAGCCAGTGATGTCCTCCACGGACACAACAGGCCCAAGTATCGCAAACATGAGATAGCCTTTCGGGGGCTTTTGAAGTGTGCGCATGACGATTGCACCGTCACTGCCGAATTGAAGAAAGGTAAATACGTCTACTACCGTTGCACAGGCTATCGCGGCAAATGCCAACTGCCGCGATTCCGCGAAGAGGAGATTGCGCGCAGACTCGGCGCGGTTCTCAAAGACATCCACATCCCCGATGATGTTCTGAACAGCATCGAGGAATCTCTAACCCGCGACCAAACCCGCATGAGAAATGAATGCTCCGCCCAGCGAGTGCGTTTGGAGCAGCGTCTGGCCATCGTTCGCCGCCGCATGGACCAAGCGTACTCAGACAAGCTGGATGGCAAGATTCCGGAAGACTTCTGGGATCGCAAAATGGGCGATTGGCGCTCGGAAGAACAGCAGATTCGTGCTGCCATGGCCGGAACAGAGGATTCAAACGGCGAGAGGCTG
>Ga0224528_1000174_pt1 | contig 53324 bp, 43 predicted proteins | sample CBST25metaG_2_FD_179888 | JGI IMG/M metagenome (GOLD analysis project Ga0224528, IMG submission 179888) | Peat soil microbial communities from Stordalen Mire, Sweden - C.B.S.T25 | ecosystem: Environmental > Terrestrial > Soil > Wetlands > Peat | place: Sweden: Norrbotten County, Stordalen Mire...
AGCTCGAATGCCTCAGTCTCAAGAACAAACTGAGTCCGTTTGCCCTCTGTCGCAAGCTGCTCATCAGCGCTTCTCGATCAGCCTACGGCGAACTGATTCAACTGCGGGCTGCCGCGTAACATCAGTGGTTAACAGAAATTTTCGGCACAGCCCCAGATCAGGCGAGGCTTTCGCTTGGCATGCTCCAGGGCAAACGCATCATGCAAATGAAAAGGCAAGAAATCAGGTTTTGAAAGGGCACGGATTTATCCGTGCCGTCCAATGCCTCCTCAATTGGCGGCCTTTAGACCCTGAGGGATGTATTTTCTGTCCCAAACCTTCCCTCAGAGGCTGAAGCCCGGCATATTTCTCTCTTTTGCGGCACGGATAAATCCGTGCCCTTTCAAAACTGGAGAGGATGCGTTTGCCCTGTGGCATGACGTCCTTCCCCCCTCGCGAAAAGCGGCGAGGGTTTATCATCGAAGCTGGTGCGGGCCGGTGGACTCCGCGCCTTCGTTTTGTGGCTCGGGCAGCGGGGTGTGATCGCGTCAAGCGACGGCCTTGGCCGGGCCTTCTCTGTGGCAAAATAAGGTTTCAGGAAGCAGATCGAGATGCGAGCAAAAACAGCGGTAGTGCTGGGCGCCCAGTGGGGCGACGAGGGCAAGGGCAAGATTGTGGATGTGCTGAGCGAGCGCTTTGACGCCGTGGCGCGCTACGGCGGCGGACACAACGCTGGCCACACGGTCATCCACGGCAACCAGAAGTTCGTTCTGCAACTGATTCCTTGCGGAGTTTTGCGGCCCGGCTGTCGGGGCATTATCGGCAACGGCGTGGTGCTGGACCCGATCGCCCTGCTCAAAGAGGTAGCCAAGCTGCGGGCTCTGGGCGTCACGGTGGATGAGCAGTTGTCCATCTCCAACCGTGCGCAGGTGATTCTGCCCTATCACCGCATGATTGAGTTGGCCGCCGAGAGCGCGCCGGGACGCAAGAAGATTGGCACCACCAGTCGCGGCATCGGTCCGGCCTACGAGGACAAGATGGCACGCAGCGGCCTGCGTGTGGTGGACATGCTGCGCCCCGAGCTGCTGAAGACCCACATCGAGGCGGCCTGCGCGGAGAAGAACGCCATCGCCCACGCCCTGTTTGGCACCGATCCACTGGACCCGGCCAAGATGTATGACGAGTACGCGGCCGCGGCCGAGCAGATTCGTCCGTTTGTGACCGATACTGGCCGTCTGCTGCACAAGCTGATGGCCGAGGGCCGCAGCGTGATGTTTGAGGGAGCGCAGGGAACCATGCTCGACATCGACCACGGCACCTATCCGTTTGTGACATCCTCGTCGGCCACCGCCGGCGGCGCGGCCACTGGAACCGGCGTAGGACCGACAGCCATCGGCACGGTGATTTCGGTGACCAAGGCTTATGTGACGCGCGTCGGCGAGGGGCCCTTCCCCACCGAGATTCACGAGTCGGTGGGCGACCACCTGCGCGCTCGCGGCAACGAATATGGAGCGGTTACGGGGCGGCCACGCCGCTGCGGTTGGCTCGACATTCCCCTGCTCCGCTACTCCAACCAGGTCAACGGCGCCGAGTGGCTGGTGGTGACCAAGCTGGACGTGCTGGACGAACTCGAGGAGATTCCCATCTGCGTGGGCTACGAGATCGACGGCAAGGTGACGGACGAGATTCCCGCCGACGTGTATGGCCTGGAGAAGATCAAGCCGGTCTATACGCGCCTGAAGGGCTGGAAAACTTCGACCGAGGGGATCACTGATTTTGATAAACTGCCCCAGGCGGCGAAGGAATATTTGCACTTCCAGGAGCGGGAGAGCGGCGCCAAAATCGGAATGGTTTCCACCGGCCCGGATCGGGACCAGACCGTGTTGCTGCCTGAGTTCGCCGCCACCTTGAACAGCGTTCGCGCATAAACTTGAGAGAAGGCCTGGGGATGGCCGGGGTATTCAGCATGGTCGTGGAGGGGCATCACTGTCGCGTGATTTTTTTGTAAAGGCTATTCTTTACCCACGCGACGCCTCCACGACCATGCTGAAGCTGCTCCCTGTTTCCACGCCATGAGGAAGCCGTTATTATGATCAGCTTTTTAGCCCGGATGAGGTTTGCGCCGGAAGATCGCGCCGACGTTGCCGAGTGCCTGCGGGTGCTGGCTCAGGCCTCGCGGCAGGAGCCGGGATGCATCAACTACATTCCCAGCCAGTTGGAAGACGACCCCGATACAGTGGTCATCTTCGAGCAGTATCACGACGCCAAGGCTCTGGCGGCGCATCGCGCCTCGGAGCACTTCAAGAACAACGCAGTGGGCGGGCTCTACCAGAAGCTGCGCGAGCGAAGCGTGGAAAATCTGCTGGCGGTTGCATAGAGCGGAGCTCGAGTCGGCGCGCCCAGGTTACACAATTGACGAGAGGCAGTACAATACAAAAGTGGCGATGCGGCTGAGGCCACGGTGTTTGCAGCGAAGTTCAGAAGATGGAAATTCGATGCAAGCGCTGCGAGCCTGTGCACTGAAGCATTGAGCCGGGATGGTGGAATTGGCAGACGCAGCGGACTCAAAATCCGCCGACCGCAAGGTCATGGGGGTTCGACCCCCCCTCCCGGCACCAAAGATTCTAAAGAGTTTAAAAGAAAACGGCCACTCCTCAGCGAGTGGCCGTTTTTGGCTGGTGGCTGTTCTGGTGGCTGGTGGGGTTTTCAGTGGCTGTTCTAGTGATCCGGCCAAGCACGGATAATTTTTCGTCCGGTGAGAAGTGGGCTGTACCAGGCTGACATGGTGATGGTCTTGTGCCCTGCGGCCTCTTGAATTTCCTTGATCGACGCCCCGGCCATCGCCAACCATGAACAGAACGTATGCCGGTTGCTGTGCCAAACGTATCCGGTGATCTTTGCCTCTCCCAAGCAAGGCACAAACCACGAACGCATATCGAACCTGTCTTTGGTCCCGCATTGAGCAAAGATTTTATCGGCTGGTTTCTGGCCAAGGTGCCGTAGCGATTCGATAGCGACCAGGGCGTCCGCGTTGAGGTGGATATGCGGGCTGTGCAGTTCTTTGTCTGTGTGAGGTCAATGGCGCGGCGGAACTCATCAAACTGTGACCACGTTGCGGAATACTGCTCCGTGGGGCGCATCCCGGTATTCACAGAGACAACGAACTCAGGCAGGCGCGCGGGGAACCGCTTACGGATTACGTCACAACCCGGTTGTATCCCCCCCCCGGCTCAAGTAGCGGATGCGACCAGCCGATTCACGTCGATTGCTAAACAACCCCGCCGGGTTGCCGGATGCCTTTTCATTCCTCACGCCTTGCCGACAACAGAGCGATATGAACTCCTTGTAGCGGTGGTTGGATGTGGCTGGAGTCTTGAATCTGATTTCCAACCAATCAGCAATTTCTTGTGGGCTCACTTCCGATGCTGGCCATTCACCAAGACCCACCCGAACGATCTCAGCTTTGGACACGTAGTTGCGCCGGTCCTTATGGTTCTCTGTGGCTTTCAGCGCAAGGTCTATCATGCCACTTAGTTGTTATCCGTAAATAACGACCGTTTGCCTTCAGCAGATCATCGCGACAGCGAGTTAGAGCAAGCCGAGATAGCTGGCCTCTTTTTTCTCAAAGCTGACCAGTAGTTTTCGGAAGTGGTTGAACCACGAGTGCGTTCTCTCCATCACCCATTGACGCGCTTTATGGCCGGGAGTGTTTACCTCGGCATCCAATCCCTGGCGGCGTGATTTCAAGTTCTGTTGGCAGTGCTGCTTACGGGGCGTGGCCAGCGCTTCGTAACCAACATATCCGGCGTCCATGCAGAGTGTCTCTGCCGGATTCCCTTTTGCTTCGGGCCGGGGTAAACAAGGCTTTCCCGCGTGGCTTTCAGAAGTTTTACGTCATGCACGTTTGCCCCGCTTGCGACTTGCGACAGCGGAATGCCACGCGCATCGACCAGCAGGCTCGTTTTGCGCCGATTTCTCCCCCTATCGGCGGGATTCGGCCCCACGCATTCAATCGCTAGAGGTGCTTTGTGCATGGCCCCGTCGATACTCTGCCATCGCCACGCAATACCCTCCATTTCGTCGTACTCGGCCAAGCCCGCCCGCCACAAGCAAAGAAAGAACTTGCTGCGCAGTGCATAAACAATGGCGGAAAAGATCTGTCGGGCAGCCATAGGCTTCCTGCCGCCGCCCGGTTGGCGACGATACTGACGCCCTTCTGGCCCGGTAAAGGCGGGGACCAACGGTTCGACTTTGCCCCAAAACGCATCCGAAACTGCCATGATTTCGTGGCAGAATCATATCAATTATTTACGGATAAGGACTAAGCCTTCAGTACAACAGCCTTACCTTTCAAACACAAGGCACCTGAGCACTCACAATTGATTGGTCGGCGTAAAGAAGGTAAGCCGCGGCGTTTCAAAGTCCTTGCGGTTCGTTGTATACAGCATGTAACCGAACTCAATCGCCGATGCTGCAATCAGCATATCGTCCAGCGAATAACTACGACCGACTCTACGTCTGGCGGCGACTAACTCACTGGTCTTTCTGGCCAGATCCTCACTGAGCGGAATCACGTCAAAGAGGTCCAGCAGTCGTGCAGTCCTCTCTTCTTCTTCAGGACGAACGCCAGCATGAATCTCCGCAACCGAAATAATGGAGATAGCCAGTTTGGTGCCTTGATCGGCCAGAGCACGAAGCCGCGTAATCGCACGCGGACGCCGCTCAAGTAGATCGATCAGTATCGGAGTATCGAACAAAACACGATTCGTAGCCATCAGCTAGTCCTCTCTTCAGCCCAAGCTTCAATGAGCAGTTGCCGTGTGCTCTTCTTCTGACGCTGGTTGTGTACCCAGGCCGTGGCTCCCGAAGCGGTAATCTCCAGATGCTCCTGCGGCTGCCACGCCGGATCAGAGTCTTCAAGAAAGGCAAGCAACTTCAGCCGACGGATTTGCCTCTCGGCACTTTCGATCAAAAAAGCGCTGCGCCCGCGCGGCCCAGCAATTTTGTCGATCTCTTCGGCAAGTCTGTCAGGAAGAACAACGTGTGCTCTTATTTGGCCCATAGACTGCGCCCACTCCTTATGTGCTTACGATAATATAGCATAATCAAGCACTTACATATCAACAAGCCTTCGACCTTATTCAGCAGAATCGCCGCGTAATTACTGACGATCAGAGATGAAAAATATATTTTAAATTTCCATTTCTTATTTTTTAAAGTTGTGATAGATTACGAATCCGGGAGACAACATCATGACCGCAACACTTCTCGCTATCGACACCGCGGCTGTTTACAAAGCTGCCAGCTTCCACCGCTTTGAAGTCTTTCACAGCGATCATTGCTCGTGCTTTGCCTGTGGCAAGACTTTTGCCCCGCAAGAAATCACGGAGTGGACAGACAAGGACATGACCGCCCTTTGCCCGCATTGCAAAATGGACTCTGTCCTTCCCTCCTACAACGGGACTCCGACGGACGCCGAAGCGCTGAAAGAGATGAATCACTACGCATTCTAAATGCGCTAGAGCCACTCATGACAACCTCGGGTATGCCAAGGGCGATCTTTTGGACGCCCTTGGCATATTTGCCGATGTAAACGAGCCACCGGCTTGACTCTTATCTACAGCGGCAGCCAAGACACAGGCTAATTCGTAACTGGTGGAAGCATTTGCGTTTCGCAAAAAATAATAGATAGCCTGTGGTGTCACGACTACCCTTTGCTAAGTACACTTTTCTGTAAATACGAATCGGCGCTAGGCTTCAACCGGAATTTCCTCGCCAATAAGAGCACGACGCAGCCACAGCGGTGGATCGCCGCGGAGCATTTCCTGCAGGCGCACAATAACATCCGCAATCTCTCTTTGATCGTCAACCTTCACCGTGAATATTCTGGCCTCACTCAGCGCAATCACGGAGAATGCGTTCAGCGTCTTGTTGACGAAAAGAACCGTGACACCGGAGAGGCTTGCCACCTTGCCGAGTATCTCGCTTTCGTTGACCGGCTCTTCCTTTTTCTTGCTGCCGCCGCATCCTCCGCCACCGCCAGGACCACATTTGCCATTTTTGCCGTGGTGCCCCGGAACACTCGCCGCATTTTGATACGTCATCGCGTCACATTCTCTCGCCCCAGTTGTACTAACTTCGTAAACGACAATCTGGCGCGCTTGTTCAAAGCCGGCGTTGATCTGATGTTTGTCTCCAGTAGCAAATGCTGCTTTCACCAATCTGTCATTGAACACGTCATCCTCCCTCATCGTTCATTCGATTTTTTTGCTACCTGCTCTGTACGCTAAGTTACTGGTATTGCTCCCAGCGAATCGCTTTGGAACGGAATGCTGCTTCCCAGTCATTGGCAAGAATCTCGAGCATATTGATCATGCCTTCATAGCCAAAATACGCACTGTCCCTGTAGAAGGTACGATTGGTTGGCTGCAAGAGATCACAGGCAACCTTGACACCAAGTTCCTCACCAAGATACTTTTCCCACGCCGACCCAAAAACCACATCCAGATTGCCACCGGCCAGCGCCTGCTTGACCTTGAAACCATCAATTCCAAATGCAACGCGCGGTGAGATGCCAAGGCGTCCCAACTCTGCCTCCAGGACTGCGCGGGCCTGCTTCGAATTGGAGCGAACCAGGAGCAGATCAGGGATCATCTCCAACTCTTCAAATAGCATCCTGACGAGGCCAATGGTCATGGATGCGTCCGCAGAGATAGCAACTTTTGCATTGCGATAACGCGGAATAATCATCAGTCCGCGGCGTCGTAATGTATTTGTCACCAGCGTTTCGCCGGCTTCAATCAGTTGTTCAGCGATGGCGCTCGCATCAAAGTATTCACCCAGCGCTCGAAGCCAATTTGAAGTGTTCTTCAAGCCGATCGGCAATGGAAGATCATGAAGAATGGTAGGTACTCCGTGTTTTTCTTCCATCGCATACACGAAGCTATACCCCATATCGTGTGTAAGAAGGATGTTTGCCGATGCCGCTGACGCCATTGAAATATCTTCAATTGAAACTTCGCTGGGAAATACGCACTGCGTCTCGACTCCCATTGCAGACAAAACCGATTTCGTCCACTTCAGATCTGCCCACCATGTCGGATTGAGGCTCGCTTGCGGGGCGATGAGATTAACTGTTCGCTGCGGCTTCGGCTCATTCCATGGTTGTACAAAAGAAAGCAGAGTGCTGAGGCCAAGATCCATGCCTGCATATAAATCGCCACGAAATCCTCCCGAATGCATGGGAATAAGACGCGCACCGACTTTGGATTGCATCGATCGACATAGTCCTTCAATATCCTCGCCGATAATGTCGGCAGAGCAGGTGCCAACCACAAACATCACCTTGGTCTTATAAGTTGCGTCTGCTTTGAGGATCAGGTCGCGCAACTTGTCCGTTGCACCCATAATGATGTCGGTCTCAAAGAGGCGCGTACAGGCTACCTTACGCTGCGTGAAGTCGGTCTCGTGATTGTCGTAACCCAAGGCTACGGTCGATGCGCACCCTTGCGGCGAGTGCAGAACAATGCTGATGTCGCGGATGCCGGCAATGATGTTGCTAACACCTTCGAGCGCGCAACCGACCACCGGATCATGCGAACTGGTGCAATCTTGAAAGATCAGTTCATTGAGCATTGGCCCTTCCTTCTCTGCCCGGCATACATCGTGCAGTCTGGCATATCCTGAGCTAGTTTTCCCGTTAACGATTGAACGGAAACCAGTCCGGAGTTTTGTGGAAAGACAATTCTCTTGCTCATTGCGCTGCGTGGTCTGAATGCGTAATCGAGCGAAGTCTTGATGCACTTGGCAACCTTCAGCGCTCCCAGGTAGCCAAACCTGGGACGATTCAGAATTGCATTCAAGTCTACAAGCGGAATATTCGGAAAGGCCAGAGACGATCCGAAGTAGACAGTCTCCATGGGGTTGAGACTACCCAAAAGCTCCAGCAGTTCGGCCTCTGTCTGCTGCATGGATTCATACTTGCCAAGAGCGAGCGTACCCTTCGTGATCAGGATCTCTGGATCAAGCCCGGTTTCTAGCAGGTAATCGATGCTGGTCTCCCGCGCCTCTGCACTCCACGGATGAAAGTTATAGACGATGGCGCGCATCTGGAAATCGCGCTCGAGCATATGTGCGATGGAAAGCGCCTTTACCGCATCATGGCCTTCGACAATTGCAGTTTTACCAATCAGATGGCTCTTGACCTTCTCGTACTCGTCCTTGATGGCTTCGTACTCATGCTGTATCAGCGTCTCAGCTTCTGCCGTTTTGCCAAGATACTTTGCTGCGCCCATGATCCAGCGCTCGGTAGCGGCAATTCCATAGGGAAGAATTGTCGAGTTGAGAGGTGTACCAAAGGCATCCAGCATCGCTGAACCAATGGCATAGCCAAGATCCAGGCACAGTGCGCAATTCACGGCTACACTCGGAGCGCGCTGCAACTCTTCAAGCGAACAATTGCCGGCAATGATGGAATGAACCTTGCCGCCGATTCCTTCAATCAAACGAACCAGCTCTTTCACATCGGTATCGACTTCGGTTCGTTCCGGACCCATCTTTGCGCCGACAATATTCACATAGCCGGCGAGCTGCGCCTTGCTCTCTTCCGTAGGTGCGTCCATCAGCTTGGTAATCTCACGAAAGACCAGATCAAATCCGCTGCGATATTCACCTGCAAAGCCTTCGCAGTGAATCGCCATCACCTTTGCATTCACTTTTGACTGGATCTTCGAAGCAACTGCGTCAACGTTGTCGCCGATAATCCCAGTGGCGCAACTGGTGGCGACAAAGATTACCTCAGGCTTGTATTTAGCATCGACTTCCAGAATTGCTGATTTGAGCTCACGTTCGCCGCCATAAACAATCTGGCTTTGCTTCAAATTGGTGCTAACCACAGGCTCATAGGGAGCACCGCTGTTTCTGCTGTTGGTCAACTTATATGCTTGCTTGACGCCGAAGGCGCAGCCACTTGGTCCATGCGTGAGCAAAATGGAATTGCGGATTCCACTTAGAATTTTTGACGCCGTCCAGAATTTGCAAGGGCGCGTGTGGCTTCCTTGCAACGTAGTCGGAATCTTTCCTTCTTTTGCAAGTTGATAAAGATGACTCAGTGGGCCATGAAATACGACGCTCTCAGCAACGGTTGGTGCAGTAACAGCTTCAGACTTCGGCATGGGCGTCTCCTGACAGCGCTACGCGTTTACAACAGCGCAAACTAAACTTGCATTCGATGCTCACGATGTATCTCTCCTAGTCGCGCGCATGGCGGGCCTGTCAGCTTAACCACACGGTGCGAAAAGGCAAGACAGCCGCCTTGGCTGTCCTGAAATTTAGGAGAGAGAATACAACTACCAGGTGTTCAGCAACCATTCACGGTCTTTCTTGAACTCCATGTGCGCAAAAAATGTATTGGCAATGGTCTCGCCAAGCCACATTGCGCCCTTGTAGCCGATCACCGGGTTGCGGTAGATGCCAGCGCGGTCGAAGGTCGGAAAACCTACACGTACCATCGGAATGCCGGCGTCGATTGCAACGTACCGGCCCTTCGAGTGGCCCATGATCAGATCCAGTTCAATCTCCTTGTTCTTGATCCGCTTTTCCAGTTCCCAAAGGTCGGCATTGCAAACGATCTCCATCTCATGATCCACTGTCTTCTGCAGATTCAAAATACGAGGATCCCTGGCATAAGCGCCATTCTCATCGCCCAGCAAGAGTAGAACAGGCTTCAGTTCGACCTCGCGGCAGAATTCCGCCAGTGCGATGACAAGATCCGGGTTTCCGTAGATTGCTACTTTCTTGTCCGCAAAGAACATGTGAGCCAGATCGGCCAATGCATCCAGAGCTACTCCGCGTTCACGGACCAAGGATTCCGGAATCGGCTTGCCGGTGATCTTCTGGATCTGCTGAAGCATGATGTCGGTATTGCGGATTCCGATGGGCGTCGGAGTAATCGTGGCTGGAATCTTAAAGGTCTTTTCCAGATACTGCGCCGCACTGTAGCCCTCATACCGGCTTAATGCGATCGAAGCCGTGGCATTGGCTGAGCCTTCAATGTCTTCCACTGTGGTGCTGCCGTGAGTAAACGAGTCCTTCGACGGCATCATCGGAGAATCGAATGACTCAATATCAAGAAGAATCGTCGCGTCCACACCCATCTCGCTGAGATAGTGCTTCAGTTCTGTTACATCGCCCGGATTGACCCAACCGGTAAATACGTTGAGCTTCCCATTTGGCTCGCCTTTCTTGGCGATCGTTGTGATCAGCGATTGAACCGCAACATTATATCCACTCACGGCGCTGCCAGTGTAACTCGGCGTATGAACGGGCACTAGGTGAACCACACGGCCAGGATAATCTTTCGCTATCATCCTCTGCAGCTTACGGATCGCACCTTCAATATCATCACCAATCGTTTCCGTCGAGCAGGTTGTGATGATAGGAATCACGCGAAGATCCGGGTATCGCTTGATCAGGCTATCGACGCCGGCCTCAAGCCGCTTGATGCCTCCAAAGACTGCCGCTTCCTCATGCAGGGAGGAAGATGCAATATCAAAATTTTCCTTGAAATGTTGTGCAAAGAGCAGTCGGACAAACATACTGCATCCCTGACCGCCATGAACCAATGGGATGCAGTCCTTGACTCCAATTCCCGCATATTGGGCGCCGGCGGGCTGGCAATTAAATATTGGATTGATGATGCCGGACCGATCTTTTTGAGTGACTGAGCATCCCATAGATTCCTCCTCAATTCATTGTGTGATGGTAATGCAAGGTACGATGAAAGCTACATCAGTAGCCAGGCTGATACAGTTCCCCATTCTTCGAATTCTTTACGGTAATCTCATGAATCCGTTTGATGACGTCTGAGACGACAGCGAACAACTCATCCTTGCCAAGATGACTCAGCCAGGGAAACTTTAACTTCACTTCCGTGGTTAGTTGATTTGCGTTGGCATAGTGCAAACGGTCCATCGGAGTTTGCAACTTGGGCGATCCACCGGTGAGAAGAATGCCCACCAGGGAGAGGACGCCGTCGATATTTTCATCCCTATCGTGCGCTCGTGAGGCGAACTGCCACAGGCAGTGCTGCTGAATGAAAGTGACAAGAGCTTCCGCATTCTCCTGCATTACTGCACCTCATTTTGAATGTTCTGGCCCGCAAGAGACCAGAGCGGTGAATTGACAGCGTTGTACATGTCTCTGGCAAGATTCACAAAGCCTTCAAAACCCATGTACGGACCGTTATGATAGGCATGGCCATTGACGTATGGGATGTGAAGCTTTTTGACCAGTTCGCCGACGCGAGGACCAGTGAAGATAACGTCTGGCTTAACCATTTCAATGACCTCGAAGAACTCCAGTTCGTTGCCATCGTCGATGTAAATCGTACCCTCGCGACCGCGTGCAATCACCTTTTCGAAGTCTTCCTGATGGCCGAACTTGGAGGCCATCGCCACAACCTGCACGCCCAGATCGTCTTCCACAGCGCGGGTCCAATGCCATAGCCGGGGGCCACCGGTCCAGATCGCCATCTTCTTCCCTTTCAGCCGTTCCTTGTACCAATCGAGCTTCGGCTTCCACTTATCCTCTTCTTCCGCGATGAGCGCTTCGACCTTGTCCTGAATGCCGAAAAAGTCTCCGACCTTGCGAAGGCCGGTCGCCATATAGCGGAATCCCCAGGAGTCGATGTCCAGTCGAGGAATGCCATATTTCTTGTGCAACTCATTGGCGATGTAGCCGGCCGATCGGGCACAGTTGACTACGTTCAACTGCGCACGGTGCATACCGCGGCACTCGTCGTAGGTGGCATTGCCGGTAAAGTGCGCAAGCACCTGGATGCCGAGCTTGTGCCAGTACCGCTGCAGTACATCGGTATCGCCCTGGATATTGTAATCACCAATAAAATTGATGGTGTAGTCACTGGTGATGACAGGCTCTACCTGTCCCACCTTCTCGTGAATCCAACCCATATTGAGAACGTGGTGTCCCTTCGACTGGCTGACACCAGCAAAGCCAGGACACTCAACCACAAAGATGTCTACATCTGGGCGTTCGGCCATTACTGCCTTGGCTACCGCCTTGGGATCATCGCCAATCAACGCTGTCGAGCATGTGGTGTAGACAAACATTCGCTTGATGGTTGGCATCGCATCGAAAGCCTCAAGTATCGACTTCTTGAGAAGCTTTTCCGCTCCGAAGACAACGTTCTTTTCCTTGACGTTCGTCGACCAAGCATATTTGAGTTGAAAGTTATCGTTGTCGCTGGGATAACGCTTTGTGTGCCATGTATCGTAAGAGCACCCAAACGGCCCATGGATCATCTGAATGGTATCTTTCAGCACTCCACCGATGACAAGCTTGGCACCGCAAAACGCGCACCCGCGCTCGGACAGTGTGCCAGGAATTGTGGCGGCATTGGAAACTGGAAGGAACTGCGTCGTATCTTCGCCAGCTTCCTTGATGTACACATGTTGCTCCCTTTCGGGGATCTCTGTGTCGCAATCGAGCAACTTCATTGGCATAGTCTTGTCTCCGCGGTCGTAGCGTAGTTTCCGGCTACGAAGGATCGACATCGTGATGATGTGAAATGTCGCTTTCAGTTAACTACGCGAGTTCCGAAAGCGACCCCTCAGGTTTTGTTTATTTTCGGAGTGGCGTCAGTCCGGAATTCCGTAGCTGACGACCATCTCTTCCAGTTCCGCCATTGCCATAGGAGTTGGCACAACAAAATCCTCGTTTTCGATGATCTTCCGCGCCAACTCGCAGTATTCGCTGGCCTGGTTGCAGGATTCGTCGTATTCAATGACCGTCTTCTTGTTGAACTCAGCCTTCTGCACAATGTTGTCGCGAGGAACGAAGTGAATCATCTTGGTGCCGAGCCTCTTGGTGAACTCAGTCATGAGTTCCAACTCTCCATCCACCTTGCGGCTATTACAAATAATTCCGCCCAGCCGCACACCGCTCTGATCGGCATACTTAAGCAGGCCACGAGAGATATTGTTGGCCGCATACATGGCCATCATTTCACCGGAAGCAACAATGTAAATCTCCTGAGCTTTGCCCTCGCGCATGGGCATCGCGAAGCCGCCGCAGACCACATCACCCAGCACATCGAAGAACGTATAGTCGAGATCGGCGGAATAGGCGCCCAGTTCTTCCATCATATTGATGGCGGTAATCACTCCTCGGCCTGCACAACCTACGCCAGGCTCAGGTCCGCCCGACTCAACACAACGGATGCCTGAATAACCGCTCTTGACCACTTTTTCGATCGTCACATTCTCTTCGCCCTCATCGCGAAGCATGTCCATCACTGTGTCCTGAGGTTTGCCGCCCAAGATCAGACGAGTCGAATCGGCCTTCGGGTCACAGCCGTGAATGAACACCTTCTTGCCAAAGCGATGCGCCATTGCACCGGCTGTGTTTTGCTGTGTAGTGGATTTACCGATTCCACCTTTACCGTAAAAAGCGATTTTCCTTGTCATGCTGACTCCTCCTTAGGATTTGGATATGCGCCCTATCCGTCGAGTGGGCTTCGGGCCTGTTATCTCTGGTATGCGCTTCGACCGGGACTGAAAACTCTGCGAGGCAAATTGTGCGTCAAGAAAATTGCATTGCCGAATGCTTTGGTTAATGCACGATGGGTTCCAAACCAGAAGAGGAGACAGAAGAACATGGGCGGTAATGGCGACAATTGTATGGAATATGGCGATAATTCTTGCATTATCTATGTGATACTTCGTTATAAATGGTCGAAAACTATTTTGGCTTTGGGGCTATAAATCATTATTGATCTAGAATGCGCCTGACTTGAGCAGCGACACCCACTCAAAAACAGTTCGTAGTTGTACATGAATTTCAACGAATGTGCATTTCCGTTCAACTGCACGAAATCTGCGTGAGTTGCCCAATCCTGATTTTTGTACATAAATGTAAAGGTGGAGAGCACCAGGGAACATAGCGATACTGTGAATGGTTGGCACACACTGCGCAACTGTGTCATAGCACACGACGTTGTCAGGAAGAATCTTGGCTTAATTTAGCCAGATTAGCCGCCTGAGGCTTTGGTCACTTTATCTTGTGGGACTACTACTTTTTCTTCTCGACGACTCGAAAATCCTTATAGCTAATTCCCAGTTTTTCCATTCGGAGGCCCAGTATTCTCCGGGTGATGCCCAGATCCCTGGCCACTTCAGTCATATTGCCATCATTCGCTTTCAGTGAATCGACGATGATCTCGTATTCGATAGCGCCAAGCCGAGCATTGATTCCGCCCTTTTGCAAAGTACCAGACAAAACAGGCGTCTGAAGAGACGGCGGCAGGTCATAACCATGTATCACGCCACCTTCAGAGAGGATTGTCGCCCGTTCGATGACATTCTCCAACTCGCGTACATTGCCGGGCCAGTGATAACTCATCAGCATGTTCAGCGCCGGCGTTGAGATTCTTTTCACATCTTTGTGGCACTCTTTGGAATAGCGGGCAACAAAAAAATCCGCCAGTGCAATCACATCGCTCTCTCGGTCACGAAGGGGTGGAATCGTGATTGGGAAGACATTGAGCCGATAGAAGAGATCTTCTCGAAATTCGCGGTTCTTGACCATCTCCGAAAGATCGCGATTGGTAGCTGCCAGAATGCGAATGTCAACCTTGATGGGTTTATTACCGCCAACTCTTTCCAACGTCTTTTCCTGCAAAACGCGCAACAGCTTCGCTTGAGCAGCCAGCGGCAGCTCGCCTATTTCATCCAGAAAAATAGTGCCGCCATCGGCCTCTTCAAATCGGCCTTTACGAAAGTTGGTCGCCCCGGTGAAAGACCCTTTTTCGTGCCCAAACAACTCACTCTCGACAAGGTTCTCTGGAATAGCGGCGCAGTTGAACTGAACCAGCGGAGCTTCAGAGCCCATTCCTGAATAGTGAATCGCAGTGGCAACCAGCTCCTTTCCCACTCCGCTTTCGCCCAGAATCAAAACTGTGGCCTTAGTTTTGGCAACTTTTTCGATCAGACTGTAGACTTCGTGCATTGCTTTGCTGTTGCCGATGATGTTTGAAGGGCGGAACCGGTCTTTGAGTGCATTCTGCAGGCGCCGGTTCTCATTCAACAAAGATACTTTTTCAACGTTTTCAATAAGATATAGTTCGACAGCCTGGGACATCATCGAAGCGACAATGCCCAGCAACTCGGCATCAAGTTTTAGAAGAATGTCGTTGTCATAGATGCGCTCGGCGCTGATGGTTCCCAATACCTTGTTGCCGCGCTTGATGGGGACGCACAGAAAGGATAGATCGTTATCCTCTTCGGTCCGAGTACGGGTCATGTTCAAGAAGTCCTTATCGTCTCCAATTCTGGGAACGATCATGGCTTGGCCAGACTCAACAACCTTGCCGGTAATTCCCTCGCCAAATCGATAAATCCCGCGCGCTTCTTCTTCTTCCGAGAGTCCAAAACTTTCATGAATATAGATAGTGCCAGCTTGCCGATCACATAGACTCACCGTGCCACGCACAACGCTCATATACTGTTTCATAATCTGCAGAAGAATCTGCACGGTATGCGCCAGATCCGCGCTCTCCGCTATTACTTGACTCATCTCATGCAGCAAGGGCCATGCCTGAATGCGACACTCACCAGCGAGACAGGTCCAATTGTCATTTTGTTGGCAGCCCATTTCCAAAATACCTCAACTCGCCCCAGAAGATTTATTCGGTCATCCATACTTCGTTCTGCGTTCTGCGTTGATTCCTTGAACTGAGACACTGTGCGCTGAAAGTATACCCCTCCCCTTGTCAAAATATCCATTCTGATGTGCCTAGGAGCTAACGGAGTAAGGCTTGCCGGCAGATCATCGACAGCGCGCTCGAAAAAGCCCTATTGCCAATGATGCCAACTGTGACGAGTAGGCAAAACCAAAGGATGCTTTTCGGCACTCATGATTCCATCTGAATATTCGCAGGGAAGTTGAATTGCACTCGGAACTGTAGCCTGCAGGCGTTGCACCGTTGGCTTGCGACTTTGCACCGTAGTTCATCCGACATTGATTCATTTCATGCGGGAACATAGGTAAACTTATCACGAAAACATGATGATAGTCAACGATATTGCAGATATTAACTCGTTAATATCTGCAATCTTTATGCGAACTTTATACCGTCCAATTTTAAACTGTCTTGTATGGGTTTATAGCAAAAAGATAGGCTTTCAAAATAGCTGCATTCACCATGGCAGGTGGACGAATGCGCACAGTGCTCCCCGCATGGATGGTCAGAAATGTTTTTTCTGTACAAAGCGAAATGCCGTGTCCAGATTTCTTCCATACTGTGTTTTCGAAGGCTGAAACTATCGCGATTGCCTACTGCAAATGAGCAAGGCTTCACGTTCATTCGCTCGTCAATATAGACGGAAAAGAATGCACATTCGCAGGAGTCCACGTAATCGACATCTATCGTGGTCTGGCTCATCAGAATCGGTACAAAGCAGGCGTCGAATCCAATGTGAGCGGAACAGCCACTCGAACCAATCTGTGCAACAAACCGATCCAAGGACGCACCTGGCTTCAGACACAGCGACTCCGACCCGCGCCCTCTGGGCTTGAATGTCAGAAAGATCACCGCATTCACATCATCGAGAAGATGATTGAAGCGTCCCTTCAGCAGTTCTGTTGCCTGATCGATTGAACGGCTGTCGAGGATAAAGTGAAGATTGGTTTTGATTCCGGCATCCGCCAGTATTCTCACTTGACCTGTTGGCATCTCTTCGATCGCGGTGACGGAAATCGCAACGGCTCCGACCTTACCTGCAATGTTCTTCGCGAGTGTCCTTGTCACTGCGCGTCCGTTGGTCGTAAAATTCGCAACGATGCCTCTAGTCCAAGTCTGGTTGATGATTTCGACAAAATCTGGATGCTCCAACGGCTCTCCGCCTCCGAGAGCCACCTGAAAGACACTTCCCCAACGTGGACTGGTTAGGCCGTCCAATATCTTTTCATAGTCGGCAACGGACAAAAAGGAATTGTCGGGCTTGCTGTCTCGATAGCAGAAATCGCAGTTCTTCGAACAATGATTGCTGATTGAAATATCAGCCAGTTCCGGCCAAGGCGCCAACACTGGATCTTGATCAATCGCATTGCCCCATCTCATGGTGACGCCGGTCTCGGTGTCGCCAATAAAGTTGTACTCTGCGCTGTGCCTGCGAATGAGCATATTTCACGCCTTTCCCTTGTCGCACATTCCACAGGCACTGCATGGATTGAGCGCAGCCGATTTGGCTGCAAACTTTACCTTGTCGCGCGGAACCTGGACTGCTCCAAAGCCCTTCAATTCAGCAGCCAGCTTGGCTTTTACAAAATATTCTCCATAAACGTAGGACCAGACTTCCGCGTCAGAGAGCGTTGTGAAATCGACTCCCGTTCCAGCTTCGGCGCTCTCGGCTTCATAGCGGCAGTCTGTTTTCTTTTCAAAGTCGTATGCTCCTACAACGAGATCGGCTCCGTTCAGTTCAATCGCCTTCCCCTTCGTCTTCAGATCAGCAACCAACACATCATAGACGCGACCCTTTCTTGGATGATCGCAGTAATTCCCATTCTTCTTTCTGGCAAATTCGGCCATGGCCAGATTGAGCGTGACAATGTAGCTTACAGAACTGCTGTTGGTTACATAATCGGATCTGATTTTCATCTCACTGCTCCAAATCGTTTGTGCCAAGCATCCACTGAAAGCGGATGGCTACAGCCTCAGGAAGCCAATTCAAGTAAAGATTCATGATTGATGGCCACGGGTTTTGATTGACTCTTGACCATGCTGTAAAAATGCCATAATTCTTCGTGCGATGGTTGAATCTTGTTCGTCACGTAGTGCTCGCGAACGTAAGAGAGAATCTCCTTACATTCTGCATTGTTCAGCGTAATTCCTAGTTCGTTGAAAGCCCATCGAACCGTGGCTGCACCAGAGTGTTTTCCAAGTACAATCTTGTTTGTGCGCCCAAATTCTGCGGGGTCAAGAAACTGGTAATTCTTTGGATCACGCAACAGGCCGCTCACATGAATGCCTGATTCATGGGTAAAAATCGCTGAACCGACAACCGCCTTATTCACGGCAATCTGCCGACCCGAGGCCTTGGCGACCATCGTCGATAAGATTTTCAGCGTTCCGGGACAGACCGATGTCTCTCTGTTCTCAAGAAGCCGCATCGCCATCACAACTTCTTCAAGAGGTGCATTTCCAGCGCGCTCACCCAAGCCGTTGACCGTCGTACTCACGTGCGTCGCACCGCCTCGAACAGCGGCCAGAGAATTTGCCGTAGCCAATCCTAGATCGTTGTGCGCGTGGATTTCCAGTTCCATTCCCGTGGCCTGACGCAAGCGCGTAAACTTTTCCAAAGTTACGAACGGATCCAACACTCCAAGCGTATCGGCAAAGCGAAAACGCGTTGCCCCCGCGTTTTCGGCGGCGTTTACAAGCACCAGCAGAAAGTCCATATCGGCGCGGGAGCTGTCCTCGCCTCCAAAAGAAACGGTCAGTCCATGATCACGTGCTTCTTTGATGATGCGTTCAGTCTGCTGCAGCACCCACTTTCGGTCGCGCTGAAGTTTGCGCGTAATCTGTTGATCGGAGACAGAGATCGATAGATTCACCATCGGAACGTTGCAGGCAAGCGCGGCTTGCAGATCGTCATTGTGCATACGGCACCAGGCAATCAGCCTCGTTGGCAATCCAAGTGCAGCCACGGCACGAATTTCATCCTGCTCGCGCAGGCCCATTGCCGGAATTCCGACTTCTATCTCGGGAACACCGGCAGCAGCAAGCACGGAGGCAATCTGCAGACGCTCATCAAGCGTGAACGCTACACCAGCCGTTTGTTCGCCATCACGAAGAGTTGTGTCGTTGATGATCACTTGCGGCATTACTTCTCGATTGTTGGCTAGAGCTTTCATACCGGCAACCTCCGTCGTTCTGTTGGCTCACGCTATATTTTGCGCAAGGTTAGACGCGCCTTGCATCAATCCTTCCAGGCGGGAAAAACGCGAATCGGCCTCCCGAGGGTTTCTGTCAAATGCCTGCGGATTCCACCGAGCGTCTGACCGGCCATGTGGCATGCCGCACAAGCACCGCCCAGTTGAATTCTTGCAATGTCGTTCTCAAAGCTGAGTAACTCCAGTTCACCACCATCGCTTTGCACACCCTGGCGGATAACTTCCAAGGCACCTTGAATTACGTGATATTCTTGCTCATTTGTTGGCATATCATTCCTTTCCCGATAGACCCATATGATTGAACTTATGCGCAGCCGTCTGCTTCTCCGCCGCATGACGATCCGCATACAAACCTGGGCTTCACCATAAACATCAGATCGCGCCCTTTCGCCGTAGCACCGAGCGCCTCTTCAATGACACCTTCAACAATGGCAACCGTAATTCCCTGGTGAGCGAATATCTTTCTTGGCGTTGCTCCCGCCCCGCTCACCAGAATTCCGCAACAATCCTTTAGTTTGTCGATCATGCTCAGCCATCGAGCGGCACCGCCCGCTTCACTGGCAATGTTGCGTATATCGACAAGTATTGAGCGCTTTTCCGAAGGTTTGTAAATTCGAACTTGCGTTGCCTCACCAAGATGCTGGTTCACAAAAAGCCCGTCGCGGCTTGCAACGGCAACATATGGACGCTCCGGTGTTGGAATCAGAGTCAGTTCCGCGGAAAGTGTCATCGGTAGTCCATTGCCGGCATCCAGAGCTAAATTGCCGCTCGGCTGCACACTTGCAGCAACCGGGCTTGACGATATTTGGAGCAACTCTATGTTCTTTTGTGTGTTTTCTTCGCCGATCAGCCCCGCCGCGTCAGCACGGCATCGCGAGCAATGCGACATTTGCGGAAGATAACGAACGGCCAGTGCGCGTGCCTTCTGAACATCCTTCTTTTCAGGCTCCTTGATGATTCCAAATGGCGTATTCGCAGTGGGAAGCAGCGGCATAATGTTCAGAATCGTTGCGCCCAAAGAGGCTACTGTTTGTGCTATTGGTTCAATATGCCCGTCATTGATGCCTGGCACATAAATCGTGTTGATCTTGACAATGACGCCCTTGGCAGCCAGTGCCTGAATCGACTTCTTCTGCCTCTCCCAAAGCATAGTCGCTGCTTCCAGCCCCTCATAGCGCTTTCCATCCACTGACATCCAGCCATAAAACTTCGCGCCAATCTCTGGATCGACTGCATTGACTGTGACTGTGACATGCGAGAGTCCTACCTCTGCTAACTCATCCACATACGGGAATAGATTCAGTCCATTGGATGCAACACAAAGCAGCAGATCTGGAAACTGGGCCTTGACCATCCGCAACGTCTCAAGCGTCTCGTCCGCGCAGGCAAAAGGGTCTCCTGGTCCTGCAATGCCCACGACGCTCAGGTTCGCTACCTTCTCTGTGTACCTCCGCAGATATTCGATCGACTGCCCTGGAGTGAGAATTGCGCAGGTCACTCCCGGCCTGCTTTCATTCACACAACTGTACTTGCGATTGCAGTAGTTGCACTGCATATTGCAGCGTGGGGCCACGGGAAGATGAATGCGAGCATTGGTATGGCGCGCCTCCTGATTGAAACAAGGATGGGTCGCAAGCTTGGAGGCGCTTTGACCAGCCGCACTTGAAACGGTAGGGTTCATGTGACCTCCTTAGGGCCCCGCGTTTGGTCTTCAGCACAGAACCAGTGCGTTCTCAGCAGGTATCAAAAGCACGTTTAGTGAAGCTGCTGCCTTTGTTAATGCAATCGTGGTTCCATTCTGCGATTTCGACATGCCAACTTGCTCTTCAACCTGCATATTTCTGGCTGTTTCCGCCGATGAAAACACAATCTGCATGTGCGAGGGCAGGGCAGACGCAGCACAAGCTAATCATTTTCAGCAGGATATGGCGTCAACGCATTCGCTTGAATAAAAAAATCTGGTGTCGTTATTTGTGAGCTTCACGCGCCTGCAAGCCTTATTTGAAGAGAGAAAGACGGCGGTAGATGTACGATCTCGTCCGCCGCCGTCCAATTTGTACAGATATGTTCTTGCCGATGAGCAAGGAAATCGCGAGTTGACTTTAAAAAACCAGCTTCGCGGCTAGTTGCAGAAGCCTTGGCGCGGCCGCATTCACCACCTGTCCAAACGGGTATTCGTTCTTGTTTGCGCTAGTGGTGCATTCGCTGCTGATCGTGCAGGCGTCACTGATGTTCCCATTGACCGCTTGAGGTCCGTAGAACTGAGCATGATTGAAGACGTTGAATGCCTCAACTCGCACCAACAGCGAACGCGATTGCGACAGGCTGAGAGTTTTCTGTAAACTCATGTCATAGTTGTCGATGCCTGGCCCAGAGAAAAAACGGCGGCGAGCGTTCCCCGGGTCTCCGATCGATGGAAGGCTGAACAAGCTTGTATTGAAGTATGCTTTCCCGTTGCGCGGGTTATGGTTCAACTTGAGCGGTCCGGCTGTAACGCTTGGTTCATCCACGGGAAGATTGTTGACTCCGTTTGACTGCGTTCCCCACAGAGACGTATCGCTATAGTTGATAAATGTCACTGGAAATCCCGTGCTGAAGCGTGTGATTCCAGATAAGTCCCATCCATCTTCCAAACGCTTTGGCCCATGGATAAGCTGTGCCATCTGAAGATGCGCGGTGTAGCTCACCACAAAATCATGCCGCATATCGAAGGAAGAAAGAGCGCGGCTGAGCTTTGGGTTGCTTGGATTCACTTGGTCGCCGAAGTTGGAGGCCTGATCGATGGATTTGCTATACGTATAGCCAGCAATGATTTCGCCGCGCCCACTTGAATAACGCACACTGGCTTTCAGGGAGTTATAGGTTGAGTTTCCGATGCTGCTTTGATTACTGACACTTCCAAAGGCTGGTCCAAGAGGTTCACGTGTTCCATTCACCGTAGCGCCGGCAGCAGTAATGTAGGTTGTGCTCTCACCAAAAGGTCCGCAAGTTGTGCTGTTCTCTGAGACCTCACTTACATGGCTCAGACTCAAGCATAAGGCTGGATCGCCCGGGTTTGCCGCCTTCAGCACGAGTTGACGATGCGACTGATTCCCGGTATAAGTCAGGCTGGCCAGTGTGTTTGCCCCGATTTGCCTTTGCCACAAAAGCATATATTCTTCCGTGTACGCAGTTTTATTTGTGGGAGAATAGCCGGGTATCGCGCTGATCGGTTCGAACTGCGACCAATCGATATTGGAATCCGGATTGTTTTTGCTCACATTCAGCGGCGCAAGCTTAGCTGGAAACCGTTGGCCTTCCGAATTTCCAGTCGCGGCATCCCTGAATGGAGTCGTAAACAACGGAGGCGCGGGGCTGGTATAAGTGAAACCATAGGGCGCGTTATCACTGATCAGGCCAAGACTTTCTCCTGGAATGCTCGTATAGAATATCCCGAATCCTGCATGAATGCTGGTTGTTCCAGACTTGCCGAAGATCTTACCAAGCCAGGATTCTGTCTCATAGGATGGCGAGTAGGCCAATCCGATCCGGGGTGCGAAGTTATAGTTTTGCGCTGGTGCGAGAGTACGCGCAATGCCCGGATCGCCCGGAAAGACAATTCCCTTTGGCGCGGTAGGAAAGACCACCGACTGCTCCCCCGCCACCAGCGTCATGGCATTGTTGTATTTTTCCCACCACGGTTCAATCCGCTCCCAGCGCAGACCAGCGTTCAGCGTGAGATTCGGACGCATACGCCAGCCATCCTGCGCGTACGCGCCCCAATAAGTCTCACGCTCGTAAAATGACCTCAGTGCGTTCTGGTTGTACTGACTGGCAATGCCCAGCAGAAAGTCTACAAAATCAACACCTGACTCGGTACCATAAAACTGAAAGCTCCCATTCAGTTGCGCAAATGGAAAGGTGTTGATCTGCTCGTAGTCGGAATGGATACCAATCTTGAACATATGCGTCTTCCATATCTTCGAGAAGTCGTCGGTTGCCTCATAGGTATTGTTGATTTGGCGATATTGGTTTGGATCGCTGCCGATTGTGTAGTTGTTAAATACAACATTTTCGACGCCTTCGCTGCCTGGCTGTCCAGCAACGATACCCAGCGTTCCATCTCCAGTGTCAAAGCCCTGGGAAGCAAGACTGACGCCCATACCGCCGACCGGTTTTCCCAAATCGTTGGCGACGCGAGTATAGCTTACATGAAATTGATTGAAAGCCGTGGCCCCAATCGGCTTGCTGAATTCAATCACGGCGAGTTGTGAACGACCTACTGTCAGAGCGTTAAATCCTGGAACATTCGCACCGCCTTGTGCGGTCGGATATGGATTGTCCAGGACATAGTTATCGAGCGCGTAGTAGCCTGAGATCCTGCCCCAGTGCGTATCGGCATCCGCGCGCATGGCCCCTTTGTTGTCGTGCAAATGCTGATCGAAGGCCGATGTTGAAAATTCATTATCTGAGACATTTGCCTTCGGAATGTATTGCAAAAGTTCCCGTGCGGGAGCAGACCAAGAACTTTTAGGGATAGTTGCATAGGGAAATACGCAATCGGATGATGAAGTGCAATCATGTGTATATGTTTCGATAGTCTGCACATTATTGATCGTAGCAATATAGTTTTCGCCATTTGTAAAATAATATGGTTCGTTCGAGGATACTGGGTAATCCATTCGCGGCGTTAGCACCTGAGAAGCGAAGTAAGCGCCGCTCACCGTAGTCGGAATACTCACAGTTTGGCCGTTCAGACTCGTGGTTGTCGTAAGCGTTCCCGCCTGATCCGCAAGATTTCCTTCACGATCTGTTAGCGTCGGCACAGTAATCTTCCCGGAATCGACGCCCTGCGTCTGCCGCGTACCTTGATAGTCCACAAAAAAGAAGGCCTTGTTCCGCTTGATCGGACCGCCCAAGGTTGCTCCGTATTGATTCTGCTCAAATGCTCCGCGGTCGAGTGAAAAATAATTTCTTGCATCGAGGTTTGTATTGCGAAAAAACTCGAAGGCATCTCCATGCAAGGCATTGCTGCCTGATTTGGTAACAACGTTTACTTGCCCACCGCTGTACCGTCCATATTCGGCGTCCAGGTTATTGACAAGGATGCGAAACTCCGCTATCGAATCAAGATTGGGAATGATGGCGGCCGTCATGCTACCGTTTTCCTCGGCGTTGGCGCCGTTCACAATGTATCCGTTAGCAGATTCACGCTGTCCATTGATAGACACAACGCCGGCGTTGAGGTCGCCTGAAGGCGAAAAGACGCTCTGTCCCAGCCCTTGAACCGTAGAGGAGGTCATGGTAGTTATTGGCGCCACGCCTGCCTGCAGCGCCAGCAGGTCCGTATAACTCCGGCCATTCAGAGGCAGCGAATCAACCGTGGAGTGGCCTAGCACTTCACCCATCTGTGTGCTGGCTGTATCAAGTGAAACGGTTGCGCCTTCGACGGTGACAGTTTCTTGCTTTTCTCCCATTTCGAGAGCCGCATCCGCCCGGACAATGCTGGTTACGTTCATCGTGATGGCCGTGCGCCGGTAAGCACGGAATCCAGGCGCGAAGACGCGCAGCTCATACGTTCCAACCGGGACGCTGGCAAAATAGTATGATCCGGTGTTGTTCGATACTGTTGTTAATGTAACTCCGGTGCCGGGATTTGTCAGAGTCACCTTGGCTTTTGCGATAGCCGCACCAGTCGGATCCTGTATTTCTCCGGAAAGACTACCTCCAATATCATTGGCGAAAGCGATGGATGAAAATAGCGGAATAATGAAAATGCAGATTAGAATCTTAAGACTGCACATTGAGCCGGCGCTGTTCTTGCACTCAAAGGCATTCATATTTTTCCCTCCTGAAAAAAGAATATTTCCCGCCCGGATTGATTACGGGAAAATACTTGAACAACGATAAGTTTGCTAGCCTGCCGCTTCTTGCTGCGAGTACTTTGCAAGCTCGGCCAGCTTGTCAACATCCCCACCTGTTAATCGCATATTGCGCCAGACATCGCCAAACTTCGCTCCCAAAGATTCATAAAACTCAATTGCCGGCTGATTCCAGTCCAAAACCTCCCACTGCAGACGCTTGCTTCCTGCGCTGATGGCAATAGCGGCCGCGCGCGCCAGCAATGCCTTGCCGATGCCGAGACCACGCAAGTCAGGAACGACGAACAGATCCTCGACATGAAGCGAAGGACGTCCCTCGAAGGTTGAGTAGTTATATAGATAGATAGCGAATCCAGCAGGCTTTCCATCGTGTTCCGCAAGCAGGCAGTAGTAGTATGGGTTCACTCCGAAGCCATCACGCGCAATGCCTTCTTCTGTTACATGAAGGTTATCGACCGGCACGTGCTCATACTCTGCCAGCGCCCGAATGAATGCGTAAATTTGCGGTGCATCCGCTTTGGTCGCAATACGAATGGTAGTCATCGTGAACCTCATTTCACCGCACCGATGGCTCGATTTGCAAATGGCATCAATCTGCCATACAGAATTGCGAAATCTCGATCTGCTTGGCTTATTCAGATGATTCATGCTACAGTTTCACCCTGAAGACCGTGGTGCGATTGGGCGCTCAGGGTGAAGTTAGTCAAATAACTCATTTCGATCTTGATGCCAGACTCTTCGTCTTGGTAGTTCGGCAAAGGCTGAAACTGATTAAGCAATCAAGCAGGAAACCCCAGCAATCAAAGCTCCCAGTGCGCAAGCTGAAAACCTTAGATGCATTGCCGATGCAACCCCTTGAACGGCCTGTTTGGCAATCGCGGTCGAAACCGCGACCAGAATCATTCCCGCCAGCAGGGCCATCACCGGCTGCTGAATGCTCGCTGGAATATGTATGACAGCACCTAGCGGAATCATCAAGCCTACTGCTGCGGCAAGAGCAAACCGCGTTCTCTCCTTGACGCCATCAAGCAGCGCAAAAGTAGCTGTTCCTTCGGGCAACTTATGCAAAATTACTCCAGCAAAGAAGAAGAATGAGAGCGGCCCCGTTATGGTTGCGAGCAAAATTCCTTCGCCAAGGTTGTGCAATGCCATTCCGATAACCGCGACAGAGCCCGTTCCCTTTACGGTTGCTTTCTTCGACTTCCTGCTGACACTCCACACTCCGAGCATGAGAAGAGCGCCCAGAGCGAAAAGCGGGTAGCCCATTGCATAGTGCTCCGTGGCGTCAGGAAGAAGGTCAAAAAGAACGATGGCTAATGCAAAGCCAAACCCGAAGCTGGCCATCAGCATTCTTAGAGCGGCATTCTGTGTTTTGAAAAACCAATACGCTCCAGCAGCTTCTGCAACGGCAAGGATGGTCGCTTCCACAAAATTCAAATGAGTCATATTTCTTCTCCTGATGGGTTTTTGGATGGGCCTATCCCGTCCCGATTCTTGTCGTTCTTGCCTTTCACAATGCACGAACAGTGCCAAGATCGGGCCAACCAGGGGAAAGTTGCGGTTTATCGGGTCTTTTAAGAAGATTGTTTGACTGCTAAGCCTTTGAACTGGCAGGTATTACCGCTATTCTGGAAGACTATCGGATTTTTCCGCGTTCTGCTAAATGTCATCCGTTTTTTGTGTTCTCACCTCAAAAGACGGCTTTGCTTCACTCCATAAATGTTCCATCACGTGCGTTTTTGTTCCGCTCAGTCCGAATCTGTACAGCGCCACCAGTGATTAAAGAACGCCTCGAGACTTTTCAAAGGTATCTGCTTTTTTGTGTTCGAGTGCTGCGATGAGGACAGAGTTGTATCGAACTTGTTCACGATGGTGGTAATCAGCGGCGTTTTGTTCTGGATCAACTGCAACAGATGCGATCCGCTGGTTGCCCGCGCCGACTCCAGTTCGCAGGCTTTGCACCCGGCAAAGCCTGCAGCCGATGGAACATCAAGATTCATATGGTTGCCGCGGGTGCTCGAACAGGAGTAGCCTTTGCTCTGTCACCGGGCAACGCGCATGATGCACAGGAACGCCGCGCACTTTTGGAAGATCTTGGTCCGATGCCTGAAGGGCCTCCGATGCTGATGGATAAGGTCTATGCTAGCAGGTTGCCAGCCTCAGACGAAGCCCGATCCCATTTGCTCGGCTTTCTTGGCCTAGGTTTTGGCGGCAGATAGAACCTGAGCGTTCCGGTCCGCACGGTGCTGACGTTTGACTGTCAAATATAGCCGCGCGTAAACGGAGATCGGGAATCATCCGTCCGCTCATTTTTATCCCGGTCCGCATCGAGAAAACGTAATCGCTGAGCGGCATTTCGCACTTAATGAGTGCACGGGGTAATTGGCGTAAATCCAGAATCTATTTTGACGACATCGGCATTTTCAGAAGTAACTTCCGTGAATACGCCCTTGGTATTCCTTTTGCGCTTCATCTATTTATTTCAACCCCTCATCCGCTTTTCCAACCCTTCGTCCGTAAGTCTGCGCCTTTCCACCATGACCCCATCTATCTTTTTGTCAGAGCAAGAGACACTCTGGAAAGGTGCGGCTCATGGACGCAATCGTCAATGTTGAAGCGATCAACCGAAGATTTTCCCTGGACAGCAGTTCGCCCCGCCAACCGGCACACAGTTTTGTCAACGCCCTCACGAACGTCAGCTTGCGCGTTACCTCCGGGGAGTTTTTAGCCATCTCCGGCCCCAGCGGAAGCGGCAAGACCACTCTTCTGAACCTGATAGGCTGCATCGACCAGCCCACCACTGGCCACATTCTGGTCAATGGTGTCGAGACCTCGAGGCTGAAGTCCAGCCAACTGAGCACGTTGCGTCGTGAAAAGATCGGCTTTGTTTTTCAAACCTTCAATCTAATCCCCGTTTTCACCGCCGCGGAGAACGTCGAATATCCGCTTCTGGTGCAGGGCGTGAGCAGCAGCAAGCGCCGCGAGCGTGTTGCCGAAGCGCTGGAAAGCGTTGGCCTTTCCGCTCGCGCCAAGCAACGTCCCGACCTACTTTCTGGCGGGGAACGTCAGCGCATCGCTGTGGCCCGCGCCATTGTTCATCGTCCCGCCCTGGTGCTGGCCGACGAGCCGACAGCCAACCTTGATACACATAACGCCACCCAGCTTATTGACCTGATGCACGGACTCAATCAGCGGCTTGGCCTGACCTTTATCTTCTCCACACACGATGCGCGGTTGCTCGAGCACACCGAGCGCATCGTGCGCCTCACCGACGGACAAATGGTTTCTGACAGCTCGGCCCAGGGAGGCAGCCGTGGGTAAATATTTGCTTCTTGCATTTAGAAACATCTTTCGCAACCGCCGCCGCACCATCATGACCCTGATCATTATTAGTGGAGGCGTCACGGGACTGCTGATGGTCGGAGGTTTTTTCGCCTATATGTACGATGGCATGCGCGAGGGCGCCATTAACAATGGTCTCGGACATCTGCAGATATTCACTTCCGAACATTTCAACCGCGACGAGATCCGGGTTCTCGATACCGGCATCGATAACTGGCAGCAGGTAGCCGCTTCTGTCAAGAACGAAAAGCACATTCGCGGCGTTGCACCTCGCATAGAGTTTTACGGCATGGTCTCCAATGGCGAGAAAACATCTATCTATATGGGCAGTGCCGTCGATCCAGATGCCGAACAAAGACTTGGATTCAGCAGCAATATTACAACAGGAAGGAATCTTGTCAGCAACTCCAGCGGAGAAACACAGGCTCTTATCGGCACTGGGCTGGCCAAGTCGATGAACGTCAAAGTGGGCGACGGTTTGACGCTGCTGGCTATGACTTCCGACGGCGCGCTGAATGGCATTGATGTGCGAATTGTTGGCATCGTGAACAGTGGCATCAAAGAGTACGATGACCGCTACCTGCGCATCACGCTGCGGTCAGCCCAGCATCTGCTGAAAAGCGATCGCATTACGAATCTGGTAGTCGGCCTGGATGCGACAAAGAATACCGACGCGGTCTATGACGAACTGGCTTCCGGATTCCATGGGCAATCACAAAAGCTGGTGCTGAAAAAGTGGATCGATTTAGCCACATTTTACAACCAAGTTCATTCCCTCTTTAGCACAATCTTTATCTTCATTGGTGTCATTGTTTTCTTCATGGTTCTTATGTCCAGCGTTAACACATTGCTGATGACCATGTTTGAACGTACCCGCGAGATAGGGACGATGCTGGCCATGGGTACGCCGCGCGGTTGGATTATTGCACTCTTCATGGTGGAGGCTCTGGCGCTTGGTGTACTCGGAGCGATAGTCGGATTGACCGCAGGCAATCTGCTCGCCTCCCTGATCGACTACATCGGAATTCAACTTCCCCCGCCGCCGGGATCCACAGATCCAATGAAATTTTATGTCTTCCATGTACCCAGTCTCATGATTGAATCCTCGTTGCTAGTCATCGTCAGTTTGGCGCTAGCATCCATTATGCCGGCAATCCGCGCCTCAAGGCTGCAAATTGCGGAGGCGCTCGCTCATGTCTAAGATTTGTCACGTTTCGCGCGTCTTTTTGTTGTTGGTTATCGTCAGCCTTCTTTTCACTTGCGCGCTTGCCAGCCACGCCGCAACTCCAGATGCCGATGTTTTGCTGAAGCGCTCGGACATCTACCGCAACGAATGGCCGTCGTTTGTGCTACGGGTCAAGATCTCCAACTATGAATCCGGCAAGAAGAACGAAGAAAGCCTCTACGAGGTGTCGCAAAAGGGAACAGAGAAAACCTATGTAGAGTTTCTGAGCCCGCGCGAGAAGGGTCAGCATATGCTCATGCTGGGCGACGACATGTGGATCTATCTGCCTGACACCAGCCACCCCATTCGCATCACGCCCCTGGAGCGGCTCTCTGGCAACGCCTCCAACGGCGACGTCTCTCGCACGCACTATGCCTCCGACTACACTCCCGTCTATCTGCGCACGGAGAAAGTGGGAGCAGACAATTGCTATGTTCTCGAACTCACAACCAAGCGTAAAGGCTCAACCTATCAACGCATTCTCTACTGGTTGCGAGCGGAGGATGCGCGCCCGGTGAGGGCAGAGTATTACCTCACCTCTGGCAAGCACATCAAATCCGCAACCTTCGACGAGTACGCCTCCGTCGGTGGCCGGAGCCAACTCATCCGCCTGACGCTGTATGACGAAATCCCTCATAACTCCCACAGCATACTTGAATACTCCCACATCGCACCTCGCGACTTGCCTGACAAACTTTTTAGCCAGAGCCGCGCAAGTAGCTTCTGACTTCCAACCGCAACCTGAAATCAAAGGGTTCGATTGGGGTTGGCTGGTCTCCAGGTCTCTCATCCGAGACCTGGAGACCAGGACCTTTGACTGCGCTTCTACGAGTTATCGAAACCCCTCGGGATAGGCCCAATGAAATTTGAACGCACATTTCCGGCCCTGCTGCTTTGCGCCATCGCCGCCTGCGCAACCGCTCAAGATGACTTGCCGCCGACGCCCCGTCACGACTTCCGCTACTCCTTTGCGGTGATCGACGACGCAACCACTGATAGCAACCTTTCCCTCGCGCTGCCGGCATCGCTCAGCCAATTGCTGAACCATCCTTCTTTTACACTGTTTCAGAATCAGCTTCTTGTTGAGCCCGCTTTCACTCTTCGCTACCGAAGCCGCTGGAGTTTCGCATCCAGCGTGGTGGGCATCGCCGAGTCATTTCAAGGATTATCCGCTGCGATATGTGATATTTCATCGGCATCTGCTGGTTCGCAAACCAGCTCTGCTGCCGAGCTTGAGGCATATAACGGCACACACGCTCATCTTCTCGTCAAGGAGGCTTATGCCGGTCTCTCCGCAGGCGACTTCGACTTTACCCTAGGCCGCAGAATGGTGCGCTGGGGCACTGGATACGCATTCACCGCCAGCGGCGTACTCGACCCGCCCCGCGATCCAGCCAACCCCACAGACCGCCTGAATCTCAACCAGGGCCGCGACATGATCAAGGCGGATTTTGTTCGCGGGAGGCACGCATTTTCGCTTGCATGGTCCTCGGCCGCGCTGGCCCCCTCCGCGTCGGGCCTGCACGACACCAGCGCTTTCCGGTATAACATTCTGGTGCATGGATTCGACACTTCGCTGATCGCTGGCGACGACCGCGGCGGAGACCCCTTTGGCGGTCTCACCTTTACCCGCGTCCTGGGCCAGGCCTGGGAACTGCACGGCGAGGCCGCATGGCGCGAGCAGGGTGTGCTACTTTTGGGCGGCAAGTACACAACGAAATCTGGCATCACTTTTATCGGCGAATATTTCTCCCCGCCCAATATTTCATACTATTGGGATGGCATGGTCTCGCTTTTGTCCGGTCGTCAGCAGTATGCATTTTTGCGCGCCGGCAAGACGCGCCTGCGCGAGCTGCCCGGCTGGAAGCAATGGGATCTGGATGCGGCGCTTGTCGCCAACGTGAAAGACGGAAGCTCCATCGTGCTCTTTGACACCACGCGGCGCTTGGGCAATCACTTTTTGACTTATCTGCACCTGGAAGTTCCGTCTGGCAGCAAGGGATCGGATTACGGCGTCATTCCGTATGCCGCGGCTACTTCAGTGGGAGTGAGATTCCAATTATGACAAAAGTCTGCAATTCGGACGCCCATGTTATCGCGGTAAAGCCTGAAGGAAAGTCCAACTACGCCTTCATGGCGTTCAGAGTTGTCGGTTATATTTTCGCGGTCACGCTGGCGGTTGTCGCGCTGCTTCATTCAGTCGGCATGAGGTGGTCCGAGACTGGCAGCCATATTGTCGCCTCCTTGGTATATTCAACGCTGATTGCCCTGCCGTGCATGTTTCTTCTTCGCCGGATTTCTATTCTCTGCACCGACAAATATCCCCGCGGCGTGATTCTGATGCAGGCTTCAGCTTTGGTTTGCGCGGCGATTGCGGGCTGTTTGGCGGCCGGTTTGATTTTCCAGCTCATTGGATTTATTCCTCGCGATGGATATTGGAGAGAATTCCGCTCGTCTGCCGAATTCGCGGTGATGATTTCGCTGCTCATTGGAATGAGCACGACGGCCTTCGAAAACCTGCGCTACAAGCTGCAGGCCGCAAAACTGGAATTAAGCACAAGACAGGTCGAGCAGGAACGCGCCAACAAGTTACTGGCCGAAACGCGGCTTTCATCTCTTGAATCACGCATTCATCCCCACTTTCTTTTCAACACGCTTAACTCCATCGCCGCGCTCATTCCCAAAGACCCGCAGTTAGCCGAAGATACCGTTGGAAAGCTTGCCTCATTACTTCGCTTTTCTCTCGGCGCCAATCAAAGCAGCCTGGTTCCAATCAGCCAGGAACTCAAAATTGTGCGCGACTATCTTGATATCGAAAAGACCCGCTTCGGTCCGCGTCTGAGCTATACGATTGCTATTGCCGAAGAACTTCTCGGCGTGAAAATTCCTCCACTGGCGCTTCAGTCCCTGGTTGAAAACTCCGTGAAGCACGTTGTCTCTCAACACAGTCAGGGAGCCACAATTCAGATCGCGGGGGCGGAGAATTTCGGGCGCATTCGTCTCGAAGTCCGCGACAACGGACCGGGCTTTTCGCTGGATGTCATCAGGCCCGAACACGGGCTGGGTAATCTCATCGCGCGGCTTGAACTCCTTTTTGGCGCCAGCGGCCAGTTGGAAGTCGCGCGCGAAGATGGATGGACAGTTGTCCGCCTTTCTTTCCCCGCATAATGGAGATACCGATGGAATCCGCACCACTTCGCGCTTATCTCGTCGATGACGAATCGCTGGCGATCGAACGCCTCAAACGCCTGCTCGAAGGCATGGGCAGCCTTCAGATCGTCGGCGACGCCACGGACACCGCGACAGCCCTCGACTTTTTGAACCACGAATCAATCGACGTGCTCTTTCTCGACATCCAGATGCCCGGCATGAATGGCTTTGAGCTGCTCTCGCGGCTCGACACTCAGCCCTTTGTCATCTTCACCACAGCCTACGACGAATATGCGCTTAAGGCCTTTGAGGTGAACTCAATCGATTACCTCCTCAAGCCGGTCGAGCCCGGGCAGTTGGCGCGCGCGCTCAACAAGCTTGACCGGCTGCGCTTGTCGGCAAAGCCGGGTTGGGACCAGAATCCGGATTTGCCCGCGCTGCTCAAGAAGCTGGCTGCCTCGCTTCGCGGAGAACGCGCGGACTATCCGCGCCGCATCGCCTCGCGGGTTGGTGAACGCATCTCATTTCTCGATCTTGATTCCGTAACTCATTTTTTAGCTCACGACAAGCTCACTTACGCGATTGTGAACGGGCGCCAGCACTGTGTCGACCAAACCATCACGGAACTTGAGCGAAGGCTCGACCCGTCAAGGTTCCTGCGCGTTCACCGTTCCGCTCTTGTGAATGTGGATTGGATTCATGAGGTTAACGCATGGTTTGCCGGCAAAGTGGTTCTCTCTCTCAAAGATGCCCAGCGAACACAGATTACCGTTGCGCGTGATCGTGTGCGATCTCTGAAATCGCTCTTGAATCTATAGGGGCGCTACATTCCGGCTATTACCAAATCATGCGGCCACCTACTAGAAGTAGCATGGCACTGCGAAAGGGGTTGTAGAAAGAAGTTCGCGCGCATCGGTTATTCTTGCAAAGCTAAGTCTGTGTTGCTTTCACTGAATGGCCGTGGCGCGATGGCTTTCGCGCCAGTTGCGCGGTGGTATGCCTTCCCATCCGCGAAAGGCGCGTGCAAAGGAATTTGCATCCTCGTAGCCGAGCAGATAGGCGGCTTCTCCCAATTCAAGAACGGAGTTGCTGAGGTAATATCGCGCTAATTGCCGCCGCGCGTCTTCAAGCACACGCTGATAGCTCAAACCTGAATTTTGCAAACGCCGCTGTAGAGTACGCAAACTCAAGTGGAGGTCATTCGCAATCTCCTCGATGGTTGGGCGCTTTCCTGTAAGTCTTCGTTGAATTGCGCCACGCACGAGTTCAATGAAGGTGTTTTCCTCGTCTGCATTGCGCTTTTCCAGTTCCTGGTCGAATTGAGGGGCAAGCATCTCCAGCAGTTCAGAGTTATGTGTGACGAACGGAAGCTGCGCGTCGCCAGCGCGAAAGACCATAGCATTTTGCGGCGCGCCGCAGAGAACCGGGCATCCAAAATGCTTCTCAAGCTGCTTGATATGCTTTCGATCTTGAACCAGCTCTACCCGCAGTGGGGACAGGCGGGTATCCGTACCGCGCCGCGCAATCGTCAGAAGCCAGGCGAAGCAGTTCTCAACAAGCACGATCGGTTCCACGTCGACCGCCAGAGTCCAGCGGAAACGAATCGTCCATTCCTGCTCGTCGCGTTGCTGCAGTACCTCTTCCGGTGCGCAGAGCCTCTTGTATTTGGCCATGTAGTCGATGCTGGCGCCAAAGGTTTCGGCTGAAAGCGCGGCAATTCCGCTTGGGTGAAAGCGCTCAAGCCTGGCCTCGGCGCCAAGTTTCAGGCCGATGGCGGTGTCTTTGCTGACGTCGCCAATGGCGCGCCACAAGGCAAACAGCTCCTGCGTATTCACAAGAATCCGGTCCTGATCGAAAAAGTCGCGCGGAAGTCCTGCCGCGCGGAGGACCGATGCGGACTGGACACCCGCGTCCTCCAGTCTTACGCGCAAACTTTTCGGAACCCGAAAAAGCTTGGACACTCGATTTCTCCTTTCCGACTTTGCTCAATCCCCTTGAAATGGCCTCAATTTCCCGGCCGACGAGGACGAACCTCATTTTTACCTTATCGTATTTTGTCTCAGCGTGCCCGGCAGAACACGCCAAAACACCTGCATTCTGCGCCAAATAGTCGCCCGAATCACAGCGCGAAGATTGGCGCAGTCTGCTGCCATATTGGCGCCTTTTGCATAGTGCACTGTTAGACTTCGGGATTATGGTTAGGAGTGAAAGAAGTCGAATATGCAAAAGCGAAAATTAGGAACTGGCGGTTTGGAAGTTTCGACACTGGGCCTGGGTTGCATGGGCCTTAGCTTCGGCTATGGCCCAGCTACGGAACGCCAGCAGGCAATCACCCTGATTCGGACCGCATTTGAGCGTGGTGTGACGTTCTTTGACACCGCAGAGTGCTACGGCCCCTTCGCCAATGAAGAATTGGTCGGTGAAGCGTTGGAGCCCATCCGCAAACAGGTGGTGATTGCAACCAAGTTCGGCTTCGTGGACGGAGATTCCAAGAAGGGTTTGGATAGCCGGCCGGAACGCATTCAAGAGGTTGCAGAAGCGTCGCTGAAGCGACTGCGAACCGATGTCATCGATCTGTTTTATCAGCATCGTGTCGATCCCAATGTGCCGATTGAGGATGTTGCAGGCACGGTGAAAGAGCTGATTCAGCAGGGTAAGGTGCGGCATTTCGGCCTTTCCGAGGCGGGCGTACAGGCGATTCGCCGCGCTCATGCTGTTCAACCGCTGGCAGCCGTACAAAGCGAATACTCGCTCTGGTGGCGGGAACCAGAGGCAGAGATTCTGCCAGCACTGGAGGAGCTGGGAATAGGCTTTGTTCCCTTCAGCCCTCTTGGCAAGGGCTTTTTGACTGGCGCCATCAACGAGAACACAACCTTTGACAAGACGGATTTCCGCAACGTCGTTCCACGCTTTACAGTAGAAAATCGAAAGGCCAACCAGTCGCTGGTCGAAGTGCTTACGCAGATCGCGGCGAAAAAGGGAGCGACCAACGCACAAATCGCTCTGGCGTGGCTGCTGGCGCAGAAGCCATGGATCGTGCCGATTCCCGGTACTACCAAGCTCCACAGGCTTGAAGAAAATCTTGGGTCAGCAAAAATGGAATTGACGGGCGACGATCTGAGCCAGATTGAGAATGCTGTTTCTGGAATCAAGGTTCGAGGCGCTCGTTACCCTGCAAATCTCCAGGCACGAGTTAGTCGCTAACTTGATGACCGGTAACTTATGCAAAATTCGAGTTTCTGAGTGGGCTTCGGTAATGGGAGGAATACATGGGAAACAAAATTGAACGTCGTTCTATTTTGAAGGAAAACGCCCTCGCGCGGGGCTGCGCCGCAGTTGGCGAACTCAGTGGTATACGCGCAGTCGCCTCTACCTCAAAAAACGCATCTCAGGTCTTTTTTACTCCTGAAATCAAAGGGAATGTGCTGCTGAAGATCTATTCAAAGATCAATAAAGAAATCAGCGGCAAGGTCGCCATCAAGATACATACCGGCGAACCGCACGGCCCCAATATCCTGCCTCGCGAGATGGTAAAAGCCCTGCAGCAGAGTATTCCAAATAGCGTCCTGGTCGAGACCAATACCCTTTATAAGGGAAAGCGCTACACGACCGCCGATCATCGCGAGACCATTCGGATCAATGGCTGGGATTTCTGCCCGGTAGACATTATGGACGAGGACGGCGCGGTGATGATTCCCGTTAAAGGTGGAAAGCACTTCAAGAAAATGTCGGTCGGCAAGCACATGCTGGATTACGACTCGATGATAGTGCTCACCCACTTCAAAGGGCATCTCATGGGCGGATTCGGAGGTTCCTTGAAAAACATTGCTATCGGCTGCGCTGACGGGCAGATTGGCAAGAAGATGGTGCACGCCGCCCAGGATAATGATGATATTGAAAGCTGGCTGAAAGGCGGACAATTCATGGAGAACATGGTGGAGTCGGCAAAAGCCACGATCGATCATTTTAACAAGAGAATCGTCTACATCAATGTGCTGCGCAATATGTCTGTGGACTGTGACTGCGCAGGAATCAGTGCTGCGCCGCCGAAGGCGCACGACCTTGGCATTCTGGCTTCCACTGACCTTTTGGCGGTGGATCAGGCGTCCATTGACATGATCTACAATCTGCCCGAAACTGAGTTGCACGATCTCAAGGAACGCATCGAATCCCGCCAGGGGCTTCATCAATTGGAATACATGAAGCAACTGAAGATGGGCAATGCTCAATACAAACTGGTGGCAATCTAGAACAGAATTTCAGAGTTCAGTTCGATGACGCGCGGCAGGCCGGGTATGCACACGCAGCCCGCACTGCAAGCTCGTCCGTCGGGAACTGACTTGCAATGGACGGAAGCAAAAGTTAATTTGCCTCCGCCCAAGCAGTCTGCATGGATTTCAGAATTCCTTAGTTTGTGGTAAAGCTCTGGATAGCTCCGTAAGTGACTCCGGCAATGGTGGAGACCACTGGTTGAAAGTAGTAAGTGGTTTTTGTGACCAGCCCGGTGAGCGGCGCAGTCGCGCTCTGCGATGCGGCAGACGCTGGCTCCACAACCTTGGTAGTCGTGGAAGTTAGCGCCGTCTTGTTTTTGCTCCACACAAACCACGCCTGTCCCGCCACATTCGCATCATTCGCCGTGGCATTCAGCGTTGCCGTGGTGGTGGTGATGAATGACGCCAGGCCAGTAAGAACCTGCGGCGAAGCCACCAGCGTATACGCCGCCACCGCCGATGGGCTATTCGTATATCCACTTGCCACGGCAATGGCCGTGAGGGTTTCCGTGGAGGTCACAGCGACCGGCCCGGTGTAAACGGTGGAGGATGTTGTGGGTGTTACGCCGTTTGTGGTGTAGTAGATGGTTGCTTTGGGCGTCGTCGAGGAGAGCGTGACAAGCTGCGCTTCCCCATACGTGCCGGCTACCGGAGCAAATGTGGGCGCGGCGGTTGGCGGCGTGATGGTGTAAGTGGCCTTGGCTACCGCCGACTGCGCATAGCCTGTTGCCACCGCGATGGCTTCTATCGTCTCCGTACTTGATACCGTAATCGCGCTGCTGTACTTCGTTGATGAAGTCGTCGGCGTCTTCCCGGTCGTTGTGTAGTAGATGGACGAGCCAGCAGTCGCGTCAGCAATGGTCACCCTCTGCGCACTGGAGTAAGTGCCCGCAGCGACCGAGAAGGTAGGCGTGGCGGCTGGCGGCGTGATGGTGTAAGTTGCCTTGGCGACCGCCGATTGCGAGTAACCTGTTGCCACCGCGATGGCTTCAATCGTCTCCGTGCTCGATACCGTAATCGCGCCTGTGTACTTCGTTGATGAAGGCGTCGGCGTCTTCCCGGTCGTTGTGTAGTAGATGGACGAGCCAGCAGTCGCGTCAGCAATGGTCACCCTCTGCGCACTGGTATAAGTGCCCGCCGCGACCGAGAAGGTGGGCGTGGCAGCTTGCGGCGTCGTCACCTTGTAACTCCCCGCCACCACAGCGCTGGTCGAGTAACCTGGCGCAATGGCTACTGCTGAAAGTTTCACCGTTCCCAGCAGTGCCAGCGGACCGGTATACAAATTCGAAGTAGATGGGCTCGGCGTTGAGCCATCGAGGGTGTAGAAGATTTGCGCACCCGCGGTTGTGTCAGCAATCGTCACCGTTTGCAGAGTGCTGATTGACCCCGCCGCCGGCGTAAAGGCGGGCGTTGCCGCCGCGACCTGTGCGGCGCTGGCGCTGGAAATCTGGCGGAGACGATTGCCGGCTGTATCCACAAAGTAGATGTTCCCCGTTCCATCGACGGCCACGCCAGAAGTTTTGGCCTTGGCGCTGCTGACCAGGCCGCCGTCTCCCGAATAGCCCGTTCCGCCTCCTGTGCCGGCCGTCGAGATAATCCCGCTGGAATTCACTACGCGCACCGTACCGTCGGAAATGTACAGATTTCCCGACGGATCAAAGGCCAGTCCATTGATCTGGTTCAAGGATGCACTTACGGCTGTGCCCCCGTCGCCAGAGTCCGTGAGTCCGTTTCCGTTGCCGCCGGCTACCGTGGAGATGATGCCGGTGGAGGCATTGAACTCGCGCACCGAACTGGCGCCCCCCAGGTAGAGGTTGCTCTGCGCGTCGATGGCCAGCGCATTGGTCAAATAGCTCAAAGTCGCGCTGGTGGCTGGCCCGCCATCACCTTTTTTGCTGCCTACCTGGGTGTAGTCGCAGGTTTTAGCTTGGCCAGCAATGGTCGAAATAATCCCCGCTGTATTCACCTTGCGCACAGCGCAGACATACAACTCAGCAATGTAGAGATTGCCCGCGGTGTCAAAAACAAGCCCCGTTGGAGTCAGGATTTGCGCGCTGGTCGCCAAGCCGCCGTCTCCTGAACTCGTCGCACTCTGCGAGCCCGCAAAGGTGGTGATGATTCCCGTCGAGGCGTTGACTTTTCGGATGACCAGATTGTTCGTGTCGGCGATGTAGAGGTTCCCCGCCGAGTCCAAAGCCAATCCAAGGGGTTCTGACAAAGCCGCGCTGGTCGCCGCTTTCCCATCGCCCGAGTAACCCGCCGTGCCGTTGCCGGCCACCGTGGTGATCACTCCCGAGGTCGAGATCTTGCGCACAATGTTGTTGCCTGAATCGGTGAAGTAAAGATTGCCGCTGCTGTCTTTCACAACCGCGCCCAGGTAAGGAGTCAGCAAGGGCTGCGTCAGCGCGGATACGCCGCTGGAAATCGGGCTGTTCAATCCATTTCCAGCAATGGTCGAAATCGCCCCAGAAGTGTTGACGGCCCGCAAGCGATTGTTGGATTCGTCCACGATGTACAAGGCCCCCGCTGTATTCCCCACCACTCCTACCGGGTAACTCAACTCGGCGCTGATGGCAGCGCCGCCATCGCCCGCGAATCCGCCTGTTCCATTTCCGGCAACCGTGCTGATGACTCCTGTCAACGCAGTGACCTTCCGAATCACATTTGCCCCCTCATCGGCAATGTACAGGTTCTGCGACGCATCCAGCCAGAGGCCGGCTGGCTCTTCCAGCTCCGCGCTGGTGGCCGCGCCGCCATCCCCGGAGTAGCCATAGTTGCCGTTTCCGGCGTATACCGTAACGGCGCCGGTGCCCGCGGCCACCTTGTCAACCTGCGAATTCGAGGTGTTGGATATATAAAGGTTGCCTGTCGAGTCAACTGCCAGACCCGAGGGATAAGTAAGACTCAGACTGGATACGGCGATGGTCGAAATGATTCCGGTCGAAGCCGTAATTTTGCGTATCACTGAATTGTCTTCATCAGCCAGGTACACATTCCCCGCGGAATCGACCGCGACGGCTGCCACAAAGCCCAAGCTGGCCGCGGTAGCAAGACCTCCATCTCCCGAGTCGCCGTAGCTTCCGTTGCCCGCAATCGTCGAGATAACTCCGGTCGCGGCCGTGACCTTGCGAATCACGTAATTTCCACTGTCCGCGATATACAAATTGCCGGAGGCGTCAATCACCACGGCTTGAGGGTCCGAGAGTTGAGCATTGATGGCCAATTGTCCGTCTCCCGAGTAGGCGGCCTGCCCCGTACCGGCGAAAGCGGTAATCAACCCCGTGGACGCATTCAGCTTGCGGATCTGGTTATTGCTGCCGTCCGCCAGGTACACGTTGCCCGCCGCATCGATAGCCGCGCCAGCCGGATACCCTAACTCCGCCGAGGTCGCAGCCCCTCCGTTGCCATACACCGAACGAGTTAGGCCAGCTACCGTGGTGACGATGCGCACCCCCGTGCCCGCTCCGGTAAGTTGAATCCGCTGCGGGCTGCCCGTCACGTTGTCGGTAAGCACCAGCACTCCCGCATAGCTGGTGGCGGACTGAGGCGCAAAGGTGACAGTAATCGTGCAGCTTGCGCTAAGCAAAAGCGACGCCGAGCAGTTGTTGCTCTGGCTGAACTCAGCCAGGCTGCTGCCCGTGATGGCGATTGTCGAAATCGTCAGGTAACCCGCCCCGCTGTTCTGCACCGTTACGGTCTTGGTGCTATTCGAACCCGCTGCCTGGCTGCCAAATGCAAGGGATGCCGACGAGAGCGTGATTGCCGGCGTGGGAAGGGTATAACTCGCCGACGCTGCCGCACTCACCGAAGAGCCCGGCGCAATGCCTACTGCCGTCACGGTGACTGCGCCAGTGAGCGTGAGCGGGCCGGTGTAGAGCGGCGAAGTCGCTACACTCGGCGTTGTGCCGTCGAGTGTGTAATAAATCGAAGCTCCCGCGGTTGCGTCTGTGATGCTCACGCTTTGGACCGTGGTATAGGAGCCACCCGCGGGTGAAATCACCGGAGTCGCCGTGGGGAAGATGTAACTGGCCGACGATGCTGTCTGCTGGCCGTTTGACGCTGTCGCCACAGCCTGAAGCGTCTCCGAGCCGCTCACCGTGATCGGTCCGGTATATTGCGACCAACCCGTCGACGAAGACGAGGTCGTAATCGAATAGTAAAGCGTGGCGCCCGTGGTTGCGTCGGTGATCGTAACGGATGCAGGCGCGGCATAGTCGCCACCAGCAGGCGTAAACACTGGGGCGGCCGGAGCCGCGCTCGCATAGCTGACCTTGCGAATCACGCTGTTCCCCGTGTCGGCTACGTAGAGGGTCCCGGAACTGTCCACCGCAATACCGTACGCTGTGGTTGTCTCCGCATAGATCGCCGGGCCGCCATCGCCCAGGTAGCCCGCGACGCCGTTGCCCGCGACCGTGCTGATGATGCCCGCGGTGGTGACCTTCCGAACGCGGTAGTTAGAGCCGTCATTGATGTAGATATTACTGGATGTGTCCACGGCAATCGCGTTGACGCTCGCCAATTGCGCACTGGTCGCCTGCCCTCCATCGCCGCTGAAGCCATTCACGCCAGTGCCCGCGGCCGTGCTGATGACGCCCGCCGTGGTGACTTTGCGCACCCGGTAGTTGGCCGTATCGGCGATGTAAATGATGTTGGCAGCGTCGAGCGCGATGCCGCGTGGGCCGTTCAGTTCCGCGCTGGTTGCGTTGCCGCCGTCGCCCGCGTAGCCTGCCGTGCCAGTGCCTGCGATGGTGCTGATGCCGCCAGCAGCCGTCACCTTGCGAATGCGCTGATTGTTCGTGTCGGCGATATACAAATTGCCCGATGAATCCACGGCCACGCTTTCCGGACTGTTGAGTTTGGCGCTGGTCGCCGCTCCCCCATCGCCAGAGTAGCCTGCCGTGCCATTGCCGGCCACCGTGCTGATTCCCCCAGCGGTCGAGATCTTGCGCACCACATTGTTGCCGGAATCGGCAATGTAGACATTGCCAGATTGATCGATGGCGACGGCAATCGGATAATTCAACTCCGCGCTGGTGGCCGGCCCGTTGTCACCCGTATAGCCCCACGTGCCATTGCCAGCCAGGGTGCTGATGCTTCCGCCAGCCGTCACCTTGCGAATGCGTGCGTTATACGTGTCGGCGATGTAGACGTTGCCTGCCGAATCAACGCCCACGCCGTCTTCGGCCCAAAGCTCGGCGCTGGTCGCCGCCCCTCCATCGCCGCTGTAGCCTGCCGTTCCGTTGCCGGCCAGGGTCGAAATTACCCCACTGTCGTCCAGCAGCGCGCAAACCGTTGCCGACGCCCCCACAAACACCGTGCATACCGACGGCCCCGAACCCGTCGTCGGATTCCATACCTTGATGAGAAGCTCGTCTCCGTTTTTAAGTGTCTCCTTATAGGTGCTCAAGTTGATGAATCCGCCCAGAGTGATGGCCTCGTCTGTCCATGAGCTCACCACCAGTCCAATATTGTCGCTTGCCCCACTGTAACCGGCCGACCAGTTGCCTTCGCTCACGTCCCAGATGCCAATGTAGGCCGAGGTGCCGGTATAGGCGGCGTGAGCGCCAAATCCTGACCCGGAAATCGTGAAGCTCTGCGCGGCCTGCGCCGATACCGGGCTCACGCCAAGAATCACCGGCGTGCCTGTGACGGTATAAGTGGCCGTGGCCACAACGCTGTTCACATACCCGGAGGCAACCGCGATGGCGTTAATGGTCTCCGTACTCGATACCGTAATCGGCGCGGTGTAGGTGGCGGACGATGCTGTCGGCGTACTTCCGTCCGTCGTGTAATGGATCGTCGCTCCACTGGTCGCGTCACTCAGCGTCACCGTCTGGCTCGTGGAGTAGCTTCCCACAGCCGGGCTAAACGCCGGGGCCGAGGCCTGCGCCTGGCTGATGGTTTCCGTCAGTGTGCCGCTGCTGGCGCTGAAGCTTGAACTGCCTCCATAATTCGCCAGGATGGTGTGCGTTCCAACGGCCAGGGTCGAGGCCGAGTAAGTCGCCGAGCCAGTGCCGCTCAATGCGACTGTTGCCGCGGTGACTCCATCCACGCTGAAAATCACGCTGCCGGTGGGAACCGTGCTTGTGCCATTGCCGGTGACGGTTGCTGTGAACGCGGCCGACTGACCATAGGTTTGCGGGTTGGCGCTGGAACTCAGCGTTGTGGATGATTCCACGGTCCGATTGATCACGGCAACGAAAGCATTGGGAACGTCGTAAGAAACGCTGCCCAACCTGGTCTGGAAAGCGTTCGATGTCACCGGAAAGTCGAATGAAGCTGTTCTGCCTGCGATATATATATTCCCTGAAGCATCTACAGCCACACCGTTTGCAACATCGCCCCAAGCGTGGTAATCGCCACTCCCTCCAAGATAGGTCGAGAAGAGCAGCGAGCTGCCACTGGCATTCAATTCACTTACAAAGGCTGTTGGAGTGCCTGCGGGATTTGAACTTTTGTTGGTCGTCTGGATCGCGTTCTGAGTTACCGGAAAGTCCGTGGAATTAGTTGAACCGATCACATATGCGTTAGCGGATGAGTCCAATGCCAATCCCATTCCATTTTCGCCACCGCTTCCACCAAGGCGTGTGGAGTAAATCAGCGCGGTGCCGGTAGTGTTCAGTTTGGAGACAAATGCGCCACCACCCGCCGTTTGGTAAGCTCCTTGCGTCACTGGGAACCCGGTGTAGGAACTCCCCGCTACATATGCGTTGCCTGTGCTATCGATGGCAATCGAATTGGCCCTTGAATTATTCAGAAAAGTTGAATAGACGAGGGCCGTCCCTGTCGCGTTCATTTTCGTCACGAAGGAACCCCCGCCCGTCGTCTGAAATGCCCCCGGTGTGACTGGAAAGTCAGTTTGCGAACTAGTTCCCGACAGATAGACATTTCCTTGACCGTCGATCGCCACTGCGAGTCCGGTAGAGTAGCGTGTTGAATCTTTGCCACCCAGATAAGTGGAAAATGCAAGTGCCGTCCCAGTCGTATTGAGCTTGGAAAGAAATGCAATATTGGAGCCCGCGTTAGCTAAATCTGCGCGATTGATTGTTTGGAACGATCCGGATGTTACAGGAAAATCCGTCGAAGAGGTCGAGCCTGTGACATAAGCGCTTCCGGCGCTGTCCAAGGCCAACCCGTAGGCCGCATCGCCCTCTGATCCACTGCCTCCCAGCAGCGTCGAGTATAAAAGCGAATCCCCTGATGAATCGAGCTTGACAATAAACGCATTCGACACACCGTGATTGGTGGTCTGGAGCGCCCCGGATGTTACAGGAAAACTGGAGGAATGGGTCCATCCGGCAACATACACATTACCTGACGAGTCCACGGAAAGCGCGGTTGCATCGTCATTGATTCCGGTAGAGGTTGATACGCCACCCAAGTATGTGGAGTAAACCAGTGCCGTACCGGTCGGATTTAACTCGCTGACAAATGCCGTGCCTGAGTAGGCCTCATAGGTCGAATTAGACCGTGTCTGCTCGATGGCCCCTCCGGTGGTCGGAAAGTTTTCGGAATAGGCGTAACCAGCGAGATAGGCATCGCCCACAGAGTCAACGGCTATCGCTTGCACTGTGTCACCGCCGTAAGAGCCTCCGCTCCCGCCCAGATAAGTCGAATAAACCAGCACCGGATCAATCACCAGCGGCTCGGAGCGGTCAAAGTTGCCCAGTGAAAAACTCACATCCTGGCTAGCCAAAAGGGTAAACCGCCCCTCGACCGGCTGCCTGCTCCCGCCCTTCATCTGGTAGACGACAGGCTTGTGGAAGGCGATTTGGCCGTTGAGGGCAATGACTTCGAGGTCTCCGCCAGAGGCTAGGCGGAGGCGATGTGCACCAGCAAAGTGCAGGCGAATCGCTTTTGGGTCAGCTCCCGGCGCGACCACAAAATCGTATTCAAGCTGGCTCTGGTTGCCATAGTAGACCAGATCCACCCCCGGATACACGGCGGAGAAGCGCACTTTGGAGTACGTGGGGATGCTGGTGCGCCATCTGGATGGATCGTTGCCGATGAAATAGTTGGCGGTTCCAGGCAGCGGATCAATGCCAGCAGGCTCCGCCGCGGCGTTGGCCCCGCGCAACTGCATCCGAACCACGTCTGTTGCCGCGGCAGCCGGCCAATTTCCCGCCCCCACAGGTGCGGAGCCGTGCCCGGCCTTTGCCGATTGTTGAGCATGGAGAGTCAAGACTGCTTCCTGGCCAGTGAGAAAGAGCCCATAGCCCTGGCCGCGCGCCAGAAACTTGACGCTCGGCTTCGTCTGTCCTTGATTGGCCTCAAAGCTGATCGGCAGCTTGCCATAATTTTCCGCGGCCTGCGCTTTGGCTCCCGCGGAGTTGCTGCCACCCCTCGCGCCCCACTCGCCTGTCTGAGCCCATGCCGCCGGGCTGGCCATCGCCGCAAACAGGCACCACGCCACCAGCAAAGCGCGAAGGATGCAGGCTCCCTGCAGGATCAGGAGCTTGACGCTCAGCAGGCGCGTTGCCTCACGATCTGCTACGAACTTCGACATAAAAGAACTCGATCGGACAAACATGAAAAATGGACCTCCAGCATTCTGTGCAGGCCGGCGCATGGCACAGGCCGAGGAAATTGCGGCTTCCTGTGCCATTGTGGGCAATATTGGTCCACAATGAAGGTGCGCCATCTTGTATCTTGACCTCCGGCCAGACGCTTCCCTGGACCGGATGCAGGCTGCGGGAATACCTGTAAAATTTCATCCCAAGGCCGAAAATGCTTGACGGAATGTTGATGTTTTTCTGAAATAATCTCGGTGAGTAAGAATGAGCACCCCAGCATTCAAGCCCATTTACCGCTTCAACGGCTTCACGTTAGACTTGCGACGCCGCTCCCTTCAATCGGAGGGGCGGGACATCTCCTTGTCGCCAAAAGAGTTCCATACTCTCCTGCTGCTGGTCGACGCGGCCGGCCACGCGGTCGAGCGGGAGGCGATGATCAGCACCATCTGGCCGGATACGGTCGTGGGCGATACCAGTCTCGCCAGAAACATCTCTTCGCTGCGGCGGCACATTGGCCCGGATGCAATCGAGGTCGTGCCTAAATATGGATACCGATTTGCGCTCCCCGTCTCGGCCTTCACTTCTGACGACGACGCCGCCGGCCAAAACACCCCCTTGCCTCAAGGCATGGGCTCTTCGCCTGCACCAGAATCTGCCGGTGGTGACGCCGAAACCGCTGAATCAATCCAAAAACAGGAGGCGATTCCCTCTGGCGATCTCACGTCTCAGACCAAAGTCGCCGAGGTTGCGAATATTGGCTGGGCAAAAAGGATTGCGCGCTACAAACTGGCGATTGCCGTGATGGCGGTCGTGGCGGCGGGGGTTGGCGTGGAGGTCGTGAAATATCTCCGCGACACGGCGCCCACCTGGACGGACCCGCAGACCAAGCTCACCTGGGCTCGACGCGATAACGGCAGCGATGTGAACCGTGAGCAAGCCATCGCCTACTGCCAGAACCTCGATTTGGCCGGACACAAAGACTGGCGGCTGCCTTCGATTGCCGAGGTGCAGACGCTCTACGACCCAGCCCTGAGCGTTGCCGGAGTCTGGGGCCTCGGCTCCAGGCACCCGCGCCCGATTTACTGGCATGTGAAGGGCCCGTTGTATTTGACCGGTGGAACCTCGGCCAGCGATCTTACCTTCGACACCTTGCAGGAGCAGAGTTACGACTTCAGCTATGGAAGACGGAACGCCGATCCGCCTGACTTCCCTTTGGATCATCGGGCGCTTTGTGTGCTTCCATAATTCGATAGCCGCTCTGGATTGCCTTGCGCGATGCTTTACTTCAGCCCGAAAAGCACCTTCTTCTTGGGCATCAGCGTCTCCAGAATCGGCGCATTCAGCGCCTCGACCAGTGGCGTAGCCACCCGGAAGCAGCGCGCCAGCATCACGGAAAAATCCGGCTCCAGCGCGGTCGTGGTCGGCAGCGTCGTGCTCACCCCCCACTGCCGGCAGCGAATCAGGTCCAGCGCCGGGTGTTCCTTGGGAAATCCCTGCGGTGCTCGCGTCAGCGCGTTGCCTTCAAATTCGCTAAACACCTTACGTATCGCCGCCGTCTGCAAGATCTTGCGGAACTCGCCGTGGTGATCCAGCAGCCAGTGCCGTATCGCCGCCAACTGTTCCTTATCGGGCATCCACGCCCCGGCGGCCACAATCACTTCCTTGGTATTCACCTCAAAGTAGAAGCCCGCCCCGCTGGTCTTCTTGAACCCCTCCGGCATCCACCACGCGGCCACGTGAGTCTTGTAGGGCGACTTGTCGCCGCTGAAGCGCGTGTCGCGATAAAGGCGGAAGATACACTTCTCCGCTGGCCGCACATAAGCCGGCGCAAAGCTCTCCATCGCCCCATTGATCGAGCGAATAATTGCCAGCATCGGCTCTTTCAACTCCGCGTCAAAGGTCGCCTTGCGCGGAACGAACCACTCGCGGTCATTGTTTCGTTTGAGCGCGCGCAGAAACTTCAGCGCCTCGGGACGAAGGTAGGCGGCAGCAGAAATAGTTTTTGTGCTGCGCGGTGTTGAAAGATTATTCAAAGAATATTTCATGATTAGAGATTGCCTCTTCAACGGTAGCGAATGATCCTGATCGAGTAAACGGCGATTCTTCAAGAAGAAGCTCGACAAATTGCTTATCTAGCTCAGAAATCCGACTAACAGTTATAGGAGATTGATAAAAATCCGCGCTTTGAACGCAGAACTGGCCAGTAGTTCTGTTCTCGAAACAGCGGAAGCGCACAGCTACGCCAACACCCTTGCGTTTCCACACATCGAACGCGCGGATTTCCTCAGTCTGCATGGTATCCATTTTGCACCAAGATTGGATTGAAGGGTACGGGCTTCAGCCCGTACGTTAAAAGCCAATAGGGTCTTCGGCTTTAACCGCCGAGGGGATGCAAAATGTTGAAAAAACTTCCCTCGTATGCCGCTCACTCTCCACGCCGAAGGCAGTTGGCCGCACCGCAGGTGCTCAGCGAATCACCTTCAACGCCCCGCGGAAGAGCCCGTCGAAGTCGGCGGCCAGTTCCTTCTCCTTGGCCACGGCTTGTTCGATCGCCTTCTCGGCGGCAGGTCGCTGATAACCCAGATTAACCAGAGCGGAGAGCACATCGTCCACCGCCGCGCCTCGCACCGTCGATTGCACCGGCGCAACGGCAAAGTCATCCAGCTTGTCTTTCAGCTCGACCACCAGCCGCTCGGCCAGTTTTTTGCCCACGCCCGGAATGCGCGTCAGTTGCGCGTGGTCCTGGCCGCGAATGGCCTGCACCGTCCGCTCTGGCGAAAGCCCACTGAGCATTTTGACGGCCAGCTTGGGCCCCACGCCGCTCACCGTGATCAGCCGCTCGAAGAGCCGTTTCTCCTCGCGGTCTAAAAAGCCGAATAGCGCAATCTGGTCCTCACTCACCTGGGTATGGATGTGGAGCGCGGCCTCAGCGCCCACCGACGGCAGAGCCGTAAAGGTCGGCACCGAGATCACGACGTCGTACCCCACCCCGCTCGCCTCAATAATCGCCTGGCCGGGTTCCTTGTAAATCAGCTTTCCACGCAGATGGGCGATCATGAGGAGTTATACCGCCAGCTTGTCGAGGTAACTCATTACTTGCTTGTACCGCAGGTCGTCGGAGACAGACTTCGGGTTCTCTGCAAGCTGAATCAACTCTTCAATATCCCTGTAGACAATACTTTCCGGGGTAGCTCTTTCCTCTTTCCCAAAGGAATGATTCAGGGAGATGTATAGTATTTCGTTCGGGTCATATCCCCCGCGCACCAATCCAACTGCACGATTATCGAGGACGGATTTAGTCGGCACATTCACCGCAGGCGGGCCGGACAGTTTAAAGCCAAGCTGTTTGTTGTCTCGACTAAGAACAGCTGTGATATTGTCTTCAAGTTTGGCTGTGTATAGGTACTCGAATCCTTGTTGAGAAGACCCATTTGCAGCACCGCCAAAAGCCTGACGCGAAAGATTGTCATTCTTCCACTGAATCTTTCCCTCGCGCGTACGAATCAGCAGCTTGGCAATGACGAGAGCGGCCTTCTTCAGATTGATGAATTCGATTTCGTTGGTCCGATTCACAGTCCCTCCACTTGCGCGTCGATAGCTCCGGCAACTTCGTTCAACTTCTTGTAGATAGCCTGGCAATTCACCGCCAGACGGTCCCTCATATCGAAAAAGACTTCTTCGTCGCTCAGGTAGTCGCTCAGGTAGTTGTTCACGAAGTCCAAAAGCATCACAATCTCTTCCGCATCGGCCGCGCTCGGCCGTAGTTCACTTTGCCAGCCTTTGTTATGAGACAAAGCTCCCAGCAGATCGGTCGCAGCCCACTGTGCATCCTTGAAGTGCAACTCGCGCACGGCCTTGAGCAATCCCTTGCGTCCATGGCCCACCGGGAAAAGCTGTGAGCCAGATTTCGCACGCGCACGGCATTTGCTGCTTCTTTTGCCGCCTTCTTTGCCCCGGTTGCCGCAATCCACGCGAGAACACTTGCAGCCAAGCCCAGAAAACTGGCAACCGACCCGTAATCGGATAAAGCCTGTTCGAAAGCAGACAAAGTCATGCGCGCCTCGGCCTTGCACAGCGGCTGATGGAATTGTACCCCGAAATGACACCCAAAATGACAGAGAACCGGCCAATTCGGGGTACTTGATTACCCCAGAATCCCCCTCCGCTTGGCCACCCGCTCCAGGGTTTCCAGCGCCTGATCCAGTTGCTCTTTGGCGTGTTCGCTGGCCAGGTTGATCACCTTGCGGCCATCGTAGTGGCAGACCCGCGTCTGCTGACCAACCGGCGCCGCTGTGCGCGGTCGTCAGTTTTTGCCCTGGGGCGCGCCATTCCACGAGCTGCCGCGTCCAAAGAAGTGCCAGCAATGGCTCCGCCGCGCCCTCGCCGGGTACAATAGGGTTCTACGCTGCGGAAACTGGGCGGCATGTGATTTCGATCATTGGAGCAGGTACACGTGAGATGCATAAACAGCCGCGGTCTGCGGTTTAAGTTGGTTGCAGGATTGGGTATCGCACTCTTGATGCCCGCGTTGGCCATGGCAGCCGGAACTTCGCAGGGCCTGGCCACGCAGACCACGCTGACCGCGCAAACGCGCGATCTGGCTGGACACACAAAAGCCACCCTCGCCGTCGCGGTCACCGGCGAAGATGGTCTTCCGGTTACCGGCGCGGTCACCATCAGGGACAATGACAAGCCGCTGGCTGGCGTGGCGCTCAGCGCCGATGGCCAGGCCACGGCCACCCTCGATCTGACGGCGGGCAAGCATGCTCTCAGCGCCGTCTACGCTGGCGACGCCACCCATCAGGTTTCGACCTCGAAGGCTGCCAGTGTAAGCGCGCTGGATAGCACTCCCTCGCCCAGCTTCACGGTCTCTGTCGCCCCAACCTCGATTACCCTTACCCCTGGCCAGTCAGGAGATGTGACCGTCACCGTGACGCCCAAAAACAACGCATCGCTGACCACCCCGATGTTTGTCGGCATCTCGTGCAATCCGCCTTCCGATGAGTTTACTTGCACGGCCAACCCCGCCAGCGTCGAGATTCTTTCCACCACTCCCACCAGTTGCCCCACCGGTTCTGCGGCGTCACTTTGCCCGCCCACCAGCACGATGGTCCTGCAGACGTATACGGCCACCTCGTCTCGCCTCCAGCAGACGCCAAAGTCTTCTCCCATCGCTTGGGCTTTCCTTCTGCCTGGTGTGCTCGGCCTCGGCGGCCTGGCCTGGGGAGCGCGGCGCAAGCGCTGGCTCAGCCGGCTCTCGCTGATTGCCATGGTCGGCCTGGTCACCATGCTGGGAACCACGGCCTGCAACCCACGTTACGGCTATTTGAACCACAGCCCTCTTCCCGGCACCGCCACTCCCGCCGGAACCTATACCGTCAGCGTCAACGGCGTGTATGGCAACAGCGCTACCTCTTTGAGCAGCAACACTTCCTTTACGCTGACGGTCAAGTAGAGGGGCGGGCACCCTGAAGCTGCAAAGCGCCGTTTCCCTCTCATTCCGCGTTTTTGGCGGAACGAGAGGGAAACGGCGCTTTATTCGTTGAGTCCCCTACCGGCTTTACCGAACCACGGTGGGATGAGATTGTAACGCCGGCCTCCTGGCCGGCTGTAGCGTGGACCTCCCGGTCCACGCTTTTTATCAGGTCCGCATCAATCGCGCGGCACAATGGGCAGCAGCAAGGCCGAGGGATGCGCGGCGTCGTGATAGACGGTGTTGGTCGCCTTTACGAAACTCGCCTCCGTCGCGGAGTTCTTGCCTGTATTCAGGTTGCGATCAAAGCGCGGAAAGTTGCTGCTGCTCACCTCCAGGCGAATCTGGTGGCCTTTGAGGAAGACATTGCTGGTAGACCAGAGATCGACCTTCAGCTCATAGATCTTGCCGGGAACCAGCGCTTTGGCCGTCTCGCGCGAGTCGCGGAAGCGGGCGCGCAAGATGCCTTCGGTGAGGTTGATGGCGCGGCCATCGGGATAAACATCGACCAGTTTGGCCGTAAAGTCGGTGTCAACCGCCGACGAACTGGCAAATAAGTCCAGCGTCACCGGGCCGGTCACTTCCACATCGCTGGCCAGCACAGGCGTCGAGTAGACCAGCACATCCGGGCGGCTCTCCACCTGCTTCTGATCCACAGGGCCGCGAGCCATATGCACCCCGTCGCAGCAGAGTGGCCCGCCCACGGTGGGAACGGGGTTGGCGGGATCGTAGACGAAGCGATCGGCGGCCTCGGTGCTGGCCGCGGTGGGGTTCAACGCGCCGTCGCCCGCGGCGCTGTTGGCCTTGCCGGTCGAGTGCAGCGCATAGCGCGTCTGGAGAGCCCGCGCCAGCGGCCAGGACTCTTCATCGCGCCACTTGTCTTCGCCCATCACGAAAATTTTGACCGGCTTGCCGTTGGCAAACTCGTTCTGCTTGCCCAGGAAGAGGAAGTCGTACCACTTCAAAATCAGTTCATCCTCGTCGTACCAACTGGTTGCGGGGCCAAAATCGATGGCGCCGATGGTGCGGTCGTTGCCGGCATGGCCGCCGATGGTCACCACCAACTGCTGGCCCTGGCGCGCGGCCTCATTGCCGGCGTGAGCCTTCATGCCCAGGTAGTTGCGCAGCGATCCGTCCTGAAAGATGTCGTACCAGGCGGCGATAGTCAACGCCGGCGCCTGAATCTGCTCGTACTGCTCCTCGATGGACCACTGCTTCCAATAGCTGTCGTAGGCCGGGTGGTCGAGCCAGTCGAGGAAATAGGGCGCCAACGCGCGCGTGGCAGCAGCCGCGTCTGCGCCAAAGTTGACATTGAAAAGCGGGAACTGCTTCAGCGGCAGAACCGTGCTGCCCACCGTGGCGTTGGTCTGCGCCTGCACCTTGCGATTCAGCGTGTCCTGTGCGAGGCCCGCGGTCCACGACTCATCAAACCACTGCTCCAACGCACCGCCCTGGTAGGTCCAGTTCTCGTGATAATTCGAGGCCGTCACAATGGGACAGATTCCCGCCAAATGCGGCGGATGTCCGATGGCAGTGAGCATCTGCGTGGCGCCCACGTACGAACCGCCAAACATGCCCACCTTGCCGTTGGAGTGGGGCAGCGCGGCGGCCCACTCGACGGCATCGTAACCGTCCTGGGTCTCGTGCTTGAAGGGGTACCACTCGCCCTCGGAGGCATAGCGCCCGCGCACATCCTGCACCACGACCATGTAGCCGCGCAGGGCGGCCTTGCGGGCGGTGCCGGCAGTGCTGTCTTTGCTGTAGGGAGTGCGCTGCAAGAGCACAAAAAACGGCCCTTCGCCCACGGGGCGATAGATGTCGGCCTTGAGGGCGACGCCGTCGCGGGTCTTCATGATCACGTTGCGCTCGATGGAGACATCAGCCGTAGTCTGGCCCAGAGCAGCGGCGGCGGGCAGCAAGGTAGCGCCAAGAACTAGCAGACAAGATACTCTTTTCAACATGAGGCTTCACTTCCTTTGCGGGAATAGACCCCCATTGTATAGACATTTGGTAAGTCCTGGCGACAGCCCCGCGCAAGTTGCCTCTCTTGTGTGGGGCTGAACTCGCACGGCAGAGTCGATTACATGCCCCCCTTGCCCAACAGGATGCCGATGCCATAGGTGACTGCTCCCTCGAGTGCGCCGACGACAGTCATCTCCAGCCCCGACGACCACCACGAGCGCACCGTGATCAGCGACTTGGCCGCGCCGACGGCAAAGTGCGCGGCCAGCGAAATGACGGCGGCGGCGATGACCGCCTCGATGCCGCTCAAAAAGAAGAAGGGAATGATCGGAATGGCGGCTCCAACGGCAGTCGAAAGCGCGCCCGAGCTGGCCGAAACCAGGGGATTGGCCAGCGCCTCTTCACTGGTGCCGAGCCGCTCGCTGGCCAACGAACGCAGCAGTTGCTCGGGATCGTTGGCGATGTGGTTGACCATGTTGTGCGCATCCGCCTCGGGCAGCCCCTTCACTTGGTAGTAGAGCGAAAGCAGCTCGCGGGCTTCGGGGCCGTTCATCTGGATGGCCTCGCGCTCCCTGGCGA
>Ga0224528_1000176_pt1 | contig 53283 bp, 58 predicted proteins | sample CBST25metaG_2_FD_179888 | JGI IMG/M metagenome (GOLD analysis project Ga0224528, IMG submission 179888) | Peat soil microbial communities from Stordalen Mire, Sweden - C.B.S.T25 | ecosystem: Environmental > Terrestrial > Soil > Wetlands > Peat | place: Sweden: Norrbotten County, Stordalen Mire...
GCAAAGGTCTTCACCACGTCCTGTACCCGTTTGACCGGCCTGAAGTTGGAGAGATGCATCAGAATCGCCTCATCCGGCCTCGCCAAGTGCAGTCGCGCCTTTGCCCGCGCCTCTTCGTCCTTGTAGGACGTATATAAATTGCAGTTGACGAAGTTTGGAATTGTCTCAATCTCCCGGGTCACGCCGAAATCTGCGACTGTCTTCTCTTTCAGGTAGTCTGAGACGCAGGTGACCCCGTCGCTCTCCTGGATGGCGTGCCGCGTAATCGGCAGATAGCTGCGGTCCAGCCCCACCAGTGTGATGTCTGTTCCGTGCAGCGTGGTCACAAAGGGCAACCGCCGCCCCTTGGCTGCCAGCATCTGCCGCGCCAGCAGAGCGCTCACCGAGTGGGGAATCGCGTAGTGTACGTGCAGCAGGTCCAGGTCATAGAACTCGGCTACCTCCGCCATTCGCGAAGCCAGCGCCAAGTCGTAGGGCGGGAACTCGAACAGTGGGTAATTCGACACCGAAACCTCGTGATAAAAAATTCCCTCATCCCGTCCGCTCAGCCGGAATGGTTGCGAATAGGAGATGAAGTGCACTTCGTGCCCCAGCGCCGCCAGTTCAATCCCCAGTTCCGTTGCCACCACGCCCGAGCCACCATACGTGGGATAACAAGTGATTCCAATGCGCATAGAACCTGACCCTCTCTTGCTCTGTAATTTGTATTATTGACCCGGCCCCAAACGATTTCATTTCCACAAAGCAGTCATCCAGAGCCAAGCGCTGAAATCTGGATGTCATTCTGAGCGAGCGGAGCGAGCCGAAGAACCTGCGTTCGTTTTTGCTTTGCTCCGTATAAACCCAACAGAGCCGGATCAATAGCTGTTCCCTTGGATGCTTCCTGCGCCGCCAAGACCCGCAAATGAGATCAATTCAACTCCCGGCGCTCGTTCCATGGCCGCCAGCGCCTCCCGTTCCGTCTCGCGCGATGCCAGCAACCGCGTGTGTATCCCCGCCAGCTCCGCGTCGTTGTAGCCCGGATGCGTCACCAGCTCCCACGTCCCCTGCGGAAGATTCCGGAGCAGGGAACTCAGCGCCGCCGCATTTAACGTGCCGGTTGCCAGGACGCCGACGGCCCCGTCTGTTGTTGCGAACCCTTCTTCCGCCACAATCTGCCGGAATCGCCGCTCCAGCAGCCGCAGTGCCGTCACCTCGCCTCGCCGAACCCATCGAGCCTCCACCGTGGCCCGCAAGCTCCACGCCGCCTCAAACGGATTGCGCACCGCACCAATCCCCGCCGCCCGCGCCGCCCGCAGTACCGGCCTCAGCACGGCAGGAAACATGTGGACGTGCTTGTGAGTATCCACGTGGGTCAGCGCGACGCCCTTCGACCGCAGCAGCCCAATCTGCGCCTCTGCCTCTGCCTCGATCTCGCCATCCCGCACCCTTCCAGATAGCAAGCGCATCAGAAATCCGCTCAATGTGCGATGAAACCGCCCAGTCCTTCGCTCCACCAGCGAGGAAATTTCCCGCACCGGCAGCATCGGCTCCCCGTCCACGAGAACCACATGGCAGCCCGCGCCCAGCGAGGGCATTGCGCGTGCCATTTCAATCGCTTCATTCGTTGCTCTGGCGTGCGCCATCAGCGTGGTGCTCGTCACCACTCCAGCCGTAAGCAGCTCCGTAATGGCCAGGTTTACACCACCGGTCAGCCCAAAATCATCGGCATTGACGATAAGACGTCCCACCGGCTGAGTTTATCAATCTTGTGCCGTTCGCAGTCAGCCTGTTGCGCTGGTATGATGACAAAAGGCATCGTCGCCTTGCCGCCGAGTGTGGGCGGTTAGCTCAGTTGGTTAGAGCGCCTGCCTTACAAGCAGGATGTCGGGTGTTCGAGTCACCCACTGCCCACCAAGAATCGGTTATCTGCTGAGAAATCAGGAGATAGCCCATGATTTGCCTCGCCTTTCCGGTTAGAACCCCTGCCTATCGCGGGGATCAGAATTGGACCCCACCTTATCACAAAAAACTTGCCTGGCGACTGAAAAAAGTCGGCCAGTGGGCATTCGATGTACTCATCGGTTGCCATCACAAGCGCGTTACGCTGCCCTATCAGGACCGCCAAACCTGCCTCGACTGCGGCTCCTGGCGTCACTACGTTCCAAATTCAAGCCTCTCTAAGCCTGATGAGCCCATGTTTATCGGGCGCTGGAAAAAAGCGGACCTCCCCGCTTCCACTTCTCTATGGGAATCCAAGCCCGAGAATGTTCTGGAATTTCCAGCCAGTGTGAGCCACTGCATGGAATGCCAGTGGTCCATCAAAGGCCTGTGCGCCGTACCGAATGCCGCTCTTTGCGATCTGGAGAGCGGAAAGGCGGTGCAGGCATGAGAACACTTCGCCAAAAGTCCAATCTTTACGCGCGGCATGACTTCGATAAGCAAAACATTCTTATCGCAGAGCGCGCCCTTGAACAGTCTGCCTGGGGCCGCGGTATCTACATCCCAGGAAGAGTTGTCCCGGCAGCGCGACCCGCACAGATCAAGGCCGGTGCACGGAAGCTCTACGACGTGATTCGCGCCAATGCACGCCGTGAGCAGAAAAAGGCGGCGCAGGCATGAGAACCCCTCACACCCGCACGGCCCTCGGCCACAACCCTCTCCAGAGCGATCTGCTCCCCAACCTGGCTGACGCACCCGCGTTCTTTGGTGAGTCATTCAGCCAGGAGCCGGACGGGAAACGCCTCACGAGCCAACTCCAGAGCGTCGAGGCCGTCATGGCTGATGGCTACTGGCGCACACTCCCCAACATCTCCACCGAACTCCGGCGTCGCTACCCTGGCAGCCGGTACGCCGAAACCTCGATCAGTGCTCGTCTGCGCGATATGCGCCGCCGGGGCTGGCAGGTTGAGCACGAACGCATTCGCCCTCGCAGCGGACTCTATCAGTACCGTGCACGAAAGCTGGAGGTGGCCCGTGAAGCTGCCTAACCAACGCATCGAAAAAGCTGTCGGCTCAGATCCGTTCACATTCATAAATGACGGCCTTGGCTACGGGCCAGAAAAAGGAAGGCTGTTCGCCACCGATGGCCACATCATTGTGCTCGTACCGAGCGTGGCAGAGCCCAAAGAAGTTTCGGGGTACATTCCCGTCGCCGCCGTCAAGAAAATGCGCGCCCAGGGCTCCAAACATCCAGGAACGCTGAAAGCCTACAAATCCTGCCTGCTGCGGTCGGAAGACGGATCAACCATCACGACAATTCGCAGATCAACGCGGAAGTTGCCGGACGTTGATTGTGTCACAAAAGACGCCGGCTACACGGGCGTTCCAGATTTCACGCTCGATGCCAACCTCTTGATTTTGTTGGCAGAAACCATGCGCGTCGGCAAGATGCCTGCGGCCCTCAATTTCTACATCGATCACACGCACAAGCCAGAGGAAGGCAAAGCGCTTCTTGTGTCCACTGACGAATCAGATGGCCCCGTGGCCCTCATCATGCCGATGCGATCCCAAAAAAAAGAGACGACAGCAGAGTCAGCGATGGCGCGTGTCTCGCTTCCATTCCACAACTCCACCAAGGCTCCAAAGCCGGAACCGGAGGCCGCGGAATGAGTACGCTTTTTAGCATCAAAGCTCGACGCTTGGAACGCACGCAATACACTTTTATCCGCACGTTTACCGGCCGGAAGTTTTGGCCGCTTAATCCAGAGCCTGACGAACTGGATATAAGAGACATCGCCCACGCTCTATCCATGGTTTGCCGTTTCACCGGGCATGTGAAGCGCTTTTACAGCGTTGCCGACCATTCCCTGCGGGTCAGTAAGCTGGCCGAAAAGATGGCATTGAGAGGATATTGCCTCTCGTTTTCATATCTGCGCACTACTTCCGCTCGCGAAATGGCCCTTTGGGGCTTGATGCATGATGCCTCAGAAGCCTATCTCTGCGATATTCCAAGCCCCATCAAGCACGCGTCCGGACTGGGAGAACTCTACCGGGAATATGAACGCCGGCTTATGAACGTAATCGCCGAGCGGTATGAACTGGGAATTATCGAGCCGCTGATTGTAAAGAAGGCAGACCGCATCCTCTTAAACACAGAAATGCGTGATCTCATGGAGAACGCAGATTTTGGCGGAGAGACTTTGCCGGATGAGATAACTCCGCTTATCCCGGAACATGCTGAGGCCTTGTTCTTGCGCCGCTTTGAAGCGCTTACCGTGGCGCGCAAAGCCTAACGCGCAGCAGATGAGGCCGACCTGTGATCGACGCCTTTGATGTATTTGCCGTCATCGTTTTCATTGCGGCGTTTGCGTTTGGTCCCATAGGCGTTATCTGTGTTGTTGCGCGCATCAGCAAATGCCTCAAGCGACGAAGGCAAAGCACCACGCTGCCTTATGTGCGTTCAGAGGCGATAAGTCCCGAGGCTCAGCGTGAGGTTGATGAGCTGGAACATCTTCTGACCTTGTAGCCCGTTCATATCTTCACTTCTTCGGAGAGCAAATGTCTATCCATGTCGATTTGAAAATTTGTGAGGCGTGCGGAACGCTCTACTACCGCGCCAAAGACGCATCCAGCGTCTATTGCGCCGGATGCGCATCGATGCTCCGCAACTTCCCAACGCCGGAAAGCCGCAAACGCCGCGGCCGGAAGGCAGGGTCTTCTACGCGCGCATTGTCTTATGCCCGTCCTAACAATGTTGGAGGCACGCGATGAGCAATGCGCAGAACGTGCCCGAACTCGATCTCTACTTCTACAGGTTACAAACGCACGGGATGTTGCGGCGCTATTTCTATACCTCGCTTCAGACGAGCCGGGTGGCGTCTTCACTGGCCGATCCGATTGGACGCGGCTGGGTTTCAAGCCAGCCGATTCGCACCTTTGAAGATGCCGTGATTTTCGTTCACGACATGGAGCGGTGCCTGCGGCGTTTGAACTCCCTGGATCGAGACATCCTGAACCGCGTTGTTATTCAGGAGTACACACATGCCGAGGCGGCCAGTCTGCTCGGCATGAGCGTACGCATAATCTCGTATAAGTTGCCGATTGCACTGGACCGCTTCACCACGTTGCTGCTCAATGCCGGATTGTTGATTCTTCCAGAGCCGGAAAAAACAAAGTAGCTCAACACTCAACACTCAATTCATGAAAGGAACCGATGAACTCCGCAAAAGAAAAATCGGAAGCCGCTCCATTAAAAGCGGCGATCACACTCGCTAATCTCAAGCACACCCTGAAAGTGGTTGGGATGGCGATTGAGCGCAAAACGACGATACCTATCCTGTCATGCGTGCGCATGGAGCAGCTAGCTGCCGGCCTGGCTATCGAAGCAACGGATTTGGATACCTCTATTCGCGCCATCATGGTCTCAGAGCCACACGGACCGAAGCTCCCCATCGTAATGCCCGCCGAGCACTTCATGGAGTGGACAAAGCTGCTCGATGGCGATGAAGTGAAGATCAGCGCCACAGATCGGCGGGCCACTTTGCAATGTGGCCGCGCCCGCGCCGTGCTGCCTGTACTGAATGCCGCGCAGTGGCCATGTACCGGCGAGGCATTCGAGATGGCTGGAACTACAGCCATCTCGTTTACTCAGGGGAGTTTTGCGCGGGCTCTCCGCTTTGCGCTGATTTCGATGAGCACGGAAGAGTCGAGGTACGTCATCAATGGAATTCTGCTGGAGGGAGACGGGCAATATCTGCGCATGGTTTCAACCAACGGCCATTGCTTGATGAAGTACACCCTTCCCTGCGAGCAGAAAATCAAGCTGCTGTTGCCCGCGCCGCTCATTAAAAATCTGCTGCCCTTATTGGTGGACGAAGACGGCGGAGTCGATCTTTCCTTTAACAAGACTGCGATCCTAGCCACCGTCAAAATCAACGAGACGAGGTTTTTTATCTCAGCGCATGTACTCTCCGGTGCGTTCCCGTCTTATGACAAAGTGGTGCCGTCCGACCCTCGGCTGGAAGTCACCGCCAATGCCAGCGATCTGCTGGCCAGCCTGGAGCGCTGCCTATTGCTGAGCGATGAGAACTCAGGCTGTATCCGCCTCACGTTCGATAAGCAAATCACGATCGATGCATCGAGCGCCATGGGCGGGGAGGCACGTGAAACGGTGGATTGCCAGGGATGCCCGGAAAATCCGCTGACTATCGGCGTGAACGGCGAGTTCCTGATCAACCTGGTCAAAAAGCTGGACGGCGAAGTCCGCATCGCTCTTCCGCCAGACAATACAAAGCCGCTGTTATTCAAGGCCGCACCGCACGAAGACGAGACGTTGGGCTATGTGGTCATGCCCATGAGGTTTTAAGCCATGGGCAAGCGTTGGACGCCGGAGGGTGTAGCAAGCCTCCGGCGATTGGATGGGACGGTTACAGACTACGCATTGGCGAAGCTGCTGGGGCGTTCATGTTACTCGATTGTCAACAAGAAAAAAGAGCTGAGATACGCAGAGAATTCGCATGGTGAAATCACACCGGTGCAGCGTTACGCACGGCTCTATGCGGTTTCACACACGGTTGTGGAGATGGTTGGCGTGAAGAATCTCGATCTGATGGATGAGGAGCACAGGAGAAAGACGCTTTGGAAGATGTCCAAGCGGTTTTCTTCCAATTCAAAAAAAGACGAGACTGCGGCGCGGATAGAACGCATGATGCAGCTCTCTGAAAGGTGTGGTTGATGGCTCTCAGGGCAGTACCAGATCATCCAAAGTTCGCAGACCTGAAGGCTAGGCTGAACCGCCCGAAATACGTAGCCCTGGGTTGTTTGGAGGCTATCTGGCATTTCTGCGGCCGCTTCACGCCACAAGGCAACATCGGAAAATATTCGAACCAAGCCATTGAGGCTTGGGTGGAGTGGGACGGCGAGCCAGGTGCGCTGATTGCAGCGCTTGTCGAAGCGAGGTGGTTGGATACCGATCCAGACCATCGGCTGATTGTGCATGACTGGAACGAGTATGCAGATTCGATGGTTCACACCGATCTGGCGCGGCATTGTTTGCTGTTTGCCAACGGCGCTGTACCGGAATCCCGTCGGCTCAATCAGAGTGAAAGGGAACGTTTCAAAGCATGGCTGGCGGAAGAAAAGATCGAAACACGGAAAGCTGGACGACCCTCGAAAATGCAGACGAAATGCAGACTTAATGCAGACACTCTGCAAGGAAATGCAGACTATCTGCTTAAAGTTGCAGACTGTCTGCCTGAACTCGCAGCCAAAATGACGAAGCCAGAGCCAGAGCCAGAGCCAGAGCCAGAGCCAGAGCCAAAAACCGCCGCGAAGGACAAGCCTTCGCAGTTTGTTTTGCCGGAGTGGATCTCCAAGGACGTTTGGTCGGACTTTGAGGAAATGCGCCGGAAGATAAGGGCTCCGCTCACAGACCGCGCCCGCAAGAACATCGTGGCTGAACTTGTCCGGCTGGAAGCGATGGGGCAGCACGCCGAAGATGTTCTCAACCGGAGCATCACGAACAGTTGGCGCGACGTTTATCCGCTCAAGGAAAACGCAGGACGCCAGAACGAGGAAGTCCATGGAGCATGTAAGCCTAGTCCAGCTAAACAACGCGTTGACGGCAACCTCGCCGCGCTCGCCCAGGCGATTGAGCGACGCGGACTGGATGGAGATGGCTCTGCTCGTAAAGCAGACAGCCAAACGATACCCGAATCAAGACATGACGGAATCGATGGAGGGGTATCTGCAGGACTTCGAGCAAGTGGCCCTGAAATACTCTCTCCCGCGGTTCCGCGAAGCGCTGGCAGCTCTGCGCATCAAGCCCGGGCAGGGATTCTTTCCACGGCCTGATGAGGTGGCAGCGGAGATTGAGGCAGGCAAGGATGCGCGGTGCCTGGCGCTCGAAAGAGAAAGCCAAGCTCGGCGTCGGGCAGCGGAGATTGATGAGTTTTGGCAGTGGGTTGCTGAACGGGTTCAATTCATGGGCGAAACAGAGCAGGAAATTCTGGACAGGTTTCCCAGTTACAAGGGCACGAAACCGAGGGTGAGATGAAAGAAAGACTGTTGGAGATTTTGCAACATGCACTTGGAGTAGATCGGTACGGCAGAGGCGAGCAATATCGCAATTACTTTGTTGCCGGGGGAGATATCGCCACCTCCTGCCGTGAGTTGGTTGCGCTTGGTTTCATGATCGAGCATCCTGCCAGTGAACTCACAGGCGGCGATCCATGCTTCTGTGTTACTGACGCTGGAAAGAAGGCAATGACCGCCGAAAGTCCACAACCACCCAAGTTGACGCGAAGCCAGCAAAGATACCAACGGTTCCTGGATGCCGACTGCGGAAAACCCTTCAAAGAGTGGCTGAAATCTCCATACGGAGCGAGGTAAGCAATGGAGCAGCAATCCAAGTTAGACGTAAGCAAGTGGCAGGCGTCCAGGCGGCAATGGAACTACACCCCGGTGCTTTGGTTTTACTACCGGATGATCGAGGTTGCGTTTCTGGACGCGCGCAGCAAAGACGGTGATCGGCCCACGGATGAGGCTCTGCTGGCGCGGGATTGGATTGCACGCTCCGAGTCTGTGCCGCCGCCGGCACCACGGGAGTATGTGAGCTTCCCGGAGTGCTGCCAGATGCTTGGGCTCAAGCCGGACGTTGAACGAGTGGCCCTGTTGGAGATGATCGACGCGGCTGTTGACTGTGATGATGATGAGGCGTGGGCGCGCCTTGAAGTGCTGAGAGAGAGCGAGCCTACAGACGATGCGGAGTCGCTGTTTGATGCTCCGCGGATTGTGCCGGCACTCGATCAGATGATGCTTTTTGCAGCATGAAAAAGGAGAACCATGGACAGAATTAGCAAGGAAATTGAAATGCGCCGCTCAATCAGAATCTTTGCGGTGAACGATTATGAGTGGTGGGCGGGTGAGTCGGAAACGGCTGTCATCGCTGAAATGTGCAAACAATTGGATTGCGCCGACAAGTCCGAACTGCTCAGAGAAGAGTACATCTTTGATGACGGAATAGTTGGGTTAAGTGAAGGCCGCATTCAGCAGCTCATCTATCACGATGACGATGACGTAAACGGGGAAGTGGTCAAGCGGACTTTCCGTGAACAGCTCGACCGGATGATTCTTGCCGGCCAGGCGTTCCCCTGCCTGTTTGCCACCACAGAGGATTGAGCATGATTCTGACTTTTCAATGTGAATTTGGCCAGCCGCTTGCTCTCCATTTAAGTGAGAGGTTTGGCCCACGCGTTGAGGCGCAAAGTCTTGACTTTCTCAACTGTGCGCCTATCGAGTGGAGGATCACTCCGGACGATTGGCGACTAGGTGTGCGCTCTGGCGTGAGCCAATACCTCGCCACGTTCCATGATCTTCAACGACCAGTGTTGGGCGGAACGCGTGGCATCTCTGTTGCAGATGCCACGCTCGAAACCTACGGCATCGGCGCGGCCATAGTTCATATCTATCTGCGGCCGGGAACCTACCCGGAAACGGGATGCTTCGGCGGTGAGTGATGCGTAATCTCGTGTTGCATTTGAAGTCTTGCTATTTCCGAGAAATTAAAGAGGGAAGAAAGCGGTTTGAATACCGGCTCGTGAAGCCGTATTGGCAAAAACGCCTCGTGGGCCGGACTTATGACCGCGTGGTCTTTTGGGACGCGTACAAACCGCACAGTCCTGACACCGTGATCGTTTCAGCTTGGCGAGGGTATGAAATCCAGACCATCCAGCATGAGCACTTTGGGCCTGCTCCAGTGAAGGTGTTTGCGATTCGGGTCTATGATGCCGCTCCGCTGATTGATCCAGAGAAAGATAAAGAGGATGAGCGGTTGCTCAGGCGTAACGGTTTAATCCGCTGACAACTAAGCAATGCCACACAGGCCCGGCTCCGGCTGGGCCTTTTCTTTGCCTTCAAGACGGCAGAGTTGCCGTGATTCGGCTATTTTCTCTACCTAGAAATGGACAGCCCTAGAAAACAATGGCTTTGTTGCGCGGTTTTCGGGTTTGGGTGCGCAATTGGGTACATGGGGAGAAAAACAGGGTTGTCGGTGGCCAAGATTCGCGCACTTGAGCCAAAACAGGCTCGGTATACGGTCACTGACGGCGGCGGCCTCGGTTTGGAGGTGCAGCCAAGTGGCTTGAAGAGCTGGCGCTTGCGCTACAGACTCCGTGGACGGCCTGGGAAGATCAACCTGGGCCGTTTCCCTGTCCTAAGCCTTGCGGATGCGCGACAAAGGCGCGACGTGCTTTTGTCGGCCATCTCTAGCGGAACGTCTCCAGCCGAACAGCGCCGCAAAGAGAAACTTGCGGAAGAGCGAGGCGAAACCGTTAAAGCGTTTGGCGAGAAGTATTTGACCGGGCACGTACAGCGCCGCCGGCGGGATGTTGCGCCCATGCGCCGGTATTTGGAGCGAGACGTGTATCCGGTGATCGGCAATCGGGCTATCGGATCGATCCACACGGACGATGTGCGGGAGCTGATCTTCAAGCGCGTGGAAGACGGCAAGCCGCAAAGCGCGTTGGCTATTCGTAACTTGCTGAAAAGGTTATGGGATTACGCGCTTGTGCGCGGCGTTGCGGATAAGAATCCGTTGAGCGCGATCCCAGCCAAGTTTGTGGCGGAGATGAGCGAACGCAACCGGGCATTGAAGCCAGGCGAACTCACAGCGTTTCTCAAAGCCCTTGAAATGGCTCGAATTCGCCCCGATCTGAAAGCAGCTTTGTGGTTCATTCTGTTGACGTTGACCCGCAAAGGCGAGGCACGGCGCGCGCGCTGGGATGAGTTCGATTTGGACAAGGCGGAATGGGCTTTGCCGGAAGCGCACAGCAAGACAGACACGCCGCTTGTCGTGCCATTGCCACGGCAAGTGCTTGAGTTGCTGAGAGCACAGCGCCAACGGCATCCGCGTGCAAGCGTTGTGTTTCCCATGCGCGCCGCCGATCACACACCCATTGCAGCCAGCACACTCAACCGTGCCTTGAGCCGTATCCCTGTGAAGATAGAACACTTTACAGTGCATGACTTACGACGCACAGCAGCGACCAACCTGAGTGAGCAAGAGTACAACACCGATGTGATTGAGAAGGCGCTCAATCACAAGCTCAAGGGCGTGCGTGGCGTGTACAACCGCGCCCAATATGCCAGGCAAAGAGCCGAGATGCTGCAAGCCTGGGCCGATTGGCTGGATGAACTGAAAGGTAAGTGATGAAGAAACCACGCATTGCACGAATCGGAGACCATTCACACCCTTGGGTTTGTTGGTGGAATGAGGGATACGGATTCAAATGTGCGTTCACGAGTTGGATTGAAGCGGTATGGTATGCGCTCGAAATCAATCCGGTACGGCTATCGGCCGCCGAATTAGCGCAGTTGCGACGTATGAGAGCACAACAGAGCTAGAGGGCGACTGCGGGTCGGGCATAGCTTGGCACAATCGGCACGGCTCTTGACAGGCCGGAGTAGCCAATCCGTAGTAAGCGGGCTGTGAGGCGTGAGCCAATCCCATCGACCATGCTCCCGAAAGGGCCAGTCGCCACTCTATTGGAGGTTTAACAAGTCACATCTCGATGACATTAAAGTAGTTATAAGCGATCAGTGCGAAGTGTTAGCCGCTCTGCCGCTCGCGGGTCCTTCCCGGCGCTGAGAGCGTTGAGGGTGACGCGCTAGCCCGGATGCGCGCTAGAGCCAGCCTTTTTTTAACTCATTTCCGTTTCCACGCCTATGTCCAAAACAGAAAACCCGAAAAGCTACTCCGCATTGCCTGTTTCGGACGTTGCGGAGTTACTTGGCTTGACCGATAGGCAGGTTCGCAACCTAATCAAAGACAAGGGGTTGCCAGCCAAGAGCGATCCGCGCGGTTTTGTCTTGGATTGGCCCACCACGTTGGAGTGGTATGTGGGCTATCGGAGTGCCCAAAAGGGCGGAAATGGCGGAAATCGGCACCCCGAAAACAGCCCGGACAGTTCCGAAGAGCCGCCCGAGACCTTCGATCAGGCATTTTTGCGGAAAACCAAGGCTGAAGCTGACCTGAAAGAGCTGCAATTGGCCCATGAACAGGCCCAGGTGGTTTCCATTTCAGACTTGGAGAGAGTCCTCGCCGCTGCTAACCGGTCTATCCAGACTCAAATTCTGTCGCTGCCGGCCGGGTTGGCTCCCCAACTCATCGGCATGGATGATCGCCAGCAGATTTACAACCTGATTGACCGGAGCTGCCGGTCGCTTCTGAGCAACCTTGCCAGCATCGACGCTGTGCGTGAGGCCCACACCGCCCAGCCAGAGGCGGAAGAGGAATGAGATATGTCTCGGTCTGTTCCGGAATAGAGGCGGCAACGGTGGCTTGGCGGCCCGTGCTCTTTGCCGAAATTGAAAAGTTTCCCAGCCTTGTGCTGGCACATCGCTACCCAGAGGTTCCCAACGTTGGCGATTTTACGAAGATCGAAAAAAACGAACACGAATCAGTCGATGTTCTTGTTGGCGGAACTCCCTGCCAGGACTTCAGTGTCGCCGGACTCCGAGCGGGATTGGACGGCAAGCGTGGTCAACTCACCGTCGAATTCGCTAAACTTGCTGGCCGCCTGCGGCCCCGCTGGCTGGTGTGGGAGAACGTCCCCGGCGTCCTGTCAATTGACGGCGGAGCCGTGTTTGGAACCCTTCTCGGAATGCTGGGGCAACTCGGGTATGGGTTCGCCTACCGAGTTCTTGACGCTCAATACCTTGGAGTTCCCCAGCGCCGCCGTCGCGTCTTCGTTGTCGGATATCTTGGAGACTGGCGCCGTGCCGCGGCGGTACTTTTTGAGCGCCAAAGCCTGTCGGGGGATACTCCGCCGCGCAGAGAAACGGGGAAAGACGTTGCCCCCACAATTAGCGCGCGCATTAAAGGCGGTGGCGGGCTCGGCACCGACTTTGATTGCGACGGCGGCTTGATTGCTGGCACGTTGTCACCGGGTGCGCATCCCGGCGGATACAACGGTCAGGACGCTTATTCCAACCAATTGATTGCCTTCGGTGGAAACAATACCGCCGGGGCAATTGATATAGCGACTGCTTGCAACGCGCATGGCGGTTCGGGAAGGATGGATTTCGAGAGCGAAACGTTAGTCACCGCGCCTCTGACTCAGAACCCCTATGCGGACAACAAGAGCCGGGAGTCATTGCTGGTCACTCACGCGCTCCGCGCGGATGGTTTTGATGCCAGCGAGGATGGTACTGGACGCGGTACGCCACTTGTGCCTGTGGCCTCCGCTGTGCGCCGCCTGACACCCCGCGAGTGCGAACGCCTTCAGGGCTTCCCGGACGATTACACGCTTATCTCTCCTAAAACTGCCGATGGTCCGCGCTATAAGGCTCTCGGCAATAGCATGGCTGTGCCAGTTATGCGGTGGATCGGTGAGCGCATTGCTATGGCGGATGCTCTATGATCGCCCGCCCCCCCTATCAAACCAGCTCCGAAGGCCTGGCCGCGCTCGACCGCACCTTTAAGGCGTCGCACAAGATGTTCCTGCCGCCCGACCCGCTTTCGCTTTCCGAGTGGGCTGACCGCTACGCCTACATCCCCAAGGAATCATCGGCGTCTCCCGGCAAGTTCCACACCTCCACGCTGGAGTATCAGCGCGGCATGATGGACGCCATCACCGATCAGAATATTGAGACGATTGTCCTCATGCTGGCCGCGCAGTCCGGCAAAACGCAAGCCGCCGTGCTCAATACCATTGGCTATTACAGCCATTGGGAGCCGTCGCCGATCCTGTGCGTACAGCCCAGCCTTGCCGAGGCGGAAAAGTTCTCGAAAAACCGCGTCGCCAAGATGATTCGAGACACGCCCGTTTTGCGTAATCTCTTTCCCTCGCCGCGCTCGCGGGACTCCGGCAATACCCTGCTCAACAAGGAATTTCCCGGCGGCATTCTGGTCCTTGTCGGCGCCAATGCCCCAGTTGGCCTGCGCGGGCTCCCCGCGCGCGTCATCCTCATGGATGAGGTGGATGGTTATGAGGCATCGGCCGGCACGGAAGGCGATCCGGTTGACCTGGCCAAAAAGCGCGCAACGAAATTCTGGAACCGCAAAATCGTTCTGATTTCCACGCCGCACATCAAATACCTCTCCCGCATTGAGGCTGCATATAATTCCAGCGACAAGCGGCGCTATTACGTTCCATGCCCGCACTGCGGAGAGATGCAGCAGCTCGAATGGAAGCACCTCATTTTCAAAACGGAGCCGGTCGAGAACTCCCGTCCGCGCGTGCTGTGGTATCACTACGTCTGTATCAACGGCTGCATCATCGAAGAGCGTTCCAAGCATGAGATGATCCGCCGCGGCGAGTGGCGCGCCACAGCCAAGAGCCATGACGGCAAGACGGCTGGCTTCCAGCTCAACGCGCTTTATGGCGTCGTTGATTGGCTGGATCTTATCCGTGAATGGCTGGAGGCGCAGACCTCTCTCGAACGCATGAAGGTTTTTGTTAATACAAACCTCGCGGAAACATGGGAAATACGCGGCACCGGTGCGAACACAACGGAATTGGAAAAGCGCCCGCGCTTCAAGCGTGAGATATTGCCCTCCGGCGTCCTTTGGCTCACCGCCGGTGTCGATACGCAGGATGATCGCCTGGAGTGCAGCCTCTATGGCTGGGGCCTTGATGATGAGCGCTGGGCCATCGAGCACAAAGTCTTCAAGGGCGATCCATCTTTGCCGGATGCGGACGCGGCCAGCCCGTGGGCCGCTCTTCGCGAATATCTGTTGGAAGAGTGGGAACATGCGCTCGGTGTGACCATGCGCATTGCCGCCGTGTTGATCGATTCTGGCGGCCATCACACCGAGCGGGTGTACGAATTCACGCGCAAGCATGAGGCGCGGCGCTGGCACGCCATTGTGGGCCGCGCTGGCATCGGCCGTCCGCTACTCAGTTCCGGCAGTCGCGTCGGCCCGTACAAAACGCTGCTTTACATCGTCGGCGTTGACACCGCCAAGGAAGATATTTTCACTTCGTTTCGCGTGGATAAAATTGGTTCAGGCTATTGCCACTTCAGTGATGGATTGGAGCCAGAATTCTTCCGCCAGGTGACGGCGGAAAAACTCGTAAAAAACACCGAAAATTTCCAAACCACAATGCACTGGGTTAAAACATCCGAGCGCAATGAGGCGCTGGATTGCGCCGTCTATGCCCGCGCCGCCGTGAGTGTGCGCCGCCCGAACTTCCGCAAGTTGGCGCGTAGCCTTTTCCGCATGACAGAAAAACTCCGCCATGAACGCGAGGCCGCCGGCCAGCCCATGCCTAAGTCGGAAGACGAAATGATCGGCTCCGCGCCGGTTGACCATCTTGTTGACGCTAACAAAATGGTCCAGGCCGTTGATGCGACCGTCAAGGATGCGTTATCCGCTCCAACAAAGCCCAAGCCCGCGCGTCCAAAACGCAAACGCCCCAGCATTGCTGCTCAACTTCGCAGTCTCAACCGCTTGGGCTGAGAAATATATTCTTGACTTTTATGTATTTGTTTCGTACGATACAAACAAGAAAGCGGAAAAGGCATGAAAGAGAAAATCACATCTCAGCAGTACCTGGACTTTCAGGCGGCTTTTGATTTCTTCAACGATCAGCTTTTCGCGGGCGGCCTTCCGCAAGTGCTGGTCACTTTGCAGCGCCATGCCAAGGCGCGCGGCTACTTCGCGCCGGAGCGCTTTCACGGGCGTGGCAACAAAACTACGGTCCATGAAATCGCGCTCAACCCGGATTGTTTCTGCGATGAAACAGACGAGCGCATCCTTTCCACGCTGGCGCATGAGATGGCTCACCTGTGGCAGCGCGTCTCTGGCCATACGCCGCGCAGCGGTTACCATGATCGCGAGTGGGCGGCGAAGATGAAAGAGATTGGCTTGCAGCCCACTACCACCGGGCAGCCTGGCGGAAAAGAGACAGGCCAATCTATGACGCACTTTGTGATGAAAAATGGACGGTACGCCCGCGTCTATGTCAAACTCGCAAAACAGGGGCTCAAACTCAAGTGGGAGTCGCCCGCGCCGCTGGCGGCGGAAGCCAAGGCTAAAACTGAGAGCAAAACAAAATACACCTGCCCGGAGTGCGCGCAGAATGCCTGGGCCAAACCTGACGCCGTGCTGATCTGCGGTGTATGTTTTGAGGACAATCCTCGCGAACCGCAAATCATGCTTGCCAACGCATAGGCTGCCGAACACGGCCTTGTTTTCCGTAAATACTGTAAATACTATCTAAATTCGCGTTAAATTGGCTTTTACGCCCATAACTCAACTATGGGCAACCTGAAAAATCGATCCACGCCAATTCCGCAATTCGACGCGCCAGACGTGCCGATTGAACCAACCCAGCTTCGGCAGGGCGACACATGGAACTGGGAGCGTGCGTTCCCGGACTATCCCAGCAACCTGTACCAGCTCAAGTACGTGTTCAATAGCTCCGCCAGCCGCTTTGTGCTGGACGGCACGCTGGCAACTAACCCGCCCATCACGTCTGACACAGACGGCCAGACTTTTGATATCCAAGCCCCGAGCACGTTGACTGCGACCTGCCAGCCTGACACCTATCAGCTTGTGGCAATCCTTATTGGCATCGCGGACACCACGGCAGCCGGGGAGCAGGTCACCATGCCTCTACAGGACGTGCTGGTCGAGGCCAATCTGGCCACGGCCACCGGTCCCGTGGACACGCGCAGCTTCGTCAAAAAGCGCCTGGACATGATCGAGGACTGTATCAACGGAGACACAAGGCCGGACGTACAGGAATACATGATCAATGGCCGCCAACTCAAAAAAATTCCTCCGGCAGAGTTGGAAAAACTGCGCGTTCACTACAAAAGCAAATACCGGGCCGAGTTGCGCGCACAGGGCGAGTACGCCGGTCGCCGCGTAATTGGATTCCGCTTTAGACCCACGTGCTAGGAGGCGCCATGGCAACTGTTCATCATACGAGTTATCTCTCCCGCGCCTTCCGCGCCGTATCCAACGGCATTGCGGCGGCCAGGCGCACGCTTACCTCTGATTCCACCTTGGCTCAACTCGGCGGCTCCAGCGGCTTGCAGGGTTTCAATGCAGCCAAAATGGGCCGCCTCACCATGGATTGGCCCACGGCGTCGCGTTCCGCCGATCAGGATTTGCTGGTTGACCTGCGCCGTCTTCGCGCCCGCGCGCGGAATCAGGCCATCAATAGCCCGATTGCCGGTAAGTTCCTAAGCATGGTGCGCTCGAACGTTGCAGGACAGAACGGCGTGCGGCTAACCTTCAAGGTTCCGCAAGTCCGCCAGCGCAAAACGAAAAACGGAATCCCGCTGGATGAGGCGGCCAACGCCGAGTTACGCCGTGCGTGGCATGAGTGGGGGAAAAAGGGCTCATGCACCGTCTGTGGTCGCTACTCGTTGCGTGAGGTAGAGCGGCTCATCGTGGAGAATACCGGGCGCGATGGGGAGCAATTTATCCGCAAAGTGTATGTGCCCAAATCCGTCAATCCCTTCGGCTTTCAGATCCAGCTCATTGACGCCGATCAGGTGGACGACACATACAACCTGATGGGCCGCGCGGACGGAACGCAGGTACGCATGGGCGTCGAGGTCGATCAGTATCAGAAACCGCTCGCCTACCACATTTTCAAGGGCAACCCGTACGAAGCCTCGTTCGGCTCATCGCTGCGCACGCGCGTGCCTGCCGATCAGATCATCCATTGGCTGATTGCCCATCGTACCGGCCAGACGCGCGGTTACCCGTGGATGGCCGCGGGCATGAATCAGCTCAATATGCTGGATGGCTACTTTTTAGCGGAGCTGTCCCGCTCTCGCATCAATGCTTCCATGTTGATGTCCATCGAGACAGACAAAGATGCGGACGAGGATGCGGACGAAATTGAGGCCGATGGCATCAACACGGATGGTTCCAAAGCTATCGATCTAGGCTTTGGGAGCGCTCTGGATTTGAGCGGTACCGGTGCGCACTTGCAGGACCACACGCCCAGCAGCCCAAACAACGCATTTGATCCATTCATCAAGCAATCCGGCCGCCTGATCGCTTCCGGGCTCAACGTGCCCTATCACTCGCTCTTCAATGATCTCAGCGGCGTCAATTACAGCTCTGCGCGTATCGGTGAGCTGGAAGTCCGCGATTTTTGGATGGAGTTACAGACCTCGCTCATCGATAACATGCTCGAACCGATTTACGAAGCATGGCTTGGCTCTGCGCTGCTGAATCGCGCAGTTGAGTTGCCGCTTGAAGATCGCAAGCGTTTTACCGGCGAATCGATCAAGTGGGAGCCGCGGCGCTGGCCGTGGATTGATCCGCTCAAAGATGTTCAGGCCAACACACTGCTTGTGCAAAACGGTTTCGACACACACGAGCACATCCTGAACAGCACAGGACATGATCTGGAAGACACGTATGCGTCGTTGGCCCGTGAACAGGAGCTGGCTGACTCACTTGATTTAGCGCTTGGAACGGATATACGAGGCCAGGGGACAAGTGAAATCAATAACTCGGATGAAACGCCGGAAGATGGTGAGCAATCGCCAAAAGAGGATGACGAAAAGCTGCCCGCCCAACAGGCGGTCAAGCCCGCCAAACCTAAAACAAAAACGCCTCATGCGCCAGCAAAGCCAAAAGGCCGCGGGCTTGAACGCGGAATGCATCCGGCCAACGCGGCTATATGGAATTTAACGGAGGATGAAAAATGAAGGCCCTTGCTATCGTGTCGATTTCTTTGTTTCTGGTCTTTGCGGTGGTGATTTGCCTTATTGCACCCATTTAGATCGTCAACCACAAACCCCAACCCGGCCATATGGAATTTAACGGAGGATGAAGAGTGAAACGCACCCTGCTGATTATTACCTTGTTCTTCACGGTCTGCGCGGCCAGCCTCGCGCAGACCGTCACCGTCACCGCCTCGCATTTTGGCGGCACCATTCCATTTACGGGCATCATCTTCTGGCAGCCCACACTGGCCAACGGAACACCGGCTAGTATGCAGATGAGCGGTGGAGGCCAGACCACCACGCAGCCGTTCATGGCGTATGTGTCCAACGGAGTTTTCACGCTCAATGTGCCCGCGACTGATCTGACTAACCCTCAGAATATTTGCTTTCACGTGACAGCGTTATTGAAGGGCGTAAGCATGTTAGGCCCTGGGTACCTGTGCGTGCAGCCGCATTACACGGCTACAAGCACAGGCGACTGGTGCCAAGCGGGTGTATGCAACTTTGATGCGTATATTCCCAACATTCCAGCCCTGGCCACTGAATACAATTTCGCGCAGGTGCAGACAGACTGGAACGCCACAAACGGCCTCGCGGCAATCCTGAATAAGCCCACGCTGGGCACGGCGTCGCTTGCTAATACAACCGACTTCGATGCGGCTGGCACGGCCAGCGCGGAGGCTACACGGGCCGAAGGTGCAGAGGCACTGAACGCAGCTGCTATCTCTACTGAAACCAATAGGGCTGAGGGTGCTGAAGGTCTGGCCTCTAACGCCCTGGGCGCGGAAACCACACGCGCGGAAGCGGCAGAGGCGACGAAAGAGGTCGCAGCCAACAAGGGCGTGCCGAACGGCTACGCGGCGCTAGACTCCAGCGGCCTTGTCCTATCCACCGAAATCCCGCCTATGGCCATCGATCAGACTTGGGTGGTTGGCAGTCAGGCGTTGATGCTTGCGCTTTCCGACGCGGCAAAGGGAGACATTTGCATCCGTACCGATCTGAATGAGACGTTTGTCCTCACCACAAACGACGCCAGTCTGCTTACCAATTGGGTCCAGATTTTAACGCCGCCATCACCCGTCCAGAGTGTCAACGGCATGACCGGGAACGTCACAACCGCGGCGATCCCCGCAGCATCAATCACCAACCCCAGCATGGACGGCACAGCCGCAACGGGTTCGGCCACTACCTATGCCCGTGCCGATCATGTTCACCCGACGGATACCAGCAGGGCTGCTGACTCAGCAGTAGTCCATACCATAGGCAACGAAAGTATCGCTGGAAATAAAACGTTCACAAGCGGCGTTGCAGTTGCCAGTTGGACAGCGCTTCCGCCATCACCCTCGCTGTCGGGCTGGAAACTGGCCGGTCCCCTTGCGAACACGGGAAGCACGTCTTGGGTGCAAGTTGGCTCCGTTACTATTCCTGCCGGGACGCTCAATGCAACGAGTCATTTGGATATAAAGGTCGAGCTGGATGCCTGCACAACCTCGTCGGGTGTTCCGACAGCAGCATGTACCGGGACAGCGAATACAGGAACGTGCACCTACTCTGTGAAATTCGGCACATCGAACACGGGCGGAACTGCGATCATTGCCTCGCCTGGGTCGTTGGCTGCAAGTAGAACGGGAGTATTGCTTGGCGTGATTGAAAAAACATCGGCATCAACGCAAATTGGAAAAGCGACCCAAATTAGTAATTCAACGTATGGGGGACCTCCGCTACAGACCACTATCAGCACGACAGGAACCACCTATCTGAACTTCTACGTACAGAACTCGGTGAACACCGACACTTGCTTCATCGATAGCGCGAGCGTGACGCTGTTCCAGTGATGCGGTGCCTGAACTCTACGTAAATTAAAAAACACACTTTATACGGAAAGGCCGCCAAATTAGCGGCCTTTTTTGTTTCAGGCGCACAACTGAAGTATGAGCACGAAACGTAAGTTGCCATTGCAATATCGCGCGGCTGTGATTGATGCAAAGCCGAAAGAGAACGAGCGGCTATCCGGCCCCGATCCGGGACGGTTCCGCTTTGCCGTCTCCAGTGAAACCCCGTACCTGCGGAACTACTGGGACGGACCGGCGAATGAGATTCTGCAGCACGACAAGAAGAGCATTCGCACGGATCGCCTCGATTCCGGCCAGGTTCCCAACAATTTCAATCACGACCCCAACAAACAGCTCGGCGTTGTTGACAAGCATGAAATCAAGGACGGCCGTCTTTTCGTTGAGGGTCCGTTCAGCCGCTCGGCGTTTGCGCAGGAAAAGCGCCAGGACTACGACGACAAGATTCTTACGTCCGCGTCCGTGGGCTATCGCGTTCACAAGATGGTGCGTACTGAGGATGAAGATAACCCCGATGCGCCCGCTGAATGCCGCGTAACCGATTGGGAGGTGTTAGACGCATCGCTTGTCACCGTGGCCGCCGATCCCACCGTAGGCGTAGGCCGCACCGAATCTGGCACTGAAAATTTCCCGGTTGAAATCGAAACCGTCTTGCGGCGGAGCGCTGTTTCCGCGCCCGCTGCGCCTGGGGTCCCCACGGACAGTTCCACGTCCGAGGGGTTAGCACAACCCGTCATTGTTGTCGAACCGAATCAGGAGAACAGAAACATGGCCGACACGGCTGAGAAAATCGCAGCGGATCTGGAGCTTGCGCGGCGCAATGACATTATGGCCGTTGCGACCGATCCCGATTTCCGCAAGTACATCACCATCGACGAGGCCCAGAAGGCTATTGCCGAAAACATCTCTTCAAATAGTTTTCGTGATACGGTCTCGCGCAAGATTTGCGCGGCCAACGATGTCAGCAAGGTGGGCACTGCGGGTAGCAATCTCTTTTCTGAACTGGATAAGAGCGATCAGAAGCGCTTCAGCGTCTTCCGCCTGGTCCGCTCACTCGTCAATCAGGCGAAATCGGGAACGTTCCCCACCAACTCGTGCGATGCGAGGCTGGAGCGCGAATTCAGTGACGAACTGAAAAAGCGTCTCAAGATCAGCACGCAAGGGCCGCTGATTCCGGATGGTCTGTCTTCCCGCGCCTTGGGAACACAGACGGTTGCTGCTGCTACGGGCCAGCTTGGACTTACCTCCGAAGCCGCCGCCGTGGTCACGTACACCCATCCGGAAGTCATTGAGCTGCTGCGCAACCGTCCGCGCGTTGAGCAGCTTGGCGCACGCCGCATGGGTGGCTTGCAGGGCATCATCCGGCTGCCTCGGCAGTCGTCCGCTGCTACCGCGCAGTGGGTTGGCGAGGGCGCGGCTGTTACGGAAAGCGACCTGAACCTGGATTTCATTTCCGTCACGCCTCATCGTATCTCTGCGCAGACCGCGTGGGATATGGAGTTGCTGGCCGAAACCTCGCCCGATATTGAGGCGCTGGCCCGCGCGGATCAGGATCAGGTAATTCTGCTGGCCCTCGATCTGGCGGCTATCAGTGGAACGGGAGCCAACGCCCAGCCGCTCGGCCTGATGAATACCACCGGCCTTACTCTGCTCTCGCCTTCCGGTACGGCGTTCAGCGACGGTGGAAAGCCGCTCACTTGGGCCGATATCCTGGCTTTCGAGTCCATCACAGCCGCCGCCAACGCGGATGTGGCAACCTCAGCTTGGATGTTCACGCCGGAAGTGCGCAGCCAACTCAAGGCCACGTTGAAGGCTGTTACGGGACTCGCGGGATTCATCTGGTCCGACGGTCCCAAAGACCCGCTGGGAATCGACACGGAAGGTCCTGCGGGCTATCGCGCGGGTGTTACCAATCAACTCACCAAGACGGGAACCAAGTCCGGTGTGACGGGCTCTATCCTGCACACCGCGATCTTCGGCGATTGGAGCCAGTTGATTGTGGCGGACTGGGGTGCGCGGGAAATTGTGGTTGATCCATATACCCAGGCTGCGTCCGGCGCGGTGGTAGTTACTCAGCGCGCGTTGAACGATATCGCCATTCGGCATATCGCCGCCTTCGCCGCCAACCCGTACATCGCCATCAGCTAAGTCAAACCTGTACCTGGGTGCCCCACCCTCGCCGCGTCTTTGTTTTTTTGGCTAGGGTGGGATAACTCACAACTCAATCTTTCATCTCACGAGGGAGAAAATGCTTACATCGAGCAACAAGAATGATCCTATCCAGACTGTGTTGCGCGTCGCCATGGTGGTCGATAAGAAGCCACACGAAAAAGGCGAAGTGGTCGTGTTGTCTCACCGCGATTACGTCTATCTTGCCAATCACAAGCGCGTGGCTGAGGCCACGCCGGAAAACGTCAAAGCTGTTGAAGCTGAGATCGAATCAGAAAAAGAAGCCGCGGAACGCGCCGCACTTCCCACTGATGCCGAACTGCTGCGCGAAGAGAATGCCCGGCTCCGCGCTGAGTTGGCCGCCGCCAAGAAAGGCAAATAGATGTTTGGCGATTCCGATCTTCCGGCCATGTTCGCCGACTTCGGCGCTCCGGTCATCATCGCGGGTGTGACGGTGACCGGCATCATCGATCTGTACACCGATGTCTACGAGCATGGCGGTGGCCCGGGAGCGGTCGGAATCGAGCAATACGTTTTGCATATTCCGAGCGCTGCGATCAGTGCGGCGCCAAGCCCCAAAGACCAAATCGAGGTTCTCGATAGCCCGAATCTGCCGCCGGAATTTGAGCCTGGAATCTACATCGTCAAAGGGTTCCCGAAACGCCACGATCCATCCGTGCTCGACATTGAGTTAAAAGGACCGGTCACTGCATGATAACCAGCTACACCAACCGAATGCTGACTCCTGATCGTGAGGAATGCTATGAGCAAAAGTGTGAATTCCGTAACCCTGCTGGGACATATCGGCCAGCCGCCGGAGAGCAGGGAATTGAAAAGCAAAACACTGCTGACAACAGCGTCGCTGGCGACCAACGAACGCAAGAAAATCGGCGATAAGTGGGAGGATCATACCGAGTGGCACTCCCTCGTGTTCTACGGACGCCTGGCGGAGATTGCGCGTGACTACCTGCACAAAGGCTCCAAGGTATACATCTGCGGGCACCTACGCACTTCCAGTTGGGAAGACGACACCCAAACCAAGCGCTACCGCACCAACATTGTTGTGGAGGAAGTTGTGCTGCTGGACAGCCACGCCGCTGGACAGTCCACGCCGCCTCCAGAAGTCTATGAGGCGGCGTTCTGATGGCACAGACGATCTGGACACGGGCTGCCACGGCGATCCTGGCGGCGCTGAATGCGGAGGGCTCGCCCGCCACGGCCTACCGCACCCGCTTTGAGGCTGTCGAGGCGTCGGAGACGGCTTTCAATCTCTTCGCGACTGACATCGATTGCAAATACGACGACTGCGCCAACGATTCGGTGAAGATCGATCAACCTCTCACCCTGCGCATTTATGTGGATGCTACCAATGAAGTTGACCTGGTCGCCGATCCGCTTGTGCTGTGGGCGTGGAAGCAAATCCGTCTCGATCCCACACTCGGCCAGCTTGTCAGTGATGTGTATATCGATAACATCAAAATCGGTTACATGGATAAGTCCGCATCTGACCAGATTTGCGTGGATATCACGGTTCGCGTTGAAGTGGAAGTAGATAGGAACGATCCGTCCATCAATAAGACATACCTGAGCTAACGCTCACAACAAAACGTATCTGGCCGCATAGGCCGGGAGGAAACACAAATGGCTTTGCTTGCACCTACCGTAACCGTTACACCTTCCCTGACCGCCATCAGCGCGTTGCAGGCCACGAATGTGACTATCGCCGTCACCGGAACGGGAGCCACGCCCACCGGCACGGTCGAGCTGACCAGCGGCGGCTATGCGTCTTCCGCCGCGGTGCTGGCTGCTGGCTCCGCCGTCATTGCTGTGCCCGGATCGTCTCTCGCCGTCGGCAGCAATACCCTCACGGCGGTCTACACGCCCGATGTTGCCAGTGATGCGGTTTACACCTCCGGCACCGGCTCCGCCACAGTCACCGTGACCGGCGTCTCCATTACGCCCTGCAAGCTCCAGGGGTACAAAGCCCAGGTCGGTTATGTCCCCGCCGCTGGCGGCGCCATGCAGATCCTCGCCGGCCTCAAAGATATTGACGGCGAGTTCACGGCGGATGAGTTGGACTCCACCGATCACGGCGGTGCGTGGAAAGGACGCATGTCCGGCTTGCTCGATTTCAGCGGTACCGCGACTGTCGATTACATTGCCGGGGATGCCGGGCAGGAAGGCTTTCTGAATGCGCTCTTGAACCGTACCGCGCTTTCGATCTATCTGTTCCCGTCGTATGGAGCGGGATCTGGCGTGGATAAGTACGTGGGCCAAGTGGTGATTCAGAGCTTCAAGTGGAGCGGCAAGATGAAGGACTTGCAGAGCGCGACAATCTCTCTCAAGAACGCCGCCAACACAGGCTTCACCGTTGCCGCTCAGTAAGTTCGATGTCCCCGGCGATGGGTCTATATCGCTGGGGTAGCTTTCCGGGGTCCCCAACGACGGGTCTATGTCGTTGGGGTGGTTTTCATGGGTCGCACAGATAAGTCTCGCGCTGTGCGTTTAGGGATGGGCTGGTCTCAGGGGTGAGGCTGGCCCACTTTTTTCAAGGAGAAAAACATGAGTGTTTTGATTTTCAAGAAACCAGTTTTGGTCGAGTTTGACCGCCGCCGCCAGGTTGTCTTTAACCTCAATACTGAAATTCTTATTCGCAACGCCGGCGGAGACAACAGTTCGCTTTGGACGACGATTGGCGAACGGACAAATCCGGAGACGGGCAAGGTCGAGCGCACTCTCGACGTGAATCTGGAGAATCTGCGCCTGTACCTCTGGGCGGCTCTGCAAGACGACGCCAAGGCGCACGGCGAGTCATTGACCGTCGAAGAGGTTGGCGGCCTGCTCACGCGCCGCAAATGGGTGATTCTGGCTGTCGAGGCCATCACTGAAGCGCTTCGGCAGTATTACGGGGATGACACTACGGGGTCCCCAGCGACGGGTCCTGGTCGCGGGGGTGGCGCAGCGGGGGAAGTGGCCGCCCCCGCCGCAAGCGTGTAGGCCGGGGGCGCAAGGCGAAAGCCTACACGTGGGAAGACACCTTTCGCGTTGTCTGCGGTGAGCTTGGCCTTGCGCCCTCGGAGTTTTACCGTCTGCTCTACAGCGAGCTGGTGCTCATCATGGAGGGCTACCAGGCCCGCAGCCGACGCGAGGCGCGCTGGCGTCACGAGGAAAATGCCTGGATGGTGAGTTGGCTGCTCTTGCCGCATAAAGCTCCGGATGCCGATCCGATTACTCCGGATCAGTTGCTCGGAAAGAAAGTCCGTTCGTCCGGCAAGGACTTTGCCAATGAAGAGGCGCGCGCACGCGCGTTCGTCGCCGCTTTGAGCACAAAATCAAAGCGAAAATCGAGAGTTAGGAGCTGTAGAGATGTCGAGTAAGGGCGGTGTGATCGTTGTTGTCTCCGGTAAGGATGATACCGGCGAACTCTTCCATGCAATCGATAATCATTTTGCCGAACTTCAAGCCAAGGCCAAAGAGACTTCTGAATCGCTCGGAAGTATAGGCGAGTCCTTGAAGCATGGCCTTCAGGGCGCCGGTATTGCTATCAGTATCCAGCAGATTATTTCGGGCATGAAAGGGGCGGTTACCTCTGCCGCGGAGTTTGGCGAAGCGATCGAGAAAGCACAAATAAAAACTGGAATTGCCGCGGGCACTCTCTCTGTGATGCACTATGCCGCCGCTACGACTGGTACCGATTTTGAGCAGTTAGTAAAAGGCGCCAGTCGCATGGGTAAAAACATGGCCGATGCGGCTGAAGGCAATAAAAAACTCGATGCGGCGTTTAAATCCATCGGCGTGAATGCCAAGGACGTTGTAGGGCGCACCGATGGTATCGACATAGCTTTCAAATCTTTAGGCAAGACTCTTGCTGCCACTGAAAGCCCGGCCCTGCGCAATCAGTTGCTTATCAGCTTGCTTGGAAAAAGCGGCATGGATTCAGCTCCGGCAATTCTCCAACTCGCTGAAAACTTTGACTCTCTCAAGAAAGCAACTCAGGATGCCGGCATGTATATGGACAAAATGTCGGCTGATGAGTTGAAAGAGCTGAACGCCAAGACGCACGATCTGGAGCAGCGCGTCATGGGAGCAAAGGTTGCGTTTGCGGAAGGCTTATCACCGGCGCTAACGGGCATATTTACCGCTTTTGCGCATGCAACCAATGGAACCAATCTGTGGAACGAGGCAGGGAAAAATGTCGGTATAGCGGCATTAGGTTTAGCCGGTGCGATTCAACAGGTGAGTTCCGCCCTACGTGGGCTTGGTGACGATTGGGTCATATTTAACAATGCAACGAAAAATGCAACGATGATTCCGCTTATTTCGAGCCCGTGGAATAAGGATGAGCGTGACCAGCAAGCTAAGATAAAAGCGGACCGGAACAAGGAAATTACGGACGCAAAAAAAGACCACGATGACACCTTAGCGGAAGAGAAGCGGTTTAACGGTTCCATGCTGAACCTCCAGAATCAGATTGAGCACGGCACCGCACCGAAGTCCCTCTTGCGCGATGATGATGTTCCGCCTGGGGGTGGCTATCGTGGCGGAGCGGCTGGAGGTGCCGATAAAAAATCCAGGGACGCTCGGGAGTTAGCAGCCGCGCAGCAGCCTTTAGATAACAGCCGCCGCCAGCTTGCCGATGCCGTTGCCAAGTCAGATGAGGAGCGTGCCAAGCTACAGGCCAACTCCCTGCTTGAAATCAATGACGAGATGCATAAGCGCGGCCTGATAGAAGAGACTGACTACCTCGCACAAAAAGTGGCGCTGCAAAACACCGCCTTTGATACTGAGAGGACATCGCTGGAAGCCCAGCAATCCGCCGCAATGGATCAGATGGATGCGCTGGCCGCCAAGACGCCGAAGATAGCCAAAGAGCGCCTTGAAACAGAGACGCGGTTGAACGCGTTGCAACGCGAGAATCTGGCTCTTGATGAAAAAGTTCTGGAGCTTGATAAACGTCGCGCCAAGTCCGCCCGGGATATGGCTGAGGCCGCCAAAGTAGCCAATGATGCCATCAACGCAAAAATCGAATTGCCCGACAATATCGATATGAGTCCATTCAAGACCAAAGCGCCCAAGGTCGTATTGGACCTAACAGACAGCAAGATCGAGGGCGAGGCGGAGAAATACGCGCACGGCCTCTTTGACCCGCTCTTCAACCTCGGCGAAAAGTGGAGCACTCAGTGGAAACAGATTCAGGCTAACATGCTGCGCAATGTTGGGCAGAGCGCTGAGAGCCAACTCTTCGGAGCACTCTTCGGTGACCCCGAGGGTCGCGGCGGCAAGGGATGGGACGGCGAAAGCTTCGAGGGCGATACCAGCAGGCCTGGCCACCGAACCGGCATCAGCGGGACAAAAGGTTTGGTTGGTGACGGGTTGGCATCATTGGAAGGACTCTTCCACAAAAAAACCGAACTAGTTTCCAACGGGACCGGATCCGTTGGAGCGGGGAGCCTACTCAATGCCGCGGCAGGCATGATGCAGGTTGGTAAAAAGGGAGGTTCGGGAGGTACCCAAGTGATTATCCAAAATACCGGCGCGCCTATGGAGGTCGGTAACACTGAGATATCCGGCGGAGATGGCGGCGAGGCTCAGGTGATTCAGATCCTGCTAAAGCAGATCGACACCAATGGTCCGGTGCTCCAGGGAATTAAGAGCGCGATCAATCTCTAACGTGATGCGTCGGTGTGCGGAATCAATTGAAAAGAGTCGAGAAAGCGCACCGAATCCACGTATGTTTGTCCCAGAAGTGTAAACACGGCTGTCTTATAAATCGTTTTGTCTGCGAGATAAAAGCGTGCAGAAATGTGGAGTTGGTTGCTTTCCGCCTCAAACTCGATACCTTTGTATCCGCCTAGAGTAATATTCTTTTCGCTGATTAGACGATATGCGGAACTTGTTAAAAAATCATTCTTTGCACCTTGCAATTCTATATCTGAAACCAAAGCCACATTTGTTGCGCTGTAATCGTCATCAATCACAAGAACGCCAACCAAGGTATTTTGAGCGAAATACATATGCGATTCAATGGTATATCCGGAAATCGATTTATTTTTCTTGGTTAGTTGCGGCTCAAACGGATAAGCGGCGCTAAACCCGTCTTCTGGATACGTATAAGTCTTTAGTGGAGGAAGAACATTATTAACCGTTACCGTGACGGTCTGCTGCGTTGGCTGTGAAGCATCCGGCTGCAAAACCCCTGTGATGTAATAAGTTTCACTCGATCTCCTGCCAGTGCCATCTATGCTTGGGGCTTGCATGAAAAGCTTAACTTCGCTCCGGTTAAACTCGGCTTCTATGGTGGAATTCGCTTCAGGCTTTCTGCAATCCCGATATACGGTTGAAGCTGAAGTGCCAGTCAGCGCATTCGTCCAATTGGCTGCTACGTCTTGTTTAGCTGAGCACTCGGCGATGACAATGCGGCCATCCGGCAAGAGCAGCTTCAGTACCGCGCCATTCACGCTCGACGTGCCGGAATTTGAGGGCGTGAAATAAGAGGTACATCCGGAGCTGTAACAAGAGACGTTGCTTTTACCTGCTACTTGCCAGTCATAGGAGGTTGTTGTCGGCAGGTTTTCGATTACGGTTACTTTCAATCGAGGGAGGGTATCTTTTGCCTGCGCGAGAATTCCGACCGAGAGAAGGCAGAGAATACCAACAAAACAAGACGTGCGCATGGACATCTCCAGATGTAGCGACCCCAGTTTACCTCGCGATACTGAAAATTACGAAGAAATTCGCAAGCCCTGTGCCATAATGGAACGCCATGTTTCCTGCCACAACTCTGGAAAAGCCTTTTGTACAGCCGCATCGACCGTCTTTTCCATCTCCAGCACTGGATTGATTTTGGCCTCAGAGACGAGAAAATAGAACGGCTCCGGGTCATGGCCGTTGGCATCCCGGCCCATGATGGCCTTGTGCCCATCCTTCATATCCTGAATAAAGAACACGTATCCAGCCACGATTCTTTGATTTCGCAGCGCAATCTGTTTACCGTTCCATCCCTTGCGCCGCACCATCGCGGTGTACCGTCCGCCCACCGCGCCCAGTAGGTTTTTGGGCCTCAGTTCGGCGCGGATAGGGCCATTGCCAAACTTCTGTCGAAAATACCGGGTTGGCACGGCGATGTAAGAGTGGCCGCCATACGGGGTTTTCTCTGCACCCTCGTCTTGTGCCAGCAGGTAATCAGGCGCGCCGCTGCTGCGGTTGGCTGTGTCGGTATGCACATCCGCCTCAATCACCGCGCCGTTCTTCTGCGCCGGCTTGATGCGGATGCCTTGTTGTGTGAACTTGTTGCGCAGCGTGAATTTTGGCTCTAAGCTTCCTTGCACTGCCAACTGGCCAGCCTTCGCGCATCCCGTCAGTGTCTTTGCCAGGGCGAACGGGATCTGCCGCTTTTGCAGATCGTCCAGCCCGGCCAGCGCCTCGCTCACATCCACCTTCACGTTCAGTTCCATAGCCCTATTTTCCGCCCCATTGGCATGGACCCGCTAACAGGGACCCCAGCATTTTGCGCCAAATTCCGAAAGCGCCGCATGGTGGGGATAGATGAGCGTTTATCCCATTATTTTCCCGTCTCTCTCTCGCCAGCCTTCGATGGATACCTCGAAGAGCACAGAAGACGACACAATCAAAGATTCGGCGGAGAGCGGCTACGTCTCCACCCGCCCGCGTTTCACCCGCGCGCGCGACACATGGAAGATAAATGTCCGCAACCTGGTGGCGGAGGATGTGCGCGTCCTCGATTACTTCCAAAAGATCACGGCGGCCCGAGGAAGTAATAGCTTTCTGTATCCCAATCTGCTGCCGAACTGGAGCTTTGAATTTCCCGCGCTCAACGCCGCTCAAGTGGCTAAAGACTGGAATCAGCCCGGCACATCCTCGGCGGCTCTGCCTGTGTCGCTTGCCACCGCGAATGTGGAAGATGGCGTGCAGGCGCTCTGCTTTGGCACCGTGGCGGCTCAGGTACTTGCCGCGGGGGCTACCGTTGCCGCCGAGGTGACGAGCGCCGTGGTGACCCCTTGCGCGCCCGGCGATGTGTACCTTTTCCATGCGCGGGTGAATCCGGCCCAGGGAACGCTGGCCAGCGCCGCCACGCTTTGGGCTGAGGCCGCGATGTACACCTACGACGCGAGCGGGAATCAATCCGCGCTGGCTGGCTCTGGCAGCGGCTTCAACACCTCGGTTTCCGGTTGGCAGGACTACTACGCCACATTCACGATTCCTGCCGGAGCCGTCGGTTTCAGGATGCGCCTGATTGGCAACCTGACTGGGCCCAGTTCAGGAACCATCGCACTTGATGGTTCGGCTTCAATCCTGATGGATGAGGTAGCTTGCGCATTGCTCACGCCTGCGCAGTGGTATGGCCGCATGGTCGGCTCCTATTCGTTGCCTCGGCCCGTGCGCTTCACCAAACTGCCGGAGTTTTCTGACATTGGCTGGGGCGATGGAGTGAAGCGCTACGGCGTGAATTTCGAGTTGACAGAGGTCTGATGACTGATCCCTATTCCCTGGTCCCTAGTCCCTGTTCGCCGGAGGCGAACTAATGTCCACTGCAATCAGCCCGATGTCTGTGCTCTCCCTGGCCGCCCAGCGCGATAAGTTCGTGCTCGCATCCGGCGATGCGTGGATTTTGCTCGTGGACCTAATTTGGAATGGGACGCATACCCGTCTTGCGCGCAATATCGATCCCATTCAGTTTGATTGCGGCGACGGCAACGGCATCCAGACGTATCAGTCCTTCAACTTCGAATTCACGTCAGAGCAGCCCGGCCAGGGGCAACTGCCCACCATGATGCTGCGCGCATCGAACGCCCAGCGCGTCTTGCAGGGCATTATCGAGCAGTACGGTGGCATTGCGGGAGCCACGGCCGATATTTACGTCTACAACACGGCGCACCCCGACGGCGAGCCCGATCTGGCCGTAGAAACCACGGTCATGAAGTCGGTTTGCACGGTAAGCCTCGTCACGCTCTCGCTTTCCGCTCCATCGCCCATTCGCAAGATTTTCCCGAGGTTCCTTTATCGCGCCAGCTTTTGCATGTGGGTATCGAACTACAAAGGCAAACAGTGCGGATATACCGGCACACTCACAAACTGCGATGGCACTTACAGCGGGACAAACGGATGCCAGGTCCATGACAACGCCGCCCGCTACGGAGCCTTCCCCGGCATCGGCACCAACGGCACAGCCATAGCGATGCAGGCATGATGCAAACTCTACCGTATGCACTGTGGGCGGATTTACTGGGCAAGCCATGGCGAAAGGACGCGCGCGGCCCGGAGGCGTATGACTGCGTTGGATTGCTGCTGGAAATCGAGCGCCGCCTGGGGCGAAAGGTTCCCGCGTATGCCAGCGATATTCGCGTAGTTGCCTCGGCACTGGCAGATTGCGAGCGGGTGGCTGAGCCACTAGTGGGCGATGCCATCCTGATCCGCGCCGCCAATCCGCGCTGGCACGTCGGCGTGGTCTGCGGCGCGGGTTGCATGTTGCACTCGCGCGAGGGCGCTGGAGTGCTGAAAGAGCGGTATAACTCGTTTCCGTGGCAAGCTCGCATTGAGGGCTTCTATCGATGGAAACAAAGTTAATCCAGTCTCTGAATTTGCCGGAAGTTTCCATCGTAAAAATTCCCGCCGCTCTGCCGAAGGTTCCAACCGAGTTATCTCTTCGCCCTGTCCGCATCATCGTCAACCTGAACCCTTTCCGCATTGAAGAGCGGCGCGTGGTGGAGATCGCGCCGCTTGAAAACGAGAGCCTGGGCGCAATCGTTGCCCGCGCGTTCCCCGCCAACGATATTCTGCCGGATGATTATCTTTTCAGCGTCAGTGGCCAGCGCATCGCGGATGAGAATGTTTGGAACACGGTGGTAGAGTACGGCCAGGAAATCGTTCTTTATCCGCGCGCAGCCGGCGGCGGAATCGGCAAGATGCTTTCCATGGCGGCCGTCATGATGCTGGCCTCTATAATTCCCGGCGGCCTGATTGCGGATTGCGCGGCCTGGAGTTTCTTTGGATCGAGCGCCTTGGCGATGGGGATTGGCGCGGCGATCAGCATTGGCGGGTCCCTGCTGGTTTCGTGGGCTTTCGGTAATGGTCAGAAGGGCGCGGCGGATTATTCACAGAGCTATGATCCTACCGGCCCCAAAGGCCTCGCCCAGCCCGGCGTTCCCGTGCCCAAGGGATACGGCATGTTCGGATGGTGCGGAAACATTGTTTCGAGTTATGTCAGTTTCGCGGGTGCGAAGGCGTACATCAACGTGCTTGTCTGTTATGGCTGGGGAAAAGCTAAGAGCATAGCAAACGTACTGATCAACAAGCAATCGATTTCCAACTTTTCCGATTGCAGCTATCAGACGCGCCTCGGGACCAATGACCAGACCGCGATTGATGGCTTCGACTCGACGGTCAATGGTTATCCGCAAGAGATTCAGATGCTCGTTGCGAACGGCGCGATTGTCGTTTCCGGGACTGGAACCAATATCCAAGGCTTGCAGGTCACAGTCAAATTTCCCTCCGGCTTGTATTCAGTCACGGGCGACGGCAATTATGTGAGTTGCCATTTCATTTACAAGATTGAAGTTTCTCCCCATGGCGCGGCGACTTGGACTGCTCCGCTGTTTCCGAACATGGACGACATGAGCACGGTGGCTACCTTCAACACCGGCAACACAACGGAAACATGGCCCAACTGGGTTGTCATCCCCACCGATCAGTTCGCGGGCAGCGGCCTGGTCTATGACAGCAACAATGACAGCCACACTGCCGGAGATGCCTGGAGCAGCACCGAAGATGTAACGGTCGTCAGCATCACCGGATCGACCAGCACAACCTCGCATACCTTCAGGGGCACTTGGCAGCCCTGCGACCCAAACACCAATCCCGTCAAGTGCAATTCGTGGCACGAGGGGTACATCAACGTTGAAAACTGCTCACTGAGCGCCATCTTCGACACGCAATGCGTTTACGGGCTGACGCCTGGGCAGTGGGACGTGAGGGTTACAAAGATCGGGTGGTTTCAGAACGCACACTCGATCAATTACACCGATAGTGCGGTGGCGAGTCAGGTTTGTGACGGGTGGCTCTGGAATATCAATGAGCTTTTCTGGTCAAACCTCAGCTATCCCAACATGGTTCTGCTGGGCATTAAAGCCTTGGCGACTTCGCAACTGAGCGGCTCAAGCATTCAGGTAATGGCCACCATTACGCATGACTTGGGCGAAGATACAACCGTTCCAACGCTGCTTTCGAGTTATGAAACCGATAACCCGGCCTTGGTGGCCTATGACCTGCTTACCAATACGCTTTATGGTATGGGTGTTGCACCTTCACTGATAGACCTGCCGGCCTTTGCCGCCTGGGCCGCGTTCAACGATGAAGATGTGACGAATCAGGACGGCACCACGGTGCGCCGCCACATCTTCAACGGCGTCTTCGATCAATCCGGCAACGCATGGAAAGCGCTGCAATATATCGCCAGCATGAGCCGCGCATCCATCTTGCAAATGGGAATGCGCTACACCGTGGTCCTCGATGCTCCCGCCGATCCCATGCAGCTCTTCACCGTCGGCAACATGAAAAAAGATTCGTTCAGCGAGCAATGGCTGGCGCTCGATGATCGCTGCACGCTGATCGAGGCCAGTTTCGCCGATGCCGAGCGGAGTTACCGCACAGACCTGCCTGTCTCGTGCATGTCCGAAAGCGATATGAACAGTGGTGAGCAGCCGAAAACGACGGAAATCACGCTCACCGGCTGCACCAGCCGCGATCAGGCGTGGCGTTGGGCGTACTTCCATCTGATGAGTACCAAGCTCACTCTGCGCACAATCAGCTTTACCGCCCCGATTGAGGCTGTCTGCTGCTCGCGCGGATCGGTCATTGCCGTGCAATCCGACGTGGTGCAATGGGCGCTGGGTGGCCGTGTGCAGGCTGGCTCTACGCTCACCACGCTCAATGTCGATCGCACCGATCTGGAGTTCGCCGCGGCCTCGGGATACACCGTCAGCGTGCAACACCCCGTGGTAGAGCGTGGCACAGCCACCATTGGTTACATCTCCGGCCTGACAATCAACATGACCGGCCAACTGCCCGCTGGCCGCATCCTCAAAGCCGTGGCGCCGGACGGCACGGAATACATTGTCACAGGCTACGGTTCCACAGCCATTACGCTGGCCTCGGTAATCGGCCCCGCGGCGGCCACCGCGCTGGCAGCCGGCCAGGTGCTCACGCTCTACGACGTGAACGTGATTGAAAACATGAACGTGACCGGAATTACGGTTACCCCGGCCTCACCCGCTGCGCCGGGCGGCTCGGCGGTTGCCGTTTCCGGCTCGTTCGCCGCTGTACCGTGCGCGGATAGTGCGTGGGCCTATGGCCAGAGCGCAGGTTCTCAGCCAGCCAAACTCTTTCGGGTTGTGAGCATCAAGAAATCCGGAGAATTCAGCTTTGAAATCGGGTCCGCGGAATATAACTCCACAATCTACGATGAGGTGACGCCGAGTTATGGCGAGATTGTCGGTGTACCCGACTCCACCCCGACGATCAAAAATCTTTCGCTCACAGAGCAGTATCAAAACGGGCTCCTCACCGGTTCCACGAGCACCGCAATTGTGGCGGTCGGCTGGCAGAATGGCAACACGGGCGTGGGCGCTCAGGTGCAAGTGCAAGCGGCTGGCGGCGCGTGGAGCAATCTGGGCAATATCCAAGGCACGGGCTGCACGTTTGTGGGCTACATCGGCACCGTTTACACCGTGAAAGCGCAAAGCCTTGACTGGAACGGCAACCTGCTCGGCACGCCCGTAACAGCTTCAATCACCGTACTGGCATCGACCAATGCGCCGGCCAGCGTCACGGGGTTTGCATGCCAGCCTTCCAGTGATGCGCTGTGCTTCACCTGGGATGCCGTTGCCAATGCGGATCACTACGAAATTCGTTACACCGACAATCAGATTACTCCTGTGTGGAGCACGGCGACGGTATTGTGGAGTGGGAGCGGAACCACATGGACAAATCCCGCCATCGACACCGGAATGTACATGATCGTGGCCGTCAGTGCGTTGGCCTCGGGTGGCTTGCAAAGCGTCGAACCTGCCTACGTGCTGCCCTATCCCAATCCGCCCGTTGTCACCCTTACGCAAAGCTCGGCAAACACGAGCAGTAGCGGCTCAAGCTCCTCGGCAAGTGATGGCGTCACGATAACGTCCAGCGGCGGCCTGACAACAACCGCAAAAATCTGGCTCACGATCACCTGGACATGGCCCAGCGGCTACCCAACGCCAACCGGATTTGAGGTCGTCGCTTTTTCTGGGAGCGATCCGACAGTGGCCGCGAATTATCTGTTTGACATAACCACAGTGGGCGCCTCGACGCGCTCGTATACCGTGCCCGTGACGCCAACCAGTACTCTGGCCACCGTCAACGCGGCAGTGAGGGCCACCTATGCCTGATTCCTCTTGGACTGAATCCGGAAGCTCCATTAGCCTCGTACCGGCGACAACAACCATCGACAGCGGCAGCAGCACAACCAACGTCAACTATTTAACGAACTCATACAAAATATCACTTATGGCGCAATACGCCGCCGAGTTGGCCACTAAGACATCGCTTGATGAACTGGCAACAACCTGGAGCGTGTCTAGCACTTACTACGACAACGCGGTTGCGGCAATCAGTACAGCGCTCATCGCCGCGGGCGCTCCATCGGATTGGGCGACCACCTGGCCGGATGGCACCACGAGCGGGCCATGGACCGGCATACAAACATCGCTGGCAAACCTTTGGGCGCAGGTTGCCACACAGCGCACGGCTTTGCAATCGTCTATCTCTAGTGCTCAGGCAGCGGCGGCGCAAACGGCGGCAGTCGCGTCGGCAGTCAGTACGGCGGCGGCTAACGCGGCGAGTGCAATCAGTGCTGCGCAGGCGGCGCTTAAAACCGCTTTTTTCTTGGGCAAATGGTGGAACCTGCCTTTTCCGTCTGGGGGCGGTGATTTAACATCGGTTCCCGCTGCCGTCACAATTGACCAGAACATCAACTATTCAACTCCCCTCAGCGGCACTCCGGATTATCCCTGGCAGAATGTTTCAACCGAACCCTCTGGCATGACCATAACCACCAATTTCTATGCTCGGTGGACGGGGTACGTGACAGCAGGGGAGGCCGGGACGTACACCTTTGGCGTGAACAGCGATGACGGCGCGAACCTGTACGTGAATGGCACTCAGTTAATATCGAACTTGCCCAACGGACAAACGGCTGATGATACGTCATGCGCCTACATGCAGTCGGGAACCATTGCACTGTCTGCGGGGCAGACCGTGCCTATTATTCTCGAATGGGAGAACATGGTTGGCCCCGGCGGTATCCAATTCATAATGATTCCGCCCGGTGGCCCCGCGCAGTTGGCCGTTGCGGGGACCTCGACCATTTCGGGGTCTTCGATCACAGCCGGGTCCATCACAGCAAACCAGATTGCAGCCGGGGCCATTACGACAGCCCTCATTGCAGCCGGGGCCATTACGACAGCCCTCATTGCAGCCGGGGCCATTACAGCCGTGCAAATTGCGGCGGGTGCAATCACCGCAGACATGATCACAGCAGGTACGCTTAATGCAGCCAATGTTGCGGTCATCAATCTCAACGCGAGCAATATCGTCACGGGCACGTTGAGTGCCACAAGGGTGCTGTTTGCGGACGGTACATCAGTCAGCACAGCCAACCGGGTACAAACAGTAACAGCCTCACCGACCACAAATAACACAATTGTTTCCCCTACCACTACAAATTTGATGTCGGCAACAGGCTATAGCTGGACCATCAACGCCGCTAGCGCAAGCGATGTATACAATGTCGATCTCGATCTCCTCCTGACGTGGAGCGATGCAACTTCTAACGACTATTGCAACATCCTCGTCTGCGTTGATGGAGTCACATCGTCGCCAGCCATTTCAAACAATATTTACGTACAGGGAGACCTGGCAAGCGCTTCGAATTATCGTGCTCATATTAGCGGAACAATCACAGGGCTTTCGGCTGGCGCCCATACGATACAGGTATATCTTGAGGGCGACGCCATAGCGGTTTGGCGGTTACAAATAGGATCGGTTGGCCGTCTGCAACGTATTTTCTAGGAGCATTGCCGACGGCAAGTTACCCACCGGGACTCTCAGTACGGCGACTACGACAAACACCACAAAGGCGACATAGCGACAATTGGCGCGGTTTCACAGAAGAAAGCCATCCTTAGGTTAAGGATGGCTTTTCTTATGCAACTTAGTTCAGCCGGGCTCGCGCTCTTGAAACAGTTTGAAGGTTTTCGCGATGCTGTCTATCTGGATGTGGCGGGATTGCGCACCATTGGATACGGCCACAGGCTGTTGGTTACTGAGAGTTTTCCAGCAGGTGTTACCGAAGACAAAGCTGCTGCAATCCTCACCGACGACGTGAGCAGCGCCGAGCGCGCTGTGTTGCGTTTGGTCCACGCGACTTTAACGCAAGGGCAGTTCGATGCGTTGGTCGATTTCGTTTTCAACCTGGGGCAGGGCAAATTGTCCGGGTCCACGCTGCTCAAGGATCTGAACGCCAAGCAATATGACGCCGCGGCGCTCCAACTCTTGCTGTGGGATCACGCTGGCAGCAAGGAATGCACACAACTCAAAGCCAGGCGTGCAGCGGAATACACGCTCTGGACCGGTCACGCACCTCTCACATCTTCAAAATCATGATTTGGAAAGGACTCTGTATGAACAATTTGATCGCAGCGCTATTTGAAAGAGTGTCGGCAGTGTGGATTGAGCGCATTGCCGGAAGCAAGCTCAGCACAGTTGCCGGAGTGCTGGGTATCACCGGGACATACGTTGCGCAATTGACTACCTACATCCCCGTCAGTTATCGGACGGATGTAACACTGGCAGGAGTAATCCTGGCCGGTGTTGCTGCGATTCTGGCCCGTGACAGCGCGTCCACAAGCGACACCAAGGCTGGTGTTTCCACCGGCAGCACTCAGAAGCTCGCTGCATGGGCCTTGATTGCGCTGCTGCTGCCATTGCCGTTTATCGAAGGCTGCTCAGAAACGAAGGTGGCTCAGGACATTGTGAATTGGACGCCCAGCCTACAGAGCGCAGTGGCCACGATAGACACCACGGCAGCTATTCTCGTTCCAGCCGATGCGGCCATCTTCGCCGCCGCGACTGTGGGGTTTGACGCGGCCTCGAATCTCGTAGTGGCCGAGGCCAAGGCGTACCAGGCCAACCCCAGCGCTACAATCTTGGCGCAACTCCAGACAGCCGTTACGACGCTCCAGCAGCAGGTTTCCACGGCTGTGCTGTCAGCGGCCAAAATCACCAATGTAACCAGCCAGCAGCACGCGCTCGCCGCGCTCAACGTCGTGGCGACTGTGGTGAATACCATTCTATCGCTTGTGGCATCCATCAGCAGCAAGGGCGCTGTAGCGGCCATGGCTACGGCATCCACCGTCAAACTCGCATCCGTGACACCGTATCTGGATCAGCGCCATGCGGCAACCATCATCGCCATCCACTACGGCGAAACCACCGGCATGGGCGCGGTGCAGCTTCAGGCCGCGCTGGAGCAGGGAACCCGCGCGGGTTTCTAAGGCGCGCCGTAACTTATCCGCATATCACGCAAGGTCCCAAGTTAGCGGGGCCTTGTGTTTTACAGGCATCATAAATTTGTCAGGAGTTACCAATGGCCCCAAGCGAATCATCCGCGTTGCTTGAATTAACCTCCGAGGTTCGCGAGCTGCGCGCCGATCTGCGCGTGTTTCAAACGAAACTCATGGGCGACGATAAGTCAGAGGATGATCAGGGGCGTATTCCACGCATTGAAGCGACCCTTATCGATTACGGCAGGCGCATCAAGCGCGGAGAGCGTTTCGGGTGGGCAGCCCGGGGAGCCGCATGGATACTGGGCGTGATCGCGGGCGCCATCGGAACCGCCTATTACATCGTTGGGATCGCACGGCATTAGTGCCGTAGAGGAGAAAAATGCCAAAGACAAAATTTGAACAGGGAGCAACGCGCTCGGAATTAGCTGAGCGCTATGATCTGATTCCGAAGGCCGCCATGGATGCATTGGCGCGCCGCCTTGCACTGGGCGCAAAGGGGCATGGCGAGAATAACTGGCGTGGCGGCGGACCGGGGTTTCGCAAGGCAACCATCGCGCACCTTATGAAGCACCTCGTCAACTACATGGAAAACGGCAATGCGGATGACGCCAACACGGATGCGATCATCTGCAATGCCGCGTTTCTTTGTCACTTTGAGTGCGAGTATCCGTTCAACCCGCGCGAAATGCATCCCGTGGTGGTCAAAGACATGCTTCGCCGTTCGCGGAAGCATCTTGCGCGCAAGCGGTGAGTATGTATCGTACGAAACAAAAAGCAGCCGGATGGTTATCCGGCTGCTTTTTGTTTCAGGCTATCTTTTTGAGATTCCATCCGTTCGGTTCGATGGCCATCACTGCGGCATATTTCACGCGCACACGCTGATGCGCGTAATACTCCATCATCTTCCGGGTGACGTGCCCGGCGATGGCTACCACGGTCGCGGGATTCACATCGTTTTCCAGCAGCCGCGTAATGCAATGGTGGCGTAGATCGTGCGGATTCAGATGAACAAACCCCGTCGCCTTGCGCAGCTTTTCCCAGCTCTTCCGCAAAAAGGATCTGGACGCCGGACGCGCCGGGTCCCATTGGTTCCGTGTCACGCGAAACGGAAATAAATAATGGTCTGGCTCGCAGGACCCGAGTTTCAGAGCGCGTTTATAACACTGCTCCACAGCCCAGCGCGCGGTGGGGTTGAGTGCAATCTTGCGTGGGCGGCTGTTGTTTTTTACGCTGTCTTCCGGGATATAGATTTCAGCGATTCCGTTTTCAGGCAGGAAGAGATGCTTGAGACGAAGCCCGCGCAGTTCCATGCCCGCTGCGGACGTATTGATCGTGATGACGGAAACCCAGTAGGCCAGCGCGGCCTCGGGGTGCATCTTGGCAACAGTGAAGAGTCTTTCTTCCTCCGCTTCCGTCAAAACTGTGCGCGGTGACCATCCTGGAATAGAGAGTGGAAAGTAGAATGGCCTGATTTTGTGCCAAAGGCGGCAATGGGCCAGCATCATGCCCAGCACACTGATTTCGTGGTTCACGGTTGTGTGCATACAGCCATGCTTCCATGGGTGCAGGATTTCTCCGCCGCAGTTGAGCGTGTTGCTCATGCGTGCGATCTGATAGCCGCGGATGTGGCCTGGCGTAATGTCACACAGCCGCAAGCCTCCAAAGAACATGTTCAGCGCGTTGATGTAGGTTTGCGTGGCCTCGTGAGCGCGCGGCTTCAGCGAGATGGATTGCCGGCGCAGATGCATCCAGTAGACCGCCGCATCCCTGAAAAGCATCTTGGTGACGTGCAAATTCACTCCCCGCAAAGCGGCGTCGGCCGCCTGGCATGCCGGGCAATTCACGTGATCGATGGTGTGCTGTTCAGCAAATTCAGTTTCCGGTGCACAGAAAGGCGCAAAATCCTCCGCAGAGCCAAGGTGGCCCGGCACTTCTAACGTTTGCATTGGCTCCCCTGATCTTTTGGTCGCAAACATACGCTCTCCGTTAACAAAACGGTCGTGATGCACCGCACTGTTAGGCGCGTGAAAAACGCCACGCTATGCCCACGGCGTGGCCACCAATGGGCGCATAAGGCCATAACGTGTTCATATCCATATGGTTATGCTCATCGTATGGCCTATAAACGCGTGCACATCTCCCTGACGCCTGCGCAATTCAGGATTTTGGAAAAGCTCCAAGCCAAGCTCGGACTCGATACCACCAACACGATTCGGTACTGTGTTGCCCGCATCGCGGAGCAAGAAAATCTATTGCACGAACGCTCAGGGAAATAGGGCGATAAAGCGCCGTTGCGCATCGGTAGAGAGCCAGATTCGAGTTCTGTTCGGGGTTTAGGGTTGCGTGTCTATGTTTACTATTTTGGTTCCATATTCGTGAATATTTGTGCGGCTGAGCCGTTTCATTGTTAAGTTGATTTCGTTGCACAAAATATGTAGATAGCTGATTCATGGCTCGTGGAGTTTTGGAACGCCTGCCGACTCTGGTTAGAGCGCCTGCCTTACAAGCAGGATGTCGGGGGTTCGAGTCCCTCACTGCCCACCAATAGAATCAACAACTTAGTTAATGTTGACCTTCAGCTCACTGCCTGACTGCGGTGGATTTTGCGGGTACCCTGCCTGATTTTCATGAATTGCGGGGGAACTGATGGATTCCACGGCGCTGCGCAACTCTTCAACTCCAAAATGACCATACCGCGCGGCCATCTTCGCCATTGTGCTGGCGGACCACCCAACCACCTTGGCAATAATGGGAATGGGAATGCGGGCGGCAATCATGCGACTGACCGCCGAGTGCCTCAAATCGTGAAATCTAAGTCGGGTCAGAGCAGCGGGCAAAGTTGGCGTCTCAAAATGGCAGTCTGCGCATTCATACCCGGTTGCCGGTTTCTCACGGTCGATCAAAGTCCCATCCCCGCAGTTGGGGCAATGGCGCTGTGTCCGTTTTCTGGCAGACCTCCATGCGGTTTGAATGGTTCCGACCGGCTTATCCGGGGCGTAATCGCAGACCTGGACGGTCCCGCCGAATGTCCCTTCGGTCCCGTGGAGGCCGTACCGCTCCGATGGAAAGACGAAATGCGCCGGTTGCCGGTTGGGGAACTCCTGTGCCCAAAACTTCAAGGTTTCGACGGCCCGCTGATTCAAGGGGACTGTCCGGCCTGTGCCCGCCGCCGTCTTGTCCTTGCCGAACTTGAGGCAGCGGTTTACAAAGTCGATGTTTCCCCATTGCAGAGTGCGAATCGTGTTGTATCGTGCGCCGGTTTCAAGGGCCAGCGTCACGAAAGGCAGCAGAGAACGGGAAACGGAACGGCTGCATTCATGTAGAAGCATGGTTTCTTGTTCGGGAGTGAGAGCGCAGCCCGCATCCTGTCTTTCGGGGAGCATGGTCACGTCCGATTGAATCCGTGCCCAAGCTCCATACTTGCGCATGATCTGGCGCAACATTCCGACTTCGATGTTTACCGTCCGATTGGATGCGCCTTCGGCAAGGCGCACCGTCTGATACCTCGCAATGTCCCGCGCCTCTATGTCCACAAGCAGTTTCTTGCCCAGTACGGGCAATAGGTGGCCGATGGCATATCGAGCGATTTCGGCCATATTCGGCGACCACTTGAGTTGTTTTGCCTGTTGCCACTGAGCGGCAGCGGTGGAGAGCAAGTCCGGGCGCGACTGTCTGCGGATGCCAGCGTTCCCGTCTTTCAGGGATTGTTTTCGCTTGTCAAAGACTTCTTTCGCTCGCGTCTTCGAGGTCATCCCCGTTGTTTCGCGGATGCGCTGCGAGTGAAACATGAAGTCCATGACGAAGACCTTGCTGCCCTTGGGTCGATAGATGCTCATGAGTGTTCGTCCTTTCCTTTGTTTCGTGTTACCTATGGGTCACGCTGCTTTTGACTCTGTCCGCCTCAACCTCGGACAGACCTGAGACGCTCCACCAGTTCGTCTATCCACTCAGGTTTGAGTGTTATAAGCGGTTCCCCGGTTTCTGATGTCTCCACCTGCGCACAGATAATCAATGCCCTCTCTTTGCGTTGTTCTGGCGGTAGGTCCGTAAGATCAGACAGGGAGCGGAAAAGCCGCAAAGCAGCAACAATGGTTTCCAACTCGATTTCATTTAGTGTGATTGTGGTCATGTTTCACTTCTCCTTTTGGGTAGATTTAACTCCCCCAGATTCGGTGAAATTGCGTGTCAGGAATCGCAGGTCAATGCCCGTTTTCTGTGAGACCCAGCGTTTCCAGTCCTGTTGAGTTTTTGTGCGTTTCCATTCCTTCATTGCTGCTTTCGTGCGACCTATTTTGTTTATGTGCTCGGCTTTGATTCGTTCACGGGTCCGTGCCACGGCTGTTGCCGCGTTGCCGCAACTCCGAGAGCAATAGACCTTCTGTGAGTCTCGTTTTTTCAAGTAATACCGTCCGCATCGAGCGCAAGGTCCGGCGAGCTTGTCCCATTCGGGATTGAGAGTCCCGACATGGAAGAGCAACGCAGCATATCTATCCGGGCGCATCTGCGGTTCACCGGGTTTCGGTTGGCTTTCCAAAATCTCAGAATCAACCCGCTGAAGCACCAGAGCCGCCCTTCTGGTTTTTGAAGGCAGCCAGAGAGTGGTGCATACCTTTCTAACGACCTTTTCCAACTCAGGATCGTCATCCATCATTCTTTTCAGATTGCCGCCGTAATCCTTCAATCTCTCCATTAAGCGGATTAGCGGCTCAGAATACAGCCACGTTTTCCCGCGATTGAGCGTTTCTAGAATATGGTCCAGGTCGCCTCTATTGAGATGAAAGAACTGCGATGTTGGAGCGGCTGCCTGGAGGCCAACAAGAGCGGATTGTTTTCTGCGCGTCATACTGGTAAATACATATAGCACGTTTTATGCAGTAAGAGCAAATGAATTATTTCGACATCTCTCCAGAACTGTCTTCTAATGTCAGTAGTAGGAAGTTAGACAGGAGAGCAAATGGTATTTCAAGCGCATACCCGAACTCAGCGCAAGTTGTTCCGCATCCCCCAGGCGGTCGAGTACATGGGCGGCGTGGTGAAGGCTGCCACGCTCCGGCAGTGGATTTGGCGGCGAGAAATTGAATATGTCCACATCGGACGCGCCGTTTGCATTCCGCAAGACGCGCTGGACAAGCTCATCGAGCGCGGCACGATACCCGCCCTGGAGAAGTAATGACTGCATTGAGTTGGGATAAGATCGGGCAGCCGGACGCGCCAGCCGAGCGCACAGCGCGAGCGGCAGAATTGTCCGCTGTCCTCGAATGGACCCGTCAAGGTGGCAAGTTTCCCGCCGAACCTGTGGAGGTTCCTGCCGAGTTTTCAGACGACACGCTCGCGCTTCGATTCACGGCAGAGCATGGCAACAACCTACGCTACACGTCAGCGTGGGGCCGCTGGAACCGTTGGGACGGCCACCGGTGGACGGAAGACGACACCTTGAGCGTATATGACCTTGCGCGGGGAACTTGCCGTGATGCCGCTGGCGAGCGCGTCAAAAAGAACGTCGCTCAACGGATTACATCGGCCAACACTGTTGCAGCCGTTGAACGACTCGCCCGCTCTGACCGGAGACACGCTGCGACGGTTGGCCAATGGGACGCTGATCTGTGGCTGTTGAATACGCCCAGCGGCATTATTGATCTGCATACCGGCGAATTGCAGCCATCTGACCCGCTGGCCTATTGCACCAAGATAACTGCGGTTGCGCCTGGCGGAGACTGCCCAAGATGGCTGACATTTCTCCACACCATTACCGGCGGTGACGTGGAGCTAGAGGAATACCTGCAAAAGATTTGCGGTTATGCCCTGACCGGGAGCACAAGAGAGCAGGCACTGTTCTTCCTGTACGGAACCGGCGCGAACGGCAAAAGCGTTTTCCTCACGACCTTTTCCAGCATCTTAGGCGACTATGCGCGGACAGCCCCGATAGAAACCTTTACCGCTTCATCGGGGGACAACCACCCTACTGACCTAGCCGGGCTGCAAGGCGCGCGTCTGGTAACTGCCGTCGAAACCGAAGATGGGAGACGTTGGGCCGAATCGAAAATTAAGTCATTGACTGGTGGCGACCGCATCGCGGCACGTTACATGAGGCAAGACTTTTTCGAGTACACTCCACAATTCAAACTGCTGATCGCGGGTAACCATCGGCCCGAGCTGCGAACTGTCGATGAAGCTATGCGACGCCGGTTGAACCTGCTGCCGTTTGACGTAACGATTCCAGCGCCCGAGCGCAACCCGCGACTCACGGAAGAATTGCGCGAAGAGTGGCCTGGAATTCTCGCGTGGGCGGTCCAAGGCTGCATCGATTGGCAGCGGGATGGTCTGACGGCCCCTGAAGTGGTTGCAAGCGCCACCAATGCCTATATGGCTTCCGAGGACCGGCTGTCTATCTGGGTAGAAGACTGCTGCACTCGCAACCGTGGAAGCTGGACTGCCACGACGCCGCTATTCAATAGCTGGAAAAAGTGGGCTGAGTCTAATGGAGAATTCGTTGGGACACTACGGCGTTTCAGCCAAGCAATGGAAACTCACGGCTTTGCGCCACAAAGAACCCGCGCCAGTAAAGGATTCCTTGGAATCGCCTTGAAGGAGAACCTATGACCCCGTCTGTGCCGCTTGTGCCACTTCATCCGGTTATACCCGTAGAAGAAAATGCAACTTTCTCTACGCCGTTAATAGGTAGAAGCGGCACAAGCGGCACGCGCAGGGATATGAACCGTTCTATCGAGCCTGGAAACTCCAGCAAGCCATATAGTCTCAGCGACATAAAGGAAGGTACTCCGGTGAGCGCGAATAGTCCAAGCTCAAACAGCGCAGAAGTCTTCGCCGTGGGAGACAGAGTTTTCCTTCGCGGCTGCCCGGTTGGCCAGCCCGGAACTGTTCTACGCCTGGAGCGCGGCAAGTTGGCCGTCCTGTGGGCTGACTTGGGGCCGTCCTATATCGGCAGGCACAACCCGGCAAGCCTGATGGAAGCGGACCCGCAGAAAGTGGAGGCGTCATGCGAATCGGAAGCCGCGTAGTTCGAGTGGGCAGCCCGGAGATTGTGGGCCGGATAGTCGATCTTCGTACCGACAGGGCCAAAGTGCGATGGAGTTTGAACACGTCCACGTGGGCGAATCGACGGACGTTGATCCTCACGAAACCTCAACCGTAATCGAAAGGAAATAACCATGAGCAACAATCCTTATCCGAAGAGTAATATGCCCCCGGTCCGCTCCACCAGCGGCCCCAAAGCGAACCAGCAGCCTGCCATCCCCGGCGGAAGAACGCTCTATGACACATCGAGAGCACAGCAAACTGCCCGGTCTAAAGGGCCGATTCTCCCACCGGACCGTCAACGCGTTAGCTACCCGTCCATGGTCAAGTACGAATTGTTGGTAATTCCACGCTCCGAATCAGACCTTCGCCTGGGGAATTTCGATGAGGTTCTGGCCAATGACCTGGGCCGTCACATTTCATCGAGGGTGCGCGAGGGGCTCCGTATCAGCCCAACGGCAGCGGTATCCGAGTTGGCCCACTACGTTGCCACCATGAAAGGTTTGAGTTTATTCGACACGGCGAGCATGGCCGGCTTCGAGAAGTTGGGCGAGCAGTTTGCAACCAACCCGAATGAGGAATCCTTCAAGCCCGTCGAGCAATACTTGAACAGCCTCACGCCGGAAGCGCGAGGTGCGGAATGAGCGAATATCCAACCACAGAACCACAGGATGAAATCATGACAACGCAAACCGAAGATAGCGCCATCACAGAACCGGAAGATGAAATCATGACAATGAGCGCAGAAGATAGCGCCATCGCAGAGCAGGAGCCGGAAGATACATTCCTCGACGATGCAGCCGAGTTTCTATCAGAACAATTCGAGGCTGCTTTTGCCATGCTCATCGAAAGGCGCGACGAGGCATATGTGAAAGCCGTCGCAACCCTGGACGACGAGCGAATGGCCCTGCTGCGAGAGTGCGGGGAGATTGAAGAGGCAATCGGAAACCTGGAACCGATCCTAGCCGCTAAAGATCGCGAGGCCAATCGCCAAGCCGATTCTTTCCTGCTGGAAGGCCACCCGGAACAGTCGCAAGCCAAGCTCGCAGAGGCGGAAGCGGCAAGGAACGCTCCGGCCGCTATGCGTAACAGGCAGCGCGAAATCGAGGTTCGTTACCAGGCTATTGAGGACGAAAAGGAAGTTGTCGCGCGCCGTGTTGCTAAGGAGTGGTGGGCCGAGTGCCAGAAAATCACCAGGGCGGCAGAGCACGGATATTTCATCACCTTGCTGGATGGCCTGAAACATGGCCTGTCGGAGTTCGAACAGCGCACCGGCACCGTGGCCTGTGTCAATCGGTTTATAAACATTCGCATCCACGATCTAATAGCGGATTCAAGCAGCGAGGAGTGGAGAAGCGGTAGCGGCTGGTACGGGGCGTGACGATGACAAAGCGAAAGGATGAAAGAAGGCCACCCGGACCACCTAAATTTCGGCCTACCACCGAGGAAACGGCCAAGATCGCAACCCTGGCAGCGGGGGGATGGAGTGAGAACCGCATCTCAAAAGCAGTAGGAAGGTCACGGAATATAGTGAAAAACGTGTTGGCAGATCCGGAAGTGAGGCGCACCGTGGCGAGTCAGAAGATAGAACTCTCCGAAATCTTTCTCGACAAGGGTCGAGCTATCGTGACCAGCATCGGCCCGAAAGACATTGACAAAGCCAGCCTTCAACAGAAGGCCATCTCTGCCGGGGTGATGGTAGACAAAGCCCTGCTCTTGGCCGGGGAGCCTACGGAAAACATCGATGTTAGGGTGTTGATGGATGTGGTGGAGGCAATCCGGGAGCGCAAGGTGGTGGAGCAGGAGAACCTCCAGCGGGCCATGAGATTACCGCACCTGCCTCCTGTCATTGAAGCAGTCGAAAGCTCCACTCCACCAGCGGAACCACCGAAAACCAGCCGGCAGCCTGCCAGTCAGGGCGAGCTGGAAATACAATACTTCCCCGTTCCTCTGAAAGCCCCCGCCGAAAACGGATAGCCTACCCCACCACCGCACCCTCTGCGGCGCGTCCTGGGGCAAATGTGGGCCTTCCTTGTGTGTTCTGCTTTCAGTGGGATTCGCGGTGAGGGCCTTTTTGCTAAAAAATTCTGTGTCCGCGATAGGAACTCCACACCCCACCCGGCCTCAAAAGGGGGCAAGGGGGTCGGCCAAAAGTAGGACCCGCGACCGAGTTTGCCACGCGCCGGAAAACTTGGTTCGATCTGCCGCGACGCGATACCCCTCCGTGGTACATCAGCGTCACAAGCCAGTCGAGCGCAACCGTTCCGGTGGCTGTAGCAGCCATAGCGCAAGTGTGGAGAGTTGCTGGCGATTGCACGGGAAGTCGCTGAAATGGGCCAGCAGTCGCCCGCCCTGCCCCTCGCAGGGTGCTGGACAGGTAATCGGCCATGGACGGCCAACCGATGCGCCCACGCAAGGCCCGATGATCTAAAGGCAATATCGCACCAAACTCGCCTCAAGTCCCCGCAGTTTCCACCGCAGTTTTGCTAGTACTTAGCGCAACTCAATGAAAACACATGGATAGTGTACCTGCAACTATCTGCTTCCCACGCAGAAGACATGCTATGGCCGGGAATCGAAGTCACATCCCTGACGCCTTTTTTATGGTGGCGCTTGCCTGTAATGGATAGTAGAAATAGCCGCATTCCTCTGCCGGATGCAAACCCCTTACATGACGTTTCAAGGGTGACGCTGGTTAAGATACTTTGAGCACCAGCGCGAAGGGGGAGTAGCTCGTGAAAATCTTAGCGAAGTCTCTTCTGTCCAGTGTTTTTGTCTTCTTGCCCGCCGTCGGTTGTGCCCAGGATGTTCTTGGGCTTCACAACGATTGCGGGTTTGCGCCCGCCCTGAAGATGTACACCACAGGACTGGGCGGAAAAGTAAGCCCACAGATAGTCGAGATGCTGGAGGACGGGCAAAACTGTCTTAACGACAACCTGATCCGGCTGAGGGCAAGCATCAAGAGCCTTCAATCCCCGCTGATAAGCAACGAGAGTTTTACGACCGACATCCTGCTCTTGCAGGACAAACTTAAGCAAACTGAACTCAATCTTCACACCGCCGAAACAAAGATCGAAACCCTAGAAGACAGGCTGAGGACAGCAGAAGAGACGCTCCAATTGCTACAGCTCAGAGCATCGATGCCACCCCGCCCAGCGAGATCCCCCAAGGCTACCGTTAGCAAGCCCAAAGCTCCGGTTAATAAGCCGACGCAGCAAACCGCACCAGAGGGTAATCCATAGGACAAGCCGACGCCCGCTGCGAAAGAGGGTAAGCACTGAAGCTGGCGGAGGTGCGATTGTCGCCAGCAGTTCACCACACCGGCGTTCTTGTTGTGGCACCGCCGAGCAACATCACCCCTGAGCCTGAGAGGCTGCTGGTGAAGCTGCTGGGCGTTGGGTGGTGGATTGGTTATCCTGAGACGCTGCGGACGCTCCTGCGGGTTGGTGCAATATTGCACCTGCTGGAGTAACGCACTTCATGCGGTTCCCTTATGTTCTGAACGTGAATTTACTACGGTGGAAATTGCGGGTAGTCTAGGCAGAATATGAGAGATGTTGAGAGAAATCATGGGCGGCTGGTGGAAGCCAGAAACCCATGATTCCGTGATGGTTAAAGCAAGTAGTAGACAGTGAGAGAAAAAACCTAAGTCCGACTTACAAGCAGGATGTCGGGTGTTCGAGTCACCCACTGCCCACCAAGAATCGGTTATCTGCTGAGAAATCAGGAGATAGCCCATGATTTGCCTCGCCTTTCCGGTTAGAACCCCTGCCTATCGCGGGGATCAGAATTGGACCCCACCTATACAGAATAAAGCCAATAAAATATGCAAGTTTTCAACAGCGCCATGCCAGGTGCAGCGTTGCCGCCGTCGTCCGTGTATGCGGCGCTTCATGTAATGCGTGTCCTCTTCAAAATATCTCCTAGGTTAAATCTTGAAGCGGCTGTGCCACACCTCGGCTGCGCCGATCAGTCCGGCGTTGGCCCCCAGGGATGAAAGCACGATTTCACAATTCTCCACTGGAACCATGCGGCAGTTGTTGCGAATGATCGCGCGGATGCGGTCCATCAGCAGATCGGCGCTCTGCATTACGCTGCCGCTTAGCGCAATTACCTCCGGCAGAAACATCGACACCACGTTTGAAAGTCCCAGCCCCAGATATTTTGTCAGGTGCTCCACTGCCCGCCGTGCTCCTGCATCGCCTCCCCGTGCCAGCATGCAGATATCTTTGGCTGTCCGATGGCCGGCGCCAGGATTCTGCACCGCGTACCACTGTTCCATCGCGGGGCCCGATGCCAGGCTCTCCCAGCAGCCCGAGGTGCCGCATGTGCACAGCGGACCGCCGGGTTCCACAATGTAGTGGCCAAGCTCCGGGTGAGCGTACCCTGCTCCCCGGTATATGTCTCCGTTCAAAATAATGCCAGCGCCAATGCCCGTGCCCACCGTAATGCTGATCAGACTGCGTTTTCCCTTGCCTGCGCCCCATCGTGCTTCGCCCAGCGCCGCCCCATCCGCGTCGTTCTCCAGGGCTGTTTTAACACCGAATGCGTCAGTCAACTCTCGTACCGGGTTCCATCCCAGCCAGCCCGGCAGCGTGTTTACGTCGCCCATTTCGCCCGTAATCGGGTTCACCGGCCCCGTACAAGCAATGCCGATGCCCGTCAATTTCGCGCCCGTCTTCTCAATCTGTTTGCGCAGTATTTCTTTAATTCTGTCGCTGGCGTTCGCCGGGCCCAGTTCCATCTCAACCGGAATATCTTTGCGGGTCGCTACGGATCCGTTATCGTCGACGAGGCCAATCGCAATCTTTGTGCCTCCAATATCAATGCCAGCTATCATGACTACTCCTTGTATGCGGGCGGAATTCTATTTCCAATCCAGCACAGCTCCAGCGAAACCGGACCATGTCGGCGCGGTGCCGCTTGATCCTCTCAGCCAACACAGTTCCGCCAGTCGGAGCAGGAAACTACTTCGGCTGTTTGTCTGTTTCGGTGAAGAACTAATGCGTCAGAACGCTCGTTGATTAGCGTACCTGTTGGCGCTTAAGAAAGTCCAAAAAACGGCAGATTGCGTTGCAGTTTTGAAGCCTATGAATCATGTCGCACCATTAGGACAACGGTTCTGAACGCGTTCTGCATAAATATGCACGCCAGCCGATGCGAAATGCGCGTACCGCTTCCTGTCCGGCTCCGTCGCTTGGTAGCCAGCCGCTGGCTCATAAGGTCCGGCGCTCGTGTGCGCACAGTCCGCAAGAAGCACCTTTTTCAGGCTTTACGCGGCTTTGCGCTCCTTTGCCTGGGCCGCTTTTTCATGCTGCGCTTTCACCAGACGCCTCTTTGCCGGCTGTGCAAAAAACGTACACAATCGCTCCATGAATTTTTTTGGCAGAATGCTGTGTCCGACGCTGTCGTGGTTGCTACATTTAATGAATAACAATTCAAAAACAAAGGAACAGCAACCATTGTTTCAATTTCTTCTGAAGGACTTCCTCGTGCATGGACTTCCTCGCCATGCCCGGATGCGCCGCTGGTGGGCTCCGCGTCTGCTTTTTGCTTGTTGTCTGATTGTGCTCACTGCCAGCAGCCTGCCTGCGCAATCCACTTACGGCGCCATTCTCGGCACGGTGCACGATTCCAGCGGCGCCGTCGTCATGGGCGCGCAGGTCACTCTGGTCAATACCGGCACCGCCGCCACGCGCATCCTGCTCACTGACGCCAGTGGAAACTACGCCTTCAAGAACATCGACGTGGGAACCTACACCCTCACGCTCACAGCGCCGGACTTTGAAAAGGTCTCGCTTCCTCGGCTCGTGCTCACCGCGCGCGAAACCCGCCGCATGGATGCAACCCTCAAGCCGGGTTCCGAAACCCAGACCGTGATCGTCATCGACGATTCCGCCCCCGTCATCACCACCGAAGTTTCCAACCTTGCTGTAACCAAGATCGGCGACGAGTTGGTTCAGCTTCCGGTTGCCATCTACTCCCGCTCTACCGGCTCCACCAGCCCCCTCGCCACCCTCACCACCGAAGCTGGCGTGCAGACCGACGACACCGGCAATCTCGTCGTCATGGGAACCACCGCCGCACTGCTCAGCATCACCATCGACGGCATCTCCTCGGTCGGCGTCGAGTACTCCGGCCCGGTCAACGAGATGTTCCCCTCCTTCAACTCCATTGAGGAGATTCGCGTCTCGGAGTCCAATAACAACGCCGAGTTTGGCGGCGTCGCCGACATCACCACCGTCTCCAAGGCTGGCGCTAGCCACTACCACGGCGGCGTTTTTGAGAATCACGAAAACACCGTATTCAACTCCAGCAACGCCTTCGCGCTCTCCAAGCCGAAAATCGTCATGAACGACTTTGGCGGAACTCTCGGCGGCCCGCTCAGAATCCCGCGCCTGCTGCCGGATTCTGACCACACCTTCTTTTTCATCAGTTACGAGGGTCTTCGCCTTCCTCGCGAAACCCCCATTCTGCTCAGCGTGCCCTCCGATGACATGCGCGCTGGCAATCTCACCAGTTATCTTTCAGGGCAGGGAATCGCCGCTGTTTATCAGCCAGATGGCGTTACGCCCATCGACCCTGCCAACGTGCCGGTCAGCCCTATCTCCGCCAACTTGCTCCGCTTCTTGATGCCCACGCCCAACTACGGCGTGGCTGGCTCCTACGCCAACAACTACCAGATCAACTTCCCCTCGCCCATCTCCACCAACCAGGGCGATGTCCGTCTTGACCGGTCCATCTCATCCCGGCAAACGGCCTTTGCGCGCTTCTCGTACAAAAACCGCCAGGTCCTCACCGCTCCCTCCGCCGCCTGTACCTTCACTTACTGCGCGGAGGCCGGCAGTCCGTTGCAGGGCGCTTACAACACACCTGAAATCGACGAGGGCCTCACCTTCGCCCACAATTACATCTTCACGCCCAACCTGATGAATGAGTTTCGCGGCGGCTTCAACGCCCAGCACACCTCTGAAACGCAAAGCTACTCCACC
>Ga0224528_1000180_pt1 | contig 53053 bp, 28 predicted proteins | sample CBST25metaG_2_FD_179888 | JGI IMG/M metagenome (GOLD analysis project Ga0224528, IMG submission 179888) | Peat soil microbial communities from Stordalen Mire, Sweden - C.B.S.T25 | ecosystem: Environmental > Terrestrial > Soil > Wetlands > Peat | place: Sweden: Norrbotten County, Stordalen Mire...
GGGTATCTTCCGGCGCTTGCGGCGCCGGAGCGGGCGCTGCCGTCCGCTCCGCGCCCAGCCACGCCGGACGGCCTGAATTCTCGCGCGCCTCGGACGAGATCCACGAACTGCGCGGCTGCTGATAGCTCTCCTCACGCACCGCCGCATGTGGCGCCGCCGGGGCTGGCCGAAATGCCGGCGAAGGAACCTGCGGCTGCACGTACGCCGGGGGCTGAGAGTAGGCCGGAGAAACCGGCTGCGGCACGAAATACGACGCCGGCGTCGAAGCCGGAAGCGCGGAATACCGCTCGACCCGTGGTTGCGGCGGCGGCACTTGTTGCTGAAACTGCGGCTGTTGCCGAACCCGCTCTTGCGCGGCCTGTTCACGCTCAACCGCCTGCCGCGCCTCGGCCTGCTCGGCCTGACGCACAGCTTGTTCACGCTCGGCTGCCTGCTGCGCCGAGGCCTGCTCGGCCTGACGCTCGGCTAGCTCTGCCTGGCGTACTGCGTCCTCGGCAGCCAACTTAGCCTCTGCCTCGCGCTGCGCCTCAGCGGCCAACTGCGCCTCGGCCTCGGCCTGGGCGCGGCGGCGTTCCGCCTCAATGGCTTCCTGCACCCGCTGTCTCGCCTTCTCACGAGTCTGTGCCCGCGATGCCGAAAAATCCCGATATTTGGCCCCATGCAAATTGGCCCAGGAATAAAGGGTTGCTACATCTTCGGGAGTCTCGTTCTGGTCTGCCAGCGCTTTGCGATCTGTCATCTTCCACCCATTCCCTCTCCGGTGCTGCTTCCAAAGCCCTGGCTTTCGCTGCCGCTTCCACCTGATTTCCACGAAAACCGGCCTCTCGAACTCGCCCGAAAGGTTTTCTTATTCGCAATCGTAGCCGCTGCGCTGTTGACAGAACAATAACACTTGCACGGTCAACGTCCTACCACTTTCTTGTCATGACTGGAGTGCTAAGACCTCCATCTATCAGTCACTTCAGGCGCTCCCCCCTGAAAAACCCCTCGCTTTTAGTCTATGTTACCGTCGCACGGCCCGTTTTCAGGCGTGAAAAACATCCCAAATCAAACAAGAGGCAGCTTTCTTGTAACGGTCGGTGCCCCCTCGGCTAAATCTCCTCCCGCCCGCTTCCCTGCAACAATTCCCTCCCTGTGATAATTTGAAGAGAGCGGCCCTGAACGAGCTCGTAGCTCAGTAGGTAGAGCAACGCCCTTTTAAGGCGTGGGTCCTGGGTTCGAGCCCCAGCGAGCTCACCACTCCATCGGTCGCCGTGAATTGACCTGTAGCGCCGGCCTCCTGGCCGGCTGTGGTGTGGACCTCCCGGTCCACACATGTAATTGATCAAGCCATGCGCCGTCGGCCAGACTCGTATCCAGCAGAGCATCCATGGGCGCGGGCCTTGTGCGGTCTTCTACGCCCCGGCCAGCACCTGCTCATAAAAACGCACATAATGCGGCACCACCAACGACGAGCAGAACCGCTCTTGCGCCGTCTGCCGGCCCGTCGCGCGCATCTGCTCAAAGCGCCCGCGGTCCTTCAGCAAGCCCACGGCCCCGGCGGCCATCGCCTCGACGTCTCCCACCTCATACAGCAGCCCCGTCACTCCGTCGTCGATCAGCTCCGGCACACCCCCCACCCGCGTGGCGATTGCCGGAACCTTGCAGGCCATGGCCTCCAGCGCCGCCAATCCAAACGACTCCAGTTCGCTCGGCATCAGCATCAAGTCGGCCAGCGGCAGCAGCTCGTGTACCCGCTCCTGCTTGCCCAAAAAATGCACATGGCACTGAATCCCCAGGTCACGAGCCAACCATTCAGCCGCCGAGCGCTCCGGCCCGTCGCCCACCAGCACCAGTTGCGCGGGAACTTCGCGTACCACCTGGGCGAAGATTTTCACCACGTCCACCACTCGCTTCACTGCGCGAAAGTTGGACAGGTGCATCAAAATCGCCTCACCCGGCGCGGCCAGGCGCAAGCGCGCCTCAGACCGTTTGCCCTCGTCACCATAGGGCTTGTACACATTGCAGTTGACAAAATTAGGAATCACCTCGATGGGCCGCGTCACGTCAAAGTGCTTCACCGTCTCCGCCCGCAGATAGTCGGAGATGCTGGTCACCCCATCGCTTTCTTGAATCGCGAAGCGGGTAATGGGCAGATAGCTGCGATCCAGGCCCACGAGGGTAATGTCGGTGCCGTGCAGGGTCGTCACAAAAGGCAGCTTCCGTCCCCGCGCCGCCAGCATCTGCCGCGCCAGCAAAGCGCTGACCGAGTGGGGAATCGCATAGTGGACATGCAGCAGGTCGAGCGAGCAGAACTCCGCCACCTCGGCCATGCGCGAGGCCAGCGCCAGGTCATAGGGCGGAAACTCGAAGAGCGGATAGCTCGATACCGGCACCTCGTGATACGTGATTCCCTCGTCCCGCCCGCTCAGCCGGAAGGGCTGCGAATAAGAGATGAAGTGGACATCGTGGCCCAGCGCGGCCAGTTCAATGCCCAACTCCGTAGCCACCACACCCGAACCGCCATACGTGGGATAACAGGTAATGCCAATGCGCATGAATCACTTCCCGCAATTCTGATTTTTTATCTTTGTCATGCAATCAAACAATCGTTGTCACGCCATCTGGCAGCCACTGTCACGCAATCAAGCTGTCGCTGTCATCCTTGTATCTGATCAAACGCCAGCCCCACCGCAGGTGGTTTAGCTTGGGGGTGGTGAGTCGAAGGATCTGCGTTTGTTCTTCAAGGGACATTGCCGACTGTGGCCTGAACATCCCAGTCCACGCTTGTTTCTACCCAGGATTCAACCCGGCGCGCGGAGGCCAAGGATTTCAAAACAGGCCCGGAATCAATCGCCAGGTCGTCTCACTGTAACTCACATACTCCGCCCCGAAAGCTTCGCGCAAGGCCGCTTCCTCCACGTGAATCCGATAGAGCAAGGCCGCGGTGGTAGGCAGCAGCATCACCGCAACCGCCAGCCAATTCCGCTCGCGCAGCGCAATCGCCGCAAAGATCAGCAACAAGCCGGTGTAAGAGGGATGACGAAGCCAGCGATAGAGCCCGCCGCGATAGACGGTCTGCGTGGCGTGAATGGCCACGTTGGCGCTGAACGATTTCCCCAGCGACAGAATCGCCATCCAGCGCACCAGCAGTCCAGCAATCATCAGCACCACCGCGGCCAGCTTCAGTCCATGCCCCCCGCCGTAAATCGTGGCCAGGGTGCCGTACCGCAGAAACTCCGCGGCCGTAACCGCGCTGGCGACCACCGCCCACATCAGCAGCATCGAGCCGCGATCCCGCACCTTGCCGCCTCCCTTGCGGGTGCGCGTGGCAACAGCGATAAAAATCTCCGAAGCCGTCCATCCATAAAGCAAAAAATTCCAAAGCAGTGCGAGGTTCATCGAGGCTCCTGGCCAGAAATGGGTCGAACGCAAGGAGTGCCGCATCTCTTCAGACGCGGCACTGCCACCGCACGATGCTATTTCACTACGGAAATCAGTCGCGGCGCGTTCCATCGGTCGCCAGGGCGGCAAAGCTGATCAGTTGCAAACCGCTTTGGCTGTGGATCGACCCCAGCGCCTGCCGCTCGATCTCGCGCGAGGCCAACAGACGGGTATGCGCCCCGGCCAGCGCGGCGTCGTTGTATCCGGGATGCGAAACCAGCTCGAAACACCCTTCCGGCAGCGCCGAGAGCAGCGAAGCTACTGTCGCTGTGTCCAGCGTTCCCGTCGCCAGCACACCCACCGCGCCATCGGTGGTGGCAAAGCCCTCTTCGTCCACGATGCGCCAGAAAATGCGTTGCAACTGGCGCAGCAGGCTTACCTCCATGCGCCGCACCCAGGGCGCGCCGGGGGTCGAGCGCACACTCCAGGCCGGCTCGAAGGGATTGCGCACCACATGAATTCCGGCCGACCGCGCCGCCCGCAACACCGGCCGCAGCACGACGGGGAACATGTGTGTGTGCTTGTGCGTGTCAATGTGCGTCAGCTTCACGCCTTTGGCTTGCAGCGAGGCAATCTGCGCCGCCGCCTCGGCCTCAATCACCGTGGCAGCAATGCGCCCGGTGAGCAGCCGCGGCAAAAACGCGCCCAGCGTAGGCTGCAAGCGCCCCGTTCGCGTCTCGGCCAACCCCGGCAATTCGCGCGGCGTCAACACCGGCACGCCATCCACAAGCACCACGTGGCAACCCACCCCCAGCGAGGGCGTCGCCCGCGCCAGCTCAATGGCCTCCTCGGTGGCGGCAGCGCGCGCCATCAACGTGGTGCTGGTCAGCCCTCCAGCCTGGTGCAGTTCGAGGATGGCGCGGTTGACCCCTGCGGTCAGCCCAAAATCATCGGCATTGATAATCAGACGGCTCACACCCAGAGTCTATCAACTCCTGCAACCATCCATTTCAGCACTTCCGCCGCAAAGGATTTCGTCTGCGGCATCCACCAGATCGCCGTTGCGGCCAACTCGCTGTTATGATGGAATTAAGCTCGAAGGATTTTACCGTCAAATGTGGGCGGTTAGCTCAGTTGGTTAGAGCGCCTGCCTTACAAGCAGGATGTCGGGGGTTCAAGTCCCTCACTGCCCACCAAGAACCTGTTTCAAGACTTCCAAAAACATCCAAGACCTCACAGTTATACCCCAGTAAATAAAGGGGGTATCGTCTTTCTGCGTCCATAGGCGTACTATGAGAGCCATATTCTACAGGGGGTACTTTCCGGGGTACTGTACCCTTGATCGGGGGGTACTTTCCGGTGATGAGTTTTTTAGGAGGGTGGAAATGCCACTGACAGACACGAAAGTTCGGAAGGCCCAACCAACTGAGAAACCATACCGCTTGAGCGACGGCGGAAGCCTCTATCTATGGGTCACTCCAGCGGGCGGAAAACTGTGGCGGTGGGCATACAAGTACGAGGGCAAGGAAAAGCTCATGTCCTTCGGCAAGTACCCGGCTGTGTCCCTCGCGCTTGCAAGAGAGCGTCACGCTGATGCCCGCAAGTTGCTGGCCACTGGCATTGACCCAATGGCGCAGCGCAAGACCGCAAAGACCGCTGAAAGGACCGCTGCGGAGAATTCATTCCACACCATCGCGGGACTCTGGTTTGAGCACTGGCAGTCAGATAAAAGCCGTCAGCACGTAGATGCGACCCGGCGGCGCATGGAGGCCAATATCTTTCCCTTGCTTGGTGCGCGACCGATTGGAGAGATTGAAGCACCTGAGTTGGTGGCAATGGTCAAAGCAATCGAGGAGCGGGGCGCTGCCGACTTGGCAAAGCGGGCGCTGGAGAACACTGGACAGATATTTCGCTTCGCCATTGCACACGGATTCGCAGGTCGAAATCCGGCAAGCGAGTTTCGACCTGCTGATGTTTTGAAGCCTACACGCAAGACCAACCTTGCCCGGATCGATGCCAAGGATTTGCCGGGACTACTGAGAGCGATAGAGGTCTATCGGGGGACGCACGTTACCCGGCTGGCCATGAAATTGATGGCCATGACCTTTGTACGCACCAGTGAACTGATCGGGGCCAAGTGGTCAGAGTTCGATATGGAGTCTGACCGATGGCATATTCCCGCAGAGCGCATGAAGATGCGAGACCCGCACATCGTTCCATTGGCAACACAGGCTGTCGAAGTTCTGGAAATGCTGCGCACGTTGACCGGGGCAAGTGAATGGCTCTTTCCCGGAGACCGCGTTGTCACGAAGCCCATGAGCAACAACACCATCTTGCAGGCATTGAAACGCATGGGCTATCAAGGGAGAATGACCGGCCACGGATTTCGTGGGCTTGCATCCACGATCCTGCACGAGCAGGGCTACGATCACGAACATATCGAATTGCAACTTGCCCACGCGCCGCGCAATGCTGTAAGCGCAGCTTATAACCATGCCCTGTATTTGGAGCCACGAGCCAAGATGATGCAAGCCTGGGCTGATTACCTGGAGCGCACACAACGCGGTGGAGTAGTTCTTCCATTCCGTGGAACTGCCGCGTAGATAGTCAGTCGATTCGGCTTGCGGATCAATCGATGATAGCCGTCCAAGAAATCGAAAGCCTACGCACCCTCAGTGAGGTCACTGCCGGTACATCACAGCGCACGATTCGAGCACATTTATCCCTGTCCACGGTTGGATTATCCAATCTCCAGAAAATATTTTTGCACAGGCAGAAATAGCGTAAATCTGATGCAACAATGAACAAGCTAATCAGTAGTGCAATCTCTCTCTATGGTGGCTATTATATCTTTCAATTCACCTACGATTCCGTTTAATCATGTGCAACGATAATATGCTTCAGGCCCCTATTATTACAGGGTTTTCGTGGTATTTCCATTTGACGGACGAGCGGAATCGTAGGATAGTTGGTTCAGAGGAGGCCACTAATGTCCGAAAGTATCCGCATACTACGCAGAGGCCAAGTCCAAAGTCTTACTGGGCTGTGCCGTAGCGCCATCTATCAACTGATTTCCTCTGGTCAATTCCCTCGCTCTATCCCTCTTGGTCCACGAAGCGTTGGTTGGATCGAGTCTGAAATCTCCGAGTGGATTCGTTCAAGGGTTGCAGCACGCACAGACCCCGCGACCAGAGCACACAGCACAACCGCAACGAGGGCTAACCAGCAAGCTGCTGCATAGCTTTGCTGCCCCCTGCTCCAATCATTGATCGCAACGGGTCTCTTGCTGGGACGCAGACTGCCCAGCCTGAGAAGTGGACAACTTTCCCGGAGCGCCCTAATTCCTTATAGGAAACAGACTATCCATCCAAAACGAGGTGCAAGCATGACAGGAGAACTGCGTTCAAATTCAAACATGGAGGAGAGCATGAAGAATTCAAACCCTTACTGGCACCGCAACCTCTCGACATACGACAGACAAACCGTGGACGCTGTTGCTCAGTGGCTCCGCCCAGTCCCGTGGCAATGGTTCGTCACAGCTACCTTCTCTGGCAACATTCGAGCGGAAACCGCTGCCGGTAAGCTCCGAGCGTTCGCAAATGATTTGGAGAGATTCATCCGGGCGAATGTGTGTTGCGTGGCCGGACAGGAATCGAAACCCTGCTTGCATGGTGTTCGGGTTCCGTGGCATTTTCACCTTCTGCTAACTTCCCACGCCCGCATCCCACAGGAGGCAATCGAGGCAATCTGGCGCGGGCTGGTCGGGTGTGGCTCCGCGAAGGGGCAGAACCAGGGCAATGTCCTTGTCACTCCCTATGCGGCGCACAGTCTCGGCCCAGAGTATTGCCTGAAGGCGATGAATGATACTTACGGTGACTGGCATCTTCATCGGCTGGAGAATTTTCTTTCCAACCTGCCAGGACCCAGCAAGCCGAATCACCGAATCCTGCGCAGCGCCAGACGTGCCAAGCAACAGACAGACGACCCTTTGAGTGTCACTCATGCCGCCCCACCCTCGAAGATTCGGTGAGCATCTGCCCGTCGTCTTCTCTATCCGGTCTCCCGGCTGCTTCTCTCGTCCCAGCCAGATCGCAGTTCTCTTTCTCCTGCGGATTGCGGAAGTCGTGCTCACCCGTTGTAGGCTCGTAGGGAGAGAAGCAAGTCACCTGCGGCTATTCCAAAATTTGGAATCCGGCCCGCCTGAGCAGATAGTCTCCGAGGCCCCCACAATCATTTACAATGCTGCTGTCTCAAGATGGGCGACTCCCGTTCATCGCTGCGGCCTCGGCTTGGCTGCCGCTCGACCCGTCTGCGCGTTCTCCCGCTGGAGGTGTCATGTCTACCCGCTTCGGCTTCGCTCTCCTGTTCGCTTTCCTTCTTGCGCAGCAACTTTACGCGCAGTCCTGGTACTACACCGGGACAAAAAGCTGCATCGACTTTGGGACCGGCTTCTCGCAATGCTTCTCTCAAGGCTTTGTGAACCAGATGAGCGATTCACGCCCGCAAAGCTATGAGGATGTTCACCGCGCATTCCAGACAGGCCAGCAAGCCGGAGAGGGGTTTGGCTCACTCGTCGGAACCCTGATCGGGCTGTGGATTCAGCATCACCAAGCCGTGAAAACAGAAAACAATGACCTTCGAGCGCAGCTTATTTCCTATCATCGGGCACAGGATGAAGTCTTCGACAACCAACTCCAGATGGAAGCGGAAGACGAGCGATTGTGTATGGAGCTTTCGAGGCTTGATCCTGACCGCGCAGAACACTGGAAACAGGGCGCAGCAAACGCTCGTGAAATGCAATTGAAGATGGCGAGCATTAAAGAACAGATGCAGCAGGTGGAGGCGATGGAACTCAAGGTAAGGTCTCCCAAGGCGCTCCGGCAGGTGATAGACGACCCGCAGCATGGCGTTAAATGGCGTGTGGACTATCAGCAGAAGTGGGCTGCGCAGGTTTATGTCGTTCATCAATTTCTAGTGGCCCGTGAAGGTATGTATTCGGCTCAGCCCTCTGGGTCTCCTGTCCCCGCCGCTCCGTCTCTCGTAGCCAGCAACACGCCTACAGCACAGGGAGCCACCGCCACGCTTACGGTTGAGCGCAGCGCGGCCAATGCAGAGGTTTACCTTGACGGGGCTTTTGAGGGAAACACCCCGGCAGTTCTGCACGTTCCATCCGGCAATCATGTTGTGCGCCTTGCGGCTGGAAAGGATACCTGGGAGCGGATACTCGCGGTTTCCGATGGGGCCGACCTGCGCTTGCGCCCGGTTTTCTAATTGTCGCCCATCAAGCGCCAGAGTCGCGGGAAACGGCGTGTATAGTGTGTAGCGAATCTACGTGGAGGGTCCGCCGATGTCCAAGAAAAATCAGCCACAAGAAGAGTGGATGGAGTTAGTAATCACCTTCAAGTGTTCCAAAGGACATGAGGTAGCAATTCAGTTCACACATCTGAGAGCGCCCGGCTCTATGAGGGAACTTCAAGACGTTCCGTTTTTTCCTCAGTGTTCCCAGTGCGGGTGGACCGCAAAATTGACTGGGAAGGACGCCGAATCAATTCTACCGGCTGCATTGAATCGCGGAATACGTTGACTTCTCCGCAGTGCCCGCAAGTCCAAGTGTAGGTTCCCGCCGCTTCGTAAGGACGCTCTACGCCGCACATTGGATTTTTACAGTTGAGACAAAATGCCCAGTGAAAGTGGGCGTACTTGGCGGGGATTTTGATAGTGGACATGAATCTCCTTCTGTCCTACCATGAGGACAAAGGTTGCGTCTCCCACATTTCAAAGAACAACAGCCCTTCGTCCTGGCAGACGAGGGCCTTTCCAACTCTGAGTTGAGTATCCGGCATCTGCTGAAACCACGCAACAAAAATTGCCACCGGACAAGCGAGAAAAAGTCAGTCGCTTCGGCCTTGGCTATTTGTCAATCACAGCCAATATCTTGTACGTCTCCGATTCAATCTTCTTGCCGTCGATGCTCACTGCCCAAAACAGTTTGGCGCTCTTGCCTTTGAACTCGACCTGAATGTCGTTCACGAGCGGCATCCGGCAATCCCGCCGGTTGATGTGGTCAAATTTCTCATGGAACTTGCTTTCACAGTTGACAACTGCAATTCTTCCGTCCGGCAACAGAAGCGAATACGTAGCTCCTGAAACGTCGTAGGAAATTTCTCTCGGTGCTGTGCTGTAACCGTCCGTTCTGGTCGTGCCTGAACAATTCGCGCTACTTGAGTACGCATAGCAATTCAAATTGGTATTTGATGACGAGTGCGAATAAGCAGGCACTACGTAACTGTAGCCAGTTTCGCTAGTCTTGCGGTCAATAATCTTTACCGGCACTGCTTTTCCTGATTCCATTAGGGATTTGTAGCCGAGTAATTCTATTGCACTAGAGTTACCTTGGACGGCGGCCTTCTGATACCAGACAATCGCCTGCCCGTGATCTTTCGGGACACCTTCGCCCCTATCGTATTGGAGACCGAGTTGGTATTGTGCTTCCGCAAGTCCCTGCTCCGCAGCCTTGCGAAACCATTCTGTTGCTTGAGCATTGTCTTTTTGGACAACTTTGCCAATGCTGTAAAACTTTCCGAGTTCTGCTTGAGCAAAGGCATTGCCCTGATCTGCTGCTTTTCGAAACCATGCGGCAGACTGTGCATCATCCTGCGAGACTCCCCGGCCCATGGCATACCAAAAACCAAGGTGGACTTGGCCATCTGCATCGCCTTGTTCGGCGGCCTTTCTGTACCAACTTGCCGCTTGGGCATAGTCCAGTGGCACACCGTTGCCATTTTCGTACAACCCTGCGAGATCGAGTTGGGCTTTCGCATATCCCTGCTCGGCAGCTTTCCTATACCAGGCCACCGCCTGAGTGAAGTCTCGCGGAACGCTGTTGCCACCTTCGTACAACGTGCCCATGTATTCCTGTGCTTCAGCTTCGCCTTGCTCGGCAGCTTTACGATACCAAAAGACTGCTTGTACCGGGTCTTGGGGGACGCCCTGGCCATGCGCGTACAGCAAGCCAAGGTTGCGCTGTGCGTCTGTATGACCCTGTTCGGCTGCCTTTCGGAACCAAGCTGCCGCTTGTGCGTAATCCTGTTCGACGCCGACGCCATTGTTGTAAAGACTTCCGAGCACATACTGCGCTTCGGCGAGATTCTGCTCGGCAGCCTTGCGAAACCAAGTTAGGGACTGTACATCATCCTCTGGAACACCTTGGCCTTTGGCGTAGAGCATCCCAAGGTTGTACTGCGCCTCCGCAAGTCCTTGGTCTGCGGCTTTGCGATACCAAACCACCGCCTGGCCGTAGTCCTGCGAGACAGCTTTGCCGTTGGCGTACATAAATCCAAGGTTGAATTGAGCAGCCGCATCTCCAGCGTTGGCTTTTGGAAGGAGATTCTGAATCACATCTTGCGATGTCTCCTGCTGCTCAATTGGTTCAACAACTGCACCGGCGGGGAGACCCTCGATCTCCTGAGTCGGCTGAGGTGTTGGAGCAGTTCCGGTTTGCCCGCCACCGCCAGTATTGAGGACGAATCCCGTTGGAACTTTGATTTGAGATGCGGGTTCCGCCGCAGTGCTGCCTGGCTGATGCTGGCGCAATGGCTCTCCTGCATCTGCGAGGAACCGCCGTGCGTCTCTGTCGCCCTGTGCAGCCGCCTTGCGCCACCAAAGAAGAGCTAGCTTTTCGTCCTGCAAAACTCCGTACCCTTCGCTGTAGAGTTTTCCAAGCTGTGTTTCGGCCCACGAATCGTCCTGATCTGCGGCCTTGCGAAGCCAAGATGCTGCCTCCGATTCATCCTGTGGAACCCCATTCCCCTCTTGGTAAAGGTAGGCGAGATGATCCTGCGCCAGGTTGTTTCCGGCGTCCGCAGCTTTGCGAAGCCAGACAATAGCATCCGCATAATCCGCGCTGTTTTCGTATGCCTGTCCGACGAGCATTTGAGATTCGACATCGCCTGCATTGGCCTTTGCGAGCATAGCGGGGTCAATGCCTTTGCTTTGGGCCGATAACGTTACGGCCATGCACAGGGTCAGCAGCGCGACAAAGAACCATCCGGCGAGATAACGGAATTTCAGCATAAAGCACCTCTTGGGATTCCGTGGAAATTTTTTCGCGGATCACTGCATATATTTTCAGAACAGGAGGCTCATCCCTACTATAGGCAGGATCAGCAATTCAGCATAATCCGACCATAGTAGGGATGGCAAGTGAAGTGTGCGCGGCCCTTGGGCAGAGAATTCGGGAGTTGCGGAAGCAGCGAGGATGGCGGCAGTTGGACCTTGCAGTCCAAGCCGGGATCAATGAAAACTACGTCTCCGACCTGGAAGTGGGCAGGAAAGAGGTCTGCCTGAATACCATCAGCGCGTTGGCTGAGGCTTTTGGGTTGACCATCTCGGAGTTGATGAGCGGCGTTTAGGCTGCCCCGACGCTGCCCTACTTTCCCCGAATTGCTAAGAACCCATTCGCAGATGGCCGCGAGGAACGCTTCAGCATCCATTCCAAAATTTGGAATTCAGCGCGGCAGAGGTTTGGGCATCAGCGGCAATGCGGCCAGCTTCATGGGGTGCGGTACATTCAGCGATGGTCATATGCAACAATCCCGATGCTCTCGAATCGCTTTGCAATGCTCTGGATCGCCCAAAAGCAGGGTCTAGGTTACCGGGGGTTTTGTTCCCCTCTTGAAGGCTCAAAACCGGCTCCAAAATGCTCTCCTGCCGTCCCTCATTTGTGGATTGCTCTATCTTCTTTTTCGTTTGCTTTTGCAGCTTAACTCATTTATTCCAAAGGAGTTTTATGCCCTTACCGCTCTGCCTCTTCTTTTGTCCCTCAACCATGAGCGATTTCCCTGCATTTTTTTGATCCTGTCGAAGTCATCGGGGCGCAGAAAGGACCACAGAACCGTTACATTCGTGTGTCCCTCTTGTGCAGGGCCGGGGATCGGGGAAGATCAAGCGCCAACGCCCATGTCTGCTCCGGTCAAGATTTTCTCTGGCTTTCAGCCGTGGCGGGCATGGGAAGCAGTGCAACGATTAGGCGGATGGTGCGGGACTAGCTCGCACTGACGAGGCACAGAATTCCTCTATTCGGGGCACGGCGACTTTACTTTCCGCAAGGTATTTCTGGGTGCAGCTTCAGCCCGGCTAACGTCCATTACCCCGTCAATCTTTTTGTTTTATCGAGAATCGAAAGATGGGCTTTTCTGAGTGCTCTTCTGCCGTTGCAGCTTCTCGCTGGAACCGGGCGAAACCAGCCAGCGCAGCACTGACCTTCTCTCCATACGGCCTTGTGCAAGAGGGACAGGCATCCGGGATTCTAGCCTTTTCAACGACAAGCGAAACTTCAGACCCGCACTCGGGACAGATCACCGAGACCGATGCAATATCCTTGCTCCGCAATAAGAACTCGATAGGCAGCCGTCACTCCGTCACCCCTGGATCGTCGTCGCCCTGGTCTATCAGGCTCCTGCGCCGGTCTTCTACCAGATCAAAGGTCGCCCTGTACTCCTCAAGGTGCTCTCCGACAGCTTCGAGCGTCAGCTTGTCAGCAAGAGCCGTGCTGTAGAAATAACGTGCCTCCGGTGTCTCCAATGCGGTCTGCAAGCTACCACGCGGACCGCGCAAAACATACACCTTCCGTGGTTCTTGTTCAATGGACAGGAGGAATTTCCTTAACTCCGCCGCGAGTTCAGCGTGGCGGTCCTTTATCGCTCCGAGCTTGGCCCTGGCTTCCTTGTACTGCCATTTGGTTTTCCCCAATCTGGCGAATTGTTCATCTTGTGTCACGCTTCACCTCTTCCAATTTTCGATTCTCCACCAAGCAGCACAGGAATTGCCATAAAATTCGTGCCCAAAATCTGCCAACATGGACAAATGGAAAATCATAAAATCACGATAATTTCTTCGCGGGCCTCGTGGCGGCGGCGGCAAAACATCCCCCGTACCCCTTCCCGGTGAGTGTGAGCGATGGTTGGCAGTGCCGAGGCAGGTTGTTTGTGGCGCGGCGCTCTCTCAGTAGGGCGCACAGGGAGGTATGGTGCTGGGCACAACGGGCACGATCAGCGAGGTAGGCGGGCGCGTGGGAAAGGCCATGCGAGGAGGGGCGAAGGTGCAACGATGAGCCGGAGAGATACGGGGCGCGGTTCACACTCGGAGTAATGCAACGAATCAGCCAACCGGGCGCGACACTGGTCACTTGCCGGAAGACTTGCGAAACGCCCAATAGCCTGACCAGCCGAGGAGAAAGATGCCAAGCCAAAGGTCAATCGGCTGCCACTGCGACCGCTGCATCCGTACCGGCAGAATCGGGTTCAACAGGAACGCGACAGCCAGGAAACCCCACATCCAGCCCCGCAGTCCCACTTGGTACACCCTGACCGCCCAATATGCCCCGCCCACCGTTGCAACCGTCCTCAGCACCATGTAGAAGCCGTAGGGATACTTCCCCTCAGCAGCAACCAGCAGAATCATTGCCACCAGCACGGTGAGCGCAACTTCCCACACCCGCTTGCTTTCCATGGAGGTGCCTCCCGCTACAATCATTATCATGGTGTGATTCGTCACCACGCTTTCGATTCAAGAACACCCAGCATCTACTTGCAGGGGGTACATTTCAGGGTATTTCATTTGGCTTACGATGGTTGACTCAATGATTCAACAACTTACAGGTAGATTCGAGTCCCTCACTGCCAAAGACTTGTTTTATACCGTCCTATAAAGTCCAATCCACCCTATCAATTCATTGAAAAACAAAGTGCTTATTTTCTTTTTCCGTCAGAGAAGCACTATGAAAGCCAGCCTCTCGTGGGGGTATATTTTTTGTGGGGGGGGATCCTGTTTTTTTAATTTGGGGGTATTTTGCCAAAATTCCACTTTCTTCTGTGTCCATGATTCGCACCGCCAAGGCACAGAAAGGCATTTTCCGGCCAGATGCCCTACAATTTGTCTTTATCATGCCCAAGCTCGATTGGCTCACACGAAACGAAGATGAAAAGATTGCCGCCAGCGTGCCCTACCGGCTGCTGGAGGCCGTGCCTGAACTCTCCTATGGGGATGAGCGGACGGAAAACATGCTCATCCAAGGCGACAACCTGGATGCGCTCAAAGCCCTGCTGCCCTTCTACGCGGGCCGGGTGAAGTGCATCTTCATTGACCCGCCCTACAACACGCGCAGCGCCTTTGAGCACTACGACGACAACCTGGAGCACACGCAATGGCTGGGCATGATGTATCCCCGGCTGGAGTTGCTGCGCGAATTCCTGACCGAAGACGGAAGCATATGGGTCACGATTGATGACAACGAAGCCCACTACCTCAAGGTCATCATGGATGAGATTTATGGGCGGAAGAATTTTGTTGCTACGGTCATCTGGGAGAAGCGAACCACAAGGGAGAACAGACGCGTCTTTTCGTTTAAGCATGACCACTTGCTTGTCTACGCAACGGATCGAAGGCTGTTTGAACAATCAAGAAATTTACTAGCTCTAAACGAGTCGGTTAAGAAACGCTACAAAAATCCTGATAGTGACCCTCGTGGACCTTGGCAATCTGTTTCCGCAAACGCAATGGCAGGCCACGGAACGCCAAGCCAGTTTTATTCCCTTACAACTCCATCAGGTAGAACAATGGACCCGCCTCCTGGCCGGTGTTGGCTTTATACCCAAGATAAGATGAATGCTGAGGTTGCGAAGGGAAATATCTGGTTCGGTAAAGGTGGATTAGGAGTTCCGCGCATCAAGCGCTTTCTCAGTGATTTCTCGGACGCAGGTCTAACGCCAGAGACGATCTGGAATGCGGTCGATGTTGGGACAAATGACGAGGCCAAAAAAGAGACTAATCGTCTTTTTGACTCAGACAGTCTATTTGACACTCCAAAGCCTGAGCGTCTTATTATGCAAGTTCTGCAAATTGCATCGAACAAATGCGACCTTGTGCTCGATAGCTTTCTCGGCTCCGGCACAACAACAGCGGTCGCGCACAAGATGGGCCGCCGTTACATCGGCATCGAGATGGGCGAACATGCTGTTACTCATTGTGTGCCCCGCATGAAGAAAGTGGTTGACGGCGAGCAGGGCGGAATCTCTAAACTTGTCAGTCAGTCAGTCAGTCAGTCAGTCAGTCAGTCAGTCAGTCAGTCAGTCAGTCAGTCAGTCAGTCAGTCAGGGCTGGCAGGGCGGCGGCGGATTTCGTTTTTATAAATTAGGCACCCCATCTTCGATGAGCAGGGGCATATACACCCGTCCATTCGCTTTGACCAATTAGCAGCACACGTTTGGTTTGCGGAGACGCATACGCCGCTGCCTCACAAGCGCAAGCGTTCTCCCTTGCTGGGCAAGCAGGCCGAGACGGCCTATTATCTGCTCTACAACGGCATTCTGGGTGACAAGCGGCCCGACGGCGGCAACGTGCTGACGCGCAAAGTGCTGGCCGAGTTACCGGCGCACAATGGGCCAAAAGTGATTTATGGCGAAAGCTCGCGGTTAAGCGCGGCCACCCTGAAAGAGCTTGGCGTGATTTTCAAACAGACCCCCTATGACGTGAAGGCGCGGTGACGGAGGGACATTCCCTCAGAAGGCTAAAGCCCGCGTTCATTTGGCAGTACAAATGTACGGGCTGAAGCCCGTACCCTTCAATTGAAATCGGATTTTTCAAGTTATTGGCAAATCAGCAAAGGATACGGATGAACTTCCAACTAAAAAATTTTCAGATTGCCGCTCTCGACAGACTGCGCGAATATCTGGAAGAAGTGCGCCTGGGCAATGACCCCTGGCAGGCCTTCCGCAAGGTGGCCCGCACTCCCACGGGACACACGCCCGTCTATCACCCGGTTGAGGGCCTTGAAGATGTGCCATACATCTGTTTGCGGCTGCCCACGGGCGGCGGCAAAACGATTCTGGGAGCCTATGCCATTCACGTGGCAGCGCAGAGTTATATCGAAAAAGATTATCCGCTGGTGCTGTGGCTGGTGCCTTCCAACACCATCCGCACACAGACGGCGGACGCCTTGAAGAATACCGCGCATCCCTACCGCATCGCGCTGGATGAGGCATTCGAGGGCCGCGTCCGCGTCTTCGATATTAGCGAAATAGAGAGCATTCGCCCGGTGGATATTGCGCAAGGCCTCTGCCTGGTGGTGGCGACGATTCAGACCTTGCGCGTGGAGCGAACCGACAGCCGGGACGTGTATGCGCACAAAGAGGCGCTGGAAGATCATTTCACGCGCTTGCAAACCAGCGCACCGGGGCTGGAGACGATTGCCGACGGGCCAAACGCGGGCAAGGTGAAATATAGCTTTGCCAATCTGCTACGGATTCATCACCCGATGGTGATTGTGGATGAGGCGCACAACGTCCGCACGGAGTTGAGCTTCGATGCGTTGCGGCGCGTTTCGCCCGTGTGCATTGTGGAGTTGACGGCCACGCCCGACACCAGTTCAAAGACGGGCAGCAATGTGTTGTATCGCGTGACCGCCTCTGAGCTGAAGTCGGAAGCCATGATCAAGCTGCCTATCGTGCTGGTGGAAGAGCCGAACTCTTGGGAAAAAGCCGTGAGCGATGCGCTGCGCACCCGCAAGCGGCTGGCGGAGTTTGCCACGCGAGAGCCGGAGTACATTCGCCCGATTCTGCTGATTCAGGCGGAAAGCAAAGACAAAACCGCCAATGTGGAAGCGGTAAAACAATACCTGCTGGAGACGGAAAAAGTGCCAGCGGAGCAGATTGCCGTGGCAACCGGAGACCAGCGCGGGCTGGACAAGATCAATCTTTTTGAACGAACCTGCCCGATTGAAATTGTGATTACTGTACAGGCATTGAAAGAGGGCTGGGACTGTTCTTTTGCTTATGTGTTTTGCTCGACGGCTAACATTCACAACAGCAAAGAGGTGGAGCAGTTGCTAGGCCGCGTGTTGCGTATGCCCTACGCCAAGCGGCGCGCCGTGCCGGAGCTGAATAAAGCCTACGCCCATGTTTCCAGTCCAAAATTCGGGCAAGCGGCCATCGCGCTCAAAGACAATCTTGTAGAGATGGGCTTTGAAGAGAATGAGGCAAAGCAGTACATCGAAGAAGTGCAAGCGGAGTTGCCGCTCTTCTCATCCGCCGCGCCCGTTCTAACTTTGACTCTAGAGCAGCCGCCGGACCTATCCGGGCTTACGGAGCATGAGCGGCAGGCCGTCACCGTTGCTGAGCTTGCACGGGGGCAGGTGGTGGTGGAAGTGCGGGGAGAGTTTGCCGCTGCCGCCGGGGAGAATGCGTTTGTGGCCGCCGCGCCAGCGCCAGCACGAGCGGAAGTGCAACGGCAGATTGCCGACTACCGGGCAGCATTTATAAAGCTGCTTTCCCCATCGCAGCAGGGCGTGGTTTTCGCTGTTCCCCAGCTTTGCGTGGAGTATCAGGGCGAGCTTGCCCTGGTGGATGAAGAGCTGGTGATTGAAGCGGCGGAGTGGAATTTGCTGAACTACCCGGCAGACCTTTCCCGCTTCGAGTATGACGACGCCTCCAAAACATTCGAGTTGGACATAGAGGGCAGCCGGGTAGTCATTCATCCCAAGAATGCAGTGCAGCTTGACCTGAATTTGCTGCCGACGGAGCAGACAGACCTGGACCTGGTGCGCTGGCTTGATAAGCAGGCGCGCCAGCCGGACGTTTCTCAACAGACCATGACGGCTTGGATTCTGCAAGCCGTGACGGGACTTATCAAGCGGCCCAACCTGCCTTTATCAACTCTGGTGCGGGCCAAGTTCATCCTTGCCCGCAAGCTGGGGGAATTGATTGCACAGGCACGCAAGGACGCCAAAAAGCTGGGCTGGCAACAATTACTTTTTGGAGCTGAGGCCAGAGTTCAGGCCAGTGAAGAATTTGCCTTTCGCTACAAGCCAGACGATTACCCGGCAGGTTGGCTGTATTCCGGCGGTTGGAAGTTCCAAAAGCATTACTACCCCCTGCCGGGCGAATTGGAGCCAACCGGAGAGGAATTCGAGTGCGCCGTAGTGATCGACTGCCACCCCGCCGTCAAGATTTGGGTACGGAACCTTGCCAAAAAAGAGGGCGCATCGTTTTCGCTCCAAACTTCCAGTGACCTTTTTTACCCGGATTTTGTGGCGCAGTTGCACGACGGACGCATTCTAGTGGTGGAGTACAAGGGCGGGCATCTGGCGGATTCGGCAGACGCGGACGAAAAACGCAAGTTAGGCGAACTTTGGGCAGCGCGAAGCAATGGCAAGGCAATTTTCCTTATGGCCGAAAGGGCCAAGGACGGAATGACGATTGAAGAGCAAATTTCAAAGGCCGTGGCGCGGGCATAGCGGGTGAGAGCTTGATTACATTCACCCGCGCCGGGAATTGGCGCGCTTCTCCTGGAGACCGGCGGCACTCCGTCGTGGATTCCGCCGCGATCTGGGGTAAACAGGCTGCGGAAAAACTCGATCAAGACAGGCTTTGTAACAAGGGCCCGACTTGAGTCGGGCCGCAAATTGCTGATAATAAAGAATGGGCTTTAGCCCCTGCGGGATGCTTATCGATCAAGCCACCCAAAAACAGTCCTTTTTTCGCAGCCTGTAAAGCCCCCCTAGCGGCGTTCTGGTGGGAGTATCTTCTTTTGTCGCATTTTCAAATCATTGAATTATAGCGGCTTGCAGCGCGATATGAGTTCCCTCACTTTTGGGGTACTCGCTACTGTCGTTTGGTGATATTTAAAGAAAAGTCCTCTCATCCCCCAATATCCATGCTGGTTTTCACTTTTTTGCGCTCTGGTGGCATTCCACTGCGGGTTCGATTGATAAGCGGAGGGGAGACTTCTCCCCGCATGGTGGACAATATCCCGACGTGCCTCTGGTCCTGGCAAAGGAGCGCCATGCTGCGGTCCGTTTGTGGCAGTGAAGAAGACAGCCCGGACTGAGATCAAGAAAGTGCAAGGCAAGGCTGATGACAAGCCAGGAATGACGCTTCGGCTTCTGGCTCCAGAGATGCTGCACTACGGAACGGCCACCGTCTAATAACGCAGCGTTTACGGCTGGACCAATAAGACTGAGCGCATACGCAAATCTCGCGAAGAAGCGCCAACAAAAAATGTCCGTTCGCCGGATGCGGTTTGCCACTTGCCGTTCGCGGTTGACCAGTACATCAATGCCCGTGGATCGATGTGCACACTTAACTTACGAGATTCTCCGGGTTGCAGCCTGAGCCGCTCGAAACCAGCCAATGAGCGCACCGCAAACTGCGCCCCGGCAGCAGGATTTGTGGGCGCGCCCAGGTACACCTGCGCCACCTCGTCGCCCGCGATAGAACCCGCATTTCGCAAGTTGAAATGCACCTCGGCTCCTCCGTCCGCGGCAGCTTCGACGCGAAGGTTGGAGTAGGCAAACCGCGCGTAGGAAAGGCCAAATCCAAAGGGGAACAAGGGGTCGATTTGCTGCTGATCAAACCATCGATAGCCGACAAAGATGCCTTCTGAATACGTTGCTCCGCCGTGGCTATCCGGCTGACTCCGCTCCAGATACGCGGGGTCATTGGCCGGCATCTCTTGCAGGTGGCGGGGCCAGGTAAATGGCAGGCGGCCGGCGGGATTTGCGCGGCCCGTCAGCAGATCGGCCGTAGCCCATCCGCCTTCATCGCCCGGCCACCACATCTGCAGCACGGCCTTGACTTTGTCGAACCAGGGAAGCGCAACCGGCTGGCTGACATTGAGCACCACAACGGTATTTGGGTTCACGGCGGCAACGTCGGTGATGAGCTGATCCTGATCGCCAGGAAGCCCGAAGACAGGACGCAGCCTGCTCCAGGCAAAGATGACAGCGACCTTGGCGCGCCGCGCCGCATCGACCGCCGCCCTGTAGTTGTCTTGCTGCTGTTGCGGAGTGACCCAGTTCAGGCGCACCTGCGCAGGTTGTTCGGAGCCGTCGGGATCAACCTCGATGCGAATGCGATGCGGCCCGGCAGTGAGCGTCATTGCGGCGCGCATGTTATCGAGCCCGTCAGTCGTTGGGAAAATATTGTCTTGCCCTGGCTGCACAATCTCTCCGTGAATCCAGTTGAACCAATTTTTAGCCACCACTTGATCATCAATTTTGAGTTTTCCGTAGCAGCCGAGTAATTGCAGGTGCAGCCGATAGATGCCACTTGCTGGCACGGCGAGCGTACCCGTCCACACGGCACTCTCCCTGGCCGGCAAGGCGCTGCGATGGGCGCGGGTAAAGTCAATCTGCGCATCGATATGCACGGCTGTTTCTTTGAACTCGCGCCGCTCAAGTCCTGGTTTTCCGAAGTGCGAGAGGTACTGAGCTGGAACCGGAACGCCATCCATGTCGTTGGCCACGGCATAGTTGATATGCGCCGCGGGACCGGCCAGCTTGCGCAACGCGGTGAGCGGACTGACTTCAAGCTCAGGCAGTCCGACGGCTTTTTCTCCGATCTGTCCGACGGCCACCAACTGCCCCGCGCCGGGACCGATCAGCACGATGTCGCCGAGCGCAGAGGCGTTGAGGGGCAGGATCGCAGCGCTGTTTTTCAACAACACTGCCGCGTCGGAGGCTGTTTTGCGAAGAATTGTCTGATCGCTCTCCGTCAGCGCCGTGGAATTCACTTTGGGCTCCGTCTTGCCATCGAGTAGATTGAATCGGTCCATTTCAAACAACACGCGCCGCGCCGCTTGATCGATCTGCTTTTCTGTCACCGCGCCTTCAGCCACCAACTGCTTGAGATCCGCCGTGGACTTGGGCTCTGGTTCGCTGGAGCTTTGCGCCGCTTGCTCCCGAGGCTCCTCCGGCAGGCCAACTTCGGTAAGCGCAGCACTCTCGGCTTCTCCGCTGGCATCGGACCCACGCGGAGGGTTCCGTACAAAATACGAAGGAGTTGTCCACGGTTCCGGCAACGGACCGGGCATCTCCATGTCCAATCCCGCGCGAATGAAATCAGCACCGTGGGTCGCGCCCCAGTCGGATGTGACAAACCCCTTGAATCCGATTTCCTTGCGAAGAATTCCATTCAATGTCTCCTCGTTTCCGCAGGAGTAGGGCCCATTGATGCGATTGTAGGAACACATGATGGAAGAGACGCCGGCATTGACCGCGTAAACGAATGGCTCAAGATAGATTTCGTGCAATGCCTGCTGGTCGATCCGCACATTGGTAGCTTCTGTGTCGTAACCGATAAAGTGCTTGGCCTGGGCCATCACTCCCTGGCCTTGCGCGCCACGGATAAACGCCGCGCCAATGATGCCCGTCAGCAGCGGATCTTCTCCGTAGGTGTTGTAGGCGCGCATCCAGTGAAAATCCCGATCGATATTGATGAACGGCTGAAGCACTACGTCGATTCCGCGCGCGCGAGCTTCATGCGCAACTAACTCGCCGTTGAGCCCAGCATCCACGACGCTGAAGGTTGCCGCCAACCCCATCGTGGCCGTAGGCGCCGCAGCCGGAATGCGCGTCAATACTCCGGGCGGTCCGTCGGCCATGCGCAGCGATGGAATGCCCAGGCGCGGAATCCCTTGCAAATATCCCGCCTGTCCTGGCCCCGTCAAAGCATCCTCGCCAGTGCCATGCAACAGTTGAATTTTTTCGTCGAGAGTCATCCGTTTCAATAGCGCATCGATGCGCGCATCGGTGGCCGCCGTGACCTGTTGCGCCGGCAGCGCGGCGGGAATGGCGCAGAACACGGCAAAACACGCTGCGGAAATCGTCACGACGCGCCATCCGAGGGCACGGACACGCATTTGCATGGAACTTCCCTTCCCCATTGCGGATTCTCTCCTGTTCGTTGAACGGCTGATTGGGTTTTGCCACAAACGGCGGCTCATTGCTGACCCAATTGCGCTGGCGGCGCAAGGCTGGGTGGCTGCTGGCCGGGATCGAGCTTCGGCGTCGGGCTCAGCGTCATCTTCACTTCTTTGGCCCGAGACAGCGCATCCCAGCCGATCCACCAGTTGCGAACCGGCGCGCCATCAACAGCGACCGACTCGACGTAGCGCTTGCGCGGAGCGCCCTCAGCATCCAAACGCAGTGTGTGATCGCCCAGCCTGATTTCGATCTGTGGGAATTGAGGTGTGCTGACGGTGAGTCCACCGACGCCGGGAATCTCTGGATAGAGGCCCAGATAGGCGAAGACGACCCATGATGAAGTTGAGCCGAGGTCGTCGTTGCCGGGCAGTCCTTCGGGTGTGTCCGTGAACAGATCGTCGAGGGTTTTGCGCACCACTTCCTGCGCTCGCCAGGGATGGCCGGTCCAGTTGTAGATCCAGGGGTCGCCGAAGCTGGGCTCGTTGGCAATGAAGAAGTAGGGGCCTCCGAACCAACTGGCGTACTGGCTGAAGTAGTCGTCGAGGCGCTTGCGCGTGGCCTCGGGACCGCCGAGGGCCGCGATGAGTCCGCGCAGATTGAAGGGGACCATCCAGGTATACTGGGCGGCATTGCCTTCGACGTAACCGTCGGTCATGTCGGGCTTGAAGTTAGGCAGAAAATCGCCTTTGTCATTGCGGGCGCGGATGTAGCCGGTCACGGGATCGAAGATCTTGCGCCACTGATCGGAGCGCAGCAGAAGCCGCGCGGCGGTGGATTTGTCGCCAAGAGCAGAGGCCATCTGCGCCACGGTAAAATCGGCGCTTTCGTCCTCAAGCGTGACCGAAGCGGGGTTGGGGTTCAGCTCGCTGACTGGGATATAGCCGCGGGTGAGGAAGTCGCCGAGGCCGGGCCGCTCGAGATAGAGGCGGCTGTGCGCCAAAGGATCGTCGGCGCCGCGGATCATCTGAGCCAGGGCCTTGCGGGCATCGAAGTTGCGCGCGCCAAAGGCGTAGATGCTGGCCAGGACGGGAGAGGAGGGATCGCCGACCATGCAACTGCTTTCGTCGTTGGCGATGGGCCAGATGGGCAAGCCGCCGCCCTGCTCCGCGTCATTGACCAGCGACTGCGCCAAATCGCTGGCCACGCCGGGCATGAGCATGGCGATCAGTTGCACCTGGGTGCGGTAAATATCCCAACTGGAGAAGTTGGCGTATTGGCGGCGGGCTCCTGCCTGATGCACAACGCCATCGAAGCCAAGGTATTGGCCATTGAGGTCGCTGAAGACGGTCGGATGCAGCAGGGAATGGTAGAGCGCGGTGTAGAAGACGGTGCGGTGCTCAGCGTCGCCGCCCGAGACAACGATGTGGCCGAGGGCGCTGTTCCAATCGGCGCGAGCCTGACGGCGTAGCTGCCCCAGATCCCAGCCTGGAATCTCGCGCGCCAGATTCTCGCTGGCGTTGGCAATGCTGACAAACGAGAGGCCGGCCTTCAAGCGCACGGTGCGAGTGGAGGGAGCGAAGCCGATGTAACCGCCGGAACGCGGGCCCGAGGCAGATCGCTGCCCGGCGCGAACGCGCAATTCGTCGAAGGCACCGGCCTGGGTTGGCGTTTGTTCGGTCTCAATCGCAAAGTAGATACGGTAGCGGTTATCCAGGTGGCAGAAGCCGCCGCCCGCAACCGACCCCGTGATGCGGTTGCCTTCGATTTGAATCTGGGTGTCGTCAACACGGGAGAGATTGCGGCTCAAGTCGATCAGCAGGGTGTGCAGGTCGCCGCCTTCGGGATAGCGAAATTCGGCGATTCCCGCATGCACGGCGGCGGCGAGGCGGACCTCGATGCCGCTGGAAAGTTTCACTGCGTAGTAGCCGGGCTCGGCAGTCTCGTCCTGATGCCGGTAGCTGGCGGTGTAGACCGAACCATGGACCGGCGGCGGCTGCGTGGGAAGGCCGAGCATGGGAAAGATTGGAAGATCGCCGAAGACGCCGCAGCCGGGACCGCTCAGATGGGTCAGACTGAAGCCGCGCGTGGTGGTTTGGTCATAATTGTAGGCGAAGCCAGAGGCCGGATCGGGGCTCCAGTAGATCATGCCGAAGGGGCGGGTAGCGCCGGGCAGAGTGTTGCCGATGTCGCGCTGAGAACTGACGCGAGTGCCGATGAAGGGATTGACCTCAGAGGCAAGATCGGGTTGTGCCGGGGCCGCTGCGGCCGCGAGTACGAGGAAGGAAGCCAAAAACAAAACCTTCACGGTAGAAATCTCCTTGCGATGCGAGACCGGAGCGTGTGCAGCCGCGGTCTCTGGCGTAACGGGATAGAAGGTTTGCAGACACCAACCTCAACAGCCCGGCGAAAAATAGGGAGTGCCCTCTAGCACCAGAGAATTCCAGGAATACACGTAGACTTTTTGAGCGGAGTACAAGATGGCTTTTTCTTGAGGAAAAAGCCACTTGGCATCGGGCTTTCGGTCTACACCAATTCCTGAAATGCTATAGAACGCACTCCCGGGAAACACTGACGACGCATTCAGCCGTACCCTTGCAGGACGATCAGCAGGCACGGCAAATTTTGAAGGCGCCGGGACTGCCTGACGGAAGCCCCGGCCTGGATTGGTTAGAACTCGAAGCGCCCGCCGAGTTGCAGGTAGCGCTTCTGGTTGGCATTCGTCGAGTAGCCAAAGCTGTCGTCGGCAATGTCGTTGTCAATTGCCTGCCAGTTGGTGCGGTTGAGCAGGTTGATAAAGTCTCCGCGAAGGATGAACTTGGCATCTTCCTTCTGAAGGAACGGAAGCACAAAGGCCTTCGAGAAGCCTCCATTGACGGTGAAGTATCCCGGATTGCGGAATGTGTTGGCGCCTTGCTCACTGCGAATCGCCCTGGTTCCCAGTCCGGCGGGATCGGTGAAATCAGCAGCCGTGAATACACCCGTGAGAGACACTGCCTTGCGCGAGAATCCCTTTCTCGACAGGCCAGCCTTGTAAGTGGGCCAGAGCGGCACACTGGTGTCGCCGTCAAGGTTGTTGGAGCCGTCGTTGGCGTAGTCCACATAATTTCCGCTGCTGTTCTGGACCCCGGTGTGGCCCACGGAGAACGGTGTGCCGCTCTGCGCTACGATGATCGTGCTGAGTCTCCAGCCGGAAACAGCTTCGTTGAGCAGGTGATTACCAGCCGAAAATTTCGGAACCTCATACGCGCCACCCAGAGAAAACGAGTTGGCAACGTCGAAGGCCGAGGGGCCGTAATAGGTCTTGGCCGCGTAAGCTCCCGGCCAGAAATATCTGTCTCCCGCGGCCGTATCGTCATAAGCCGGAGCCCACTGAAGAGCCCTCTTCCAGTTGTAGTTGGCCTGATAGCTGAGTCCCTTGTAGTTCTGTTTCAGAGTCAAAATCAGCGCGCTGTAGTTGCTGGTGAGCGCGTTGAAGCCATAATTCAATACGCCCCACTCGGTATCTGGCCGGATGGGATCGTTGCTGCTGTTTCTCAGGCCGGGTTCCAGGTTGAAATCGACGTTGCCGCCGCCGTTCGAGGCCGCTGAACCGGCAACCAGATCGTAGCCGTGGCCTCCCGAATAAGTGACGCCGGCAACGATGTTGGCAAAGAATTGCTGCTCGACGCCCAGGCTCCAGTTCAGATACTTCTCTGGCTTGATGTTGGGCGCAAAGCCATTCAGGTTAGCTGAATACACCGAGGTGTGGGCCGCGTTCGAGTAGATGTTTCCGTAAGGATCCTGTCCATAAGCGGGAAACGATCCGTAGTCATAACCATACGGAGCGGTCGTGGTCTTGAGATCGCCGAAGGGCAGTTTGCTGGTCGTGTACAAGCTGATGCGCTCGGGCGGCTGGGTGGGAAGGTTGTTGGCGATCTGGGCAGGCGTCAGCACGTTCTCATACAAGCCAATGCCGCCGCGAACAAAAAGATTCTTGCCTTTGAGCGGGGTATAGGCAAAGCCGGCGCGCGGCATCCAATTGTTGTTTTGGGCGTTGGTCAAGGCCTTTTCGGCGATGTGCGTCGTGGTGTTCCAGGTCTGCTCCTGGAAGGTGTCGCCAGAGCCAGGGAAGAGCGGCGCGAACAACGCCGACTTGGAGTATGGAACCGGGTTGCCAAAGTCGTCGTAGCGCAGCCCAACGGTGATGGTCAGGTTCTTCAGCGCCTTCCATGTGTCATCTGCCCACAAGCCGTTGTACAGAACGGTAGCGCCGTAGTACTGGGGATTGAACTGGCCGTTGCCGCCAATCGTGTAAAGGTTGTAGCCGGGCGCGTAGCTGTTGCTGATCCACGAGAAAACATCCGTAAAGTAGAACGGATAGAAGGGACGGCTGTAGATGCCGCTCGAATCCTGAAAGTAGTCCTGGCGATTGAATTGATAGCCGCCGCGGATGGTGTGGTTGCGGATTGTGTAGCTGAGCGTATCGCGCAGCGCGTAGGTGTGCTCCCAGTTGGTCTGAGAGGCAAAGGGCTCGTCTCCGACCACCTGCATGAAAGCGTAGCCATTGGTGGTGTCAAGGCCCTGCGGATAATACGGAATTCCCGCCGCAGCCTTGTTGCGCAGTTGGGTCCCGTTGATCGAGCGCAGGTTGCCGGCATGAAATTCATTCAGCACCCGCTCGGAAAACAGGTGCACGTAATTGATGGAAAAGTACTTGTTCTGGCTGGGCGTGATGCTGTCCAGCGCTGGCCGCTCTCCCAGACTGCCCAGCGACTGGTCGACACGTTCGTACATCACATAGAGCCGGTCTCTGCCGTCGCGGAATGCCTGATCCAGGCGCACGTTCCACTGCGTCCCATTGAATGGCTGCGCCTGATTCATCAACATGCCGGAGTCGTACATCGGCGTGTCGCAAGGCAAGTTATAGGTCAGGCTGGTGTCGGAGGGTACGGTCTGCGTGGTGCCGCAGGTTGTCGGAATCTTGTCTTGCGCGGTGGCTACGGTTCTGTTGTAGTCGCGCGAGTTGGGCGCAAAGGTCAAGGCCTTGGGGTAACCCGAATTCGGGAAAGCTGTCAGAGCCCAGGCCACAAACGACGGATCCCATTCCTGGGTGGCGACAGAGCCCGCATTGCCGATTCCCGCCAACTGCTTCTCCATGGAACCGAAGAAGAAAGTCCTGTTCTTGACGATCGGTCCGCCCAAAGAGACAAGAAACTGATTCTGGTGGAACTCTGGGTCGGTTGCGGTCGGTGTGGCAACCGTTACGCCGCCCACGTTGGGAAAGCGATTGGTGAGATTGTTGGCCGCGGCCAGGTTTTTGCCCGCGTAGCTGTAATCCAGGTCGCCATGAAACCGATTGCCGCCCGACTTGGTGCTAAAGCCAACCTGCAGCGACGCCGAGGTGCCGTTCTCGACTGAATAGGTCTGCGTTTGCAGGGTCACCTGATCGATCGAGTCCGAGTTGGGCAAGATCATGGCGTTGCCCTGCGTGATGTCGTCACCGACCGGCAGATCGTCGATCATGTACAGGTTGCTGTTGCTGCCGGCGCCGTTGGCATTGTAGGGCGGCGTATAGGAGGGGGCGAAGATTGATGAGCCGTAGCCCGAACTGGGCGACTCGTTCTGGAAGCCGGATACGCCCGGCGTCAGGGCAATCAGCTCCTGCACATCGTGGTTGGCCAGCGGCAGTTTTGAAATCTCTTCGGCGGAAACGGTTGTTTCCACGCGCGTCTCATCCGTGTTCAAGTCTGGCGCCACGGCGGTGACCGTCACATTCACGGTGCCGGCCGCGGCGGGAGTCAACGTTATGTCCACTCCGCGCGTCTGATCCGGCGTGACCGTCACCGCGATCGATTCGGTTTTGAATCCTGCCCTCGCGGCGATCACTGCGTAGTTTCCCGGCGACACGGCCGTGAAGCGGTAATATCCAACATCGTTGGTTGTACCTTTCAAATCCACACCGGTGTCGGTATTGTGGAGCGTGATAGACACTTTCTGAACCACCGCCCCGGTTGGATCTGTCGCCGTGCCCTGAACATTAGCGCTGTACTGCGCCACGCAAAGGCTGGCCGTCAAGTTGAGCAGGAACACGCCTATCAGCGCGGCCACCCATCGTTTGTTTACTAATTTCATGCTGTCCTCCAAAAGTTGTTGTTGCATTGCGGCTCCCTTTAGGCACCCGCCCGGTAGATATCCGGTAGGCTTGAAAGGGACAAATTCAAACCGATCACAAAAGAATCAGATCCCGGTGCTGGGGCGATCAAACCCAACTCCGCCAGTTACGAGGTTGCTTGGCTTACCCCAGATCGCTAAGATCGCGCAAAGCGGAATCAACGAGGGAACCAAATCAATTGAGAAACAAAACCAACTGAAACACGAAACCAATTCGCAACTTTAAGAGTAAAATCGGAGAAGTAGGAAGTTGCCCGGAAGTTTCTCTGGGTTGCCGCTCAAATTTCGGTGTAATTTATGGTGATAAAAGGGCTTATATCCCGCGTTACCGCTACGTTACACAGCCGAAAGTCTGGAACCGTCGCGTCTGAATCGCCCGAGGAATTCTTCGCCCAAGTGGAGCGTGTAGCCAGTAGCCCGCTTTTCCATAGTTCCGAGGCTCTTCCTAAACTTCTACGCTATCTGGCCAAGTACTCTCTGATGGAGCCTATTGGTCACCTGAAGGAGTATCAGATTGCAACCGAGGTCTTGGGCCGCGCATCGGACTTCGACCCGCAGTCCGATGCCTGTGTCCGGGTTCAGGTTGGACGTCTACGCGGCAAACTGTCTGAATACTACGAAACCGTGGGCGCTCAGGATGAGATCCTCTTGCAGATTCCCAAAGGCGGTTATTCTCTCGTTTTCGAGAAGCGTGTTCTCGATTCCGCTCAGCCGCATTTGAGCGCAACTGAGCCTGTTACACCGATTTCGCCCTTCAGGCAGCCTCGCTTCCTCGCCATTCTCGCTCTGGCCGCGTGCCTTTCAGCCCTTTTGACTGCTGCGTTGTTGCTCCATTTTCTCTCCGCGAAGGGCGAACTCCCCTCTGGAGCCAAACAGGGAGTAACAACAGCCGCAATGGCAGCTTTCTGGAGTCCTTTTCTCAAGGACCAGGATGGTCCCTTCGTGGTGTACAGCAATGCTGCCTTTGTTGGCAATACGGTGACGGGCATGCGTTATTTCGATGCCAAGCGGGACCAGCCCAACCAGGCAAATCATCACTACACGGGAATCGGGGAATTGGCTGGCGTCGTAAAGCTAAGCATCCTTTTTCAACAGTTCGGCCATCCCTTCCGCCTGAAGCGCGGCAGCTTGTTTTCGCTCGACGACGCCCTGCAAAATGATCTGATCTTCCTCGGCTCTCCAACTGAAAACCCTCCATTGAGCAAGCTGCTTACGACGCATGAGTTTGCCTTTGACACTGTGCCAACCGATCCGCAGCACCGGTTTGGTGTTGTTGACCTGCACGCTCATGCGGGTGAGCCGGGCGGTTTTATCAGCGATACCAGCCCTGGAGGCGCGGACTATGCCATCATAGCCCTGGCGAAGGGGGTGAACCCGTCGCATAGAATCCTGATTCTGGAGGGTACATCGACGCTGACCACCCAAGCCGCAGTGGACTTCATCTGCGATCCGGCGTCGATCGCAGAGCTGGAACGAAGGCTGGGCGCCAGCGGCAAAGCGCCACAAGCGACCTTCGAGGCAGTCATCCAGGTCAAAATTGCAGACGACGTTCCATTGGAGAGCCATCTGGTAGCGCTCCATCGAACCCAGTAAGCGGCAGATGCTTTCCGGTAGCGGCTGAGTGTGCATCGGCAAGCTGCGCATGAAAATCGCGAAGAGAGGTTGGGCAAGGAACCGGATTCGCCCGTAGCTCAGAGCGAAAACCGTAGAGCGCACAAACGGCACGGGGCCGGTCCTGAGTGGACCGGCCCCGTGCCGTTTGTGGTTGAGTTATGAGGCTACTTCACGGTAACCGTGACTGCCTTGGAGGTTGCGGGCAGGTAATCAAAGTTTCCGTCGTACACTGCCGTGATTTGGTCAGTCCCCGCGGGGAGTTTCTCCGTGGAGTAGTAGGCGACACCAGCTTTGATCGATACGGTTCTCAGCAAGGTGGCGCCGTTGTAGAAGCTAACCCTTCCGGGGGGAACAACGCCTCCGCTCACGCCGCTCAGCGTCGCGGTAAAGGCCTCGGGGGCGCCCTTTTTGATGGAGGCGGCCGAGTTTGTCAGCGTGATGGACGAGGTGGCCTTGGCTACGTCAATGGTCACCGAGGCCGTGTCGGCTTTGTAGTCACCGCTGGCTGCTTGCGAGGCGCGCAGGTGGACGGTTCCCGCGCCGGTCAGGGTCACCGTCGAGCCGGAAATGGTGGCCGGACCGCTGGTGACGGTGTAGGTGACCTCGCCACTGGAGGCAGAGGTTGCTTTGACTTTGAACGCGGCGTTGCCATAAGTCTTGGCCGGAATGGGGGCAAAGACCAAGGTAGGCGTGGCCGCGGTAACGGTGAAGCTGGTGGTAGCCGTGGTGGCCGCATAATTGCCGCTGGCCGCTTGTGAGGCGAGCAGGGCAACCTTGCCCACTCCGGTCAGCGTGACCGTTGAACCGGAGACCTTGGCTGAGCCGCTGGTGACCGTATAGGTAATCAGACCGCTCGATACCGAGGTAGCGCTTACCGTGAACGGAGCGCTGCCGTAAACCTTGGCCGAAATGGCGACAAAGGTCAACTTGGGCGTCCCCGCGGTAACGGTAAAGCTGGTGGTAGCCGTGGTGGCCGCATAATTGCCGCTGACGGCTTGCGAGGCCACCACGGTCACTTTGCCCAGGCCGGTTAGAGTAACCAGTCCGGTAGAGCTGTTGATGAGGGCTGGGCCGCTGACGATCGAGTAGGTGATGACACCCGTCGAGGCCGAAGTGGCTTTCACCGTGAAGGGAGCGCTGCCGTAGACCTTGGACGGAATGGATCTGAAGGTCAACGTGGGCGTCTCGGCGGAAACCGGGAAAACAGTGGTTGCCGTGGCCGCCGCATAGTTGCCGCTGGCCGCTTGCGAGGCGAGCAGGGTAACCGAACCGACGCCGGTCAAGGTAACGGTCGAGCCGGAGATCGTGGCCGGGCCGCTGACTACTGAGTAAGTGATGACGCCGCTTGAAGGCGAGGTCGCCTTCACCGTGAAGGGAACGCTGCCGTAGGTCTTGGCCGGAATTGCGGTGAAGACCAGGGACGGCGTGGCCGGGTTGACGGTGATGGTCTGCGTGACCGGTGTAGCTGCGGCAAAGCTGGAGTTGCCGCTCTGGCTGACCTGAACGACCACCGAGCCCACACCGGTAAAGGTGAGCTGGCTGCCGTTGAGCGTGGCCGGACCGCTGGCTACAGTGAAGGCTGGCGCCAGACCCGAGCTGGCCGTCGCCGTCAAGGCGATGGTCGAGCCGTAGGTCGCGGTGGACGGTGCCGTGAAGCTGATGGTCTGCGCCGTGAGCTGCGCTTGGCCGAGTACCAGCGGGCCCATCAGCGAGGGGTTGTCCCAGGTGCCGTCGCTGGTGGCCCACCAGCCCAGCTTGCCCTGGCGGGTTCCCTGTGCGCTGGCGGTGTCGATCATCAGGTCGAAACCATACTGCTGACCGGCAACCGGTGTGGTGCCGAGCGTCGTCCAGGGCATTGTGATCGCCATCTGGTAGCCACCGTTGATCGCCTGCTGCGCGTAGGTTACGTTATTCAGCGATGCCGGACTGTGATAGCTCTCGGTAATCGTCGCGCCGCCGTTGCCATACGGAAAGGCGTACTGGAAGTCCGTCAGCCCGTAGGTGGTGCTCTTCGAGTCAGTGCCCGAGAAGTACAGCTCCACCGTTTCGCCGGTCCAGATGTTGGCCGCGGTCGGCGCAATCAGGTAGCTGTCCTGAACCGAAACCAAGACATAGAGGTTGTTCGCATCCCACAGCACCTTGTAACCCGCCGTGTCGGTGGATGCGCCCTGGAACTGATGTTGAATCGGCACAAAGGCAAGGTTCGCCCAGGCGCCGGTGTCCGAGCCGTCCAGCGGCGGCGCGGAGTTGGCCATGGCGGCGGATTCGACATTGGGCGTGGCGCTGGCTTCGGCCGAGTTGCCGCTGACCCCACCGCTATTCGCGGCCTGGACCACGTAGTAGTACGTGGTTCCATTGGTCACCGTGGAGTCGGTGTAAGCCACCGTGGCCGAGGTCGCGATCTGCGTGTAGGGTCCGCCCGTGGTGACGCCGCGTAGCACGTTGTAGCTGGTAGCGCCGGCTGAAGCGGTCCAGGTAAGCGTCACCTCGCCGTTGCCGGCCGAGGCCGACAGACTGGCCGGTGCGGCCGGCGTGGGCTGTCCGGTCGAGGACCACTCGCCTCCCAGCGGAACCTGGAAGATATACATCGATCCGGGAGGCATGTTGAAGGTATAGCTCGAGGTGATGCCGCTGACGGTCGAGCTGGCGATCGGGACATTCATCGCCGTGTCGTTGCCCACGCGCGGATCGCCGGTCAGCGTGTAGAGCGTGGCCGTGCCGGTCGGCGTGGCCGGAAAATTGAGCGTGACCGGAGTCTGATTGCTCAGATCGCGCGAGATCACGACGACATCGGCTTGATTGGTCACCGTGGCGTCGCGGAAGGTGTACACGGCGACCAGCGGATAAGCCTTGCCGTCGTTGGTTGTCGGCACCGAGCTGGCCGTGGTCAGCACCATCGGGCCACTGGTGTAGTTGTTGCGCATTTGCAGGGCTTCCCAAACCGGATGCGGTCGGAAGCCGTTGGCGAAGTTGGTGTGCGAGGTGTATGGCCCGGTGCCGAGCTGGTACATGTAAAGGTTCTGCGGACCGAAGCCGCTCTGCGCCGCATAGAGGTTGACGTCAATGGCGCCGATGGCGGCGGCCAGCGATGTGTCTCCATTATGCGTCGCGGTGTCGGCTCCGGGGCCGCCCTCATACGAGGCCAGTGTATAACTGTGACCGGCGGCGGCATCCAGTTGCTGCTGCGAGACCAAAGCATTGATCAGCGCCGCATTTGAAGCCGGCACCTGCAACAGATCCGATTGATAATAGGCATCGCCCGAGAGCGACTGATCGCCCTGGGTATAAAGAGCCGCATCGACTACCGTGACCTCTGGCGCCGCTGCAATCGCCGCCGAGCCGAACGACGGCATCTCGAAGAAGCCATTCAGGATGAACTTCACCTTGCTCTTGTCAAAGTAGCTCTTGCCTGCGATGGCGTTTGAGATCGCGAAGTGCGCCCAGGCGCCGTAAGCCGCATCGGCTGGAACTTGCTGCGTACCCCACTCCTCGTTGCCCACCTCGAGATAGATGGTCGAGAAGTCGTCGGTGTACGGGCCCGGATGATCGGCCGGGCGCTTGGCGGCATACCCTACGCCGGCCGGAGCCGAAAGGTAATCGATCAGGTTACTCCACTCCGTTTCCGACAGCGCCATGTTGACGATCAGCCACGGGTTCGCCGTGCCAATTGACTTTACATTGGCCAGCGCCGTAGGCAGGTGTTCCAGTTCGCCCGGCACCTCGTACTGATTGCCGAGACCCGGCGTGTTGCGCGTCTTGATCTCTGGCGTCAGCCAGCTATCGAGGCTAAAGAAGGAGTAATTCTGCTCAGCGTTGCCGAAGTTGCTCCAGATGCGCACCGTGCCGGGCGCGTAATTCTGCCAGGCCGTCATCACGTCGGGACTGACCGTGTTGGGTGCCCAGGCCGAGTCATAAAGCTGGAAGTTATCTACCCACATGGTGCCCGGCGCGTTGAAGTCCAAATGCACGTTGGGCTGCGTCGAGTTAGCGGGAAGGCCCGCGACAGCCGCGAAGTTCCAGGTGAACTCCTGCCAGGAGCTGGTCACGCCGGTAAAGGTGTGCGAAAGCCCCAAGCCGGAAATCGAGAAGGTGACGCTGCTGTCGGCAATGCCCGACTGCTTCAGCCAGACGTCAACCTTGTAGGTGTGGCCAGTTTGGAACTGCTCGTAACTGGAACCGACAAAGGCGCCCTGGATGTATTGCCATATGCCCTGTGTTTCGGAGTTGGCGTCGCTCAATTCCAGGCTCAATCCGCCAGTGTCGGCGGTGGGCACATCGGTCGTGAGCGTATAGGGCAGCGTGTTGGCGCGCGAGTCGCAGCCTCCGCCGACCTCGGTGCCCCAGTTCGGGCAATAGGCCGTGAAGCGCGGATCGAGCAGAGAAAGACCCGGCGTGGTGGCTTGATTATCCAGATCCAACCAGACAATGTCGCCGGCCAGAATCTGAGGGCCAGAGTCGGCAAAGGTGATGGTATTGCCGGCCGCTGTCGAATCGTCCAACGCGCTGTATGCCGCCACCGTGTCGGTCCTCAGCAGCGACCAGGCGCCGCCGCTATAGCGGTAAGTGCGCGCCGTGGCTCCGGCAAAGTAGCCGGTGGTAATGCTCTCCCAGAACGAGGTGCCACCCGAGCTGGTGGCGACAAAGGTCGTCGCCGTGCCGTCTTGGCTAGCGGTCATGCTCATGCGTTCGTCATAGGGCGCAAAGCCGCCGTCAACGATCCAGGAGTTTTCCGTGATGTTGGCCCCGGCCCCCGGCTGCATGTTGAAGCCAGCCTTGCCCGGATTCGCCGCTACCACCTGCGGATAGATACTGAAGATCGCCGGCGCGTTGGTGCCGCCCACGGGCGGAGCCGGCGTGGCCGAAACCTCGTTGGAGAGCTTCGAGGAGCCGACCGCGTTCGTGGCCGAGACCTCGAAGAAATACGTGGTCTCGTCGGTCAACCCGGTAGCGATATAGGTTGGGTCGGTAATCCCGGTTGCAATCGGCGTGGTGCCCTCGCCGCCCGCGGTGGTGGCCTGATAGACGTTGTAGCTGGTGGCGCCATCGATGGCCGTCCAGGAGAGTGTTGCCTGGCCGTTGCCGACCGTTGCAGTCAGCACCGGAGCACCCGGCAGACCTGCCGCATAGGACGGCGTAGCCGAAGCCTCCACCGATACAGCGCTGGTGCCGGCCGAGTTCATTGCCGCCAAAACAAAGTAGTACGTTGTGCCATTGGTCAGCCCGGTCACCGTATAGCTGGTTCCGGTAACGCCCGTGGCCACCGGCGTCGTGCCTTCCGCGCCAGCGCTGCTGCCCTGGTAAATCTTGTAGCTGGTGGCGCCGCTGACCGCCGCCCAGTTCAGGGTAACCGAACCCGCGCCCGGTGTTGCCGTCAGGCTTGTAGGCACAGTTGGAATCACTACCGGAGCCGCCGGCGTGACCGCCGCAAAGCTGGTGCCCACGCGAATTTCGTCGAGCGAACTCATGTTGTGGCCAGTGCCGCCGTAGTAGGTCAGACTCTCGAAGGCCAGGCTGCTGGAATTCGATAGAGTGGCGTCTGGCGTGGCCGGAGCCACACCGCTCAGCGTTGGGTTGATGTAGAGGCTAGCCTTGTCGCTGACCCCGTTGGCGCCAAAAGTCACTCCCACGACGCACAGCACCGGTTGGCCGACAGTCATCGGCACCGTCGTTGGCACCACCGTGGTCGGCGTCGCATAGGAGCCGCCATAAGCTAGGCTCCAGTAAGGATTACCGTTCGAATCGTTCGACAGCGAACCGAAGTAGCCGACCTCGATATTCGAGTTGCCGATCCACCAAGCCAGCCCGCTGCTATTCGAGCCAAGCGAAACGCTCACGTCAGGCTTGGCCACATCCGCGCGCAGCAGAAAGCTCATCCACACTGTCTGCCCCGGCGCGCCGATCAGACCGTTCGACAGATACGTGGCGAACGGTCCCGTATCGCTGGTGTCCAACTGGCGACCGATGTAGTCCCAGTAGTCGCCGCCCTCCAGATAGTTGCCGTTCTCCACCAGCCCCGTATAGGCGACCGGGGTCGACGACTCCACATCGTTGCCCGGAATGTCGCCCGAGCCATTTTGGTCTACCCAGGCGCTAGCCCAGCCGAAATCGCCGCCACCGCTGGCGTTGGCCAGCACTGCGCCCGACGTCTCGCCAAACGGCTCGTAAGCCAGCAGTGTGCCGTTGCTCGCCGCCGCCGGTTTCGAGGCAACCTCGTTCGAGGCTCCACTCACGCCCGAGGCGTTGACTGCCGCGACCGTGAAGTAATAGAGCGCTCCGTCCGTCAGCCCGGTCACTGTGTAGCTGGGCGAGCTGATGCCGGTCGCCACCGGCGTCGCTGCTTCGCCGCCCGCGCTCGCGCCCTGGTAGACGTTGTAGCTGGTCGCGCCAAGCGAAGCTGTCCAGTTCAACGCCACCTGCCCGTCACCCGCGCTGGCCAACAGATTCGTCGGCGCTGACGGAGGTCCGACTGGCGTGACGCTGGCCTCGGTTGAAACCGCGCCAGTGCCCAGCACATTGATGCCGGCCACCACAAAGTAATACGTGGTCCCGTTCGTCAATCCGGTCGCCGTGTAGCTGGTCGCACTTACGCCGGTCGCAATCGGCGTCGCGCTCTCCGCGCCAGAGGCCGTGCCCTGATAGATATTGTAGCTGAGAGCGCCGGCCACGGCGGACCAGCTCAGCGTCGCCTGTCCGTTGCCAGCCGTGGCCGTCAGCGTTGCCGGAGCGGCCGGAACCGCGGCGACTGGCATGACGCTGGCCTCATTCGAAGCCGCGCTTTCGCCAGCGCTGTTCGCCGCGGTGACCACATAATAGTAGGTCGTTCCGTTCGTCACCGCCGTGTCGTTGTAACTTGGCGACGAGCCCGAAGCGATGGTTGTGTACGGGCCGCCCGTTGTCAGGCTGCGCTTGATGTTATAGCTCGCCGCGCCGGGCACCGCCTCCCACGCCAGCGCCACCGCGGCGTTGCCGGCCGTGGCCACCAGCGCTCCCGGAGCCACCGGTACGCCGTTGTTGGTATAGCCCAGCAGATTGACCAGGGCGTTGTACTTGGCCGTGGTGAGGTTGCGATAATCGTCGGTCGCGCCCCAGTCGCCGTAACGGCTATAGGCTCCAGAGAGGCCAAAGTAGCCGAAGTTGCTGCCGCCGTTGGCAAACCAGTTGTCGCGAATGTGATGCTGCACCAGCGCATCCATGCCCGGATCGCGATTGGCTTCGATCTGTACGCCAGCATTGGTCGCCGTCTGTGTGCCGCCGTTATCGCTGGCCGGGCCACCCTCGTAGGTGAACAGTTGCAGCCCATACTGTGTGGCCAGCGCCGCATTCTGCTTCTCATAGCTCACACTGGCGTCGCTGGCGCTGGTCATGTCGGCCAGTACCTCGGCAACGGTCGCATCGCTCGCGTAGTTGGGCGTGTTGAAGTAGTCGCCCTGGGCCAGCGCGTAGAAGTAGCTGCTCGGATCGCCGTAGGTGCTTTTGAACCAGGCCAGACTCTTGGCCGCGTTCGAGCTCGTGCTCTCGTCCAACTGCCACCAGGCGTAGACCGGACGGATCGTGGTGTTCAACGAGCCGGCTCCAAAGACCTGCTGGAAGATTTGCTCGATCTCGTAAAGCCGCTTCAAATGGCGGCGATACGCCCAGTCGTACTGGCTGGTCGAGCCATCGTTGTTCAGCACCGAACCGCCCGCATTGACCTCGTCTTCGGCCGCCAGCATGTTCCAGGTGTATTGCAGAAAACCCGAATTCCAAACCTCGTTACTGTGCTCGATATAGATATGAAGGCCGGCATTCAGGCCAACGTTGCCGGTGAATGCGTTGCCGTTTTTCAACAGCGTGGCCAGTTGATAGATGTAACTGTTGCTGCTGCCGTCGTAAGTGGGGTCCAGCGTGTCAGTGCCACCCGTGGCGCTGACCGGAATGTTGATCCAGATGTCCTTGTTGGTGGCGTTGGCCAGCAGAATCACATACTCCCAACTGACGCCCCAGGCTCCGGCCTTGATGCCGTTGCTGGAACTGGCGCTGGTACCCACGCCCTGATAAAAGTCAGTGGGCAGCGAGCGCTGATCCCAGGTAATCAGATGATGGCCGCTATCACCGTAGTAGCCAGGGCTGGAGTTGGTGCCCAGCCAGCCCATGAAGCGCAGATGACCGAACGGCGCCAGCGCCTGAATAAAAGCAGGATCAAAGATCTGCCCGCTGGCCGTGAGCCCCGCCTGGCCAGCGCTTTGCGTGTAGGCTTCCGCCGGCATATTCGGCCGCAGCGCCTGCAAGCCGCTGATGCCCGTATTGGTCGCGCTCGAAGCCGTGCGCTGGGTGTTGGTGAACGAAATCTCCATCAGCGCCTGCCCTTGGCTATATAAAGGCCCGCCCGGCAGAGTCACGTTGACCGTCGTCGTATTCGTGGCCGCGTTGTAGTTCTGGTTGGCAAAGGCAAGCTGCGGCGCGCCGGAAACATTGCCCAGTGTCGCCTTGCCCTGAAAGCTGATCAGATACGTGCCGCTCGAATCCGGCTGATACTCGGCCGGATCGTCGATGACACTGATCCAGGCAAGCGCCGGACGGTTGTCGAAAACCACCACGATGCCGTCCGCCAGCGGATTCCCGCTCGCGTCGCTGGCTACCGCATTGCCGCTCGAATCGATGAACAGACGGCCCTGGTTCTTGAACCCGTCGACAAATGCGGTCGGGCGGTCGGCCACCTCGACACCGATCTGTCCCGGAAATGTAGTCTGTCCCCAGACGAGGGAACCAAAGAAGGTCGCAAGCAGAGCCGCCATCCAAAGCGCCCATCTGCCTTTGCGCAAAAACACCTGGCACACAGCCAGAACAATCCTGTTCATCTTTCCTCCAAAACAATCAAAACTGCGAAAACCGTCTAGTGTCCTGAGTCATTTTTGCCGCATTGCCCTTGGGTACAGCTACTCTGGTTTCGCTATAGAACACGCCCATATTCCGGTCGGCAATGGTTTCCTCATACCGGCCCTCGTTTCGAGACTGTGGTTCGGAGTCTCGTTTAAGATCACCGGCAACTACCGTTTCTTTCGTTTCCGCTCCTGCTACGCCTTCATCCGGCATAACCCCACAAATTAGGGCACGGATTTAGGGCCTTCCCAACAGTGCATGTCAGCCTAAAAAGGCTTAACATTTCCCGGAAGTTGCGCACAGGTATCATGGAGTTTCATAACCAAGCATTTATGTAAGAACCTTATGTGCAACCACATACGACACACGTTACCGGGTTGTTACATACTGAATTCATCTTTGAAAATACTTTCGTAATGAATTTAACAATTCAGGGCCCAGTCGACTATCCTGGACACTTCTGAGGTTGGATTGGATATGGAGAGATAGGGGCCTTGTCATTGCCTAGCGCCTCATGGCCAGCTTGGTGAAGCCTGAATCTGTATGATGATGGCCAGAGACGCTACTAATAGTCGTCTTTTGGGCGGAATTTTGCGTTTCCCAAGCAAGTTTGCGCTGTGACTTGCCCCCCAAACTTGCCCCGGGAAGCACCGCAGCAGTGCATGGGTAACGTCACTTTCACGTCCGGTGCTTGCAGAAGCGATGCAGCAAGGTGGCTTTATCCTTAAAGCCCGTTTACGATCTTTGGGCCTGATCTGCGGTGGTCATCAAGGTAGTTATTTACAGATGCTTGTTGAGAACGTTAATTCTGGGGAATGAGGCAGAGGAAACCGTATCCGAGCGATATAAGCCTTGAGCAGTTCGAGCAGATTCGTCCGTTGCTGGAATCGGTGCGCAAGCGCACAAAACTTACTACGGTGGATTTATACGAGGTCTTCAACGCGGTCTTATATCTTCTCAAGAGCGGCTGTCAGTGGCGCATGCTTCCCGAGGGCTTTCTCAAGTGGTATACCGTGTATTCGCATTTCTCCACGCGGAGAAAGCCCGATCAGCAGGGAGCCAGCGCCCTGGAACGGGCCTTAAAAAATTGGTTGGCAGAGCCCGCGAGAAACTGGGGCGCAAGGCTACAACCAGCTTCATCATTGTTGCCACGTTTGCGCCACGCCCACAGCTTAACGCGCTTAGCCACATCATTGATCTCGGCCCGGTAAACCTTGCACACTGCCAGCCAAGAATCCTCGTCCAGCCATCCTCTCTCATCTCGATGAGTGTAACCAGAACGGCGCAGATTCAAAAATCCCATAAAACAGGGCAGGCCTACCAGATTCTCGTACAGAGCCGTATTACCAAAGTCTGGCATTGCCTTTTCCCGGACAAAACGCACCCATGTCCGCCACGACTGATAAATGCACTTCAAGAAAACTGTTATGCTGGCCATTCTTGTGCAGGACTGCCCGTGAAGCATGATCTCAGGCAGCTCCTATCTGAACAGGTTGGTGCGCGCTAGATCGATAATCTCGTCTCCGCGTCCATTCAGGATCGCCTTGATCATGTAGAGGTTGAAATCGACGATCTGGTCCAGTTTGAGGCTTGGGGGCATCGCCAGTTCCTGCCGGTTCACGACAATATCCACTAATGCGGGACCGTTGTGCGCGAAGGCCTGTTCGAGAGCGGGCCGTACCTTTTCCGGGTCATCAACGTGCAACCCGAGAATCCCCGTTCCCTCCGCAATCTTGGCAAAATCTGGATTGACCAGATCCGTGGCATGGCTGAGGAATCCCGTCGCCTTCATCTCCAGTTCCACAAAGCCCAGCGATCCGTTGTTGAAGACGACAATCTTCACGGGAAGATTCAATTGCCGCAGAGACAACAAGTCGCCCATCAGCATGGAAACGCCCCCATCGCCAGAAAGCGTAACCACTTGACGACCGGGATGAGAAATTTGCGCGCCGATGGCTTGCGGCAGGGCATTCGCCATCGACCCATGATTGAACGAACCCAGCAAGCGCCTGCGACCGTTCATCGTCAGATAACGTACTGCCCAAATCACGGGAGTTCCCACATCCGCGCAGAAAATGGCATCTTCAGCGGCAAGCTCATCGAGCACCTTGGCTACGAATTGCGGATGAATCGGCAGTTGTCCCGCCTTACCTGTTGCCAGGTCGTCCAGATCCTTGCGCGCCGTGCGATAGTGATCGAGCGACGCATCCAAATGACGGCGGTCCTGCTTCTGCTCGATCCCGGGCAGCAGTGCATTCACGGTTTCTGCAATACCGCCCACTACGCCCAGGTCCAAGTGGCTGCGGCGTCCCAGTTGCTCTCCGCGAATATCGATCTGAACGATACGCGCTTTCTTCGGATAAAACTGCTGATAGGGAAAGTCTGTCCCCAGCATCAGCAGCGTCTCGCAGTTCATCATCGCGTGATAGCCGGAAGAGAATCCAAGCAGCCCGGTCATGCCTACGTCGTAGGGATTGTCGTATTCGATGAACTCTTTCCCACGCAGGGCATGGACGATCGGAGCCTGTAGCTTGCCGGCCAACGCAACCAGTTCGTCGTGCGCGCCCGCGCAACCAGCTCCGGCCAGGATCGTGATTCTTTGCGCTCGATTCAACTCCGCAGCCAGACGGTCAAGTTCTTCCCGGCGAGGAACAATCTCTGGCTCCACGCTGGTGAAGGCCAGGCGCCGAGCTTCATTGATGGCATCAGAGAGCGCTACATCGCCGGGAATTACCACCACGGCAACGCCTTTCTTCGTCAGCGCCGTCTGGATCGCTATCTCAAGAATGCGCGGCATCTGCGAAGGATGCGAAACCAGTTCGCAAAAGTGACTGCACTCTTTGAAGAGATGCTCGGGATGGGTTTCCTGAAAGTATCCACTGCCAATCTCCGGCGTCGGAATTTGCGCCGCTATGGCCAACACCGGAACCCGGCTGCGATTGCAGTCATAGAGACCATTGATGAGATGCAGATTGCCCGGCCCGCAACTGCCCGCACAGACAGCCAGCTTGCCCGTCAGAGCCGCTTCGGCTCCAGCAGCGAAGGCGGCTGTCTCTTCATGGCGAACTCCAACCCACTCGATTCCCTTGCGCATACGCACTGAATCCGTGATGCCGTTGAGTGAATCGCCCGCCACGCCATAAATACGTTCCACACCGGCCGCGGCCAGAACTTCCACAAATAGCTCTGCTACTTTCTTTGCCATTTCGCTCAGATTCTTCTGTCGTCTCAGCAGGAAGGAAAGTCAAGATGCCCCTTCAACTGGTGGCGGAAGTCCTTTCTCCATTATTCACTTTTATCTTACGACAAAGCTCCCCTGTGCGAACTGCGCGCCGAATGAAACTTCTTGAAATATTCCGTCCCGCTGCATCTCAGATCAGAACCGATTCTCGCGTCATTCTAGGCGGACTGGATCTGTTCACTCTTGCACACAATCCAGCGGCCAAGGGCCATAATTATTCGATGGCAGTATGCGACTTCCGATTCGGTTATCGCATCCAATTCGGCAGAGGAGTGTGCACATGGACCGGCGGGACTTTATGAAGACAGCAACAACAGCGGTTGGTGCCGTTGCAGCCAAACAACTTGTTACGCCTCTGCTGCACGCAGAAGTGAAAAGGCCGGAGAGCGGCGACATGATTTATCGCGCCCTGGGCCGCACCGGGGAGCGTGTATCGGCGATTGGCCTCGGCGGATTTCACATTGGCATTCCCGCACTTCAGGATGAGGAAGCCACGCGACTGATCCATAGAGCAATCGACAGTGGCATTACATTCCTGGATAACTGCTGGGACTATAACGATGGTGTCAGTGAACTTCGCATGGGCAAGGCCCTCGAAGGCGGGTATCGTAACAAGGTCTTTCTGATGACCAAGATTGACGGTCGAACCAAAACCGCCGCCGCGCAGCAGATTGATGAATCGCTTCTGCGCCTCAGGACCGATCATGTGGACCTGATGCAGTTTCACGAGGCGATCCGCTTGGAGGATCCAGACCGGATCTTTGCCGATGGCGGCGCAATGGAAGCCATGCTTGAGGCAAAGCAGGCCGGCAAGGTTCGGTTTATTGGCTTCTCCGGGCACAAGGATCCAATGGTCCATCTGCGTATGTTGGAGATGGCGAAGACGCACCAGTTTCGATTCGATGCAGTGCAGATGCCGCTGAATGTAATGGATGCGCATTTTCGCAGCTTTACTCACGAGGTGCTTCCATTGCTTACGCAAGCCGGCATTGGAGTACTCGGCATGAAGGGATTGGGTGACCCATATATTCTCCATAGCAAGACGGTGACCCCAATCGAGTGCCTTCACTATTGTCTGAACCTGCCTGTATCGGTGCAGATTTCAGGTATCAACACCGAGGCAATTCTTGATCAGGCACTGGAAGCAGCGCGAACCTTTCGGCCTTTGTCGTCCGCTGAGGTAGCCAGCTTGCTGGAGCGCACAAAGCCAGTGGCGCAAACCGGCAAGTTCGAGTTATACAAAACGACCAGCCACTTTGATGGAACGGCTCACAAACCGGAAATGCTGGGATGAACCAGGATGAACGTCGATTGAATGCGATTTGCATCCCGCCTCTCCATGAGGCATCGAATAGATCATGAAAAATGGACTTGCGGTATCTGTTCTGGATCTGGTGAGCCTTCGAACAGGTGAATCTGCCGGCAGTGCGATCGCGCGGTCGGTAGATTTGGCGCGATCTGTCGAGCAGTTCGGCTACAAACGCTATTGGCTGGCTGAGCATCATTCCATTGCGGGACTGGCTTGTTCCGCTACGCCGGTGTTGATTGGGCATATTGCCGGCGCGACGCATACGATCCGCGTCGGAAGCGGCGGCGTGATGCTACCCAATCATGCGCCCTTGGTGGTCGCGGAAGAGTTTGGGACGCTGGATGCGCTCTATCCAGGGCGAATTGATTTGGGCCTGGGTCGCGCTCCGGGCGGAGATATTCAAACCATGCGGGCGTTGCGCCGCGACCTGCCACAAAATGGGGATGATTTCCCGGCATTGCTTGCGGAACTGCAAGCCTACCTGGGGCCGGAAAGGCCAGGACAGGCGGTCAAGGCGATTCCGGGTCAAGGCAGTCATGTGCCAATTATCTTGCTGGGATCAAGTTTGTTCAGTGCGCAGTTAGCCGCGGAATCAGGGCTTCCCTACGCATTCGCCGCGCACTTCGCTCCACAGTATCTATACAGCGCGGCTGAACTATACCATACTCATTTTCAGCCCAGCGATATCCTCCGCGAGCCATATCTTATAGTAGCTGTACCAGTGATTGCCGCGAAGACGGATGCGCTCGCGCAAAAGCTTTTCACCACTTCGCAACAACGCTTTCTTCGCCTCATCCGAGGCCAGCCTGTGGAGTTGTTGCCACCGGTAGATTCCATGCAAGCGCTTTGGCGCGGCGGGGAACAAGAAGCCGTGCAAAGTAGATTGGGCGAGGCCATCGTTGGTTCGGATGTAACTGTAAAAGCTGGAATGCAAAGACTGGCGAGAGAAACAGGAGCGAATGAATTGATAGTTGTTACCGATACCTATGAGCACACAGACAGGACTGAGTCGTATCAACGTGTGGCTGGAGTTGCCGCTTCGATCTCTGAGGAAAAAGACACCGCGTCTACAAGCGGCTGGCGAACCATCGGACAGGATGAATGAACCAGCCAACGGGCCTCCGGCGCTCATCGATAGCTGCTGGAGGCCTTAGTTGTTCCTCTTGATTTCTGAGTCGTGCAAGGCATCTTCCTGCGCGGCAGATCGCCCGGTGTGTACAGGAAGCCCTCCGATGAGCCCTTGATAGTTTGTGAGGCGTGTTCCGAGGATCACTACGCCCTCAGACGTGATTTCATACTCGCGAATATCCTTGGCATGGTTTCCGCCCCGCATCTTGATCACGGTCATGATCTTGCGCAGTTGGCCATCGATTGATACATACCGAAGCCGGATGATGTCATCTGTCAAGAAAGATATTGAGTAGGTACTGAACGGAAATTCGATGAATGACTCATCGACCTCAACCGTGCTCAAAATCGTCACGCCGATTCCGGTCAACGCGAAGATCATTCGGTAGAGTGACTCGCGAAAATCAGCGCGAAAACCAGGCGAAAGAGCCATCTCAAATCCTGCCAGAGAATCGATCACCAGGCGCTTGGCGCCGATCCTCTGCACGGCAGAGAGAATCGAGTGCATGGTTTCGTCTACAGAAAGATCAAGAGGACGGAGATAGAGAATTTCGAGTTTTCCATCGCTCTGCGGCTTTTCCAAATCCAAGCCTAAGGTAGCGGCTCGCTCCGCATAGGCCTGCGGGCGTTCTTCAAAGACAGCAACAATTCCGGACTCTCCCTGGCGGATGCCTTCGGCGATGAATTGGGTTGCCATAACGGATTTTCCAGTTCCGGAAGACCCCGCCACCAGAACGCTGTCGCCTTCGCGCACGCCCCCATCCAGCATCTTGTCCATCTCAGGAATGCCAAAGGAGAGACGTTTCAAGCCGAGTGCGTTCCTCCTGCCCGCAGTCAATCCAAAGGTGCGGGAGAAAGCTTGCACTCCAGCGTTGGTGATTCGGAACGTATGCAATCCGGGCACGGACGCCTGACCGCGCAGTTTGATGATCTGTAACTTTCGCACAATGGAGTTACGCTCTGTGGTCTGACGCAGCCAGAATAACCCATCGGCAACGGTAAATATGGGGTTGTCGCGCAGCTCATCCTCGGCATATTCCCCGATTAGAAAGGTTGTTGCCTGCCAACTGGCCAAGAACAACGCCAATCTCTGGATGAATGCTTGCAGATCCATTCCATCCTGTGGCCCACGAACCATGGTACGGAATGAGTCCACAACCACGACAGCAGGGTTGGACTTAGTAACTTCCTTGGTGATCTCCTCCAGAACAGCACCCAAGTCCTTTTCCAGCACGACCTGACTCAGGTTGATGAAGCGAATGGAGCCTGGCAGTAAGGATGAATCAAAGAACGTGTACTGTTGCTGGTAGCGCAGCATCTTGATTGCAGATTCGCCGAGGACCGTGAAATAGAGAGCCGGTCTCTCCGGGGTCGCATTGGCAAAGACGAACTGGTGTGCAAGCGTTGTTTTGCCGCTGCCGGGAGCGCCGGCAATGATGTTGAACGAGAATTCGGGAAGTCCGCCGCCGACAATTTCATCGAGCCCCGGAACACCCGTCGGCAGCTTGTTGATTTTCACCTTATCTTCTGTGGTCATGCTATTCTCCCGTTTCCCGAATTGCGATCATCCAAGGTTGCATCCGGCCACGCATTGCGCAACAGGCTTAACGTTAAAGCTTCCCCAAGGAACGTAAGAAGCAGACCAAGAATGCGGGCTATGAGGATAGCCCCTGCTTCACCAGGGGGATCCTCGCCCGCCTGCTGGCTACCAGCCAGATCCTTGTTTAAGTCGGCCTGGAAGTCAACCTCATCCAACCCCTGCAATGCCCCCTTCACGCTAACTTGTACCGCGCATAGACCGGGAACCTCCGTCTGAGCGAGTACCAGCGCACGCACTGCGATCGACTGAAAGCTGGCAACCCCGGCGAAGGAGACAAGGCACTGGCGCAATTTCTCATAGGTACGAAGAGTTGCGGATTCCGTTGGCTCGGAACTCTTGTCCGCGTCGGCTTCGTGGGCAAGAAGCCGATGGGCCAAATCTCGCATCTCTGGGGAAATCGTCATTTTCAATTCAGTATCATTCCAGCGTTGAGATTCAGAGATCCATCCTATTTCTTCACTGAGGATCACCGAGACGATTCCATCATACCGCAAGATGCTGCACGATGAACTATCTGTCTCCATGTCCATAATGCAGCCTCAAAAGGCAAATTAAAAATCAATTCATGTAGCGATTCGTTTGCAGGCTGGGAATCTCCTCTTGCGGCCCTCCGGCCCTGCTGCGGATGAGAGTGAATATGTCCAAAACAGCAGCTATGTTGCGGATATTGCCCACAACGCTTGCCAACCCCTGCGCCATGTCGGAATGTTTGTACGCTAGGGCTTCAATATGATCGCTCACACTCCTCAAGCGGTTGATTTCCAGCAGAAGATCCTCGAATGCCGCGGCCATTACCGATTCATTGGCCGCCGAAGTTGTCGTGTCTTCCACTTTGGTCTCGACCAACTCTGCGCTGGCGTCAACCTGAAGACGCAGATCCTCGATCAAACGCAGGGTTGTTGCTTCGCCAAGGAAGGTGAGAAACAGCCCTAGTAACTGCGCAATCAAGATGACACCCGCCTCGTCGTCTTCACCCGCACCTGTGCCCTTTTGCAACTCAACTTCGCTCAGGCCATGCAGTTCACCACTCGCCGTGACCTGTACTGCGCTGAGTCGGGGAGATTGAGACTTGGCAAGGGCCAAGGCACGAGAAGCGAGCATCTGAAATCCGTCAACTCCCATCGGCGCGCCAAGTTGTCGGCGCAGTCTCTCATAGACGCGCACAGTTGCCGGCTTGGTTTGAAGGGCGGTGGTGCTTGCATCAGCCTCAGAAGCAACTAGGCGGCGAGCTAACTCGCGTGTTTTGTGGGGAGTAACCATCAATTCCGCTCTTTCTTTTGGATATCTGCCTCGTCATCAACGTGAGGCACATTTCGTGATAATACTCTCTTACCCGGCACCTTGGTTGTGCGATTCACAGCGTTCTTCACTGGAGGTTATTTCAGCGCCTCATTGTCCATAAATATTGAAAATATTTCTCCAAGTAGTGAGCAATACTGCACAGATTGCCCGGGTTTCTCGGGAGATACTGTGCTAAAGTTTGGCTTGAGGTGTAATGCCTAACAAAATGCAACGGTTGCCGGTCTAATGAAGAGCATCCTGCATGATTCAATACCGCTTGCAGTCGATGCTTGCTTATCGTGTGCCTGCGCGATCCACCGGTTGGCGATGTTGTTGCGCAATTGTCGCCTGCCAACCCGCAAGAGCCGCATCTGGAAGGAGGTTCTTTGATGGTAGAAGTGGATAAAAACGGATTCGATATTGCCGCTTTGCTTACGACCGCTGGTCTAGGTCGGAGAATCATCCAATTCACGCCGAAGGATGCGTTCTTTTCGCAGGGAGATCCCGCGGACTCGGTCTTCTATCTTCAAAAGGGTCGAGCAAGAGTCACCGTCGTCTCCGCAACCGGGAAAGAAGCCACCCTCAAGATGCTCTCGGCGGGAGAGTTTGTTGGTGAGGGGGCACTTGCGGCCGTGCCGGGGCTGCGTCTATCCACAGCAACAGCAGTTACTGACTGCACCACGTTGAAAATCCGGCGGAGCGAAATGATTCGTTTGATGCATGACGAACGCGGATTCTCTGAGTTGTTCATGAAATATTTGATTGAGAGCAGCATGCGTGTCCAGGCTGATCTGGTCGATCAACTCTTCAATTCGAGCGAAAAACGGCTGGCGCGAATCCTGCTGATGATGGCCGAATATGGCGAACCAGGAGAGCCGGTAGAATTCATTCCAAAGATATCTCAAGAGACGCTGGCAGAGATGATTGGAACCACCCGTTCACGCGTTAGCTTCTTTATGAATCGCTTTCGCAATCTCGGTTTTATTGAATACAAAGACCGTATCCGCGTTCACAAGTCGCTGCTCAATGTAATTCTGTACGATCAACCCAGTGAGCGGAATGCCACGGCTCCATCCCTTGGTTCGGCTACGGCACGTAGCATCGCTGAAGCGGACTATTAGCTACAGTGAGCCTGCCCCAGTGCTTTAATACCACATCGACATCCGCTTCCAGCGGATTGATCGAGATCAAGCCTGCTTAAATGACTCTATGAATGGCGGACTACGCTAGGCGGCAACGTCTTGTATCGCAATCTGGCCGGATCAAGAAAAAATTTATAGCGAAACCAGAGTAGCTGTACCCAAGGGCAATGCGGCAAAGTGGCTTTTTCCTCAAGAAAAAGCCACCTCGGAGACACTTTTCGAAGGCACGATTACTCTGGTTTCGCTCTAGAGATGCACCAGTCCGCGCCGCAGCGCATTGACCACTGCCTGAGTGCGATCATTGGCGCCGAGCCGGGCCAGGATGACGCTGACGTGGCACTTCACGGTGGCCTCGGTAATGCCCAGCAAGGAGGCGATCTCCTTGTTGGAGTTGCCCTTGGCCAGCAGTCGCAGCACCTCGCGCTCGCGCTCGCTCAAGTTCGAGTCAGGGGTGCGCCCGGCCAGAGCCTGCGACATGGGCGGCGGCAGGTAGCGCGCCCCGGCGTGGACTCTGCGCACGGCGTTGACCAGCATCTCTTGCGGCAATCCTTTGACCAGGTAGCCGCTGGCGCCAGCCTCCATCGCCTGATGAATGTCCTCATCGCCCTCGTAGGTGGTGAGAATGATGAAGCGCGCCTTGGGCGTGACGGCGCGAATGCGGCGAATGGCCTCGACCCCGCCGATACCCGGCAGGCGCAGATCCATCAGCGTAACATCTGGCTTCAGCAATGCGTGCTGCTCGATAGCCTCTTCGCCACTGCCAGCCTGGCCCACGCACTCCATTTCTTTTGACGAAGAGATCAGTGCGGCAATGCCCACGCGCATGATGGGGTGGTCGTCGACGATGAGAATGCGAATAGCAGCCATTGCTTCGAGATTATAGTCGGCGGCCTTGATCCCTGTCCCTCCGTTGGCATTTGACATCAGGGCAAACGCATCATGCAAATAAAAAGGCAAGAAATCAGGTTTTGAAAGGGCACGGATTTATCCGTGCCGTCCAATGCCTCCTCAATTGGCGGCCTTTAGGCCCTGAGGGATGTATTTTCTGTCCCAAAGCTTCCCTCAGGGGCTGAAGCCCGGCATATTTCTCTCTTTTGCGGCACGGATAAATCCGTGCCCTTTCAAAACTGGAGAGGATGCATTTGCCCTGCATTTGGCATGGCAAGCAGTGTGTCTCCATGTGGAATCGGTCTGAAGCACCGCGCATTGCCTTCGATCCTGGTCAACCAGCATCCAGCTTGGCGCGCGGAATCTTGACGCGCACGGTAGTTCCCTGCCCTGGAGAGCTTTCGATCTCGACCGTGCCATCAAAGCGGTGGACTCGCTCGCGCAGTCCTTGCAAACCATAGTGCCCTTCGGCGGAAACGGCACTGGCATCGAAGCCCGCCCCGTCGTCGCTGAGCAGCATCTCCAGCGCCTTGGATGAAAACCGCAACTCGGTGAAGAGCTTTTCGGGATGCCCATGGAGCACGGCATTGTAGAGCCCCTCGCGCGCCACCATCATCAGTTCATGAGTAGCCTGCTGGCCCATGGAAAAGGGCGTTCCGGTCACGCTGCATTCCACTGCAATGCCATATTCGCGGCTGACTCGTTCGCCCATTTGGCGCAGGCTGGCGGCCAGGCTGCTGGGCGCTGCCTCGTTGCCGCGCAGGTTCCACACCGCCTGGCGCGCCTCGTCCATGGTGGCGCGAATCTGGGTGCTGGCGTACTCGATCAAGTGCTGGCGCGACTCGCCATCGTCCGGCTCACAGCCCGAAACCGCCTCAAGCATCGCCGAAACGCTGGCACAGCCTTGAATCAGCGTATCGTGCATCTCGCGCGCCAGCCGGGTGCGCTCGGCCAACACCGCCTGATAGCGCTCATGCACCTGCCCAATTCTCACCCGATAAGCCGCCATCGCCGCCAGCCCCGTCGCCAGCAGGCAAAGCCCAATGAACCACCACGTCCGATAGAAATAGGGCTTCTTGACCACCTGCATCGTCGTCCGCACTCGCTGCTCGGGATGCTCACGCTGCCAGGCTTCCACGATGAATGTGTATTTGCCCGCCGGCAGATTGGTATAAGTCGCCGAGCGCTGCGCCGCGCCCGCCGCGGTCCAGTCCTTGTCGAAGCCATCCAGACGGTAATGAAAGAGCAGATCTTCCTGCGAACTGAGCATCACCGGCTCATAAGCAATCTCGATGCGCGAAGCCGCGGCAGACAGTCTCAGCGCCGGCGCGGCAGCCATCGTCTTGCCGTCCACCGTAACCGCGCCCATATTGAGATGAGCCAGCGGAGGCACGTCGAACTCCGTGGGCCGGATGCGCCACAGGCCGCGATTGGTCGGGAACCAGGCCTCGTCGCCGCGCGCTATCACTCCCGCCGGCTGCGTTCCGCCATAAAAAAGCGTCGGCTTGTCGCCCGCATCGCCGCGATAAAAGCGCATGGAGAGCACTTGACGCCCATCATGCGCCTGCGCGTCCAGTTCCGCTCGGTTCATCAGCATCACGCCCAGTGGGCCACTCAGCCACAAGTGCCGCTTGCCATCCTCCAGAATCGAATAAATGCTGTCGCTGCCCAGTCCGCTGGCAGTGGTGTAATGCGTCACCACGCCGTCGCGATAGCGATAAAGCCCGTTGGTGCGCGTACCCATCCACAAGCCGCCGTCGCTGTCTTCATGCAGTGCCCACACCTTTTCTTCCTTCAGCGCCTCGGTGGCGGCGTCATGCACCGGCCGACCCTGGTGCAGATGGCTCAGGCCGCGCTCCGTGCCCACCCAAATGTCGCCGTTGCGATCTTCAAGAATCGAGCGAATGCTGAAGTAAGCCAGCCCGTCCTTCATGGTCAAATTGTGAAAGCCGCTGCCGTCCAGGTGGCTCACGCTTTCGTCCATGCCAATCCAGATGCTGCCGTCGCGCGCCTCAATCAGGCAGCGAATGAAGTTGCTCGGCAAGCCCTGGCGCATGGTGTAGTGGGCCGAGGCGCCCTTCGTCCCAATGCGAAACAGGCCGCTGCCATCCGTGCCGATCCACAGGGCCCCATCGCGGGTACGCAGCAGGTTACGCACCCGCGCCTCGCCCAAGGCCGCAAAATGAAAGGGCACGGCGCGGCCATCCACCACGTGCACCAGTTGATTCGACGCCGACCACAGGCTTCCATCCGCATCGCGCGAGACCGTGCCAAAATCCGAATCCGCCGCCTGGGGCAACGAAATCACCTGCACCGGCGTACGGTTGAGCCGCACCATGCCCACCTGCGTACCCACCCACAGGTTGCCCGTGTCGTCGGCAAAGATGCTCAAGATTGTGTTGCTCACCTGCGGCGAGGGCGCGTCCATGTGTGCAGCCGCGCTGCCGTGCGCGTCGTAGTGAATGCGGAAGATTCCCTGTCCAATGGCGCCGGCCCACAACTCGCCCGCCGAAGCCGCGCACAGGGTGCGGATGGTGCCCCACACTCCGGCCACGCGCTCGAAGTGATCACTGCCCGGTCGCAACCGGTGCAGTCCGCTGACCGTGCCCACCCAGATCGATCCGTCCTCGGTCTCGACAATCGATTTGACGCGGTTCTGGCTGTCGGTGCCGTCGAGTTTGAACTCCCTGGGCTGCCCGTTGATGAGGGCGTAGAGCCGCGCCGCGCCCGCCCACAAGCGACCGCGGCTATCTTCCAGCACGGCGTGAAAAGCGTTGGCCGGCATCTCCGCGCGGTTGTCGATCCGCTCCAGCTTCTCTCCAGTTTTACGGAAGAGGCCATTGTCGGTGGCCACCCACAACGCCCCGGCGCGGTCCTCAAAAATCGCGCGCACAAAACCGTCAGTCAAGCCCTCGGCCGCGCCGTAGACGCGGAAGCGCCCGCCGCGCATCTCGACCAATCCGCCGCCCTCGGTGCCGATCCACAGGGTTTGGTTGCGGCCCGCGAGCAGGCAGAAGACACTGTTTTCGCGCATCTGCGGCGTGTTTTCCCGCGCAAAAACCGTGAAGTGCTCGCCGTCAAAGCGCGCCAACCCCTCGCTGGTTCCCACCCACAGGTGCCCATCGGCGGTTTGCGCAAAAGCCTGCACCGTCTCGCCCGGCAAACCGTTCTGCGGCTGCCACGAGTGCGCGGTGTAGTTCCATCCGCCGCTGGCCAGAGCGCTCTGCGCCCACGCCTCCGGCGCGGTTGTGCACACGACCGCCAGCACCAAAGCCAGCAACCGAATTCCTCTGCGCACATCGGTTGTGAACCGCACGTCTTGCTTCCTCAGCTACCTGTCGGGTGCCCCACCCATCCCGCGTTTTCTGCGGGATGGGTGGGATCGCAAGCCACTATTTGAAGACCGGATCAATCGTTATCGGCCCGCTTGCGGCGCGACTTGATCAAACGCCGTGATCGCAGGCAGCGCATTGTGCTTGTCGTCGTAGAGCGCGCGCCCCGCAATCGGCCCAGGCGGAACCGCTGGCTCCCACCAGAAGACGCCCTGCCCCAGCCCGTTGGGAATCGCCCGCACTGCCGCATCCACGGCCTGCAAAAAGGCCTTCTGGCCCTCGGGGCTTTCGGCAAACTCCGCCTTCTTGCCGATGAAGTCGCCCGGCGTCCAATTGGAAGCCGTCTCTACTACGATAATCGGGCGGCGATAGCGCAGCGCCAGATCGTGCAGATTGGCCCGCAATTTCGTGGTGTTGCCGTGCCACATCGGGTAGTAGGAAAGCCCCAT
>Ga0224528_1000182_pt1 | contig 52876 bp, 34 predicted proteins | sample CBST25metaG_2_FD_179888 | JGI IMG/M metagenome (GOLD analysis project Ga0224528, IMG submission 179888) | Peat soil microbial communities from Stordalen Mire, Sweden - C.B.S.T25 | ecosystem: Environmental > Terrestrial > Soil > Wetlands > Peat | place: Sweden: Norrbotten County, Stordalen Mire...
TGCGCGGACTGGCCGGCGCAGGGTTGCGGGTTCCGGAGGACTGCTCGGTGCTGGGATTCGACGACGTTTTGCCGGCGGAGGTGGCGACCCCGGCGGTCACCACCATCCGCCAGCCGCTGCGGGAGATGGGATTGCGGGCGGCCGAGTGGACACTGGAGGCGATTGAGGAGCCGGAACCGGGGCACACGCGGGCGGCGCGGCTGGAGATGACGCCGCCGGAACTGGTGGTGCGGATGTCGACGGCGCCGGCGTCCTGAAGAAGCGGCACAGATGGAAAGGGGCGGGAACCGGACACTTGACAGAGGGCGGTTTTCGGCGGATATTCCCAATATTCAAACGATTGAACCCAGGACGCATCCGTACGGTTCTGGCGCCGATTCCGTTCCCCGGTTCAGATGGGTTGAAACAGGACTTTTTTGAACGCCCGGCGGGCCATTCTGGACGGAACGGGAGAAAAAGCTGGTGCTTGCATGAATCAAAGGATTTTGCCGTGTCTTCTGGCCCTGCTGGCGCTGCCGGCGGCCGTGCTGGCTGAGACTCAAACGCCGCTTCGCGAGGGCTGGCGCGTGCAATCGGCGTGCAAGCTGCAGGCTGGGGGAGATGCGCTGGCGCGCGAGGGATTCTCGACCGAGGGCTGGCTGAAAGCCACGGTGCCCAGCACGGTGCTGGCTGCGCAGGCCGCCGCCGGAGCGGTTCCCGACCCCTACTACGGCATGAACCTGCGGCAGATTCCGGGCACCAGCTATCCAGTGGGCCAGAACTTCGCCAACCTGCCCATGCCGGCCGACAGTCCCTATCATTGCGGGTGGTGGTATCGGGACGAGTTCACCGCGTCCGCCGCGACGCAGGCGGACGGGCGCTACTGGCTGCACTTCGGAGGCATCAATTACCGCGGCGAAATCTGGCTGAACGGGCACAAAATCGCGGATTCGGCGGCAGTTGCCGGAGCCTATCGCACCTACGATTTCGATGTGACGGATTTCCTGAAGCGGGGCCAAGTGAACGTGCTCGCGGTGGAGACTTTTGCGCCCACGGAGAAGGACCTGGGCATCAACTGGGTTGACTGGAACCCGTGCCCGCCGGACAAGGACATGGGGCTGTGGGGCGACGTCGATCTGGTGCAGACGGGCGCGGTGACGGTGCGCTCGCCGCTGGCAGTGACGCACTTCCGCGATGGCGGGCTCAGCGACGCCGACCTGACGGTTTATGCGGAGTTGCACAACGCCGCGGATCGCCCGGTGAAGGGCGTGGTTTCCGGCTCGGCTGCCTGGGCGCATTTTGAGCAACCGGTGGAACTGGCGGCGCATGAAGACCGCACGGTGACCTTTACTCCGGAGCAGTTCCCCGCGCTGCGGATTCACGATCCCAAACCCTGGTGGCCTTACCAGATGGGGCAGCCGCACCTGGAGCGGCTCACGGTGAGCTTTGCGGTTGGCGAGCGCGCGAGCGACGAGAAAAGCGTGGAGTTTGGAATCCGCGAGATTACTTCGGAACTGAACCCGAGCGGCAGCCGCCTCTTCCGCGTGAATGGAAGGCCGATCCTGATTCGCGGCGCAGGGTGGTCGCAGGACATGCTGCTGCGCACGGATGATAACCGCTTGCGCGACCAACTGCGGCTGGTGCGCGACATGAACCTGAACACTATTCGCCTGGAGGGCAAGCTGGAGACCGATGCGTTCTTCCATCTGGCCGACCAGCAGGGCATTCTGGTGATGCTGGGATGGTGTTGCTGCGACCACTGGGAGCACTGGAAAGACTGGACGCCGGACGACCTCACGATTGCGACGGCATCCTTGCGCGCGCAGATGCTGCGCCTGCGGCAACATGCAAGCCTGCTGGTCTGGCTCAACGGCAGCGACAATCCTCCGCCTGCCGATGTGGAGAGAGCGTACCTGAAGGTTGAGGCCGAGACGCACTGGCCCAACCCGATCATCTCGTCAGCCTCTTCCACGCCCACCAGCGTAACCGGTTCGAGCGGCGTGAAGATGACCGGCCCGTACGACTACGTCGCGCCGAGTTACTGGTATGTGGACCGGCAGAACGGCGGCGCGTACGGCTTCAACACCGAGACCAGCCCAGGGCCGGCGATTCCGTCGCTGGCGAGCCGGCAGAAGTTTTTGCCCGACGCCGAGGCCTGGCCGCCCACGCCCACCTGGAGCCTGCACTTTGGCGGTGGCGAATTCGTCAACCTGAAGGTCTTCAACGAAGCCATGGAGGCCATGTACGCCAAGCCGCACTCTGCGGCCGACTATGAGCGCATGGCGCAGACCATGGAGTACGACTCCGAGCGCGCCATGTTCGAGGCATACGGCAAGAACAAGTACGGATCGACGGGCGTGATTCAATGGATGCTGAACAACGCGTGGCCTTCGATGATCTGGCATCTCTACGACTACTATCTGGACGCCGGGGCCGGATACTTTGGGACCAAGAAGGCGTGCGAGCCGCTGCACATTCAGTATTCCTACGACGATCACGGCATCGTGGTGGTCAACAGCACCAGTGAACTGATTGCCGGCCTTCATGCCAGCGTGAAGGTGCATAACCTGGCGTGGAAGGAGTTATATAACTCCGAAGCCGCCGTGGATGCGGGCGTCGATAGTACGCAGCGTGTTCTGGCGATTCCGGACGGGATTTTTTCCGGCGCCGACAGACTCTTTTTCATCGATCTGAACTTGTCGGATGCATCCGGCCGCGTGGTTAGCCATAACTTCTACTGGGTGCCCGGCACGCTTACTGCCTTCGACTGGGCAAAAACCGACTATACCCATACCCCCGCGGCGCGCCATGAAGACCTGACCGCGCTGGCAGCTTTGCCCCAGGCCAGCGTCCAAGCGCGCGCGGAGATCGGAAATACGCCGCGCGGACGCGAGATTCGGCTGCATCTCGACAACGGCTCCGCGGTTCTGGCCTTCCAGCTAAGAGCCGCTGTGCGCACGGCTTCCGGGGGACTCATCGCGCCGGTCTTCTGGTCCGACAACTGGATCGAACTCGCTCCCGGCGAAAGCTCCACGCTGACCGCGCTGCTGCCAGAGAGCGCAACGGAAACGCCCATCGTTCAGATCGAAGGCTGGAACGTTGCAGCCCAAACCATCACTCCCGCTGCTGCCGTCGCGGCGCGCAAAGGCAACTAAGGAGAGGCATGGCAGCTTCAGTGGGAGGAACGCAGCCGGAGGCGATCAGCCTGAGGCGCAGTTTGCGCTTCAGGGACCTGGTCCTCTACGGCATCATTCTTATCCAGCCCACTGCGCCCATGCCGGTCTTCGGCGTGCTCTACGATAAGTCGCACGGCCACGTGGTGGCGACGATTCTGCTGGCCATGGTGGCCATGCTTTTTACCTCCATCAGTTATGGCCGCATGGCGCGCGTGTATCCGCATGGCGGATCGGCCTTTCTCTATGTGGGCAAGGAGATCCATTCCAGTGCCGGCTACATTACCGGCTGGTGCCTGGTGATGGATTATGTTCTGAATCCGCTGATCTGCACCATATGGTGCGGCAGTGCGGCGATGAACTTTTTCCCCGGCGTGCCCTATGTTGCCTGGGCCATTTTCTTCGCGCTTCTCTTTACCGCATTGAACTGCAATGGTGTTGAAACTTCGGCGCGCATCAATGCCGGCATGACCGTTGCGCTGGGCGTGGTGATTCTGCTGGTGCTGGCGGCAGCGGTGCGATGGGTGCTGCATCTCTCAAATCCCACGGCAGCGCTTTTTCTCGATCCGCTCTATAATCGCGCCAGCTTCAGCACGCACGGGGTGCTGATCGGCACCTCGACCGCGGTGCTGACGTATATCGGCTTCGACGGCATCTCCACGCTGACCGACGAGGCCAAGGATCCATCCCGCAGCGTGCCCCGCGCCATCGTGCTGACCTGCCTGATCACCGGCATTCTGGCCAGCATCGAAGTCTATGTAGCGCAGCTTGCGTGGCCACGCGGACTGTCGTTCCCGGACATCAATACGGCCTACGTGTACGTCTGCGGGCACATGGGCGGGCCGATGCTTTTTGCCATTGTGAACGGAGCCTTGCTGCTGGCCACGATTGGCTCCGGCATGGCCTCGCAGATGGGCGCCGCGCGGCTGCTCTACGCGATGGGAAAAGACGGCGCATTGCCCGGCCGCTTCTTCAGCACGATCCATCCCAAGAGCCGCATCCCGCGCAACAATGTACTGCTGATTGGCGCCGTGTGCCTGGCGGGCGCGCTGGTTTTCAGTTATTCGCTGGGCGCGGATCTGCTGAACTTCGGCGCGTTGCTGGCCTTCATGGGAGTGAACCTCTCTTCGATGGTGCGCGGATGGCGCCATGGCCGCTGGTCGCAGTGGTTCCCCATGCTGCTGTCGCTGGGCGGCCTGGTCACCTGCGCGCTTCTGTGGTGGAACCTTGACCCGCTGGCCAAGATCGTTGGCTCCGCGTGGGCCTTGGCCGGCATTCTGCTCTGGGTTGCCCGCCGCCGTTACACGGTGCTTCCCGGAGAGGATGCCTGAAGCGCGGGCGGCCGCGAATTGCAACTTGACTTTGAGCCCGTCTGCACCTATTCTCCACTTATGCAAGGTCGCGCCTGTTGTCGCCGGTGTATGTTGCTTCGCGCGCGCAGGTGACCCTGGCTTAAAAATTATCTATAAGTCCACGGTTTCCAAATGCCCGCGATACAGCCTTAGCTGTCGCGGGTTTTCTGTCTTTGCAAAAGAGGAACAATGACTGAAGCTGTTCAGGAAAAAGAGACCAAGGCGCAACGCGCGGAGCGACTGAAGCGCGAGAAAAACCCGTGGGAAGCCTTCGACGAAGTGCGCGCCTTTGCGCGTGAGGGCCGCTCCAGCGTGCTGCCCGAATGGGCCTCGACGTACTTCAAGTGGTGGGGCCTTTACACCCAGGGCGATGGGGTGGGCGCAACGGGAGGCAAGGGAGGCGAAGGCCTGGCATCGGAGTATTTCATGATGCGCATCGGCATCCCCAACGGCATTGTCAGCGCCGCCCAGCTTCACGCAATCGCCGGACTGACGCGCAAATACGCCCGTAACCTGGCCGACATTACGGTTCGCCAGAACATTCAACTGCATTGGCTCACCATCGAGTCGCTGCCCGAACTGGTGGATGCGCTGGCCACCATTGGCCTCTCGCCCAAGGGCGCTTGCGGCGACGTGGTGCGCAACGTGACCGGGTGCCCGCTGGCCGGAGTGGCCGCCGATGAGCTGATTGACGCATCGCCGCTGGCCGTGGAGATTTCGGATTTGCTGAAGGCGAATCCGGAGTTCTATAACTTGCCGCGCAAGTTCAAATTTTCAGTGACCGGCTGTCCTTCCTGGTGCAGTTATCCGGAGATCAACGACGTCGGTCTCACGGCGGTAGAGCACAACGGTCAGGTGGGCTTTTCGCTGCGCGTGGGCGGAGGGCTCTCCAAGGAGCCGCATCTCGCTGTGCGCCTGGATGCCTTCGTTCTTCCCGAGCAGGCCGTGCGCGTGGCTAAAGCGGCTGCCGAGATTTTCCGCGACCAGCAGGGATTGCGCCAGAATCGCGACCGCGCACGTATGAAATATCTGTTTCTGAAAGAGGGATGGACGGCCGAAAGTTTTTTGGCAGAGCTTCAGTCACGGCTCGATTTCAAGCTGCTGCCCGCCGTGCCGGAGATTGTGCCCGACGATGTTTTCCGCGACCACGCGGGCATTCATCCGCAGCGAAAGCCGGGCTTGAGTTATGTGGGCGCTTCGGTGCTGCGCGGACGTTTGACCGGCGATCAGTTGGAGGCCGCGGCCGGGCTTGCCGAGCGCTTCGGCAGCGGTGAACTGCGCACCACCGTTTCGCAGAACCTGCTGTTGATCGACATTCCCAACCACAGGACCGCGGAGCTGGCGCGCGAGCTGAACCAAATCGGGTTGCAGGTGGACGGCTCCTCGTTCTTTCGTGGCACGGTGGCGTGCACTGGCACCGAGTTCTGCAAGCTGGCCATCACTGAGACCAAAGGCTTTGCCCGGTGGCTTGTCGATGAGCTTGAAGAGCGGCTGCCCGAGTTCGACCAGCAGCTTCGCCTGCACGTAACCGGCTGCCCGAATAGCTGCGGACAGCACTGGATTGCGGACATCGGCATCGAGGGCAAGAAGATCAAGCACGAGGGGCAATTGACCGACGCATTTTACTTTTGTCTGGGCGGAGCGGTGGGCGAGCACGCAGCGATTGCGCGGCCAGTGGGCTACCGCTGCCCCGCGCCGCTGGTGCCTGAATCCATCGAACGGCTGCTTCGCCACTACCTGAGCAACCGCCTGCCCGAGGAGAATCTTCGCGCCTGGTTTGGCCGATACAGCAACGATGAACTGCGCGCTCATTTGGCTGGCGAGATAGTGGCGCCTGTGGAGCGCGACCTGCCTACTGGACCTGTGCCGCACGGCGCTGCCGATTGAGGATTCGCCCATGAGCCTGCTGCCTATTTTTCTCAAACTCGACGGCCGCCGCGGCCTGCTGGTGGGCGCGGGCAACGTTGCATTGGAAAAGATCGGCAGCCTGCTCTCGACCGGACTCAGGTTGCGCGTGATTGCGCCGCGGGCACGGGATGAAATCAGGCAGCTCGCCAGCGACGGCGCGATCGAATGGGTCCAGCGCGCGTTCGACCCGTCGGACCTGGATGGAAATTTTCTGGCGATTGCCGCCACCGATTCCGCTGAGGTCAACGCCGCGGTCTATCGCGAAGCGGTGGTGCGCGGCATCCTGGTGAACAGTGTGGACGACCCTCCGCACTGCGACTTCTATTTCGGTTCGGTGGTCCGCCGCGGCGAGTTGCAAATCGCCATCTCGACCGCCGGCGAGAGTCCCGCCGTGGCTCAGCGCTTGCGCCGCGAAATCGACGAACAACTGCCGCAAGAGCTCGGCGCATGGCTCGAGGATTTGGGCCTGCTCCGCCGTGAGGTTCTGGCAAACCATCCGCGTGGCGAAGCGCGCAAAGCCCTGCTGCATCAGTTGGCCGAGCTTCCCATCTGTGATTCCTCCCACTGCCCTTCGCGTCAGTTGGCGAGCGCACCGCTCACGGAAAAAGACGCAGTGGGCAAGGTCTACCTGGTGGGTGCGGGGCCCGGCGATCCCGATCTGCTCACCGTCAAGGCTCTGCGGCTCATACAATCCGCGGACGTGATTCTTCACGACGATTTGGTTCCTGAGGCGATCCTTCGACTGGCAGCGCGCAACGCTGAAATCGTCAATGTGGGCAAGCGCTGCGGCGCGAAGGGCATTACGCAGGAAGAGATCAATGCGCTGATGGTGGAGCGCGCTCTGGCCGAGCGCAGCGTGATTCGGCTCAAGAGCGGCGACCCGCTTCTCTTCGGGCGTGCTGCCGAAGAGATGTCGGCGCTGGCTGAAGCCGGCGTTCCCTGCGAGGTGGTTCCCGGCATCACCGCAGCTTTTGCAGCGGCCGCGGCCGTGGGCTGCTCCCTCACCAGCCGCAAGAGCGCGTCTAATGTGATTTTCTCCACCGGCCACCGCGCGCAGTCGCACAGCCGCGCGCTGCCAAAGTTGGAAGATGCAACCCGCGTGGTCTACATGCCCGGCCGCGATCTGCGCCTGCTGGCGGAGGAGTGGCTCGCGGAAGGCCTGCCGCCGGAGTTTCCCTGCGCGATTGTCTCGCGCGCCGCGCAGCCTGACCAGCAAGTGCGCTGTACAACGCTGGCCGCGCTTGGCGATGCCGCACCCGTTCTTGCGCCCAGCCTGCTGATCGCCGGTTGGGCCGTGCGAGAAGCCTCTATCGCATTGCGTCCGGAAGAAGAAGAGTTCCGAGTCTCGGCCTGAGGCTGGAGAATCCATCTGAATGCATAAGTGGCCCAGATTCCAAAAGAAGGAACCTGGGCCACTTATGCGTTGATGTAACAATACATGGTTAGATACTTAGTGAGTGGGGTCGCCGTAGAAGACTCCGCGGCCATGCGTACCGACATAGACCCGCCCATAAAGTCGCGGGTCTCCGGCGATTTGCAGCACCAGTCCCCATTGATGCTGATCGTCGTTGATTCTTACCCAGGTGCGCGCCTCGTCGGTGGAACGGAAAATTCCTGGCTGACCCTGAACCGTTCCGACCAGATAGAGCGCCGGATAGGACTGGTGCGGAGCAGCTTTGCCGAAGCCGAAGGCGTGGATCTCCTCGACGTTGGAGAGACGCATAAATGAAGTGCTTCCGCTGGCTTTTGGATCGGCGGAAACGGCGTGATAAAGGCCGTCGAAAGCCGCCAGCCAAAGGTCTCCGCCGTGGTTCGGTGCGGTATAAATGCGGTCCTGGCCTCCGCGGTTGTCACCGCGCCTGGACGCGTCGAATGTGCGCGCTGCATCGGAAAGCGTGAAGGGCACGGCGGTGAAGGTTGCTCCTCCATCGCTGCTGCGGTAGAGGGTGCGGTCCGCGAGCGAGAGGGCGTAGAACAGCTTGGAGTCCACCGGGTCGGAGACGATGCGAAGGCCGGCGCGAAGTCCCTGAACGGCAGTCCAGGTTGCGCCGTGGTCGCGGGTCAAAAATGCGGGCTCGCGTTCGGGAGTCCATAGCCAGGCGCTGCCGTCGGCGGAAATCGCGATGGCGCCGGAGCGGCTTTCTGGAGTGAGCGCGGCAGCGGTGGGCGTCCAGGTGCGGCCCGCATCGAGCGAGTAGCCAATGTTCTCGCCCCGCTTGTGCTCGGCGCTGTTGCCGACGCGCACGATGATTTCAGGATGCAGACTGGCAGAAACAACGCCGGTGGTGTTGCCCATGCGCGGCGGCGCGGAAGCTCCCTCCGGCGCAGGACGGTCCAGATCCCAATGGACAAAGCCGCCGTAGTCGCCAATGGCGGAGAGAAGGTGCGCGCCTTCGGTGGGGCTGTTCAGTTCCAGTGCTACTGTTTCGTCGATGCCGGTGGCAAGAACGCTCCAGTGCGTGGGGTTGCCTTTGTCGGAGGCAGTAAGGTCGAAGGTCTCCCAGCCGCCGTAGCCGGTGGTGAAGACGGCATGATCGGCATTGGTGGGATCGATCTCAATGTCGAAGAGCCAATGGATGGGAGTGCTCTTCACATAGGGCGCTCCGCTGTAGTCGTACACGCCGCCGCTCTCAAAGATGGTCTTCCAGGTGGAGCCTCCGTCGGTGGAGCGGAAGATATCTTCGCTTCCGGCGGAACGTGGGCGGCCAAAGGAACTCGCGATCAGAGTGCGCGGGTGCTCGGCATCGACGGAGACGGCAGCGTAGCCGAATTCCTTGCTGCCGGCAACGGGGTGGTCCGGAGTGATGTCGGTCCATGCGCCGCTGCGGGCGTCGAGTTTCCAGACGGCTCCATTTTTCATGCGCGAGGGGCCGGGCGCGGAACCATAAGTCACGTAGAGGAACCCATCCGTCGAGAGAGCTGCGCGCGTGGGCCGATAAGCGGTTGGCTCGCCGGCGATCTCGCGCCAGCTTGCGCCGCCGTCAGTCGAGACGAAGAGGTTGGGCCGGTTCATCAGAGAGACGCCGACGTAGATGGTCCTGGTGGTTGCGCCTTGTGAGTTAGCCGCTGCGCCGAACTTCACGAAGACAATGCCGCTTCCGCGAACGGGCATGCGCTGCCAGTGCTGTTCTGGCGTTTCGCCGGGAACGGGAGTGGGCAGCGGCGGAATGGCCTCGGTGATGTCGGGAAAGCTGGCAACCCGCGCCCAGGTAACGCCGCGATCCTGAGAGCGCCAGAGTCCGTCGTGACGGGTTCCGAGATAGAGAATGCGCCCGTCGCCGGGATCGACAGCGAGGCGCTCGCCATTGCCGCGGCCGTCTTCATTGCCACCGAACTTGAAGGGCACATCGGCGCGCTGAAAGCTGTGGCCTCGGTCCTCCGAGCGAAGAATGGCGCCATTGGGCGTGCCCGCGTTGGTGTAAGTACCGCACGCCAGGTAGACGCGATTAGGGTCGGCCGGATCGACGGCGATGGACTCGACGCCCATCAGATTCAGATCCTTGTACGGCACCCAGTCCAGAATCGGCTGCCAGCGATGCGCCGCGTTGTCCCAGCGATAGGCGCCGCCCATGTCGGTGCGGGCGTAGCGAACGTCGGGCGCGGTGGGATGGAAGATGACTCCATCGACAAAACCGCCGCCAACGATCTGTACGTTCTTCCAGTTATACGGCTGTTGTTGTGGAGGCTGTGCTGAGACAGCCATTGCGCTCAACAGCAACAGAATAGTGGCGTGGACATGCTTCATGAGGACGTTCCTTTTCTCGCGCCAAGCGAGGGAGTTACCGAGCGACCTGCGCTCAAAGATGCTTGTAGGCCTGCACTCAGCGCGGAAGCTGAATGGTCTGCTGTTGGCCGTCGTAGGTGACCACTTTGTCCGGGTTGCCGGTGACCTCTACGCCTGTCCCATGGTTCTTCTTTACAATCACGATCTCGAAGGTTCGCGTCTTCAGCATTCCAGGGAAGTCTCCCTTTCTCGCATCGATCGTGAGCCGATGTTCGCGGTCGTTCCAGTTGAGCGCGATGGTTGCGTAGACGCCCTTTTCGTAGTTGTAGTTGTCGTTTTCGTCCTCGTAGAGAGTGAAGCTTCCATCGGCGCCGGGATAGATGCGCAACTCGATGGGGTCGGCCGGCTTCTCAGTCGCATATTGAACCAGCGGCCCCATCGGCAGAATCGAGCCAGCCCTGATGGTGAGCGGCATCTTGTCGATGGGAGCGTCGGCGACGGTTGTCCTGCCACCGGCCAAGGTTTCACCGGTCCAGAAGTCGATCCAATGCGTGCCTGCCGGAAGATAGACATCTCTTGTCTTCGCGCGCGGCTCGACCAGTTTTTCCCTGGCGTGAATCGCCGGAGTTTTCCAGTAGAGTTGAGCGCGAAAGGCGCCCAGGCTGGTGTTCGTGGTCTCGAACCTGAAGTTGTATTCCTTTCCGGCTACAAGCTCCACCGGCGTCGTCCATGACTCCATCGAGTCATAGTTATGCGGAAGTTCCTTGCCGTCCAGAAAAACACGCTTCGCCCCAAAGCTCTTCAGGTTGAAGCGATAAGTCCCACTCACGGGGGGAGTCAGCTTTCCCTCCCAGCGAATGGAAAACCTGGGGCCGGTGATGAAGCTCTGCCAGCCGGTGTACCAATCCAGATCGATGTTCGGCTCAATGCCCTGGTGGCACAGGTTTTTGAACTGGTCGTCGCAATAGTATTTGGCGTCCAGTCCGGGTCTGCCATTCTTTGTCTTGAAGTTTTCCGGAGTTACCAGCACGCTGGTCTCCGGCGGACGATGCTCCATGTACTCGGTCACTGGAGAGACCATGATCGCGGGGCCGAACATATATTGGTCATCGATCGAATAGGTCTTGCGGTCGGCAGTGAAATCCATCGGCAGGCCGCGCATGATCGAGTAACCGTTGTGCGTCACCTGCCAGCCGAGCGAATAGATATAAGGCATCAACCGGTAGCGCAAGTTGTCGAACTTCTCCAGCACCGGCGTGTATTCACCGAACTCCCAAATCTCACGTGGAGTCTCCGAGCCGTGAGAGCGGAAGATGGGGCTGAAGGCTCCAAACTGAAACATGCGGGTGTAGAGTTCCTGGTAGGCGGGGTCCTTGCCGCCGTTCATGAAGACGCCGCCCTGGCAGCCGAGCGAATAGCCGCCGATATCAAAGGTCCAATAGGGAATGCCGGACATGGAGTGATTCACGCCCGCGGCGATCTGCTTCTTGTAGACCTCCCAACTGGAACCGATGTCTCCAGACCAAGTAGTTGCCGCCGCGCGCTGCTGTCCGGCGAAGGTGGAGCGGGTGAGGATGTAGACGCGCTTCTGGTCTGTCTCTTTGCGCTGATTCTTGTAGACGGCATCGGTATCCAGCAGCGAGTAGGGATTCAGGTATCTGGCAAAGGTTCCCAGATGATTATCCTGAACCCGCTTCATCTCGTACTCTTCGCCTTCCTTGGTGAGAGCGTTCACCATGTCGGGCTCGGTGGAATCCATCCACCAGCCGTCGATGCCCTTTGAAAACAGGCCTTCGCTGGCGTATTTCCAATAGAGATCCGTGGCCGCTGGGTTGTACACGTCGAAGTATTTGAAGCCGGCCCAGCCCACGGTCGGAAACAGGAACCCGTGCCGATCCATATCCTTGTAAATCTGCGAAGACGGCCCAAGGCCCGCCCAGATCGAGATCATGAGATGGAAGTTCTGCTGGTGCAGCAGATCGACCATTTCCTTCGGGCGAGGATACTTCGTCTCATCGAAGATCATTCCGCCCCAGTTATCGTTGTTGCCCCAGTAATTCCAGTCCTGCACGATGTTATCGATGGGGATTTGGCGCTTGCGATACTCCTGGGCAATGCCAAGTAACTCGTCGCGGGTGGCGTAATGCTCCTTGCTCTGCCAGTAGCCATACGCCCACTTGCCGTACATGGGAGCCTCACCGGTAAGCTGCCTGTACCCGGCAATCTCCTCATCGATCGTTGGCCCGAAGAACAGGTAGTAGTCGATGTTATCGGCTACTTCGGACCAGAAGGAAGTCTTGTCGCCGCTGTCGTCGAAGATGGTCTTCGAATAGTTATCCCAGAAGAGCCCGTATCCGGCGGTCGAAACCAGAACCGGCGAAACCGCCTCGGTATTCGACTGCACCAGTTTTACCGTTCGCCCGCGATAGTTCATGTAGCCGGACTGGTGCTGGCCCAGGCCGTAGACGCCTTCGCCCGCGCTCAGTTTGAAGTTCTGCTGAACGCTGAAGGCGCTCTTTTCCCGCTCGATCCCTGTGGGTGCAAAGGTGGGGCGTCCCTGCTCCCGCAGAACCGTGCGATTGCCGCTGTCCAGGTACTGAATCGAGCCGTCGCTCTTGTTCAACCGCACCGTGACCCGGCTCGAACTCAGCGTGACGGTCGTGGGGCTCTCGTGCATGCGAAGGTCGAACTTGGGCAGATCCTTCTGGAGGACGGAGAGGCTGGTTTTTGCAGAAGTGCCGCCGGCCGGCCACTTTACCACACGGACGGTGCCCTCGCCGTAGAATTGCACCCTCACGTTCAGGTCGCCGCTTTGTACTTCAACGCCGTTCTGGAGGCGCTGAACCGCGCGCGGCGTCTGCTCTGCCTGCCCGTCCTTCCTGGCGGTGGAATCCTGCTGCCCAACCGCAGGTAAAGTGCCCAGGCAGAACGCGAGGCAGAGCGCCGCGGGCTTGAATGCGGAAATAAAGCCGGCCATTTTCATGTTTCCCTTCTTGCTTTCAGTGGGAGTCCAGAGGTTGCAGAAAATCGTTTTAGCAAAGACAGAACATTATGCCACGGGAAGTGGACGATGCTCCATACCTTCTCAGCGGCGCGGTTGTAGCCGTTCTCTATCCGGTTGGCGAGGCCGCTTCCGAGGGCAGTGCGGCCCGGAGCTCCGGGCATTCGTGGGCGGTTCCGGTTGATCTGCCGACGGGAACCCGCGATGCTCTTTTGTCGTAACTCTTGCGAACGGAATTAATAATTGTCTGGGGAGAGCGTCATCTCTATGAACAGTGAAGAAGGTGAGCCGGTGGCCGTTGGTGTTGCAACCTTGCCGTTAACCGCGTGCCGTGAAAGCCTCTCCCAACTATTCGGAGAGCATCACCGGCGCATCCTCAGCGCGGCCTATCGGATTACGGGCAGCATGGCCGATGCGGAGGATGTGACGCAGGCGGTATTTTTGCGCCTGGCAAACAGCAGCGGTCCGCCGGTCACGAATGCCGGAAGCTATCTCTACCGCGCCGCTATCAACGGAGCGCTCGACTTGCTGCGCAGGCGGAAGGCCGCTCCGACAGAGCCTTTGGAGGGCGCTGCCAGCGTGGCCTCAGCCGGGCTGGGAAGTTCGCCGGAGGCAGAAGCGTCGGGCAGGGAATTGGGCGAATGGCTCCGGCAGGCGATCGGCGAATTGCCTCCGCGCGCGGCGGAGATGTTCACGTTGCGCTATTTGGAAGAGCTGGGGAACCGCGAGATCGCAACGTTGATGGGAACTTCGCAGGCGGTGGTGGCGGTGACGCTCCACCATGCGCGGTCCAGGTTGAAGAAAAGACTCACAGAATTTGAACGGGGGATCCGATGAAAGACCATGAAGAGACACTGCTAAGGAATGCTGTGCAGGTGCTGCAGATGGCTGAACCCGATACGGATGAAATCTCCGCTTCTGCCCGGCGAGTGGCCGGACGCCTCGGCATCGCGGAGAGCGGCCTTCAAGGCAGCCCCATGAAAGAGACCATTGAGAGCTGCGACGATGTGCAGCGGTTGCTTGGCTCGTATCGGGCAGGAAAGCTTTCCGGGCCGCGTGCGTTGTTGGTGGAGGCGCACCTGCGCGATTGTAGCGCGTGCCACAGCCGGTTCCGGAGCGGATCTGGAACAGAGGCCGTGGATTGGTCGACGCCCAAGGTGCACCGCGCTCTTCGCTTGCGTCCCCAGGTCTTTGGCTGGGCGCTCGCTCTTCTTGTCTGCGCGTTCTTTGTCTACAAGGTGTATTGGCAGGTGCCGCCGGGCGTGCGGGCCGAGGTGCAATCGATCGATGGCGCGGCCTATCGCATCTCCGATACGGGCGACCGGCAGCTCCAACCCGGTGACAAATTGGGTGAGGGGGACCACCTTCGGACGGCCGGCGGAGCGCACGCAGTTCTTCGTCTCGCGGACGGATCGACGGTTGAACTCAACGAGCGCAGCGTTGTAAGCGTGGGAGAGAGGGGACAGAACATGACCGTCTCCCTCGACAATGGCGCGGCGATCGTGCAGGCTGCCAAGCGCACGTCGGGCCACTTGTATGTGAAGACTCCCGATTGTCGCGTCGCGGTTACTGGCACCGTGTTCTCGGTCGATTCCGGAATCAAGGGTTCGCGCGTAGCCGTATTGCAAGGCACCGTTCACGTCACGCATGGGGGCGTGGATTCGCTGCTTCATGCCGGCGATCAAATTTCAACCAGCGACAACCTGAGTCCTGCTCCGCTCGAACAGCAGGTCGCCTGGAGTCACGATCGCGAGAAATACCTGCCGCTGCTGGCGCAGTTCTCCACGCTTGAGCATCGCCTGGGACAGATTCCATTTCCGCAGCCCAGATATACCAGCGATCTGCTTGCGCGCGTTCCTGCCGAAACGCTGCTCTACATCAGCATCCCCAACCCCGGCGATTTTCTGAGCGAGGCCAACACCATCTTCCAGGACCAGTTACAGAAGAGTCCGGAGTTGCAGCAGTGGTGGAGCAGCGGAAAGGATCGCAACACGGCGGAACTGGATTCCCTGGTTGGAAAGCTTCATGATGTGAGCCAGTATCTTGGCGACGAAATCGTCATTGTCGGAGTCAAGCAGAACAAGAATCCGGGCTTCGCTATCGTTGCCGATGTGCAAAAGAGCGGACTCGCCGATCTGCTGAAAACACAGATCTCTTCTTCAAATTCCAACGGCCGGTTTGTGGTGATGGACGAAGACGCGCTGAATGCAGCGCCCATCCCGGCGAAGGAACAGGGCACAGGATATGCACTGATCCGCCCGCACGAAGCCGTAATGTCCAACAGCCTGGCAACGTTGAAGCAGGTAGACGCACAGTTGAATGCGGGCGCCAGCGGGTTCGCTTCGGGAGAATTCGGAAAGCAAATCACTGCCGCATATAGCCGCGGCGCAGGAATCTTCCTGGCGGCGGATCTTCATCAAATGATGGGCGACAAAATCGAAGGGATGCGCGCGAATCAAAAGAGCAAGGACGTCATCGAGAGCAGTGGCATGGAGGACGTTCGCTATCTGATTGCCGAGCACCGCGAGACGAATGGCGTGCCGGAGAATCACTTGAATCTGCAATTCGCGGGAACCAGGCAGCGCGTTGCCTCCTGGCTTGCCGCGCCCGCGCCCATTGGCTCTCTCGACTTTGTCACTCCGAATGCGCTGTTTGCAGTGGCGCTGCTTTCAAAGGATCCGAAGGCCATTGCAGATGACATGATGGCGATGACCGAGCCCGACAGCAGCGCACGGAACGAGAAATGGAGTCAGGCCGACGAGAAACTGCAGATCAGCGTTCGCGACGATCTGGCTGCGAATCTGGGCGGGGACTTCCTGCTGTCGCTCGATGGGCCGGTGCTGCCCACGCCATCGTGGAAGGCGGTGATTGAAGTCCACGATTCCGCACGGCTTGAGCAGACCCTTGAGCGGCTGACGCAGGCCATTCGCAACCAGGCCCACGGCCAGGGCGCGCACTCCATTGCCATCGAGTCGAGCCAGGCCGGTGCGCAAACGTTCTATGCTGTTCACAACGTCACCTCCGGCGCCACCGTTGCGCAATATACCTTCGCCGACGGCTTCATGATTATTGCGCCGAATCGCGCTCTGCTGATCGAAGCGCTGCAAACTCATGCGAGCGGCAATTCCCTTTCCCACGCGGCAGCGTTCCGAGCGTTGCTTCCCAGGGACGAGAATGAGAATTACTCCGCCATTGCCTACCAGAACCTGGGCCCGGCATTGACGCCGCTGCTCTCTCAGATGAGTGGAAAGTCGGCCGATGCGATCCGGCAATTGGCCGCGGATTCCAGGCCCACCGCGATCTGTGCTTGGGGCAAGGACAACCGCATCGAAGCCGCCAGCGACAGCCGTCTTTTCGGGTTCGATTTTCTGACGCTCGGAACTTTGACCCATTCAAGGAACAACTTCGACGGCAAAACCGTAAAAGAGTGATATGGGCATCATTGACCTTGATGGCTTGGAAGTACGACTCGGCGGCCGGACCGTTCTGGATGGCCTCACGGGAGAGTTGCAAGGGCAGGCCATAGGCCTGCTCGGGCCGAACGGAGCGGGCAAATCCACGCTGATCAACACCCTGCTCGGCTTTCATCCGCCGTCCAAGGGGACGGCCTCTGTCTTCGGGCTCAACGCGCACCGGGACAGAGCGCGCATCCGCGAGGGAATCGGCTACATGCCGGAGAACGATTCGTTCATCGGCAATATGAGCGGGGTGCGATTTGTCCGTTACATGGCCGAGCTGGCCGGGTTGCCGGCCGGCGAAGCGCTCGAACGCGCTCATGAAGCGCTGTTCTACGTGGGACTGGGCGAGGTGCGCTATCGCCAGGTGAACACCTACTCGCTGGGGATGAAGCAGTTGGTCAAACTGGCGCAGGCGCTGGCGCACGGTCCCCGGCTGCTGATTCTCGACGAGCCCACCAACGGCCTCGATCCGATGGCCCGCCAGCGCATGATTCAAGCCATCAAGGAAATTCGCAAAGAGGGAAGCATTCGATTGCTCATCTCTTCGCACCTGCTGCGCGACATCGACGAGACCTGCGATGAAGTTCTGATTCTCAAGAATGGACGCATCGCCGCACTCTGCAATATCGAGGCAGAGCGCCGCGCGAACCGAAACTTCATGGAACTGGAAACGGTGGGCGCCATCGAGAAATTCTCGGTAAGCATTCGCGGACGCGGCTGCGAATGCGCGTGCTTTCCTGGCGGCCGCATCAAACTGGTGATGCCGGAACACATGGAAGCGCGCGATCTGTATGTCCTTGCATCCGAACACGGAGTCCAGATTCGCCGCATGAATCTGCGACGCGATTCGCTTGAAGATATTTTTCTGCGAGCGATGGACAACGAAGGAGGGCGGCCGGAAAATGTCAGTCTATAAGCACAACTATCGCGCCTACACCGGCAGAGTCACTCCTCTGTGGACACGGGTACTGGTGCTGGCGCGTTATGGCCTTGCGGAAGTCTGGTCCTCCAAGATTTCGATCGGACTTTTCACGATCTCTCTCGTGCCCTTCCTCGTCTTTCTGGTCGGAATCTATCTTGCGAATAATCCGATTGCCAGGTTGCTGATCACCAAAGGAAACTCGCCGGGGTTTGCCATCGATGCTGGGTTCTTTCTGAAGATGCTCGAGAACCAATCGTGGTTTGCGCTGGCCCTGGCCTCATGGATCGCGCCTCGCCTGATCACGTTTGACCTTGCGGACAACGCGCTTCCGATCCTGCTCAGTCATCCCATTTCGCGCTTTGGTTATGTGTTGGGCAAGTTCATTGCGCTCTTCGCGGCACTCTCTCTGGTCACATGGATTCCGAGCCTGATGCTCTTTGCCTATCAGGGATATTCTGCGCCCCAACCCTGGGCTTTTGCGAATCTTCCCATCGCCGCCGGGCTTCTGGCAGGAGGGGTGATCTGGATTGTCTTTCTCTCCATTCTCGGGCTGGCGCTTTCCTCGTGGGTCAAGTGGAGAGTGGTAGCCACCGGCATCATCTTTGCGGCGGTCTTTGTGCCGGCGGGCGTGGGCGGCATCGTAAGCGCAATCTTGCGCACCAAGTGGGGCTTGCTCTTGAATATACCGGTCATGATGACGGAGCTTTGGTGCAGGCTGCTTCGAGCGCCCGATCCCATGCGGCCGGGGCAAGCGATACCGACCGCGGCGATCGCGGCGATGCTGCTTGCGGCTTGCTTCATCTGCATGGGGATGCTGAACAAGCGCATCCGCGCGCGCGAGGTGGTTCGAGGATGAACGACCAGATCATTTTCGAAGATGTGTCGAAGTTTTACGGCGAAGTTCTGGGCGTGAATCGAATCTCGCTTTCCATTCCACCTGGAATCACCACGCTGGTAGGTCCCAACGGATCGGGAAAGACCACGCTCATGAACCTGATGACCGGGCTGGTCCGGCCATCGAGCGGCCGTATCTCGGTGCTGGGACTTACTCCCGCGGATGCGACCGAATTCTTCAGCAACGTTGGCTATTGCACGCAATTCGATTCCTTCCCCCGCGGATTGACCGGATGGCAATTTATCTACGATAGCCTGATGCTGCATGGGATCAGCGAGATCGATGCCTTCGGGCTGACCCGCGAGTCTCTCGACCGCGTGCAGCTTGGCGATGCGGCGGGCCGGTCGATTGCGAGCTACAGCAAAGGCATGCGCCAGAAGATTCGGCTGGCGCAGGCCATTGCGCATCACCCCAGGGTGCTGGTTCTGGACGAGCCTCTGAACGGGCTGGACCCCATGGCGCGCGCGGAATCGCTGGCGCTCTTTGAGGAACTCGGCCGGCAGGGCATGCACCTGGTGATCTCCAGCCACATTCTGGATGAGGTCGATCGGATCTCCGATCGCGTGGTTCTCATCACCGGGGGCTACCTGATTGCGGAAGGCAATATCCACCAGGTGCGGCAGGAAGTGCGCGACAAGCCCATGCAGGTTCTGGTCCGTTGCGATCATCCGGAGTTGCTGGCTTCAAAGATGTTCGCGGTGAATCACTGCGTCGAAGCAAGATTGCACGCGGATGGACGAGGCGTCTTTCTGCGCACCGGAGACATCGACCAGTTCTACTCGCTGCTGAATGGGATTGCGGTCGAGGGGCTCATCAAAATCGAAACGGTTGCTCCGGCGGACGACGACGCCAACGCCATTTACCAATACCTGATCGGATCGAACGGGAGCGCCTCATGATTGCACAGAAAGTCGCGAGCTTAAGGAGTCGTCTGGCGCAACAGCCGTGGAGCCTGTGGTGGATCCAGGCGCGTCGCCTCACTGCTATTGAAGTCAGAAGGAATCTCTTCTCGTGGAGAGCGAGCTGGATCTACTTCCTCGCCTTTATCCCAACGTTCATCATCTTCATTCATTTGTTGGTGGATCGTCATTCTGCATTTTCAATGAGCGAGGACACCAACGTGTTGGCGGGCATCGTTCAGTTCTACTACATCCGTCTTGGAGTGTTCTTCGGCTGCCTGGGAATCTTTTCCCGATTGATTCGCGGAGAGATGATCGAACGCAGCCTGCACTTCTACTTGCTATCTCCAGTGCGGCGGGAGATTCTGCTGCTGGCCAAGTTTGCAGCGGGATCTTTCAGCGCCCTGTTCCTGTTTGGAAGTGCAATCGTCGCCGACTTTGGATTGATGTACGCCAGTTACGGCGCTGCCGGACACGATTATGTTTTCAACGGGCCAGGATTGGGCCAACTGGTCGCTTATTTCGCCATCATCGTACTGGCATGTCTTGGATATGGTGCGGTGTTTCTCTTGTTGAGCATGATGTTCCGAAATCCGACCCCTGCGGCAATGCTGGTTCTCGGCTGGGAGGCGATCAACCCGGTTCTGCCGTCTCTGCTGCAGAAGATCAGCGTCGCGTCGTATCTCCGCCATTTAATGCCGGTCAACGTCGCAGGGGAAGGTATCTTCGCGCTGCTTACGGTCCAGACCGAGCCAGTTTCAGGCTGGGCTGCGGCTCTGGGCCTGGTGGTGCTGATTGCGGTGGTACTGTCTTACTCTTGCTACCGGATCCGCAGCCTCGAGATCAGATACACGACCGATTGAGCGAAGCAGTTACTCTCTGTATCTGTTCGTTCGCCCATAAAATAACTCCCCTTTCCTCGATGGGAAAGGGGAGAAGAAGGTACGCGTGAACAGGATGAAGAATCCGGCAGACTGTATAAACTATAAAGCGGCCGCCGGCAAAACCTACTAAAGCTCTACCTCTTGCTCATAAACACTTGCTGTTTGGTCCCTGACAGCCGATTAGCTGCCCAGGACGAGAGTGAGGTTGTCCAGTTCAATTGTCTGCAGAATGTCGACTCCACCCTTGGTATCGGTGGTGATCGCCTTGTGGCCATTCTTCGCCTTGAGCAGCTTTGCCGGCACCGTGACGGGAGCCTTACCCTTTTGCGCGAGAGTGACCTGAACGTCCGGGCCTGCGCCCGTCCACGTCACCTTGCAATCGCCCGCAACGAGCTGATTCGATCCAAGTGTCACAGCTCCCGTGAGGTTTACGGTCTGGGAATTACCGCTGGCAAAGGCAGGGGCGGACAACAGAACGAGCATCAGTGCAAAACCAAAGAAGCGCTTCATATGTATCTCCTCAAAATGCCTCGCGATTCTTACCGGTGCGGGGAGCATTAACGAAATTACACTATGGATGGCAAGTATTGAACCTTAAGAATTCTTAAGTGCCATCCTGCTCATGAGATAACCAGCGGTGTTTCCCGCACTGCGATACCGCTCGCCAGCGGAATTGTGATCCGCACGCGAAGACCCGGCGAGGCATTCTCTGCGGCAATCGCGCCACGATGCAGTTGCACTGCGCGTTTCGCGATGGATAAGCCCAGGCCCGACCCTCCGCCATTTGAGTCGCGCGCTTCTTCCACGCGGAAGAACGGATCGAAGATTCGTTTGAGCGCACTCTCAGGAACGCCCGGGCCGTAGTCCCGTATTGTGATCGTCACGTTGCCGGAATCTTCGGCGATGGAGATATGGACTGCCGATTGTTCCGGGGAATAGCGAATTCCGTTGCGGAGTGCGTTTTCCACCGCGCGCCGCAACAGTTCGCGATTGCCCAGCACATGGCTTTCGATATGGCCGCTGACGTCGAGGGTGCAGCCCCGAAACTGAGCTTCCAGGGCGCAGTCGCGCACGATTTCATCGACGATCTCCGCAACGCGCACGTCTTCGGTGGTCTGAAGAGCGGGATTGTCTTCGATGAACGTGATTTGCACGATGTCGGCAACCAGGGACGCGATGCGGTTCACATCGCGCTCGATCCGATCCAGCGCCGATTTGCTGTCCGGGGATGTCCGGGCCAGCTTGATGGCGAACTTCAACCGTGCGAGCGGCGATCTCAACTCGTGCGAAATATCTCCCAGCAGCCTGCGCTCGCTCGCGATCAGGTGTTCCAGCCGCTCGGCCATTTGATTGAACGAACGCCCCAACTGCCCTATCTCATCCTGCCGTTTTGTATTCACGCGAACCGACAGGTTGCCTCGCCCGAACTGTGCAATGCTCGTCTCGATCTTCCTGATGGGTGAAACGACACCCGCCGCGGCCAGCCAGCACAAGGCTCCCGTGGCGCCAATCACCAGAAAATAATAGGGAAGGAATGTCCAGATATGCATCTGGTTGAAATGGCCCAAAACGGCAAACCAATATTGCCCGTCCTCCGCTCTGCGCGTGATGATCCAGCGGCCGTTCACCTGAATGCGCGATTTGGCGGATGGAGAAGGAGGAAGCAGCGCTGCCTTGTTTTCGCCAGACACCACATCGACGCCGTGTGAGTCCAGAAGGAAGTGAGCCCCCCCGAAGATCTGGTCCAGGCTGGCCATATAGTCACGGACCGCCTTTGGTCCGCCGCTGTTCAATGCCGCTCGCGCATTTTCCAACTGCATTTCGTCGAAGCGTTCAAATACGGGATCGATATTGATCTTCTGCATGCGATCGGAGATGGCATGAAAGACCAGAAATGAAAGCGACAGGATGCTCACCATCGCCAGGAAGATTGCGTAATAGAGAGACTTGGTGGGCAGCAGCTTAAATGGCTTTGGCAAAGACATACCCCACTCCGCGAACGGTGCGAATCAGCCGGCGGCCGCCCGTCAACTTCTTGCGCAGGTGGCTGATGTGAACATCGAGAAAGCGATCGTACGGGGTTGCTTCGCGATCGAAGAGAGCCTGGGTAATCTCATCGCGCGATACAACACGGCCGGCAGAGCGCATCAGCATTTCCAGCAGGTCGAACTCCATGGAAGTCAACTCCACCAGCGTGTCGGAAATCCACGCCTCGCGCGTTTCCGGATTCACCCGGATGTTGCCGATGGTGACCGCCGTGCTGTGCCGGCTGGCGGAATCGGTGCGCCGCAGGACCGCGCGTATCCGCGCCAGCAACTCATCTGGGTCGAAGGGCTTGGGCAGATAGTCATCGGCACCGGTGTTCAGACCCAGAATCCTGTCTTGCTGCTGCACGCGCGCCGTCAGCATGATGACCGGAAGGTCCTTTCTGTGGCGCAACTGCTGCAGCACCGCAATGCCGTCCATGATGGGCAGCATGACGTCGAGAATCATAAGATCGTATGCGCCGTTCAGAGCGCAGGACAAGCCTTCCCGCCCGTTGTAGGCGCAGTCCAGCCGATGCCCGGCTTCGGCGAAAAACTCTTTCATCATCCCGCACAACTCCGCGTCGTCGTCGACGAGCAGGAGCGATAGTTGTTTCTGTTTTTCTCCGGTTTCCATCTCGACTACCTTGGGATCAGCCCGCAGCTTCCTCCGGACCCAAGTTTCGCACAGTCCAAAGCAGATGCGCTCCGCAACCGCGCCCTGCTTTACAAATCTTAAGAGTGGACGCCGTGATTTGTCCGGTGCAAACGCTCAGGCTCAGGGCGGATTCTGAGGTTTCAGCCTCCAGAGTCACGTCAAGGCTTTTGCATTGAAGATTCCACCCTTACACTGGTGAGGCAAGGATGTGAGGGCTATGAGCGCAGCCATCGAGTTCCGGAATCTTTCCGTCGCGGCTCCCCAGGGTCGGCTGCTGCTGAACTGTATCTCTCTTTGTCTCGAGGAAGGCACCACTACCGCCGTTCTCGGTCGCAGCGGATCGGGAAAGACAACCCTGCTGCGTACGGTCAATCGCATGGTCTCGCCTTCCAGCGGGGAAGTACTCCTGCATGGGGAAAATGTCCGCGATGCAAACCTCATCTCTCTGCGCCGCAACATGGGATACGTGATTCAGGAGACGGGACTCTTTCCTCACTTTACCGTCGAGCGCAACGTTGGCCTGGTATTGGAGGCGGAGGGCCGCCCTCGCCAGGAGCGCACACAGCGCAGCCATGATTTGCTTCAAGCGGTCGGGCTCGATCCGGCGAGCTTTGCGCACCGCTTTCCGCACCAACTCTCCGGCGGTCAGCGGCAGCGCGTCGGACTGGCCCGCGCCCTGGCTGCCGAGCCGGAAGTTCTGCTGATGGATGAGCCATTTGGCGCCCTCGATCCGCTTACACGGAGAGAGATGCAGGAGATGCTCCGCAACCTGCTGGGCCGCCTGAAGAAGACGGTACTGCTGGTGACGCACGATCTGGATGAGGCGCTTTATCTTGGGCATCGCATCGTGCTGCTGGACGAGGGCAAACTGGTGGCCAACCTCGCGCCGGAAGAATTCATGCGTTCACCCCAACCGGAGGTCGAAGCCTACGTTCGCGCCTTTCATCGCCATGATCGTGACGCTGCCGCGGAGAGTCGAGTCTCTTCCAGTCAGGTCCAGGAGGAGCGCCGATGAACTCAAGTTTCCTGGTGCAGTACGGCGGCGAAATCGCCACACTTACCGTTGAGCACCTTTGGCTCGCCGGCGCCGCCATGCTCTTTGCCACCGCGATTGCAGTGCCGGCGGGCATCGCACTTACCCGCTCGCCGCGATGGGCAAGGCCGGTCATCGCCGTGGCCAACGTTCTGCAGACCATTCCCTCGCTTGCCATGTTTGGATTTCTGCTGCCGTTGCCCTGGCTGGGGGACCGCGCCGCCCGCATCGCCATTCTTGCCCTCACGGCTTATGCTCTGCTGCCCATCCTGCGTAACACCTATGCCGGAATCCGCGGTATCGACCCCTCGATCATTGAGGTCGCCCGGGCATTGGGACTGTCTGACACTCAGCGTCTTTTCAAAGTCGAATTGCCTCTTGCGGCGTCCTTCATCCTTGCCGGACTCCGGACCGCGACGGTCACTTGCATCGGAATCGCGACCATAGCCGCCGCCGTGGGCGCGGGCGGACTGGGCGAACTGATCTTCCGCGGCGTCGCCTCGATGGACAATCGCCTGGTTCTGGCTGGAGCTATTCCAGCGGCGCTGCTGGCGCTGGCGGCCGATGCCGCGCTCGGACTGCTCGAACGCTGGTTCCGGGTTCCCGCCCCCGAGGGGCCTGCGCAATGATCCGGCCGCTCTCGATTGCTGCCGTTGCCGTCGTTTGCATCTTGCTCGCGGCCTGCTCTCCTCCGCGGCCCGACCACCCCGTCATCGGCGCCAAGAACTTCACCGAACAGGTGGTGCTCGGCGAGTTACTGGCGCAGGAAATCGAGGCCAAGTCGAATCTCAAAGTCGAACGCCGCTTCTATCTTGCGGGGAGTTACATTTGCCAGCAGGCGCTGGTCTCGGGACGCATCGACGCCTATGTGGAATACACCGGAACAGCACTCACTGCCATTCTCAAGCAGAAACTTGCCGATCAGCCGTCGAGCCGCAATCCTCAGGCAGTTTTATCCGTAGTCCGTCAGCTCTATGCCTCGCGCTATGGCATCATCGTCGCCGAGCCGCTTGGCTTCGAGAACACCTTTGCCATGGTGATCCGCGGCGACGATGCGCGCCGATTGCATTTGACGGAACTGAGCCAGGCAGCGCCGTACACGCCGCAATGGCGCCTGGGAGTCGGCTACGAATTCGAACAGCGCCCCGACGGCCTGCCGGGCCTGAGCGCCGCCTACGGCTTCAAGTTCGCCGCCGCGCCGCGCACCATGGACCTGGGCCTTCTCTACCGCGCACTCAACGCGCATCAGGTGGACATGATTGCCGCTAGCTCCACCGACGGGCCGATTCAGGCCTTCGGGCTCACCATGCTGCAAGACGACAGGCATTACTTCCCGCCCTATCAGGCTGTTCCGCTAATCCGCAATGAAGCGCTGCGGCGATGGCCGCAGATGCAGACCGCCCTCGATGCTCTTGCCGGAAGAGTTACAGCAGACGATATGCGAGCCATGAACGAAGCCATCGACGGCCAGCACCGCGCCCCAGCCGATGTAGTGCGGGAGTTTCGCTTCCGCAAGGGTTTGTGAGGGGGATCGCGGTACCCGCGCTGCAAACGGGCGCGTGATCGGTTTATTGATGAGGACTCGACATTGGCGACGATTTTCTCATGGCAACCGGCTGTAACTCCAGGTTGATCTGTAACGCAAGAGTCACTCTGAATGCTCAATTCTTTCGCCTAGATACCGCGAAGTATCGATCCTGGAACAAAAAGGCCGCCAATTGCGCAAACGAATCGACGCATCGATGCGTCTTACCGGTGTATTCTCATCTGTATCAAGAAAACAGCGCTGGATTGTGTCTCTGGAAATTCGGAGTCCACGCACAGATAAGGAAGGTCTTCATGGTGAATGAAAGAGCTATGTGTACACCTGGGTCCCGCAGACGAATGCTGTCGGGCCTGGCCTCGATCGCGGTTGCGCTTCTAGCGGGCGTTTCCGGCGGACTCTCTACTCCCCTGGCGAGCGCGCAGGCCGCGGCTGCCGCTCCGGCCCAGACTATTGCCGACACCTGGCAGGGTACGCTGCACGCGCCGGGGAAGGATCTGCGCACGGTCCTCAAGATCACCACCGGGGACAAGGGTGAGCTGAAGGCGGTTTTCTATACCATCGACCAGACCGGGCAGCCCTTTCCAACCACTTCTGTCAGCTTTCAGGACAAGGTGCTGAAGTACGCCATCCAGGGCTTCGACCTGACCTATGAGGGCAAGATGTCCGCCGACGGCAAGTCGATTGCCGGAACATCGAAACAGGGCGAGAACTCGCTTCCGCTGGTCTTCGAGCGCGCCACGCAGGAGACGGCGTGGAGCATTCCGGAGCCGCCGGTCAAAATCCCGCCCATGGCCGCCGACGCCGATCCCAGTTTTGAAGTGGCCACGGTGAAGCCGGCCAAGCCGGAAGAGCAGGGCCGGGCCTTCCTGGTGCGCGGGCGTCAGTTCAGCACCATCAACACCACGCTGACTTCACTGATCAGCTTTGCCTATGGCCTGCAGGACAAACAGATTGTGGGCGGACCGGACTGGATGACCACGGACAAGTGGGATATTGAGGCCCAGCCCGATGCGCCCGGCACGCCCAATGATAAGCAGTTGAAGAGCATGTTGCAGAAGCTGCTTGCCGACCGCTTCCAGCTTAAGTTCCACCAGGACAAGAAGGAACTCTCGGCCTATGTGCTTGCGGTGTCCAAGACCGGCGCCAAGATGAACAAGAACGAGAGCGATCCCAACGGCCTGCCTGGCCTCTTCTTCACGCAACTCGGCGTTCTCAACGTGCGCAACGCCACCATGACTGACTTTTCGCAACTGATGCAGTCCGCGGTGCTGGATCGCCCGGTGGTGAATAGCACCGCGCTCGCCGGCAAATATGACTTTCAGCTCAAGTGGACGCCGGATGAGTCGCAGTTTGGCGGGATGGGCATCAAGGTGCCGCCGCCGAGCGAAGCCGCCGATGCGCCGCCCCCGCTGTTTACGGCCCTTCAGGAGCAGCTTGGGCTGAAGATGGATGTGGAGAAGACGCCGGTTCAGGTGTATGTTCTGGACCACGTCGAGAAGCCTTCGGCCAATTAGTGTTTTGACCGCGTGGTTGTTGCATTCATGCTGGGTGTCCCACCCTCGGCTCGCCTTTGTCTTCGGGCCTGGGGTGGGATGCAACAGACCCTGCGAGATCCGTCGATCCCTCACAAAGTTTTTATGTGGAGCGTGCCTTGTTCTGGTGGCGAATGGAGAGATGTCTGCGTCTTTTTTTGATGCTCCTGCCGCTGGCTGTCTGCAGCGCAGCCGCGGCCTCGGAGTATCACGGGCAGGTCTTCTTCGCCGGCGCGCCGGTGCCGGGCGCGGAGGTCACGGTGACGCAGGGCCAGAAGCGCCAGGCAGCCGTCACTGACCGCCAGGGGCTCTATGAATTTGCCGACCTTGGCGACGGCGTTTGGAAGATTCACATTGAGATGCGCGGCTTTCTGGCTCTCGATGCCGAGGTGAAGGTCGCCGCGGAGACGCCGCAGGGCGCGTGGGAACTAAAGCTTCTGGGGCTCGACAGGTTATTGGCCGAGGCGAAGCCGGGCAAGGTGGAGAGCAAGCCTCTTCCACCCCCTGCTTCTGCGCCGGCTCCTACCCTCTCAGCAGAAGCAGCGAAGCAGGTAGCGGGCAAGACTCCGGCGCAAAAGGGAGACGAGCCGAAGCCCGGAGAAGCCCCGGCTCCGCCTCCGCAAACGCCGCCCGATGAAAATGCGGACAAAGCCGCCGACGGTCTGCTCGTCAACGGCAGCGAGAACAACGCGGCCACCTCGCAGTTTTCTCTCTCGCCGGCCTTCGGCAATCATCGTCCCGGATCGAAGAGTCTCTACAACGGCGGTTTCAGCGCCATTGTAGACAACTCGATCCTCGATGCGCGTCCCGATTCGCTGGCCGGCCTGGATACGCCGAAGAGCGCGTACAGCCGGGTGACGATGGGGATCACGCTGGGCGGTCCGCTGAACATTCCGCACCTGATGTGGCACGGGCCCAACTTCTTTACCGCCTACCAGTGGACGCGCAACAACAATGCGTCCATCATGTCCGGCCTGGTTCCCGACGCGGCCGAGAGAAGCGGCCAGCTTGCGGGCCTGACGGTCCCTGTCAACCCCCAGGCGGCGGCTTTGCTCGATCTTTATCCTCAGCCCAACGTGAACGGAACCAACGGTTATAACTATCAGACCGAGGTGCTGAATAACACGCATCAGGACTCGCTCGAGTCGCGCCTGGGCAGAACCTTCGGCCGCCGCGATCAAGTTTATGGCGGCTTCGGCTTTCGCAGTTCGCGAACCGACAGCGTGGACCTCTTCAAGTTTGTGGATGCCACCGACACGCTGGGCCTGGACACCAATGTGAATTGGTCGCACAGGTTCCGTATTCCGATCACCGCGCTGCTGGGCTATCACCTCACCCGCCTGCGCACGGAGGTACGGCCGGAGTTCGAGAATCGCGAAAACATCTCTGGCGCGGCGGGCATTGAAGGCAACGACCAGGCTCCCGCGGATTGGGGACCGCCGGCGCTCCAGTTTTCCAGCGGCATTGCGGGCCTTGCCGACGCCCAAAGCGCCTTCAATCGCAACCGCACCGATGCGGCTTCTCTCACCCTTTCCACCAACCTTCGTCACCACTACTTCACCTATGGCGGCGACTTTCGCCGGCAGGAGTTCAACGAGTTCACCCAGCAGAATCCGCGCGGCGTTTTCACCTTCAACGGCGCGGCCACCGGCTCCGACCTCGAAGACTTTCTCAGCGGCATTCCGGACGCCAGCACGCTCGCCTTCGGCAATGCCGACAAGTATTTTCGTCAGTCCGTCTACGACGCGTACTTTACTGACGACTGGAGACTGCGCCCGGAGTTGACCGTCAACGCCGGCATGCGCTGGGACTACGGCGCTCCGCTGACCGAACTCTACGGCAGGCTGGTGAACCTGGACATTGCTCCGGGATTTACAGCGGTCGCTCCGGTGATTGCGAGCAGTGCGACGGGCCCCCTGACCGGCACAAAATATCCCAGCGCCCTGGTGCGCCCCGACCGGCGAGGCTTTGAGCCGCGCATCGGCATTTCCTGGCGTCCGCTGCCCGCAAAGACCATCGTGGTGCGGGCAGGCTACGGCATTTACGACGACACATCGGTCTACCTCTCGGCCGCCGAGAGCATGGCCCAGCAGGCGCCGCTTTCGACCAGCGTCAGCGTGGCCAACGGCAGCGACTGCCCGCTCACCCTGGCCAACGGATTCCGCGATTGCGCCGGCACCACAGCCGACACCTTTGCCCTCGACCCCAACCTGCGCGTGGGTTACGCGCAGAACTGGCAGTTATCCGTGCAGAGCGATCTGCCCAAGGCGCTGGTGTTGAACGTGACCTATCTGGGCATCAAGGGAACCCACGGTATGCAGGAGTTTCTGCCCAACACCTATCCCATCGGCGCAAGCAGTCCATGCCCCGAGTGCCCGGTGGGCTTCACCTATCGGACCTCGAGCGGAAATTCAACGCGAGAGGCCGGTCAGGTGCAGCTTCGGCGCAGGATGCGCAGCGGATTTACGGCCTCACTTAATTACACCTACGCGAAGGCCCTCGACGACGATGCGCAGGTGGGCGCGCAGGGCCATGTAGCCAGCGGCTCGTCCTCCGGTGGGCCGTCGATCGCGCAGAACTGGCTCGACCCGCGCGCCGAACGCGGCCTCTCTACCTTCGATCAACGAAACCTGATCAAGGCGCAGCTTCAGTACACCCCCGGCATGGGATTGGGCGGCGGTACGCTCCTCAGCGGCTGGCGCGGAAGGCTCCTGAAAGAGTGGACTTTGATGACGCAAATCTCGGCTGGCAGCGGAATGCCGGAGACGCCGCAGTTCCTGGCCACGGTGCCGGGCACAGGCGTGACCAATACCATCCGGCCCGACCGGACCGGCGCATCACTCTATCAATCGCCCGCCGGCTACCATCTGAATGTCGCGGCGTTTGCGTCGCCCGCTGCCGGGCAGTGGGGCACGTCGCGGCGCGACTCCATCACCGGGCCCGGCCAGTTCAGCCTGGATGGCTCGCTGTCTAAAACTTACCGGCTGCGCGCGCCCTTCAACCTCGACGTTCGTGTGGACGCCACCAATCTGCTGAACCATGTTTCCTACACGGCATGGAACACCACCTTGAACTGGAACACGGGCGCAAGCGGCACAGCGCTCTCGAGCCCCACCTTTGGACTGCCTGCGGCGGCCAACTCCATGCGCATGATGCAGGTCACTGCGCGGTTGAGGTTTTAACGATGCGCTGGATGAAAACACTGCCGCTTTTGTTGGCGATGGGCGCGGGCATTGCTGCCCCTGCACAACAAGTCGGTACAAATACTGCGCCGGGTCAGCCCCAGTCCTTCACGCTGACGCTGAACTCCCAACTGGTCGTCGAGACCGTTGTCGTCAAGGACAAAAAGGGCGAGTTTATCGGCGGTCTTGCGGCCAAGGATTTCACGGTGACCGAAGACGGTGTCACGCAGACCATCCGCATCTTCGAGCACCAGCGGCTTTCCTCAGCCACCACGCCCATGCCGGTGGTGCCGCTCGAAGAAGAGCAGCTCAAAATCTACCATCGCCTGACCCGCACGCAGATTGCGCCGGAAAAGCCGGAGACCACCCAGTACAAGGACCGCCGGCTGCTCGCCCTTTACTTCGACATGAGCGCCCTGCGCCCCGACGATCAGGTGCGCGCTCTGGCTGCCGCGGAGAAGTTTGTGCGCACGCAGATGACCTCCGCGGACCTGATCTCGATCCTGCGTTTCAACGGCGGTTCGGTTGACATCCTGCAGGACTTCACCGCCGAACGCAACCGGATTCTCAGTATTCTGCAGACGCTGATTATTGGCGAGGGGCAAGGTTCGCAAGACTCCATCGACGACTCCGGCAGCGCCGATGTGGGCGCGGCCTTCGGCCAGGACGACAGCGAGTTCAACATCTTCAACACCGACCGCCAGCTTGCCGCATTGCAGACGGCGGCCAAAATGCTCGGCCAGATGAGCGAGAAAAAGTCGCTCATCTATTTCGCCAGCGGCATGCGCCTGAACGGCGTGGACAACCAGGCGCAATTGCACGCCACCATCGACGCGGCGATCCGGGCGGGCGTTTCGTTCTGGCCGGTCGACGCGCGCGGGCTGGTGGCCTCGGCGCCGCTTGGCGATGCCACCCAGGGCAACGCCGGAAATGCCGGCATGTACTCGGGCACGGCGGCACAGGCCGTCACCGACCGCTTCCAGCAGTCGCAGGACACCATGTACACGTTGGCAGCCGACACCGGCGGCAAGGCCCTGTTCGACAACAACGACCTCTCGCGCGGCATTGTGCAGGCGCAGCAAGCCATTTCGGATTACTACATCGTCGGCTACTACACCACTAACGCCGCCCAGAATGGCCACTTCCGCCGGGTCAAGATCACCGTCGATCCAGCGCTCAACGCCAGCCTCGATTACCGCCAGGGCTACTACGCCAACAAGGAATTCAACAAGTTTACGGCGGTTGACAAGGACCGCCAGCTCGAAGACGCGCTGATGCTGGGCGACCCCATCACCGAGCTCACTGTCGCCATGGAGATCGATTACTTCCAGCTCAATCGCGCCGAATACTTTGTGCCCATCGTGGTCAAAATTCCCGGCCGCGAACTCGCCCTGGCCAAGAAGTTCGGCGCCGAGCACACGCTGATCGACTTCATCTGCGAGATCAAGGACGAGGCCACGGGCATGACCGTCCAGAATGTGCGCGACTTCGTCAACATCAAGCTCAGCGATGCCACGGCGGCCGAACTGGCCAAGCGGCCCATCGAGTACGACTCCAGCTTCACGCTCCTGCCCGGCAAATACACCATCAAGTTCCTGGCGCGCGACGACGAAACGGGAAGAATCGGCACCTATCAAACGTCGTTTGTCATTCCGAATCTGAACAAGGAAACCAAGCGCCTTCCCATCAGCTCGGTCGTCCTGAGCAGCCAGCGCGTCGACCTGAAAGATGCGCTCTTCAACGCCGTCAAGGGCAAGCAGGAAGCCCTCGACGAGTCGAAGAATCCTCTCGTCGAAGCAGGGCGCAAGCTGATTCCCAGCGTCACGCGCGTCTTCAACACCGGCCGCGAGATGTACGTCTATTTGCAGGCTTATGAGGGCGCACCCACGGCCAACTCCGCTGCACCGGCTGCGGCTTTGCCGGCCCCTGGGCCGCTGGTCGCATTTGTCAGTTTCTATCGCGATCAGAAGAAGGTGCTAGAAACGGATCCGGTGGCCGTGATGCCGCAGGCAGGCAGCCGGCTGGGTCTGGTCCCGCTCAGTTTCCACGTCGGATTGGGCGAGCTGCCGCCCGGCGAATACGAGTGCCAGGTGACCGTTCTGGATGGCGCCGGACACAGGGCCGCGTTTTGGCGCGCATCCGTCATGCTGGTGCGGTAACCTTTGTCTGATCGCATGTCTCTCGACTGGAAATCCGGCGCTTTGGCGGAGGGCCTTGCCTGCTACCGCAGGGCGGAATTCTTTTATGCTCACGAGCATTGGGAGAGCGTCTGGCTTGAATTGCACGAGCCGGAGAAGAGCTTTCTGCAGGCTTTGATTCAGATCGCGGTGGCCTTCCACCACCGGCAGGCCGGCAACTCCGCGGGCGCGGTCTCTCTACTGAGAAGAGCGCTGCGGCGCATCGAACTCCTCCCCGCGTCTTTCGGAGGAATCGCCGTCGCGCCTCTCTGCACGGAAGTTCGAGCCTGGCTGTGCGTGCTTGAGAGCGGGGATTCCTCCGTCTCGATGGCGCTTCCGCAAATCTCCCCGATGGATTCCACGCTGACCTTCCAGCCATGAACGGTTCCATCGCTCATCCATCGCTCATCGGGCGCGATGATCTCTTTGCTTCGCTGCTTTCGATGTACGTTCCGATCACGGCGGCGCACTCTTCCAGAAAGCTGCGGTCCTCGCTTCCAAACGCGGCCTGTGCGTGGCTATCGATGTCGATTTCGCCCACAACTTTGCCGCCAGCGCGGATGGGAACCACAATCTCCGAGCGCGTCTCAAGCGAGCAGGCCAGGTAGCGAGGATCGGACGCAACGTCGTCCACCACTACGGTTTGCTCCTGCGCCACTGCCGCGCCGCAGATGCCTTGCGTCACCGGGATTCGGACGTGCGGCGTTGCCGCGCCGCGGAATGGCCCCAGCACCAGCATCTGCGGGTCAGCGGGATCGAGCATGTAAAAGCCGACCCAGTTGTAATGCGGCAATTTCTCCGCAATCAGGCTGACTGTGAACTCCTGCAAGGATTCGGCGCTCTCCGCCTTTGCGGCGAAGTCGCGAGCCTGGCAAAGAATGGCCTCGAAATCCGATGACTGCATCTTCATATTCTCTCGCTCTTCAGCCCTATGCCTTCAGTGCCGCCGCACGTTGCCGCGTCTGGCTCACGAAAGCCTCGTCCTCTGCTGACTCTGCCTTGATGGAGCCAAGGTTGATCTCCACGTTGGCCAGTGCTCCTGTCAGAGCCGCACCTGCCAGAGCCACTGCTGTCGTCAGATCGGACTTCATGTTGGGGCTGGTGATCGGCGCGAGCTGGGCGGCGATCTGCGCCACTTCCGCGGCTCGTTCGGCCACGCTCAGAGGAACGGTGGTAGCCTCGCGCAGCGCGGCGTTGATCAGTTGACCGCCCTCGGCAGACCCCTTCGCCCCTTTGTAGGCCTTCATCACCACGTTGTACGACTCGGCGTCGGCGTCGATGGCGGCCTTCAGTTCCTCACGAATCTGCGCGAGCCTGCCGATGGCTTCGCTGAGTTGGCTCTCGTACTGCAGGTAGGCCTTCTTGCCGCGCGACATGGACGCAACCATGCCGGCCAGCCCGGCCGCCATCGCCCCACTGGCGGCGGCGGCGCTGCCCCCTCCCGGCGTTGCCGTCGGAGCGGCCAGTTGCTCGATGAAGGGCTCCACTCCGGCGCGCAGCCCGCCCACAGCGGTTTTGCCGCCCATCGCCGCGGCCAAGCGGTTCTCCAGAATCAGCGAGGAGTCGAAGTTCTCCACCTGCAAGAACCACTCCGCCGCCTGCTCCAGCGCGAGCTTGGGGATCAGCCCGATGACCTCGCTGGAAACCGGCGTCGCCCCGTAGCGCGCCGCCTCGCGCCGGACGAATTCGAAAACGCGGTGAATCGGTGTCTGCTCGAAGTCGGTCAGGTTCATGGAGACCTGCGCCATGCCACGCACCAGGAATCCCGCCGCCTTCACGTAGCGCAGGCCCCCGCTTGAAAAGCGCACCGCCTTGGCGATCTTCTTGGCCACGGCGACGTCTGCTGTATTCAGAAAGATGTTGTAGGCCACCAGGGATTTGCGCGCGCCCACCGCGGTGGCTCCGGCGGTCGGATGCACGCGTGGCTCGCCGAAGTCGGGCTTGCGCGCCGGGTTGGTGGCAATCTCGTCGCGAATTCCCTCGAACTGGCCGCGGCGCACGTTTTCAAGGTTTTGGCGTTCGGGCACGGTCGCGGCGGCCTCGTAGAGATAGACCGGAATTCCAAAGCGCTTCGCAATTTCCGCTCCCACGTGGCGGGCCATGGCTACGCAGTCTTCCAGCGTCACTCCGTCAATGGGGATGAAGGGAATCACGTCGGCGGCGCCCATGCGGGGGTGCGCGCCCTGGTGGCGGGTCAGGTCGATCAGCTCGGCGGCCTTGCCCACGCCGCGAATGGCGGCTTCCTGGACGGCTTCCCGCTCGCCAACCAGCGTAATGACAGACCGGTTGTGGTCGGCATCCATCTCCCGGTCGAGCAGGTAGACGCCGGGAATCCGCATGGCTTCGACAATGGCGTCGACTTTGGCCGCATCGCGGCCTTCAGAGAAATTGGGAACGCATTCAACAAGCGTGCTGGGCATACAAGGAGGATAAAGAGGCGCGGGGCGTTGGAGCAAACCGGGCGAGTCAGTGAGGCAGCAAGTCAGCAAGGCAGCGAGGCAGCACGGCAGCACGGTGGGCCGCCCGCCGAGTCCCGTCAGGAGGTCTCGGCCAGATGGTTGGACAAACCTGCACGACGTAAAAAAGGCTGACCGGCAAGCCGGTCAGCCTTGAAAGATTGCAAGAGGACTTGAATCTTGTGATCGCCAAGCCCCCTTCACTGCAGAAGGAGGGCTTGGCGACCTAATTTGCTGCGGAGCAAGCCGATTGGCTTACTGAGGGGGCTTGACGGAACCCTTCTTGGAGGCGTGCTTCCTGGTGGCCAAGGGCTTGCGCGGCTGCGGCTGCACAGTAGCAGTCACCTCCGTGGTTCCCGCCACATCGGTTGAGAAGTTCGCGCCGGCGGGCACCAGGTAATCTTCCACCTTCTGTCCATCCGTCGTGCCGGTGGATACGCTGATGCGGGAAGCGTCAATACCCTTCTCGGTGACCAGGTAGTCCTTGGTGTTGACAGCACGCTGCACGGCCAGATCTTCGACCGGCTTGGCATGCTTGCGCTTCGCGGCTGCTGCTTCTTCCTTGGCAGTCTTGGCCTTTTCCTTGGCATTCGCATTGCCCACAACTACGGCCTTGGCATCAGACTGCTTCTGCAGGTCGAGCGCAACTTCGTCCAGGCAGGCCTTGGCTTCGTTGTCCACGCGAGCCGGACGCCTCTTGTCCTTCTCGAAGGTGATCGAGCAGAGCGCTTCGGTGTGCGGAACCGGGGCCACATAGGGGGCCGTGATGGTCACGCTGGTGCTGGCGGTCGCAATTTGGCCCTTGTCGTCGGATACGTTGCAGGTGATGCCTGTCGCACCGGTTGGCGCGCCCGTCGAAGTGAAGGTCGCGGTGGTGCCGCTGCCGCTGATGGCGCCTGCTGCAGCGGTGTAGCTATAGGTCAGGGGGCGATTCTGCGGGCTCATGCCCACCGCGGTGACGGTGCTGGTTTCACCCGGCTTGATGGTGCTGGGGCTGGCCGAGCAGCTGAGGGTAGGCGGCTCGAAAGCCTTGACTGTGTAGCTGGCCGAGCTGTCGGCGATCTGCCAGGGCTTCAAGCCTTCTTTCCCGGGCTTGCCTTCCTTCACTTCGCACTTCACCGTATAACTGCCCGGCGCCAAGGCAGCCGTGGCCACTGTGGCCGTGGCGCCGGTGCCAGTCACTCCGTCTCCTGAGATGGAGTAAATGACGTTCAGCTTCGGATTCAGATCTCCAGCCGTCGCGGTCACCGTAACCGGCTCGCCCGGAAACACGGAAGCCGGGCTGGCCGCGCACGCCAGGGTCACCGGCGGCGGCGGCGCGATGCTGCCGAGGCCAAGCACAAGACCCGCGCTGATGCGTCCCTGGGGATTGAAATTGGTCGATCCCCCTTGATCGCTCGCGAAGTTTGCCCTGAGATACTGATAATCCGCCTGGAAGAGGCGTACCGACAGGCGGTGGTCAAATATGGGCGTTCTGACATCCAAGCCGCCGCCACCGGTGAACGAAAAGCCCCAAACGTCCGTCTGGTAGTAGCTGCCAACTTGTTCGCCGCCAACCAGGGCGTGAACGAATGGCGTGATGTTGCCTTTGGGGAACCTGAAAATTAGGCCGCCCGATCCGCCGCTGAAATCATCCTGCGGCTGAGTGGAAGTAACGTTTCCGTTCTCAGGAAGCAAGAGGTGGACATCTCCCTCGAATTGCAGGCCCACATGGTTATTGAAATAGCGGGTTACGCTCGCAATCGTGCCGTAGTCGATGGCATTGTAGCCATACCCGTTTACTTTTGCGTTGGGGATCAGGGCGCTGTATCCCAGGAAAATGTCCCACCTGGACGGGGAATCGGCCGCAGGGGCCTTCGTAGCCGGCTTGGCCGAGTCCTGGGCGCTAAGAGCAAGGGGAACCAATGCCACTAACGTCAAGAAAAAAGCTAAACTCACATACTTTGAAACACGAGCATTCATGTGTCTACCTCCATAATCAAGCTGAATGACCAATTGAAAAGCTCTTTACCAGCGCGAATGCCGGTCCGGTTCGGCCCGGACTGACTGGGCTTAAGTCTTTGTGGAAACACTAGGGCACAGGGCGAGAGCATTTCTGTTCAATATGGAACACTGGCCGATTTAGAAAGTCAAGTCCCCAGAACATTCAGGCGCCTCGGGGAGGTTTCAGAGTCTTCTCCGTCGGTGGGTGGTTCTGGTCCGGATTCCCGGATCCAGGAGACTGCCGAGCCTCGCCGGTCAAGACTGCGGGAAAGTTACTTCACGAGAACGGCCCGATGCGCTCATCGAGCAGTGCCTGCGCCTGGGTAGTATCCTGTTTTATCGGCTTTTAGGCGGCTGCGTTAGGGTGAAGCGACCGTTTTTCCGGCAGGAGAGAGAGTATGACCACGACCATGGCTCCAACGATTCGCGCGCCGCGCGGAACCCAATTGCGCTGCAAGGGCTGGCAGCAGGAGGCAGCGCTGCGCTGCCTGATGAACAACCTCGATCCGGAGGTGGCCGAACGGCCGCAGGACTTGGTGGTGTATGGCGGCATCGGCAAGGCGGCGCGGAACTGGGAGTGCTTCCACGCCATCGTCCGCGAACTGGAGCAGTTGGGGGGCGAGGAGACGCTGCTGGTGCAGAGCGGCAAGCCGGTGGCCGTGTTTCCGACCCACGAGATGGCGCCCAGGGTGATCATTGCCAACTCGAACCTGGTGGGCAAGTGGGCCAACTGGGAGCACTTCAACGAGCTGGACCGCAAGGGTCTGATGATGTATGGGCAGATGACGGCAGGGAGCTGGATATATATCGGCGCGCAGGGGATTTTGCAAGGCACCTTCCAGACGCTTGCGGCGCTGGCCGAGCGGCACTTTGGCGGCTCGCTCAAGGGCAAGCTGGTGGTGACCGGCGGCGTGGGCGGCATGGGCGGCGCGCAGCCGCTGGCCGTGACGCTGAATGGCGGAGTGGTGCTGGCCATCGACGTGGACCGCAGCCACATCGAGCGCCGCGTGGCCACGCGCTATTGCGAAATGGTGACCGAGGATCTGGACGAGGCGTTGCGGCTGTGCGAGGCGGCGCGGAGCGAGGGCCGGGCGCTGTCAGTAGGGCTGGTGGGCAACTGCGGCGATGTGCTGCCGGAGATTGTGCGGCGCGGCGTCCAGGTGGACGTGGTGACGGACCAGACCAGCGCGCACGATCCGCTGAACGGCTATGTGCCGCAGGGACTCACATTGAGTGAGGCAGCGGAGCTGCGCCAGCGCGATCCGGAGGAGTATGTGCGCCGCTCGACGGCGACGATGGTAGTGCATGTGAACGCGATGCTGGCGCTGCAACGGGCCGGCGCGGTGACGTTTGACTATGGCAACAACATTCGCCGTTTCGCTTTCGACGCGGGCTGCGTGGACGCGTTTCTGATTCCCGGCTTTGTGCCGGAATACATTCGGCCGCTCTTTTGCACGGGGACGGGGCCGTTCCGCTGGGTGGCGCTTTCGGGAGACCCGAAGGACATTGACCGTACCGATGAATTGGCGCTGGAACTGTTTCCAGAAAACGCGATTCTGCAGCGCTGGTTGAGGCTGGCGCGGGGCCGTTTCTCCTTCCAGGGGCTGCCGGCTCGCATCTGCTGGCTGGATTACGGCGAGCGCGCCCGCATGGGCCTGGCCATCAACGAACTGGTGCGCAAGGGCGAGATTTCCGCGCCCATCGCGATAGGCCGCGACCATCTGGACACGGGCTCGGTAGCCAGCCCTTACCGCGAGACGGAGAAGATGCTGGACGGCTCGGATGCGGTGGCCGACTGGCCGATTCTGAATGCGCTGCTGAATACTGCATCGGGCGCGACGTGGGTGAGCTTTCACCATGGCGGCGGCGTGGGGATGGGCTACTCTCTGCATGCGGGGCAGGTGACCGTGGCCGACGGAACGGAGATGGCGGCCAGAAAGATTGCGCGCGTGTTGAACAACGATCCGGGGCTGGGAGTGGTGCGCCACGCCGATGCGGGCTATGAACTGGCGCAGCGGACCGCGCGGGAACGCGGCATCCATATTCCCATGGCAGGGAAGTAACTGTGGCCGGCGCGCAAGTTATTGTCAATATCGGCCAGCTTGTAACTCTGGCCGGTCCGGCGCGGCCGCGCGCGGGTAATGAACTGCGCGAATTGGGCCTGATTGCGGATGCGGCGCTGCTGGTGGAAGAGGGACGCATTGTTGCGGCAGGAAGTTACGCCGAGCTGCGAGACAAGATCCCGCCGCACGCAGTAACGGTCGACGCGGAGGGGCGATGCGTGACGCCCGGTTTCGTCGATGCGCACACACATTTCGTCTTTGCCGGCAGCCGCGCGGCGGAGTTCGAGCAGCGCATCGCCGGAGCCACTTATCAAGAGATCGCCGCTGCCGGCGGGGGGATTCTGCGCACCGTCGCGTTGACGCGCGCGGCCACCGAGGACGAGTTACTAAGTGAAGCACGGAAGCATTTGGACTGGATGCTGCGTGCGGGCACCACGACCGCCGAGGCCAAGTCGGGGTACGGACTGGAGCGCGCGACGGAGTTACGCATGTTGCGCGTGCTGGCTCGTCTGGACGCGGAGGGTCCGGTGCGCATTGTTCCCACGCTGCTGGCCGCGCACTGCGTTCCGCCGGAGTTTGCCGGCCGGCGTCAAGAGTATGTGCGCTGGATTGCCGAAGAGTTGATTCCCGAAGTTACAGCCGCGAGGTTGGCGAGCTATTGCGATGCCTTCTGCGACGACCACGCATTCACTGTGGAGGAATCGCGCACGGTGCTGACCGCCGCTCGCCGCCACGGCCTGCGCCTGCGCGTCCACGCCGAGCAGTTCCGCCCGGGCACGGGAGCCATGCTGGCTGCGGAGCTTGGCGCGGCGACCGCCGATCATCTGGAGGCCGCGGAGGATGAGGTTCTGCACGCATTGAAGGGCGCGGGCGTGCAGCCGGTGCTGGTGCCCGGCTCGGTTTTTGCGCTGGGGCGCAGCAACTATCCGGCGGCACGAAAGATGGTGGAGATGGGGTTGGCGATTGTGCTGGCCACGGACTTCAATCCCGGCTCGTCGCCCATCGCCTCGATGCCGTTCATCCTGTCGTTGGCGTGTTTGCAGATGGGGCTGACGCCGGCCGAGGCGCTGACCGCTGCGACAATCAACGCGGCGTGGAGTCTTGACCTTGGCGATCGGATTGGATCGCTGGAAGCGGGCAAGCAGGGGGATTTTCTAATTCATGAATTCACGGATTACCGCGAACTGGCGTACTTCATTGCCGCGCCTGCAAGGCCGCGCGTCTTTGTAGCGGGCAGGGAAGTAACGCCGTAGGTGCGCGGAAGAGACTGCGCGACCTGGTTTCCGCTGGATGATTTCGTACCATTGAATCCGTGGTTTCCCAGATCTCAAAATTGAGATCTGGGAAACCTGGAAAATTGAGTCGAACTAACGCATCTCTGTTAGAAAGCGCCAGCCAGTTTCTTGACTACTTACTGCCTTCCACCAACCGCAAAGTTACGATTTCGTGGGGATGGAGGTTGAAGCTGAATTGGTTGGGCGCGGAGAGTGGAATTGCCGTTTGACCTCTCTCCACGGCGTCGGTCTGGGTCACGCTCTGCAGATGTAGAGACGGTATCCGGACAGTTACAGTGCGTTCCGTGCCGCCAAAATCGAGGAAGCGCAGAATCGTGCCATTCCCATCCTCAGCTGGCTTCCAGGTCTCCAGCAGAACGTTTGCATCTTCCACGTCCAGAAAGCTCTGTTGTTTTCCGTCGAGGCTCATTGAGAATTTTTGAGCGGCCGCCGCGGCGGAAGCTTGCGCATCGCCACTGGCCGCGGTAGAAGCAGCCGGAGTGAGCGCCTTGTCCTGCGGCGTAACCGTATCGGCTTCGAGCGGAGTGATTGCCTCCCATCCCATGCGGCTCAAATCCGCCGCCTGGGTCGAAGGTGCGCTGGTCACTTCATAGTGAAAGGTAAAATGCCCGCCCTGGCCGGCGCGGTAGTTTGTATCCCAGTAGTTATTCATTACATAGGAAAACACGCTACCTGTCCGGTTCTCGAACTTCTCCGGCCACTCGCCGCGGTTGATGTCGCCCAGGGTGATCAGCGGCGCATCCAGCGGTATCACTGTCGCTGCCACTCCGCCCTGCTCGACAGAGACCCAGTGCTGAGCGGAAAACCACTCGTGTCCCGCGCCGGGGTACATATCCTTTGCCGGATCGACGACGCCGTTTTGAATCTCGTACTTGAACTGTGGCTGAGTCATGGCAAACGGAAACGCAAAGTAAGCCGCTTCCTTGGTGATCACTTCGGTCTTGTCCAGATCCTCCACGAACTCGATCTTCTTCTCGTGGTCAAAGAGGCGAATCTCGGCCTTGATCGAGGGCGTGTTCGTGTTCTGGCTTTCCAGATGCGCGACCTGTCCGCTCGGAGTGGTCTCCACCGACACGATCTTTCCTCCGTGCGCGCGATGCACTTCCAACTCCGCCTTCGGATAGACGCGGTTATATTGCAGAAGCGTGTTCGGGCCCTTGTCGCCTCCGGTTACATAGAGAAATTCGCCGAAGCGGTACGGGCTGTCCTTGCTCACTAACTCGCGCTGTAACTGCTTGTCGTAGATGCTGCGCACCGCGCCAGTCTCCGCATCGAGTTCCACCTTGTAGTAAGGACTTTCGAGCGTTGACTTCTGCTCTGCCACCGGAGCCGCCGCAGCCTGTTTGCCGGTCCGCGCCAGATACACCTTGTAGCCGGTCGCGGGAATGTCCTCGGCCACGAAGCGTACGTGCTGGAAGTTAGGTCCGGTGAAGAGAAGTTCGTAAGGGACTGCCTGGTTGGTCGTCGCATCGACGATCTCGCTGCCCTTGTCGATGTCCATTGAGACCGGCCCGCTGCGTTTCCAGTTCAGGCTGTTGAAGACGATCATGCTTCCCGGACCTGCGGGAATGGCGTCAACGAGGTTGGCCATGCTGCGCCGGGTGACCATGTCGACTTTGGCGCGAGCGTTCACTGCGAACTGATCCTTGATCGCCAACTGGCCGGTGGCTTCCATGCTGGTGGGGTCGGAGACGCTGTTATAGGCGCCCCATGTGTGTTCATCCATCAGCACCATGTCCTTCCACATCGCATCCAACTCGGAAGTGTTCATCTTCAGCCGCGGATTGACCAGCGATGCCAGCGTGACGAACTTCTCCGCCGTCTGCGCGCGGCCTTCTGTCCAGCGCTCCATGGCGACGTAATAGGCATCGGAGCCGGCTCCATCTTCCCAATAAGGTCCGCCGTCTCCGCGCATGGTGGGGATGTGATCGCCAAACTGGTCAGCTATGGTCTTGATAGCTTCATGAAAGCCTTTGTACTCGAAGTGAGGGTAGGCGTAGAGACTGTTCCACGTCTTCGCGAGTTCCGCTTGTTGCGGGAAGAGGTCGGTGTTCTCCACCTGCGTTCCAAAGAGGATCGCGGCGTTGGCGCGATAGCCGGGGTGCTCGTATTGCTGGAGAAAGAGCGGCAGGCTGTCGCGTCCCGCCTGCAGAACCGGCGGCAGGCCGAAAAGCGCCTGCATCTGCTGATAAATGCGCGAATACCAGACGAGCACGCGCTTGTTATCCGGTCCTACCCACCATATGGGAGAGTTTTCATTGAGGCGCCCCTGCAATAACACCGGGGCCCGGTAGTTATTGCTGCCGCCGGCCAGAGAGTCGATGCCCGCGCTGGCAAGAATGGAGGCATAGGACCAGGACCACGAGGGAACGTCGGTGATGTTGGCATAATCCATCGGCGTGCCGTACTTGCGGCTGAAGTTGGCGCTGGGATAGAGCGAGCGGATCAGGGTTTCCGTGGTGGGCAGGCCGGTGAGCAGGTTCACGTATTGAGCCGGCAGGAACAGTTGCTTCTTCTGGAAAGCCTCGATGGCTCGCTGTTGCTGGGCGGCGGAGCGGGAGCTGAGATACTGCTCCAGATCCCACTCGCCATCGAGACTGAAGCGGAACTCGGGATGATTGGCCGTCATATCCATCGCTTCGTCGATGGTGCGGCTCTGAATGGCGGCAATCTTGGCCTGGTAATCGGAATAGCCGATATCGACGTGAATGTGGGGAACAATCAGCACCGTCCACTTCTTTTTGGGATCGATGGTCTGCTTGAAATGCTCCTCGCGGCCGTCGATCTTGGCCGTCAGGCGCGCCTCGCTCTGTGGCTGGAAATCGCTCACCTGGAAGGTCGCTTTTTCCTCGCCGAAATCCTGTCCGCCGCTGAGACTGGCATGGTAGTGCTTGTTACCGATCGCAAGGTCGGCGCCTGCGCCTGGAGTTATCGGCTTGTTATGCTGAATGAATGCTTCAAGAGTCTCCTGAAGCTCTCCCTGGCGTTCGGTAAAGAAGACTGTCGGCATCAGTTGCGCCGAGGGCGACAGGGAATCGCCGGCCGCGGCGAGGCTGTCGAGTTCGATGGCGTCGTAGGTGACGCCGGCGCCGGGAACTGTTTCTTCCGACTCCTCAACGGGTTGCAGGGTGATGGTGTTGGCTCCTGCGCGCAAGTAACTTCCGGGAAAGCTGAATTCCACATCGGCAGAGGAGTAGGCGGGATAGAAGGAGTCTCCCTGGTCGCCGTTGCTGTAATCGAGCTTGGGGTGGAGATAGAAGATTCCGTTCCTGCCGTCGATGCTCACCCGCAATGCTGGAACGCTCGAACCCTCAACGAGCAGGGCAATGTGCAGCCGATAGGCCTTGGCCGCGGAGCCTTCGAGCGAAAAGGAGATGGCGCGCGGAGCTGTCGCAACGGTTGCATCCTGGGCTTTGGCGGCCGCGCCGGATGCGGCCGGTTGATAGCCGTACCAGTCCTTCTCCGGTTTGCTTTTGGAGACGACAAATTCCACCTTTGCGGAAGGATCTCCGGAGGCGAACTCAACCGAAGACCGGTCGAACGCTCCAATCCGAAATACCGCTTTCTTCGCGGCATCCTCTGCCGGGGCCGCGCATAGCTGGGTTGCCGCAACAACGCACGGCAAAGCCCCCAACAGAATTCTTCTCATGATGCTTGCGTACATTCGTAAACTCCTTTCGTAACTTATCCGGAACTGCAAGAGCGAGAATGGAAGGCTGGCATTTACAGCTTGCCTCCCGTTTGGGCAGGGAGACCCCATCCTTATAGAGGAAAGTGAGAGGCAGTGTCGAGATCGAAGTGATGCGGCTGAGCCGAGACGCGACTGCTGAGAGCGATTTGGCGCAGAGCCGGTCCATGGCGCAGCGGCCGCGCTGGCGGTCAGCAACGGGACGGTACCGATCGCTATTTTGCATTCCTGCATGCGTGCGACTTCCGGGAGGCGCTACGAAAGACCCCAAGGAGTGAAACCGGGCTTCAACCATCTCTGATTCGCGGCGCGTCTGGCTCCATTTCTGTGGCGGATCATTTAATTGGTGAATTATATATCGTTAATCTCTCACGAGAAATGAAAACCTTTACTGAAAAACGCCACGAACGGTGACTGTACTTTCGGTCCGTCCGCACGATTCACTCAAGAGGCCCAAAAGCAAGAGTCCCAAAAAGCAGGACGCGATCGTGAGACTCGATCGGAGGTTCCCTGATTGGTTCACCCATATTGGCGGGCCTTACTGTGTGCTGGCCGTCACAGCACATGAATATCAGGGAAGGAGTAGAGTCCCCTTCGGACAAGAGGTCCAGAACCGAGGAACTTATGTTGAAACGCCTCTTAGTTATAGCCATTCTCGCTGTATTCGCGGGCGGAATTGGCTATGCAGATCAATCCAGGACCAAAGTAGTTATTCCAGTGAATAAGACCGCTCCTACCAGCGGAAAGCAGATGTATTCGAACTACTGCACGCCGTGTCATGGCGTGGATGGCAAGGGCCATGGGCAGTATGCTCCTATTTTGAAGAGGCAGCCGGTCGACTTGTCGATACTGAGCAGGAACAATCGCGGAAGATTTCCGGAGACGCATATCGTTTCCGCTCTGCAGTTTGGCTCGGAAATTGCACCGAACGGCGCGGGAGAAATGCCCGTATGGGGTCCGATTCTTGGTAAGATGAACCAGACCAACCCCCAGGAGTTGCTGCTCAGAATCAGTAATTTGAGCCGCTACCTGGAGACCCTTCAGCTAAAGTAAGGGCCGGCGGCCCCATAAAAGGGGAACCAGAGCGAACGCGCCGATAAGTAGAGCCTCCTAAGTGGATTTTTCTCGAGGAAAGATCCACTTAGCAGACTTGCTTTCGGAATACTTTCACTCTGGTTCCACAGGTGCACCGGCTTAAGGAGCGTATGACCAAGCCGCGCACTTCCCCAACTGCAACATCCCCAAAGTCGCCCAAGGCTATCCGGCCCATGGCGTCTTTTGAGCAGATTCATGCGAACCGTCCAGCCGCAAAACGACAGGAAGGCCGCGCATCCAGCGGAAAAGCGAACCCTAAAGTTTCAAATCCTAAATTCAAAAAGGCCGCGCCTGGAGGCCAAGGTAAAGAGTCTTCCAGTTCCGCACTTGGAGCGCGCATCACGCGTCGCGCCTCCGACCGGCTGCGGGCCGGCTCCCTGTGGGTCTATGCCTCGGATATTGAATCGGTCGAACTGGCTGGAAGCAGCGAAGAGGCTCCCCCGGCGTTGCTTCCGGTGGCGGACAACCGCGGATTGCTCCTGGGTACCGCGCTTTACAGCCCCACCTCGCAGATTGCGCTGCGGATGCTGTCGCGAGAGTCGCTGGACGAGGCGGGATGGCTCGAGTTGCTGGACCGAAGGCTGCGGACGGCGATTGGCCGGCGGAAAGGGTTGCTCGACGAGCGGACCGACGCTTGCCGGATGTGCTTCAGCGAGGCCGACGAGTTGTCCGGCCTGGTGGTGGATAAATACGGCGAACTGGTGATTCTGCAACTTTTGGCCAGGGGGCTGGATTCGGCCGCCGTGCGCGAAACCTGCGTGCGGGTGCTGCGCGAAGAACTTGAACCGGCGGCCATCCTGGAGCGTCCCGACCCCCGGGTGCGCGAACTGGAAGGGCTGGCAGCGCCGAATCCGGCGCCGCTTTACGTGTGCGGGGTCGAAGGGCTGGGGACTCAAGATGCCGCCGCTTTGGCCAAAACCCAATTCCGGCTCAATGGCCTGCTCTTTCATTACGATGCCAACTCCGGGCAGAAGACGGGCGCGTTCCTTGACCAGCGAACCAACTACGCCGCCACGGCAGAGTGGGCGCGGAGGCTGGGAGCCACCGGAAGAGCGCTGGACGTTTGCTGCTATCAGGGCGGCTTTGCCCTGCATCTGGCTGAGTGCTGCCGCCAGGTGACGGGGGTGGACAGTTCGCGCGCCTCGCTTGAAGTGGCGGAACTGAATCTTGAGGCGAACCGCAGTCAACTGGGCGCGGAGGTGGATTGGGTCGAAGCCGACGCCTTCAAGATCCTGCGCGACTGGTCGGATGCGGGAGAACGGTTCGACACCATCGTGCTCGACCCGCCGGCCTTCGCCAAGAGCCAGAGGGCGGTCGAGGGCGCGCTGCGGGGCTACAAGGAATTGAACCTGAGAGCGCTCAAGATGCTGAATCCCGGCGGGCTGCTGGTAACCTTCTCCTGCTCGCATCATGTGGGGTGGAGCGATCTGGAAGCCAGCGTGGCCTCGGCCGCCACGGATGCGCACCGCCGCGTGCGGCTCAAGGAACGGCGTGGCGCTGCGCTGGACCACCCGGTGGTGCTGAACCTGCCGGAGACCGAATACCTGAAGTGCCTGGTGCTGGAAGCCGAGTAAGCGGGCCGAAAATCAGGCGCTGGCAGCGCACTCTAGCGAAACCAGAGTAGATGCATCCCGAAAGCAAGGTGTTCAAGTCGACGCGACCCCCAGGGAGCGGCGACCTTCGAAAACCCTCGACAGGACACAGTGACTCTGGTTTCGCTCTAGCCACCGTGTCCCACGGGCAGCAGGCGCGCTATCCGGCCGAGCCAGGAACGGCCTGTGGGTGCGGAGACGACCGGCTCTTCCGCCGGTGCGCCGGTGCGCAAGCGGGCCAATGTGTCCTTGACCATCGCCCGCAGAGACTCGGCTTCAAACGTGCAGGAGCGCAGATAGGCAGAGACGGTGAGGCCGGCCTCGGCAGCACGCGTGCGCAGTTGTGCGCATTCGGCCTGGCTCAGGCGGATGGTGACGCTGGTACATTTCAGATTGCGTTCGGAGAGTGTGGTGGGCGAAGAGACGCTCTCCGGTTGCCGGCTCGTGGGCGCCATCTGCGGAGTTTCCGACGTCGGCTTGTGGACATCGGCTGGGAGAGGGAAGAAGTCAGGATCGGCGGTCTGAGTGAGGGACTGATCTGTGGGACTCGGAGGGCGGTAGCGGGCATGAGTGCGGAGGGCGCGTTCGTAGCTCAGGGTGGCGAAGTCGTCTTCCAGGCCGTCCTCGTCTCTGTCGCCAGACCAGCCGGATGAGGATTTTTGGACAGGCGCGGCAAGCGAGGCGAGCAGGCCCGCGAAGTTGGGGGAGGGCGGGATTTCGGCAGGTTGCTGCATGGCTTGGAGCATAGCGTGAGGGAGTGCGCGGGGGTGAGAAATTTCCCATGCAGAAGGGTGGGCGGATTCCAGAAGAGGAAGGTCGCGCCGCCGTTTCAAAATGGGATTCACCAGTCACCACCATCCTCTACCCACCGCGCTGTCATCCCGAACGCAGTGAGGGATCTGCGGTTGCCTTTGGGAGTTTCAAGGTGGCGTTCCTTCCGAGTAGGCCACCACTCGCCCGTCATCTTCGTCTCACCCTCCCTCAAAGCTGTCATCCTGAGCGGAGCGCTTTTCAGCGGAGCCGAAGGACCTGCTTCTCGGGTTCCTTCCGAGTTGTCCACGATGCAACCACAATCCCGGTCCAGCACATTCAACATCTACCCACCGCGCTGTCATCCTGAACGCAGTGAAGGACCTGCGGTTGCCTTTGAGAGTTTCAAAGTGGCGTTACTTCCGGGTTGGCGACAACACTCTCGCGACCCTATTGAAGAACGATTCATCCACGCCGATAGCATTCAATCGGGATGATGGCTTTGGGTCGCATTCATTTTGGGACGGCCGGTTGGGGGTTGGAATAGGCTCGGATCTGGCTTCGAACATTCAATGTTCGTGAGCTCAAGTACACTCCTTTCAGTGCGCGGATCATCTTGCACCGAATAGATCGTGAGCTCCAGTTCAGGCGACACCCATTTCTCTGATGTTACGGTGATCGACTGCCCATTTCCCGCGATACCGGCGGGAATAACCCAGGTGGCGCGCTGGCCCTCAACATAAATTCCATTGAGAACCTTGGGCTGAAGATCCTGGCAATTGCTATTTGATCGGCCGCTTTGCGCTTGATCTGCATTGCACGAAGTTCGAAATTTGACAGAGGAAGGAGAATTTCGCCAAATGTCGAGCTCCTGCCAAGACCTTGGAGTGTAGCTAACGAATACGGGGTTCGCCTGTTTGTCGATGCTATCCCCGTCGCCCCATGCATAGCCCACACGCGCAACCGGGTCGCTGATATTAATCATCCGCACCTCGCCCATCGCGGGGTTTTCACTGATATCCTCCTGCCGAGTCCGCCCCTCGGCGTCCCGCCAGAGAAGCGATTTCAGCGTTTGAGCTGTCGTTCGCCCGTCGGCTCCGAATTTCGTAATAGTGATGGTTCGTGTGGCGGAATAAGGCATCCCTTTCAAGACCGCAAGCTGAATTGTCTTTGAAGCAGCGGCAGCCGTCGAAGCAGTCTCTTGCGAGACCGCCATGGAAGAAAACGCGATGATGGCAACTCCCACCGTGTAAAAACGATTCATGATCATTCCAAGACGCTCGGCTCGATGGTAATACTTCTCAGTGGGCGAATGACCGCCAACTCGGCAGTTACCAATCTCATCAACCTTTGTTCATCCCTCAGTGCCGCGCACGGGAGATCTGACCGAGAGCATTCTGCTCACTCGCAGCAGATCTCACAGGTTTCGGGGTCCGGAAGGATGCGGCCGGGGAGGCCAAGCAGGCACGTCACGGCCTCGGCGGTCATGGGGCGGGCGAAGAGAAAGCCCTGGCCGAAGCGGCATCCCATCTGGCGCAGGAGGCGATATTGATCGCGGGTTTCGATGCCCTCCGCGACCACATCCATGCCCAGCACACGGGCCAGTTCGATGATGGTGCGAACGATCTGGCGGGGCTGTTCGCCCTCGGTCATGCGGCCTACGAAGGAGCGGTCGATCTTGAGCACGTCGAAGGGGAAGGAGTGGAGGTAGCTGAGCGAACTGTAGCCGGTGCCGAAGTCGTCCATCAGAAGGGAGACCCCGAGCTTGCGCAGTCCGCTGAGCACCTCGAGGGCGGTGCTTACGTTGGGGATGAGGCTGGACTCGGTCATTTCGAGGCCCAGTTGACGGCTCCCGATGCCGCATTGGAGCAAGAGCGCCTCCACGTGGTCGGCGAGTCCCTTGCGTGAAAACTGCCGCGCGGAGAGGTTGACGCAGACGCGCAGGGATTCATGGCAACGGTCCAGATGGCACCACTTCTGAATCTGGCTGCATGCTTCCGCCAGACCCCAGTCGCCGATCGGAAGGATCAGACCGGTTTCTTCGGCCAGGGGAATGAAATCCATGGGCTGGATCAGGCCGCGATCGGGGTGCTCCCAGCGGATAAGGGCTTCAAGACCCACGATTTCGCGCGTGCAAAGGTCGACTTCCGGCTGGTAATAGAGCACAAACTGGCGCTCGTCGAGTGCATGGCGGAGATCGAATCTGCGCGGCCAAATGGCGTTGGCGTTGGCGGCCGCGCGGAAGCGGCGCACGGTATTTCCACTGATGGTCTTGCGCAATCTGCGCAGCTCCAACTGGCTGGAGGCCATGTCTGCGAGGCTCTCCAGCATGTGCATCGCGTCCGGGGTCATGCCTGGGTCGGACTGGCCGCGAAAGATCGTCAAGACGCCGAGAATCTTTCCATCGAAGGAGCGGACCGGAACGGCGGCGAAGAATACGACCCCCATGCGCCCGAGCAGGAGCAGCTTGTCTTCGAGCTGTGGGTTGACCGAGACATCCGGAATCACCACCGGGCCGTCTTCCGCAAGGACCATCTCGAAGATGGAGTTTTTGCGCGGCAATTCGCGTACCACCTGGCCCCAATGCGATTTGACCCAGATGCGGCTCTCGTCGGCAAAGCCGAGCAGGGCGGTATCTGCCTGAAAGTATTCGGCGGCCAGGCGGGTAATCGCGTCGTATCCAACTTCAGGCGGAGTGTCGAGAATGTCGGTGGAAATGAGCGCGGCCAGGCGTGCATCCTCCTGCTGCCGATCGATTCCGCCCATCTCGAGCACTGTTTGCGGCATCTTGACTCCGGGGTAGAGTGATTCTCGGGTCTGCCTGGCACGTAAGTTCGCTGCTGAGAACGTGCTACGCAACTCCCATGTCTGCTTTATCGGAAGGGGCGCTCCCGGCACGAGGTTACGGCAGGACACTCCCGGTGAGTATCCAAAGTGCGAACCAGTGACTACTCTTTGGAGGCAACTCGTCCCGTTTCCGTCCAAAGGAAGGTGAGCTGGTCGGCATCGTCCTGAATCTGCTGTTCCACGGCGACTCCGCCTGAGTGGCCTCCCGTGAGGCTGTAATGCAGCAGGACGGGGCGTCCGCTGGACGAGGCCGACTGCAGGAGAGGCGTCATCTTGCGGGCATGGAGAGGGTCCACGCGGGTGTCGCTGTCGCCGGTGAAGAACATCACGGCGGGGTAGGCCGTACCGGCTTTTACGTTGTGGTAGGGCGAGTACTTGAGCAGATAGAAGAACTGCTTTTCGTTTTCCGCGGTGCCGTATTCGGTGGTCCATTGCGGACCCTGGAGGAACTTCTGGTAACGGAGCATGTCGAGCAATGGGTAACCGCACAGCACGGCCGAGAAGAGATCCGGCCGCTGGGTGATGGCTGCTCCCATGAGCAGGCCGCCGTTCGACCGGCCGGTGATGGCGAAATGCCGGGGCGAGGTGTACTTGTGGTCGATCAGGTATTCGGCGGCGGCAAACCAGTCGTCGAAGACGTTCTGCTTTTTCTCGAACATGGCCTGCTCGTGCCAGTGTTCGCCATACTCGCTGCCGCCGCGCAGATTGGGCAGGGCGAACCAGCCTCCCTGCGAAAGCCACCAGGCATAGGCCGGGTTCCAGTGCGGGGTCATGCTCAGATCGAAGCCGCCGTAGCCGGTCATCAGCAGGCGCTCGGTGCCGTCCTGCTTCAGCCCCTTCTTGCCGGCGATGAACATGGGTATCTGAGTGCCGTCCTTGGACTTGAAAAAGACTTGTTTCAGTTCGTACTGGCTGGAGTCAAAGGGGATTTTCGGCTGGGCAAAGAGGTCGCGTTTGCCGGTGAGCGTGTCCAGGCGATAAAGCGTGGGCGGCTGGATGAACGACTCGAAGGCGAAGAAGCCGTAGCGGTCGGTGGTGCGGCCCTGGATGCCGGAAACTGAGCCGATGGCGTCGAAGTCGAGGCGACCCAGGGACTTTCCGTCCAGGGAGTAGATAGAGGTTTCGGATTGCACGTCCTTCAGGCGCTTGACGTAGAGTTTGCCGCCGACGATGGAGAAGTTTTCAATGGGCTCCGCACCTTGAGGAACGATGGTTTTCCATACATCGGGCAGGATGCCGGGGTCGGCTTTGAGAATGCATCCCAAAGGCGCGTGGTAGTCGGTCTTCACGTACCATTCGCCCTTGGCCCCCGATCCAACATGGATAGCGGAAAAGCGGGAATCGATGCCCCAAACCAGGATGTCGAAAGGCGAGCCGGGCTTGGTCAGGTCGCGGAAGACGATATCCACGCGCCTGGCCGGAACGCCGCGGCCGATTTCAACGACCAGGTAGCGGCCGTCGTCGGTGACATCGGCGCTGAAGAGGTCGATGGGGCCCAGTTCCTCGCCGCGAAACTCGTGGCCGAAGAGCAGCGTGTCGCGGGAGGGACGGGTTCCGAGCACATGCTGGAAGAGGAGCGTGCCCTGGCGGTTGGAGCGCGCATAGAAGAGCCCTTTGCCGTCCGGGGTGAAGTTGACCGAGCGATAGAGACCAGCGGGCAGTTCGTCCTCCAGAGTCTTGCCGGTTTTGATGTCGGCCACGCGGACGGTGGTTTCGTCTGCCCCGCCCTGGCGGACTTCATAAGCCAGCAGCGTGCCGTCGTGGGAAACATCCGCCAGGTTGACCGAGGTGTTGGGATCGCGGCTCAGGGCGGCGGGATCGATCAGACGCTCGTCTTTCGCGGTCCACCCCCGGCGAATATAGATGGAGGCCTGCTCCTCGCCCGCCAGTCGCTTGATAAAGAAGAAATTGCCGGCGCGCTCGATAGGCATGGACCACCGCGAGACGTGCTCCAGCGCGTCCAGATCGTCCACCAGTTGGGGCCGGATGCGCGCCTGTTTCAGGTAGCGGGAGGTGTAGGCGTTCTCGGCGTCGAGGAAGGCGCGGGTCTCTGTGCTTTTGGCGTCTTCCAGCCACCGGTAGCTGTCGGGGATTTTGGCGCCGAAGTAGTCGTCGGCGACGGGAACGGCTTCGACGGAGGGCGGCGGCGGGAGGGTGATGCCGTCGCCGCCATGAATGCTCTGGGCAAGCGCGCCTGGTGCGAAGAGAGACGAAAGGATGAGTGCAAAGCCAACAATCCGCTGCATGTGATTTCCCCTGCGGACAGGATACGCGGGACAGGGACGGTTAGGCTTCCAGGCAGGCAATCCCACGAACCAGGGATGACAGTTCTGTCTTTCAACACATTTCACACTCAAACTCAGAGCATCAGAATGTGAGCGTGCAAGAGCGAGCTATTTTTTCCGATAAGAGCTGGTAATCGTTGCGTCAGGCGTTTTGAATGGCAGTTCGCCATCCAATAACCAGGCAGCGCAGAACCGGCGGTTCGGTCGGCAACACCCGAAAAAATGCCATGGTGCGTCTAGCTCCCTTGTTTTGTGAGAGAAGGAAGTTTTTCGACCTTCAGGAGTGAGTACTAACCCGCACAGAAATACCAATTTTTGATCTAAAAGTAACCGCAAATCAGGTTACGATTGGGGTATACTCACGCCACATCACCTGCCCCCCGGCCGCATTGAGCCAGTAACGGGGCTTGGTTGTTCACACGGTACCTGTCCTGGAAGCCCAGGACAACGAAGCAAGTTCAAAGTACTTACGGAG